>Ga0209575_10000010_pt1 | contig 343519 bp, 275 predicted proteins | sample Medcelwee11metaG_FD_187172 | JGI IMG/M metagenome (GOLD analysis project Ga0209575, IMG submission 187172) | Freshwater pond sediment microbial communities from the University of Edinburgh, under environmental carbon perturbations - Medium... | ecosystem: Environmental > Aquatic > Freshwater... | reverse complement strand
ATATTTTAGGTAAAGAAGTTGCTGTGTTAGTTAACCAAGAAAAACAAGCTGGCAACTATAATGTAGAATTTAATGCTTCTAATCTTACAAGCGGTGTGTATTTCTACAAAATTCAAGCTGGCAATTTTTCTTCTTTTAAGAAAATGTTGTTAGTTAAATAGTTAATAAAAGGTAAAAAATCCTGTAAACTTTTGTTTACGGGATTTTTTTTGAAATTTCACTCTTATTTTAAGGCATAAAATGAGATTATATGTAAGTCTAAAATTATTGTTAAAAATATTAGCATTATTGATGATAATTATTATCTTTGGATGTACTGAAAAAGTAAACAAAAACGCTAAAAATGATTCGTTTTTTGTTGAAAAAGAAAAAATTAAGGTTAAAAATGAAACCAATTTTGACCCTCTTTCTGTGGATGAATTGATTTCGAAAAACATAACTAATTTTTTGATTAACGATTATCTAAAATCTGACTTAAAATTTCTACAAGCGAATGATAGAAAATTTCAGATGTATAAAATTGATTTAAATGATGATGGAATAGATGAATATTTTATCCGTTTTATGAGTTCATATTTTTGTGGTTCAGGCGGTTGTACTTATTTATTATTAGATAGATATTCTGAAATTATTACTGTTTTTACTGTTATGGATTCACCTATTTACTTAACTAATGAAAAAGCAAATGGATGGTATAATCTTTATGTTGATAATAACAGAGCTGATAGAGTTCTAAAATTTAACGGAAAAACATATCCTTCAAATCCATCTATTGCAGAAGAAACCACTATTGATAAAAGTAAAATAAAAAAAGTAATTTTTGATGACGAAAATAAACCAGCTTTCACTTATTCGTTTTAATAAAAATTGTAATAAACTACGTTTAAGTAATTAAACACAACTAATTTGTTTAATAATGAGACTTTTACAAAAATATGAACAATAATAAAGTTAAATTTTCAATTAAGAAAAAGATATTTCTTTTCATTCTGCTACCCATTTCTTTATTTATTGGCCTTTTTGCAATTTTTACATCACTTCAAATTAAAAGAGAAGTTGTAGATACTTACGAAGTAAATTATAGCGAAAAAGTTGATTTGTATGTTAAACTTACAGAACGTATTCTTAAAAATGGAGTCAATTTAGTTGAAAATTCTACAGCACTTTTCTTATCTGATGCTTCCTTATTTGATGAAAATAAAATCAAAACTTTTCTTAACAATTTAGTATTAAAAGAAGATTTATTTTTCGGAGCCACAATTGGTTTCGCCAAAAATGCTTACCCAACCAAAAAGTTATTTGCTCCTTATGTTTATCGTGATGCTGACTCTTTAGCTTATATGGATATTGCTGAAAAAATTGATTACACTACAAAAGAGCACTCGTGGTTTTATGTTCCCTCGCAAACGCTAAAACCATTTTGGACCGAACCATATACCGCATTTGTTTTGGATGATAAAAAACTGATAACCTACACAGCTCCATTTTTCCATAAAGGAGAGTTTATAGGAGTTCTCGAAATAGATTTTGACATTGAATATTTGGATGACTATTTGAAAAAAACAATGAAATCAAGCAAAGGTAATTTTATTGTTTTGAGTACAGATGGTACTTACATTTCACATCCTGATGATAAAAGAATTGTACTTTCAAATTTCAAAAGCGATACTTTGTCAATTTTAAATCCATCTGAGCGTGAATTTTTGTGGAAAGAAATTAATAAAAATGAAAAAGGATTTGCCAATTTAATTTCACAAAAGAACAACGAAAAAGTAATTGTCTTTTATTCTCACATAGGAATTTCAAATTGGGTTGTAGGAGTTTATGAATCTGAAGAAACTGTGCTTTCTAACATCAATTCAATTTTTAATAAAACATATTATTTGCTTGGTTTACTATTTGTTATAATCTCAATTTTTTTAGTAATTATTGTTAATAAGTTACTTCTTCCGGTTACAAAAATTAAAAATTTTGCATCAATTGTGGCAGAAGGTAAACTTGATGAGCAAGTAAATGTAACAACAAAAGATGAATTTGGCTCGCTGGCAAATGATTTGAATATAATGAGTAAAACCTTGCAAACTCGCGAAAAAGAATTGCGCGATATTAATGCCGAATTAGAGCAAAGAGTAATTCAAAGAACTGAGGAATTAAACACTGCTTTAGGCGTTGCAAAAAAACTTTCGGTTGCTGTAGAGCAAAGTCCAGTATTAATTACAATTACAGATATTAACGGAAATATTGAATATATAAATCCTGAATATAAACGAGTTACTGGTTTTGATGAAAATGATGTAATTGGCAAAAAACATACACTAATTCGCACAAACGTAATAACTGAAGAACTCTATCAACGCTATCAAAAAATAATAAAGTCCGGAAGAACCGTAAGAGCAGAATTTGAGAGTGTAAAGAAAGATGGTTCAAAATTTTGGATGAAAATAACTGGAACTGGAATCAAAAAAGAAAATAATGACTTTCAAAATGTAGTTTTTATAGAAGATGATATAACTTTCCAAAAGGAATTTGAGATTAAGTTAAAGAAAATAAACGACGAAATATCGACAAGAAATAAATACATAACGGATAGTATAGAATATGCAAAACGAATTCAAAAATCTATTCTTCCTGATAGTGAATTAGTAAATAAATTATTTCCAGACAACTTTATTATTTACTACCCTAAAGATATTGTTAGTGGCGATTTTTATTGGATAACCCAGATTAATAACTTGAAAATTGTTGCAGTAATTGATTGCACAGGACATGGTGTTCCTGGTGCATTAATGTCAATGATAGGAAATACTTTGTTAAACGAAATTGTAGTATTAAATCAAATTCTTACTCCAGCAGAAATATTAAATAAATTAAACGATAGAGTGATTGAAGAATTGAATAAAGAGCAAAATGAAGATACAATAGATGGAATGGATATTGCCCTGTGTATAATTGATGAGCATAACAGGACTATAAATTTTGCAGGAGCTTATAGACCATTAATTTATTTACAAGAAAATGAAATTTTTGAAATTAAAGGAACTCGTAAATCAATTGGGGATAGAAAGCGTAGTGGAGTTCTTTTTGAATCTAAAAAAATTAGCATAACTGAAAACACAACTATTTACTTATTTTCTGACGGAATAATTGATCAAAATAACTCTGAAATGAAAAAATTTGGTACACCAAGATTTAAAAATCTATTACTTGAAGCATCTAACTTATCGCTTAAGAAACAAAGTGAAATTATTATAAATGAATTCAACGAATTTAAAGGTTCTGAAATTCAAAGAGATGATGTAACAGTAATGGCAATAAAACCAATTCCTTCTCAATCAATTAACTCAAAATTTGATTATTATGGCGAATTTTCGCACAAAAATATTATTGAATTAGGTGAAATATTTAAAACTACATTTGAGGAGCAACTTACTCCACAAAAACTAAAATCAGCTTATTTTGTTGTAATGGAATTGATGCAAAACATTGGTTTATATTCAGAAGAAACTGAAACAATTGAAGGTAAAAAAGTAGGAATTGGAGCCGTAAACGTAAAAATTTCAGATGAATATTTAATAATTAAAGCATTAAATAAAATTAGTGAAAGCAACGCTAATTTATTAATTCAAAGCATCGAAAACTTTAATTCATTATCCAAGGTAACATTAAAAGAATTATCAAAAACTATTAGAAAAAATGCTGATGCAAATATTTCCAGTGGTCATATAGGATTAATTGAGATATCAAAAAGAATTGATGGACAAATAAAATTTCAATATAGCAAAGAATTACAATTAATCGATTTAGAGACAAAAATACATATAGGAGAAAACTAAAAAATGACAAATTTGAAACTCGAAAAAACAAAAGAAACTTTAGCTGTTGATTTTAATGTTAATGGAATCTGTACAATTGAAGGTTCATCATTTCCAGAAAACACTAGTGAATTTTTTAAACCATTATTAGAATGGTTCCAAAATTATATGTTAGAAATTACTGATAAAATTGAATTGAATCTTAAATTCGATTATCTAAATTCAAGTTCAATAAAATTTGTCTCCGATATAATAGATAAACTCGAAATATATTATAAATCTGGTGGTCAAATTGAGATTAATTGGTACTATGAAGAAAATGATGAAGATATTCACGAAATGGGAGAAGACTTAAAAGAAGAAGTTACATTTTCATTCAATTTAATAGAAAAATAAGGTACGCTATGGAAAACAGTAAATATGACGAAAACGAACAAGTATTTGAAGAACACTTCGAATTTTTAGAAAGCACAAAAAATGTAACTTCAAATCCGGATTTTCCTCAACGAGCAACAATGATTGCTTATATCCAACTTGTTGAGCAATATGAAAAACTATTAAAAACATCAGTTCGTATTTCACGTTTAGGCGATAAAGCACAAAAAAAACTTATGAAATACAAAGAATTACTTGATACTATGAGAAATATTTAATGGAAAGTAAAACTATCAATCAGCTTTATGAAGAAGTTTTTGAACATTTATGGAAAGGTAGATTCAGAATGGCTCTACCTCTTGCAGAACAATTATATAAAAATCATGATAGTAAAGATTCAAGAATAATATTTTGCTGGGCACTTTTAGAAAATGGGAAAGCCGCCGAAGCTAAATATTTCTATGATTTGACTTCTAAAATGGATGGACAATCCTCACTTTCTGATCTCATTTTAGGTTATATTCAACTTCGGTTCTCTTACTTTGAAGAAGCTGTTTACAACTTTAATATGACTTCGGGCAGGCATAAAGAAATGCTGGCTTGGACATATTTAAACAAGGCTAAAGCGTTGGCAAGTTTGAAAGAAGTTGAAAAGGCTAACAATTTTTTCGAACTTGCTTTAATGATTGATAATAAAGCAAATCCTAATTGGAAAAATTTAAGAAAATATTTTAATAGCATTGAAAAAATTGTTAAACACGATTTAAGCAAATTAAATATATCCGAGATAAAAACTCTTGCAGAGGAAGCTTTTAAAGAAAAAGAGTATTGGTTTACATTAGTGGCTACAAATATTATAAAAGATGTAAATCTTTCTGAAGACGAAAGAAATTCTATTGTTTTATTAGAATTAGAAGCAATGTTAAAAATGAATCAGATTGATTTAATTGAAGAAAATATCAAAAAGTTTATTCCAACAATTGAAAATAGCCAACGATTTGATGCTCTAAAAAAGATATTTGAAAATGCTAAAATTAAACCCACTATTGAAGAATTTAAAACCGATGAAAAAGAAACAACATTTTATAGCAACAATTTTTTAGAAATTAAAAATTTATCCATTTATGATGCAACAAATGATATAGATAATGCCAATAATAAAAATTACTCAGAATTAGACTCACAAAAAGTTAATAATATTGGAATTCAGATTATAGCCAATAATCCTTCTTTCAACATTATTGATACAAAATTAAATTGCTTATTAGCTTGGTATAGCGACGAAGAATTATTCTACCAAACTACTTTTGAATTAACAATTCCTAAAGATTGGGATATGGTTCTAATTAAAGAGTTTTGTGATTTAAAGGCAAATAATTTTTGGAAAAATGGGGATGTAGTTGTTGAATTATATGCAAACAAAACTAAAATCTTTGACTATAAATTTATAATTGGAGATAGATTTGTAGAAAAGAAAAATATGGAAACAAGTAATGAAAAACCAATTGAAGATAAAGAAGAATCTATTCAAAAAGTTTTAACCGAACTTGATGAAATTACTGGATTAAAAAACGTAAAGCAAACAGTTCGTGATTTAATAGATTATCTTGAATTTATGGGCGAAAGAAAAAAACAAGGATTAGCAGCAGAAGATAAAATATCTGTTCATACTACATTTATTGGAAATCCTGGTACTGGAAAAACAACAGTAGCACGCTTAATGGGAAGAATATTTAAAACTATGGGACTTCTGCCCAAAGGTGAAGTTATTGAGGTTGACAGATATTCTTTGGTTGGTCAGTATGTTGGTGAAACTGCACAGAAAACTGAAAAAATAATTGAAGAAGCAATGGGCAATGTTTTATTTATTGATGAAGCATACACATTAGTAAAGAAAGGAGCTCAAAATGATTTTGGGCAAGAAGCAATTGATATTTTACTAAAACGGATGGAAGATAAAAAAGGAGAATTTTTTGTAATTGCAGCTGGTTATCCTAATGAAATGAACGATTTTCTTGGAGCAAATCCTGGATTAAAGTCTCGTTTTACACATAATTTTTTATTTGAGGATTATGAACCAAATGAGTTGATGGAAATTTTTGAAAAACTTGTTAATAAAGAAGAATATAGACTTACAAATCCCGCAAAAATTATTTTACAAAAAGAGATTGTTAATCTATACAGAAGTCGTGATAAAAACTTTGGTAATGCCAGAACAATTAGAAAAATGTTTGAGGATGCAAAAATGGCTGTGAGCCATTCTTATTTAAGCTTACCAATTTCTCAACGAAGTAAGGATGCATTAGTTACTATTGATGAAGAACAAATAAAAGAAATTCTAAAAACTAATCAATCTGATAAAACTTCCTTTACTATTCCAATAAATCAAGAATTACTAAATAATTCATTAATGGAATTGAACCGTTTTATCGGTTTAAAATCTGTTAAAAAAGAAATTTCAGAGCTTGTTGAACTTGTAAAATATTATCGTGAAAGTGGTGAAGACATTAAAACCAAATTTTCTTCACACATCTTGTTTTTAGGAAATCCTGGAACTGGAAAAACTACTATTGCAAGAATAATTGCTAAAATATACTCAGCTTTAGGAATTTTAGAAAGCGGACAATTAATTGAAACTGACAGAAAAGGATTAGTTGCCTCTTATATTGGGCAAACAGCCGAAAAAACAACAGAAGTTGTAAATAGTGCAATTGGTGGAACTTTGTTTATTGATGAAGCTTACACACTTGTCGGTGAAAGTGGAAGTGATTTTGGACAAGAAGCGTTAGATACACTCCTAAAACGAATGGAGGACGACAGAGGTAAATTTATTTGTATTGCAGCTGGATACACTAATGAAATGAAAAATTTTCTTGAAAGTAACCCTGGCATGAAGTCTCGCTTTAACAAAACATTTTTCTTCGAGGATTATACTCCAGACGAAATGATTGAGATATTTGCTAAACTTGCCGAAAAGGAAAAAGTAATATACTCAGACAAAACATTAGAAATGGTTAAAAAGCATTTTAATGAACTTTACAGAAATAGAGATAAGAATTTTGGAAATGCTAGAATAGTAAGAAATTTCTTTGAAGAAATAGTAAATTCACATAATTTAAGAATTTCGAAAAATATACAAACAATTTCTATTGAAATGAGAAATTGGCTATTAGAAGAAGATTTGCCTTTCCTTAATCTTGAAATAGTTTCAAAGAAATCAGTTGCTGGTGATTCTACTAAGTTGTTGCAATATTTGGATGAATTAAATAATATGACTGGTTTAAGTTCTGTTAAAGAGCAAATTACTAAACATGTAAATGGAATTAAAATCAGTAATCTGCGAAAAGAACGAGGGATGGAAGTTCTTCAAAAACCACTCCATTTAGTTTTTACGGGAAACCCCGGCACAGGCAAAACTACAATTGCTCGTTTAGTTAGTAATATTTTCAAAGAGCTAGGAATTATTGAAAAAGGACATCTTGTAGAAGTTGATAGAGCTCAGTTAGTAGCTGGCTACTCTGGACAAACTGCAATAAAGACAGATCAAATTATAAATAGTGCAATTGGTGGAACTCTTTTTATCGATGAAGCATACACTCTTTCAAGAGGGTCAAATGATTTTGGGCAGGAGGCTATTGATACTCTGCTAAAAAGAATGGAAGATTATAAAGATAAACTGATTGTTATTGTTGCAGGATATACTAATGAGATGAAGCATTTCTTAGAGTCAAATCCTGGTTTAACATCACGATTTGTAAATGTCATAGAATTTGAAGATTACAGACCAGATGAATTATTGTTAATAATAGATAAAATTGCTAAGTCAAATAATTATAAATTTGAAAACGATGCCAAAAGTAAATTGATTATAATTTTAGATGAATTATACAATAACCGCGATAAAAACTTTGGAAATGCACGTATGGCGAAAAATATTTTTCATAATTCAATAAGTAATCAAGAAAATAGAATCAGTTCAATTCTAAACCCAACTGACGAACAATTAGCACTTATTATAGAAGAGGATATTTCTTATCTTTAAGTTGTATTAAATAAAAGAGCCGATTTTATAAATCGGCTTATGAATAAAAATCTAAATATCCATTATTTCTTTTTCTTTGTGGGCAACCATTTCGTCAATAGTTTTTATGTGGTTATCAGTAACTTTTTGAATATCAACTTCACCATCTCTGCGTAAATCTTCGGATAGTTCTTTGTTCTTTTCCAATTTTTTTAACTCATCAATAGCTTTATGACGGATATTTCTAATTGCAATTTTGGCATCTTCACCAAATTTTCTTGCCAATTTTCCTAAATCTTTTCGTCTTTCTTGCGTTAATTGTGGAATTGGTATTTTAATATTAGTCCCGTCATTTAATGGATTATAACCCAAATCGGCAATTAAAATAGCTTTTTGGATAACAGAAACCATATTTTTATCCCAAGGAGTTATTGACAAAGTATGGGCATCCAACACTGAAACGTTTCCAACTTGACTAAGCGGAGTTAATGTTCCGTAATAATCCACTTTAATTCCGTCCAAAAGTGCAGTTGTAGCTTTACCAGTTCTAACTTTGGTTATTTCTTGTCTAAAGGCTTCAATGGATTTATCCATTTTATCTTTTGCTTCTTTAATTATTGCTTCATTCATTATGTGACCTCATAATTTTTTCTTAATGTAAAACTTTTGTGCCAACTGTTTTGCCAGAAACTAAATCTAATAGATTATTTTCTTTATTCATATTAAAAACAACTATTGGTAAGTCATTTTCTTGGCAAAGTGAAATGGCTGTTAAATCCATAACTTTTAGACCTTTAGTCATTACATCTTTATAAGTTATAGTATCATATTTTTTTGCGTCCGATTTTTTTTCGGGGTCGGAATCATAAATTCCGTCAACACGAGTTCCTTTAAAAACTGCATCAGCTTCAATTTCTACCGCGCGAAGTGCAGCTGCAGTATCTGTGCTAAAATAAGGATGTCCAGTTCCAGCACCAAATATTACAATTCTACCTTTTTCAAGATGGCGCATTGCTCTTCGTCTTATGTACGGTTCTGCAATTTCTTGCATGTGAATAGCAGTCATTAAACGAGTGTACATTCCTCTAAGTTCAAACGCATTTTGTAAGGCAATTGAGTTAATAACGGTTGCTAACATTCCCATTTGGTCGCCAGCAACTCTGTCAATTCCTTGTTCAACAGCATTCAATCCTCTATAAATATTTCCACCACCGATAACAATACAAACTTGAACACCTATTTTTTGAATTTTTTTAACTTCTTCGGCAAAATATGCCAACATTTTTGGATCAATTCCTTGACCTTTTTCACCCATCAGTGATTCACCGCTGAGTTTTAATAGAACTCTTTTGTATTTTAATTCTGCTGTCATAATGTTCCAAATATAATAAAAAAAAAGGTCTTAATAAAAATTAAGACCTTTCTAAAATTCGATTATTTATTCTCATCAACAACGTGATAGCGATAAAATGCTGTCAGGCTAACATTTGATGAATTTTCTTTGTTAAATGCAGCAATAACTTCTCTTACAGATTTTGAATTGTCTTTAACATAAACTTGTTCTGTTAAACAAACTTCTTGGAAGAATTTATTAATTTTTCCTTCTGCAATTTTATCTAACATTTGTTCAGGTTTACCTTCTTTACGAAGTACTTCTCTGTAAATTTCTTTTTCTTTTTCAATTACTGATGCTGGAACTTCTTCTCTAACAAGATAAAGTGGTCGCATTGCAGCTGCTTGCATAGCAATATCTTTGAATGTAGAAACAACTTTTGATGAATCAACACCAACTGTGTTTTCAACTTGTAATAAAACGGCAAGTTTTGAGCCAGCATGTACATAATCAACATAAGTTGCATTTTCTATAGTGTGCAATTTAAATCTTGAAACTTCTATTTTTTCGCCAATTTTACCAATAATATTAGATAATTCAGCTTCAACTTTTTTGCCATTTAATTCAGAGTTTAACAATTCATCTAAATTAGCTGGTTTATCGTTAACAACAACATCTAAAATAAAATTGCAAAAATTAACAAAGTCATCGCTATTAGCAACAAAATCTGTTTCACAATTAACTTCAAGAATTACACCTGTTTTTCCACCATCAAGAACTTTAGTTAAAATAGCACCTTCTTTAGCATCTCTATCTGCTCTTTTTGCAGCAACAGAAGCTCCTTTTTTTCTTAATACTTCAATTGCTTTTACCAAATCACCTTGTGATTCAACCAAAGCTTTTTTGCAATCCATCATTCCAGCGCCTGTTTTATCACGCAATTCTTTAACTTGCGACGCAGTAATTTCCATAATAATTATTCCTTATATTTAATCTTTTCTTTTCTCTATTCAGCAGAATCATCAGATTTTACATCTTCAGCAGTTTCGCTAACAGTTTCTGAACTTGCTACAGATTCATCATGAGTAGTTTTTTTGAAGGCTCGAGCAACTTTTTTACCTTGTGCATCAAATTTAACTCTTCTAACCTTAACTTTTTCTTCCTCACCATCTTTATTTTCAGTTCCAGATTCTTTTTGGATTCTTTCTTCTTCAGCATCACGTTCTGCTTTTAGCTCTTTAGCTTTTGCTTGACCACTAATTATTGAAGAAGCGATAACGCCAACTATCAATTGAACAGCGCGTCCAGCATCATCATTTGCAGGAATAATTGAATCAATTAAGTCTGGGTCACAGTTTGTATCAACAATTGCATAAACTGGAATTCTTAATCTCTTAGCTTCTGCAACAGCAATCGCTTCTTTTTTAATATCAACTACAAATAAAGCACCTGGCAATTTGTGCATTGATTCAATACCATTAAGAATTTTTCTTAATTTATCACGTTCTCTTGTTTTGAATAATCTTTCTTTTTTGGTAATTTTTTCAAATGTTCCATCAGTTTCCATTTTATCAATAGATTGCATTGTTTTAATGCTTTTTCTGATAGTAGCATAGTTAGTTAACATTCCACCAAGCCATCTTTCGCTAACCCAATTGCTATCGCATTTTTTTGCTTCAGCTTCAATAATATATTTGGCTTGTTTTTTTGTACCAACAAAAAGAATTGATTTTCCTTGAGCTGCAATGTTTTCTAATAAATCTGCGGTCTCGTCAATAGCAATTTGTGTTTTTTTTAGGTCTATTATATGAATCCCATTTTTTTCCATAAAAATATATGGTTTCATTTTAGGATTCCAACGGCGGGTTAGGTGACCAAAATGTGCACCTGTTTCTAACAATTCAGTTAGTTGAACTTTAGGCATAATAATGCTCCTGTTTTTCTTCTACTTTTATCAACTTTGCCACAAATCCATTTTATTGTAGGACACAGGGGGCAAATCCAAAAGTATGATTGATTAAATAATGATTTAAATAATAAATAAAATTCGTTATCTCTTTGAGAATTGGAATTTTTTTCTTGCTTTTGGTTGTCCATATTTTTTACGTTCAACCATTCTTGGATCTCTTGTCATCAAACCTTGAGCTTTTAGCAAAGGTTTAAAATCAGCGTTAATATCAACTAATGCTCTTGCAATTCCTAAACGAATAGCTTCAGATTGGCCTGAAAAACCACCACCAGAAACATTAGCAAATACATCGTAGGTTCCTAATGTTTCAGTAATGTTCAAAGGAAGCAAAACATCATCTCTATTTGTTTTTAGAGGAAAATATTTTTCAATTTCTCTTTTATTTACTAAAACTTTACCTGAACCACTTCTTAAAATTATTCTTGCAGTTGCGTTTTTTCTTCTTCCTACAAATATTTTGTCAGTCATTAAAATTCCTCTACTTATAAACTTAGTGTTTCTGGTTGTTGAGCTGCGTGTGGGTGTTCGTTGCCAGCATAAACTTTTAATTTGGTAAATAATTTTCTACCTAATCTAGTTTTTGGTAACATACCCTTAACTGCTTTCTCAATAACCAATTCTGGTTTTTTGGACATTAATTGTGCAAAAGTTGTTACTTTTCCACCACCTAAATATCCTGAATGTCTAAAATATGTTTTTTGTAATTCTCTTTTTCCAGTCATTTTCACTTTATCTGCATTAATTACAACAACAAAATCACCAGTATCCATGTTTGGTGTAAATATAGCTTTATGTTTACCACGAATAACGTTGGCAATCTCAGTAGCTAATCTTCCAAGAACCTTATCAGTAGCATCCACAACAAACCACTTTCTATCCGCATCTTCAGTTCTTATAAATCTTGTTAATTTTTCCTGTTTCAAATCTAATCCTCCAATAAGGCACATACTAATTTACAAAAGAGTACAAAAATAATCTTATTAATCAATAATGTCAAGAAAATGTAACTTCTTTTATCCTAAAGAGTTAATTATTCTTTTTCTTAATCAAAAATTGCTAAATCAAATTAAGATTATCTATAATAGGCTAATATTGTTTTGGGAAACATATCAGAGATTAGCAGAAATCCGCTGTTAAATTTTACAATTCCTTCCCAATTATGACCGTTTTCATCAACTTGGTTAGAAATAATTAGTGGATTTTTGTCAGTTTTAACTATTTTATTTCCAATTAGCTGTAGTTCTAAAATCTGCTCAATTGCTTTCTTTTTGTCAGTAATATTTGGTTTAGGTTTTTTTGCTTCACCTGGATAATAGTAATTAATCACATAAAATATGCCCATTGAATCAATATTAGTTGCATCGGTTATCCGAAAATCAATTTGTGGCATTGAAATTTTTTCTACGGAATTAAGATTTTTATCAAGCTTTGTGCAAAATGGCGATTTATTTGCATTAATTCCATTTGCCTCATGTATTGAATAAATTGAATTGTTTGCTGAAAATATTGTTTCTTCGCCCATATTGTGAATATTTGTCTGCGATTTTATTTCAAACATATAATTTGTATCTAAAACAAGTATTTTTTTATCAAAATCAATTTTACCCATCACAATGTAACTTGATGGTGAATTGCTATTTATCGATTCAATTGAAACATAAACAGTGTCATTTACAAAAGTAATTGCTTCATAACCCGAACCATTACTTTTTCCAATTTTATCCAAACCTTTTGCACTAAAATGAATTTTTTCAGCAATTATTGCATTTTTGTCCTTTCCAGAAATGTAATTTTCAATTTTCTCTTTTGGAATAAAATAGACAGCTCCATCGTACTGGCTATCCCATTTGTGAGGAAATTGTGGCAAAATAATCAAATTATCGTTGTACCAAGCCAAACTTGAGGCTTCAATTTCACTTTGTGATAGATCGCCAGCAAGTTCAATTTCTTCCAATTTAGACGATAATTTAACTACTTTATCATTACAAGCAGAAAAAATTGTTATTATTAATAGCAAAATGAGTAATTTTTTCAAATTATTTTACCTTTTTTTATTTCTATCATTTGTCGGTTTAAATATTTAAAAATTGTGTCATTTTTACAACATGATTTTAGCAAATGTTTTTTCAATAATAATGATTGCTATTATTTTGTGAGTTTTTAATTATTTTTATCAACCATTTGGTAAAAATTTTATAGCTTTGCATATGAATCAATTAATATTCATAATTCTAATTACGTTTTCGGTTATTTCCGCACAGACAATCTACGTTTCGGATTCTGCAACTGATGAAAATATTCCAATTAATGCTAATAACGAATGGACTATTGAACATTATGGCAAAAAATTGCACATCATTTTAGATACTGAAAATAGAAAAATTGACGGCGATGTAATTTATTTGTTTATTGATAAATTTGAAAATGGGAGATATTTACCATTTGATAGCAAATCAATTAGCAATAATTCAAAAAACAAAATACTATTTGATTACGTTTTTACTGAAGCTGGAAAGTACAAACTCTATCACGTCGATATTTCTCAAGCCAAAATTGCTTCCATTGATATAACTATTGCTGAAGACAAAAATGCAAGTGACATAAATAGCAGAATTGCTAATTATAGTAATGCTAAATTAAATTTTTACAAAAATATTTTATACGGTGGCGTTACAATTGGACATACGCACCAAATATCAATAAATGAAGATTTTGGCGAAATTCATGTTAAAATAACAAATAACACTCCGCTAAATACAGATGTAATTCTTGTTTATTTTTGGCGAAAGGAACATCGTTCATTTGAATATGACCAATTTGTTGAGTCAAAAAAATTTTCTGTTGAACGAAATTGGAACAGCACTTTTTTTAAGTACAAATTTAATTTAGCTGGTGAATATAAAATTGTGGTTTATAATCAAGACGAAGTTTTAATTGGAAGTGGTTATATAAATGTGCTAAAATAGAAATTAGCCTCAAAAGAGTATTTTAGTAAATTTTTACTATCATTATTCTAACGAAAATAACTTACACAACTAGAAATCGCAAAAATTCGCTTCCTCATTTTTCATTTTTTTAGTTTATACGCTCGATTTTCTTCAATTATTAAATCTCAATTTAATTGTATTTAAGTAATTAGTTTATTTCTAATTACCTATCTTTTTTTTATTTTGTAAGTAGAATTTTTACAAAAAAGGCGTTAGATGAATTATTTTATTGGAATTGATGGTGGCGGCACTAAAACAAAAGCGGTTCTTGTTGATGTGAACATGAACATTATTAGTGAAAACATTGGTGGACCGTCAAATTTTTTAGTATTCGACATATCTGAAGTGGCAGAATCACTCGTAAATCTTATTTCGCAGACTTGCAAAAAAGGCAATATTGAGCTTTCTGAAGTAAAATCAATACTTTTAGGAACAGCAGGCGCCGGAAGACGCGATGATGCTGAACGACTTGAAAATGCCGTAATTCAAAATGCTTTACAAAAAGGTATTTCAATTAATTCCTTTTCGGTTGAAAGCGACGCACGTATTGCTTTGGAAGGAGCTTTTTCTGGAAAACCGGGAAGCATTTTAATTGCAGGAACTGGCTCAATTATGTTTGGAAAAGATGCAGATGGAAATATAAAAAGAGTTGGCGGTTTTGGAAGAATTCTTGGAGACGAAGGTAGTGGTTTTCATATTGGAAGAGCTGGTTTAAGTGCTGTTGCAAAATCGTTTGATGGAAGAGCTGCCGAAACTTTACTTACTAATTTAATAACGAAAAAATTTAATATTAGTAACTCAGTTGAGCTAATTAATGAAGTGTATAAAAATAATTTTGACATTCCTAAAATTGCACCTTTAGTTATTGAAGCTGCCCAAAATAATGACGAAACGTGCATTAAAATTCTTAATTCGGAAATAGATGAACTTATTGAACACATTTTGGCTATGAAAAATTTGTTAAATGAAAAATTGCTTTTTATCAGTCCAATTGGTGGAACAATAACAACCGACAATTTTTATGCAAATTTATTCCAAAAACGAGTTAATTCTATTCCAGACGTAAAATTAGTGGTACCAGAACTGCCCCCTGATGTTGGCGCAGCTTTAATGGCAAAGATGGTCTCTATAAATAAAAGGTAGTTTTATATAATTTTTGTAGCAGTAATTCCAAATATTTTGGATTTTTTTTAGATATATTTCAAAAACTTAAAATAATTAAAGGTTATTCAAATGAAAGGAACAAAGAAGACTAATAGAAATCCTTGGGCTTGGTTGCCAACACTTTATTTTGCCGAAGGTGTGCCTTATATTTTAGTAAACACGGTTTCAGTTATTCTTTATAAACGAATGGGTGTTGATAATGCACAAATTGCGTTTTGGACAAGTTTGCTATATCTTCCTTGGGTTTTGAAAATGCTCTGGGGACCTTTAGTTGATTTATATTCAACAAAAAGAAATTGGATTCTTTTTACTCAAATTATTTTAGCTGCTTCGTTTGGTTTTACAGCTTTTTCGTTGCATTTGCCCAATTATTTTATTGTTTCCCTTGTAGCTTTTGTTATTGCTGCGTTTGTTTCGGCTACGCACGATATTTCGGCAGATGGCTTTTATATGCTTGCACTTAGCAAAGAAGACCAAGCACTTTTTGTTGGAATTCGTTCCGTTTTTTATAGAATTGCTATGATTTTTGGTTCTGGATTTTTGGTTTTTCTTGCTGGACAGTTGGAAACATCTTTAGGCGATATTCCTTTAAGTTGGACAATTGTTTTTGGACTTTCTGGAATCATTTTTCTTTTAATATTTTTATTCCATAAATTTATTCTCCCTTATCCGTTGGTTGATAACAAAAGAACTCCAAAAGAAATTTCTGAAGGTGCACCTTTTCTAAAAATATTTTCGGAGTATTTTAAACAAAAAGGTATTCTTGGAATTATCTTTTTCATCCTTTTTTACCGATTTGGCGAAGCAATGCTAGTTAAATTAGCTTCACCATTTTTACTTGATGACAGAACCGCTGGTGGATTAGGATTAACAACTTCAGAAGTTGGAATTGTTTATGGAACTGTTGGCGTTTTAAGTCTAATTCTTGGCGGAATTTTTGGCGGTTGGGTTATTTCTAAATTTGGATTAAAAAAATGTTTGTGGCCCATGGCTATAATTCTAAACGTTCCGCACGCAGCTTATTTATATATGGCAATTTTTCAACCACCAGTTTATTTGGCTTATCCGCTTGTTGCTATTGAGCAGTTTGGTTATGGATTAGGTTTTACCGCCTTTATGGTTTACTTAATGTATATTTCAAAAGGAATTTATAAAACTTCTCATTATGCAATTTCAACGGGAATTATGGCTCTTGGAATGATGATTCCTGGATTAGTTAGCGGTTACATTCAAGAAGCCGTTGGATATGTAAACTTTTTCATTATTGTATTATTAATGGCAATTCCTGGAATTATGTCGCTATTATTTATTCCAACAATTGAAGAAGAAAAGGAACCAGTTACTAAGTAATTATAATTTTGAATTTTTAGAAAAGGTGTTTAAATGAAGAAGATTTTTATAATATCTGCTTTGGTTTTATTGCTATTTGGATTTCTTTCTTGCTCAAATAATGATGCTGAAAAAAACACTCCGATTGTTGACAAAATATTAAACGACAATAACAGTTTTTTTTATATAGATGTAAAAAACTATCCTAAAAAAGATAAAAGTTTACCAATTGGTATTTTTGATTCAGGAACTGGCGGTTTAACGGTTCTTGATGCAATGATAAATTCCGATAATTTTAACAACGAATCGCATAAACCAGAAATGCTTGGAGATAAAAAAATTGACTTCTTAAGTGAATCGTTTATCTATCTTGGCGACAAAGCAAATATGCCTTATGGCGATTATTCTGGCAAAAATAAAACTGATTTACTAAAAGAGCATATTATTAAAGATGTTCAATTTCTGTTAGGAAATAAATACTATAAATCACAAAACGCAAAAAATTTCAGTTCGGATAAAAGTCCAATTAAAGCACTAGTTATTGCCTGCAACACTGCAACCGCTTATGGAAAAACCGATGTTGAGCAATTTATTAAAAAATCTGGACTTGATATAAAAGTAATTGGAGTTATTGATGCTGGTGTTAGAGGTGCTTTAGAAAAAATATCCAAAACAGATAATGCGGTTATTGGAATTATGGCAACTGCCGGAACTGTTTCTTCCAACGGATATCCAAACACAGTTACCGAACAAAAGCAAAAGTTGAACTATTTGGGCGAAATTGTCACTTTCCAACAGCCTGGAATTGGACTTGCTGGTGCAATTGATGGCGAAAAGGATTATTTGGATGCTTCTTTAACTGCGGTTAGTAAAGATTATCACGGTCCTTCATTTACAAACAAAGATGCAATAATTGATAAAAGCATACTAAAAAGATATAATTTTGATTTTTCGAACAATAAAATGCTTTTTGTTGGAAGCAAAGAAAATCCGACGGAAATTCAAATAAATTCTGTGGATAATTACATAAAATATAATGTAATTTCACTACTTGAAACCATAAAAAGCTCAAAAACAAGTATTAAACTCAATTCCGTAATACTTGGTTGCACGCATTATCCTTTTTTTATGGAAAATTTCAAAAACGAGTTTGATTTTGCTTACAATTACAAAGAAAATGGCGATTATATTTATCGCAATTTTATGGAAGAAAACATTTCTTTGGTTGACCCAGCAATAAATACAGCAAAAGAACTTTATGTATATTTGGATGAAAATAATCTTTTTAATAATGGAAACATTGAAAATAGCGAGTTTTTTATAAGCGTTCCAAATCTCGAAAACAAAAACAATAAAATGAAAGATGCTTATAATTTTACTTACGAATACAAATACGGCAGAAATAGTGGCGAAATTCAAGAGTATATTAAAAATGTACCTTTTTCTGTTGAAACTTTAACTCCCGAATTATTAAATCGCTTAGAAGAACAAATTCCTTTTACTTATAGTTTAATAAAGAAATATACATCCTCAATAAAGTAGATATTTCAAATATTAGTTGTTAAAGAAAAGCAAGTTTGTAATTATTATTTACAAACTTGTTTAAATACTCGCAAAAAGTTTTCACCTAAAATTTTTCTAACTTCAGCATGTGAATAACCATGTTCTAAAAGTGCAATTGTTAAATCGGGATATTTCGTTACATCACTTAATCCATCAACTAAATCGCCATTTGTGCCATCAAAATCAGAACCAATTGCTACATAATCAATTCCAACAAGATTTACGATGTAATCAATGTGAGCTATAACATCAGCAATATCAGAATCACCATCACTATCCGCATCCCCAATAAATGGAGGATAGAATACAATGCCAATAACACCACCACTATTTGCAATGTCCTTAATCTGGCTATCGTACAAATTTCTGGAACTATTTTTAATCGCTCTAACTCCCGAATGAGTTGCCATTATTGGGTTTTTAGTAATTTCAAGAATATCAGAAATAGTTTTAATGCCTGTGTGCGAAACATCAATGATAATTCCCAACGAATCCATTTTGCGAATTACATCTTTACCAAATTCGCTAAGTCCAACTGTTGAAGTTCTAGAATCAGATGCCGATACAGCCCATTCTGTGCTGTTGTTCCAAGTAATTGTTAAATAACGCATGCCAATATTATAAAGTTGAGTCAGTTTTTCAATACTTCCTTCAATTGAATGACCACCTTCTACACCAATTACGGCTGCAATTTTATTTTGGTTAATTTCATTTAATGATGATTCATAATTTGTTGTTAATGTAATCTCATTAACATTCAGGAAAGTTTCATAATTTAATCTCTCAATTAAATCAAGAGTTGTTTGGAAATATTTTCCTGTATACGCAGTTGGACTAACCCAAGCGGCGAAAAACTGTAAATCCATTCCGCCAATTTTCAATCTTGGAATATCTGTTTCAAACTTTGAATTGAAATTACCAATGTGATAATTTGGGTCTTCCAAAAATATGCGTTCTAAAATATCGTTATGTAAATCAACCAATATCGCATTTGAATGAAGTGATTCTAATACATTTTCAAAATTTTCACCGCCATTTATTGTTACATTTAAGGTGTCACTTACGTAAGCAAATTTGGAAAAAACGACTGCAATATTTTTCCCATTTGGTTTGTCCAGTTTTGAACAGCTTCTAAAATTAATAGTTTGTAAATCTGCTAGTCCACTTCCATTTGAGCCATCAAGTTGAATCATTTTTTTTGTTATTGAGTGTTTTGAATTACTGATAGTATAAAAGTAAATTCCAGCAGAGCCTTTTCCGTTATATTTAATTTTGTAACTTCCCTTTTGCAAATCAAATTCTTGTTGATCCATTACACGACCAAGAATATCATGAATGCTAATACTTACTTTTTCTGATTCATCAATACTAAAATTTATATTGGTTGATGGATTAAATGGATTTGGATAATTTTGGCTAACCTCAAATGTGGACGGGATTTGACTTTGACTAATAGATGTTAAAGTATAATTCCAATTTCCGTTAGAATCAGTATAAATTGTGTCTTTTGCTTCAAAATTTATTTCTGTTACTTCAATAAGCACATTTTGCATGTTTTGGTTTGTAATTGCATCTTTTACATTTCCAGTAAATGTTTGAGCATTTAAGGAATTGTACAACGCTAAAATTATAGTCAAAATACTAATAGTTTTATTCATTGGATATGCCTTTAAGTTCTTTACAAAGTCTTGACTATTCTTTGGCAGAAATTATCAGCTCTGCAAATTCCCTATAAACTCCATTTCCACCATTTTTCTTACAAACAAAATCAACTGCATTACGAACTGAATCAACAGCATCGTTAGGGGAAGCCGAAAATCCCACACCACCAATTATTTCCAAATCGTTAATATCATCGCCAATGTATGCAACATTTTCGAGTAACAAATTCTTTTCTTTGCAAATCTCTTTTAACTTTTCTAATTTATTCCACGAATTGGTAATTACCACATCCATTTTTAATCTTTTATTTCTAACTTCTATTAATTCTGGTCCATCGGTTGAAATAATTCCACATTCAAAGCCAAATTCTTTCAATCTTCGGGTAGCAATTCCGTCTTTTACGTTAAACTTTTTCATTACTAAACCCTCTTGAGTGTAGTAAAGTCCTCCGTCAGTAAGTACACCATCAACATCTGTTATTACCAACTTAATCTTTTTTAGCTTTTCTTTTAATTCTATTTCCATATAACTGCACAATTTTTAATTAATGATACGATAAAATAGTTTTTATTTGCAAAATAATTTATAAAATATTTTAGGACAAACAGTAGCATTTCTTGTTCAAAGTTCTTATTTTTTCACATAGTCTAGTTTACCACAAACAAAAGGTAATAGTTTTGCATAAAGTTATAAGTGTTAAGTTATTGTTAAGAAGACAAAATAATTTGCCCTTATCCTTTCTTTATAATTATTATTGCTGCTATGATTTAAAACCCTAATTAATTTATTTACTAACAAATCATAAGGAAACTTAATGATGAAAATCTACAAAACAATCGTGTTAATGATGCTGCTTACAAGTGCATTATTTGCGCAAACTTACACACTTTCTGGTGTAGTAACCACAACTGAAACTGGTGAAAAACTAGTTGGTGCTAACGTTTATTTAAAAGGCACTACTTTAGGTGCTGCAACTGATATTGATGGTAAATACTCAATTCCATCAATAGCAAATGGTAACTACACAATTGTATGTAGCTACATTGGTTTTGAAACCGTTGAACAAAAAGTTAATATTGCCGATAATATGAACTTAAATTTCTCTTTAAAAGATTATCAATTTTCTTTGAACGTAACAGTTCTTGCTGATAGAGCAAAAGAAAGAGAAACTCCAGTTGCATTTACAAATATTGACAAAAAGGAAATGGAAGAACAATTGGGTTCAAGAGATATTCCAATGGTTTTAAATACAACTCCTTCTGTTTATGCAACCCAAACCGGTGGTGGTGCTGGTGATTCAAGAGTAAATTTACGTGGATTTGATCAACGTAACATTGCTATTATGATTAATGGTGTTCCTATAAACGATATGGAAAATGGTTGGGTTTATTGGTCAAATTGGGATGGTCTTGGCGATGCAACTTCATCAATTCAAGTTCAAAGAGGTCTAAGTGCTGTTAACTTAGCTACTCCTTCTATTGGTGGAACTATGAACATCATTTCTGATCCTACAGCTCTTAAATTTGGTGTTAACTTTAAACAAGAATTTGGTAATGACGGTTTCTTAAAAACAACTCTTGGTGCAAACTCTGGTAAAATAGGTGATTTTGCTGTTAGTGCAAATGCTGTTAGAAAAACTGGAAATGGACTTATTGATAAAACTTGGACAGATGCTTGGGCATATTATTTTGGTTTAAGTTATGAAATTAACGATAAAAACAGATTAGAGTTTTATGCACTTGGTGCTCCTCAACTTCACGGACAAAACTCATATATGCAAAATGCTGCTACATATAGCAACGACTATGCAAGAGATGAACTCGGATATTCTACTGCTGATTTAGCTGCTAAACGTGAAGCCTCAACAGGTAGAAAATTTAATGAAACTTGGAATAATGTTAGTTCATCTTATAATGGACAACAATACTGGAATGGTACAACTCATGACAGATATGATCCAAATTTCATAAATGAAAGAGAAAACTATTTCCACAAACCAATTGTTAACTTAAACTGGTATTCACAATTATCAAAAGACCTTAGCTTATATACTACTGCTTATTGGTCTGGTGGTACTGGTGGTGGTTCTGGTACTTTAGGTAGCATGAAATGGGATTATACTGAACCAACAAGACAAGTTGATTGGGATGCAACAATTGCTAACAATCAAGTTACTGGCGAAGCAAAAGGAGTTTTAAGAAATAGCGTTAACAACCAATGGTCTTTAGGTGCTATTTCAAAAGCATATTATAAAGTAAACGAAAACTTTAATGCATCATTCGGAATTGATTGGAGAACTGCTTCAATTGACCACTTTAGAGAAGTTAGAGACCTTTTAGGTGGAACTTACTTTATTGATAATAATGATGATTTTGCAACAACAAATCAGAAAAAACTTGGCGACAAAGTTGCTTACAATAACACAAATACTGTAGATTGGTTTGGTGCTTATGCTCAAGGCGAATTTACAAAAGATAGAATTTCTGCTTATGGTACTTTTGGTTGGTCAATGATTTCTTACACATTTACAGACCATTTTTCTAAAGATGCTGTTACTGGTGACGAAGTTTACTCAGAAACAGATGGTTGGATTCATGGATATCAAATAAAAGGTGGTGCAAGCTATCGTTTAACAACAACAAACAGTATTTATGCAAATGCTGGTTATGTTAGCAAAGTTCCTATATTTGACCAAGTTATTGCTGATTACGACGGTACTGTTGCAACTGACCCTTCAAACGAAACCTTCATTTCTTTTGAAGTTGGTACTGATAACAAATTTTTTGATAATAAATTAAATACTAATCTTAACGTTTATTATACAACATGGATGGACAGAGCTAATAGACAAGCTGTTCAAAATCAAGATGGTAGCGAAGACTTAATTAACTTAAACGGTATTGATGCTCGCCACATGGGTATTGAATTACAATTAAACTATATGCCAATGTCAATGTTAAAACTTGATGGTATCTTCTCTATTGGTGATTGGGTTCATACTGATGATGTAAGTGGTACTTATGTTGATTATTCAAGTGGTAGCGCTGTTAATACAGAATATAACTATTATATCAAAGACTTAAAAGTTGGTAACCAACCACAAACTTCAATGGTTTTTGCAGCTACTGTTTATCCTGTTAAAGGATTATCTTTCCAAGTTCTTTATAGCATGTATATGAACAATTATGCTAACTGGTCACCTACAAGTAGAACAGATGCAGATGGTATTGATATTGATAGAGAACAAAGCTGGAAAACTCCAGATTATAATGTAGTAGATTTACACGTAAATTATACATTACCAATTAACTTAGGTGGAACTACATTTAGAGTATTCGCGCATGCATTTAACGTATTAGATGCTATTTATGTTCAAGATGCAAATGACAACAGTGCTTATAATGGCGTTTCAGGTGCTCCAAGTCACTCTGCTCAAAGAGCTGAAGTGTATTTAGGAATTCCTCAATCATTTAACGCTGGCGTTTCTGTTGCATTTAACTAATAGTTAATACACATTCTTTTTCAAAAAACCTCCGAATTTCGGAGGTTTTTTTTATTAATCAATTCGACCTTAATCTCTTTTTTTATAAATTTGTGGGACAAATTTTAAATAAATATATCGGAAAGGATATATGAAGTGTTTTACAAAATATTATTTTTATTCATTATTTCAACCCAAATTTTAGCACAAAATTTCACGTTAAGTGGAATAATTACGGAAAATGGCACAAATCACACTATTTCAAATTGCAATATTTTTATTCCAGATTTGCAAATTGGCACAATAAGTAATTCTTATGGATATTTCGAAATTTCTAACATTCCCAAAGGCAACTACAAAGTTGAGTGCTCATTTATCGGATTTAGAAAGGAAATCAAAACTATTTTAATTGAAAATAATGTGACAACTGATTTTCAGTTAATTCCAGAAGAAATTTTACTTAACGAAACAATTGTAAAATCAAGCAAGCCTAAATTGCGACAAACTCCAGTTGCTTTTAGCGAAAAGCAATTTGATGATTTAGAGCAAACTCTCGGCTCGCAAGATATTCCCTTTTTGCTAAATTCAACTCCTTCACTTTATGTTTCAGCTCAAGGTGGCGGAACTGGCGATTTAAGCATTAATATGCGTGGATTTTCACAAACAAATCTTGCAATAATGGTTAATGGAATTCCTGTAAATAATCCAGAAAATGGCGAAATTTATTGGTCAAATTGGTCCGGAATTAGCGATGTTGTTAGCTCTGTTCAAACTCAACGTGGATTAAGTGCAAATCCTTACACTTCTTCGGCGGTTGGTGGATTGATAAATATTCAAACTTATGGAGTTGGAAATAGAGAAGAATTTCTAAAAGTTAGGTCGGAGTTTGGTTCAAATAATTTCCAAAAACAGACAATTTCGTTCAATAAGTCAATATTTGATAATCTTTTTATAACTGCACTTTTTTCCAAAAAAAATTGGGATGGTTTTGCAGACCAGACTTGGCTTAAAGAATATACTTATTATTTTGCGGTTGGTGGAATTTTAGGAAATAATTCCCTCGAACTTAAAATAATTGGTTCACCACAAGAACACGGTCAACGACTTACGATGCTTCCAATTGAAACTTGGGAGAAATTTGGACAAAATTATAATCCAGATTGGGGCTACTTAAATGGCAAACCACTAAATTTGAGGACAAACAATTTTCACAAACCAACAATTACACTTAACCACAATTGGCAAATTAGCGACCATTTGTTAATGTCAAATATTTTTTATTACACTCCAGGAATTGGCGGTGGCACAATTCCCTCTTGGGGAATGTCGCTTGAAACAACCGAAAACGGATTGATAAATTTTGATAAAGAATGGCAAAAAAATTCCACAAATATTGATTCTACTTTTAGCACTTCCAAGCATTACACAGAAAATGCTCTCCGCGAAGCAGTTCACAAACATACTTGGTTTGGATTTCTGTCAACTTTAAAATTCAATCTTCCAAACACAATTTTTACTTTTGGAATTGACGGAAAGTCGTATTCCGCTCAAAATTATAACAAAGTTGGAAATTTACTTGGTGGAGATTACACAATTTGGAGTAGCGATGTAAACAAGCCTTGGGATAAACTTCTTTATGAAGGCGATATTGTCGATTTTAACGCCGATAGTTTTGCCCGCCATTTGGGTGGATTTTTCCAAACGGAGTTGGTTTTTGATAAATTTTCGGCATATTTTAACACTTCAACATCGTACACAGCTTACAATCGCATCGATTATTTTAATTATTTAGTTACAAATCCAAAAAGAGACACTGGTTGGAAATCGTTTATCGGTTTTACGGGAAAAGCTGGAATGAACTACAATTTCGATTCCCAAAACAACATTTATGTGAATGTTGGATATTTTTCAAAACCTCCACTTTCCGAAAATGTTTTTGATTACACAAATAATGTTTACGAAAACGTTAAAAATGAAAAAGTTTATAATTTTGAAGTCGGCTATGGTTTTTCCAGCGAGCAATTGAGTATTAAATCAAACATTTATTACACAATTTGGAAGGACCGTTCAATTCGCAGTATGATTCAAGATAATTCCACTGGAAAGTTTTTCTATAATAATATTCTTGGTGCAAATGCTCGTCACATGGGTTTTGAGTTTGACGGAGGTTATCAATTGTTGAAAAGTTTATCTGTTAATGGCGTTTTTTCTATTTCTGACAATAAATGGACAAATAATGTAAATGCTGTTATTTATCCAGAAAGCAATCCAAATCAACAAGAAAGTTACAATTCGTACGTAAAAGGTTTATTTGTTGGAGGATTTCCGATGTTGATGGCTTCAATTTCGGCAAAATATAATTTTAGTTTTAGTCAAAATGCTGAGTTTTTTATACTTCCAATTTTTAGATTTAGCGATAACCAATACGCCCAGTATAATTCCGATTTACGCTCAAATCCAAACGATGCAGAAATTAATTCGTGGAAATTGCCTCAAATTAGCATTTTTGACTTAAATTTTGGAATAAATCTTTTGCTACCAAATTATTTTGTAAAAACGGCAAATATAAATCTTCATATATTTAACGTGTTTAATTATGATAATTATATAATTAATGCAATTGATGGCGAAGACCATACTTCAAAATCGGCTGTTGTTTGGCTAGGAAGAGAACGTTGGTGGAGTTTAAATATGGCGTTTGAATTTTAATAATTAATATTTTAAAATGGATGAATTTAATGGAAAATGATTTATCAATAAACAATCTCAAAACACAGCCCCAAAAGAACGATGATTTTGAAGAATTAATTCTTACAAACAAAATATTCGAAGATAAAAGCATTAGACAAGCTTGGATTTCTTAAGCAAAAGACAGAATGGCTGCAATAGTGAGTGGCAAAGCAAAATTACTTGATTTTGAAGATTTATATAACGACAATTAAAACAAAAAATTTGAGAAATAAATATGAAACTAAAAAAATTACTTTTTACAATTTTATTTACATCCATTTTGGCAATTGCCCAACCAAAACCATACGTTTTGTTAGTTTCGTTCGATGGCTTTAGATGGGATTATTTAAATCGAAATATTACTCCAAATTTGGATTTGGTGGCTCAAAACGGAGTTAAAGCTTTGTCGTTTCGTCCAATTTATCCAAGCAAAACTTTTCCAAATCACATTTCAATAATTACTGGAATGTATGCTGAAAACCATGGAATTTTGTTCAATCAATTCGAAAATATTGAAAATGGAGATATTTATCGTTTGGGCGATTCTGCTGCGGTTCGAAATTCGAGTTGGTATAAAGGAGAAGCATTTTGGGAAACTGCCGAAAAGAATAATATTACTTCCGCAAGTTTCTTTTGGCCCGGCTCTGAAGTAAACGAAGCCAAAAGGCGTCCAACTTATTATAAAAAATATGAACACAATCTTCCATATCGCGAAAGAATTGATGGAATTGCCGAATGGTTAAAATTGCCTCAAAGCGAAAGACCACATTTTATAACACTTTATTTCCACGATACCGATTCTTACGGACATGATTTTGGTCCAAATTCGCCCGAAATAAATCAATCAATTCAACGATTGGATACGTTAGTTGGCTATTTGAACAAAAAACTTTCCGAAATTGGAATGCAAGATAGTGTAAATGTAATATTTTTATCCGATCATGGAATGACCGAAGTTGATATTGCGAGAACAATAAAAATTGAAAATATTTTATCAGGACTCAATTACAAATTTGCTGGCGCCGAAACTCTTTCTATGATTGAACCAAGTGAGAGTGATTTTGATTCCGTTTTTGCACGTCTTGAACGTAACCAATCGCATTTTCGTGTTTATAAAAAAGAAAACATGCCTAATTATTATCATTTCAATCAAAATAGTAACATTTTTTCAATTCTATTAGTTGCCGAACTTGGCTGGTCAATTGTAGATAACAAGCAATTTTTGAATATGAGAAAATACGCAAGCAAAGGCAATCACGGTTTCGAAAACACAAACATTGATATGCATGGAATATTTTTAGCATCTGGACCGCAATTTAGAAATGGGTTTTTAACGGGAACAATTTGGAATATTGATGTTTATCCTTTGCTTTGTAAAATATTTAATATTGCACCAAATCATAAAATTGATGGAAATTTGGAAAGAATTGGGTTTTTATTGAAATAAATTTCTGCAATTAAGAAAAACGAGAAAATTTCCGCAACTTTATTTAAAACGATTAGTTGCACTTTTTACTATTTTCCCAAACTTGTTTTTTCAGTTAAATAGAACTTAAAATGAATGAAATATTAAATATTAAATACGAAAAGCACATTTTAGATAACGGACTTGAAGTGGTTCTTTATCAGGACAAAACTCTTCCAATTGTTTCTGTAAATCTTTGGTATAAAGTTGGTTCGGCAAATGAAGTTGAAGGAAAAACTGGTTTTGCACACCTTTTTGAACACATGATGTTCCAAGGCTCAAAAAATGTTCCAAAAGAAAAACATTTTAAATTTATTGAAGAAGCTGGTGGAACTTTAAATGGCTCCACAAGTCTTGATAGAACAAATTATTACGAAACACTTCCCTCAAATTTATTAGAATTAGCACTTTGGTTGGAATCTGACAGAATGGGATTTTTGCTTGAATCGTTAACTCAAGAAAAATTGGATAATCAAAAAGATGTTGTAATGAACGAAAGACGCCAAAGATACGACAATCAGCCTTATGGATTATCGTGGGAAATAATTTTTTCGAATCTTTTTCCTAAAAATCATCCATATCACTGGCCCACAATTGGTTGGATGAAAGATATTGAAAAATTTGAGCTAACAGATGTAATCGATTTTTTTAAGAAATATTATTCACCAAATAACGCAAGTCTTGTCGTTGCTGGCGATTTTGAGTATTCTGATGCTCTTTTGTTAGTAAAAAAGTATTTTGACGAAATTCCAAAAGGAAACCCATTTACTCAAATTTCTATTCCAACAGAAAAATTAGCCGAAAGCAAAAAGATTATCCACAAAGATAATGTTCAACTTTCCAAAATTTATTTTGCTTGGGAAACCGCTAAACTTTTTGACCAAGATGACGCAACACTCGATATTTTATCCGATATTTTAAGTGGTTCAAAAAATGGTAGATTGTTCAAATCGCTCGTTTTTGAAAAAGAAATTGCACAAGATGTTGCAAGTTTTCAATATTCTGCAAGTTTAACTGGAATGTTCATAATTATTGTTACCGCAAAACCTGGTGTTGATTTATCCGAACTAAAAGTTGAAATTGAAGCAGTTTTGGATGAAATAATGGCAAACGGAATTACGGAAAAAGAATTTAACCGCTCAATAAATACCGTTAAATCGTCGTTTATTTATTCATTGCAAAATTTAAACTCGTTAGCAAATCAGATAAATCATTACAACACTTCGCTTGGCGAGCCAAATTCGCTTATTTTGGATTTAGAGCGATTTGAAAAATTAAACGTAAATTCGATAAATGAAGTAGCAAAAAAATATTTGAAAAATCCTTATGTTGAGCTTCATATTGTTCCAAAGGGAGTTATAAATGAAAATTGATAGAAGCAATCCGCCACAAAGTTCTGGCAAAGTTAAATTTACGCTTCCAAAATTTGAACGCTTTGAGTTAAAAAATGGAATGAATGTTTTGTTCATGCAAAAAAATCATCTTCCAGTAGTAAAAATAAATTTGCAAGTAAATTGTGGTAGTAGTTTTGACCCAATTGGAAAAAGTGGTTTAGCATTTTTAACTGCTCATTTAATTGGCGAAGGCGCTGGTGAATATAATTCGCTTCAATTGGATGAAGAAATTGAATCGCTTGGTACTTTGTTTGACCCATCTACTGATAACGACATTGTAAATTTAAGTATGCTTGCTCTTTCGGATAAACTTGAACGTTCGTTGGAATTGTTATCTTTAGTTTATCAATCTCCTCAATTTAACGATGATGATTTTAATCGTGAGAAAAACAAACTATTAGCTAAAATTGTCCAAAATTTGAATGAACCTTCGTTTGTAGCTTCTTCTAATTTTGATAAAATTGTATTAAAAAACACTTTTTACGAAAATTCCGTTTTAGGAAAAACAAAAGATGTTGAAACATTTTCAAATAGCGATGTTATTAATTTTCACAAAAAATATTTTGTCCCAAGCAATTCATTAATTATTGTTGTCGGAAATGTTACAAAAAACAATTTGGAAGAAATGTTGAACAAGTATTTTACAACTTTTGCAACTAGCATAATTGAGCCACCAAAGCCAATAATTGCAGAAAAACAGAATTCCAAATTCTATTTTATTCACCAAGAAAATGCCGCTCAATCCGAAATTAGAATTGGACATCTTTCAAATAAGAGGACTGAGCCAGATTATTTTGCCAAAAATATCGCTAATTCCGTACTTGGTGGTCAGTTTTCGAGCAGATTAAACCTCAATTTGCGAGAAGCAAAGGGTTTTACTTATGGAATTCATTCCGCATTTATTTATTATAAAAATGTTGGATATTTTGAAATTTCCACTTCTGTAAACGGAAAAGACACTGCTGAATCTATTTCTGAAATAAATAAGGAATTAGCTGGACTCAAATTGGAAATTACAGATAATGAAATTGATTTTGTTAAATCATATTTTATTAAACGATTTCCGGCAACGTTTGAAACAAATTCCCAAATTGTGAATAGCCTTTCAAATCTTGTTAAATTCTCGCTGCCAGAAAATTATTTTGACAATTACATTCAAAACATTTCCAATTGCTCCAAAGCGGAAATTGAGAAAAGCATTATTGAGCATTTTAGAACAGATGACCTAATTTATCTAATTGTTGGCGATAAAGAAATAGTTTTGCCTCAACTTAAGCAAATAACTAATTTGGAAATTATTGAGTTGGATGTTGAAGGAAATATTGTTTAACCCGCTTTAATACTGAACGCCAACTATTTTATCGCCCATTTTAAGTTGTAATTCAATTGCAGGTTGTAAACTTAGGAAATTATTAAAATCAACGACAAATGCTTTTGCTTCTTTCCCTTTTAAGCTTGTCGTATAAAATTTGAAAAGTGAAACAAATTCGGAATCACTATTTCCAATTATTTCTGGGAAATTTTGTAGCGGAATAAGTTGAATTTTTCTTCTATCAAACTCATCGCGTATAAAATTGAATGTTTTAGAAGCAAATAATTCCGATTTTTCATCAATCAAATATTTTGTTTCAATGCCAAAATCGATTATAATTGAACGAATATTGTTTACCAATTTTTGCTTTTCAAAATCTTCATCAAGCAAATAATCAGTCTCAGTAATTTCGTCATTAAGTAAAACGGCATAAGGTTTTTCAAATTTACTCTTCAATTCAACATTTATTTTTGATGGAATAATTAAATATGTAAAATCAAAAAATACTCTATTTAGGCTTTCTAACGGAATTTCTTCACCATTATCATAAATTTTAACTAAAAACGAGTATTGCGAAAATTCACGAATCGCTTCTTCCGATTGAGTTAAATTTGCTTGCAACATCAAAATATCATTCGAAAATATTTTCAAGATGGTGTTTCCATAATTTACTTTTTCCTGCGTCTCAATCTTTACTGGCGAAATAATTAACGATTTATTTATTTCTTTCACCAAATTTGCAATGCTTATATCTTTTGGAACAGAAACTTCGAAATAGTAATTAAGTGAATCGGATAATTTTTTTCTAACTGGAATTTTCTTTATCCAATCGTTAGAAATCCCAAATTGATTTAACGTAATTGCAACTACATTTTCAATTTGAGTTTTGGAAATGGAAGAAAGTTCGTTTTCGGTTGGTTTATTAAATATTTCAGCCAAAATATTTAATATAATCAATAATGACGAAATTGCAATTAATGCATATATAAATCTTTGCTTTGTAAACATTAAAAATTATCTCTCAAAATTGGCTTTTCTTTTTTCAAGGAATGCAGAAGTTCCTTCAATAAATTCATCAGAGCCACAACAATTGCCAAACTGCAAGGCTTCAAATTTTAATCCTTCGCTTAAAGGAAGACTATCCACAGCATTTATACTTTTTAGTGACTTTGCAATCGCATTTTTTCCTTTCGTAATTATTTTTTCCGCTAGTTCGATTGTTTTGGGAAGTAATTCTTCAATTGTGAAAACTTTGTTTACCAATCCAATTCTAAAAGCTTCTTGAGCGGGAATTAAATCGCCAGATAAAATATATTCTATTGCACGCCCTTTGCCAATTTGTCGCGTAAGTCGTTGAGTTCCACCATATCCTGGAATAATGCCCAAATTAACCTCAGGCTGTCCAAATTTAGCATTTTCGGAAGCATAACGGATATGACAAGCCAAAGCAAGTTCGCAGCCACCACCGAGCGCAAACCCGTTTACAGCCGCGATAACTGGTTTATTCAAATTTTCAATTTTATTAAACACCGATTGTCCAAAAAGTGAAAACACAACTCCACTTTTTCCATTTAAATTTGAAAGTTCTTTAATATCTGCACCAGCTACGAATGCTTTTTCACCAAAACCAGTAATTATTACAACAGAAATTGTATCTGTTTCTTGCAAAAAATCAAATAAATCATTTAGCTCAACTAATGTTTCGTTATTAAGAGCATTCAATTTTTCTGGTCGGTTAATTGTAATTTTTGCGATATTGTCCGTTAATTCAAATAGTAAATTCTTATAATCCATATTTTCCTCTAAAATTTAACAAAAACTGGAATTTGTAACCGTAAATCCAAAGATACTGAGTGATTATTTGGGAAAAAATAGTAATTTGCAGCGGCTTCCATTAAGAACATAGAAAATCCACCACCAACATGAAACCCAAATTTTCCTTTAAGTTCGTCAAAATTATCTTTTCCACTTGTAGTTTTAAAAACATGTGTATTGTTAAAAAAACCCATCGAAGGACCGACTTCAATAATTGGCATAATTAAAATTAAATCCGTAATTATTGGTGGAAGATAAAACTTTAATCCAGGCGCTAACAAAAACACGTTTGAAGTGTATGATGCATAATCAGTTGTTTTATACATTTTGGTTGAACCAGGATAAGTCTGGTAACCAATTTTTGTGTAAAAGAAAACTGGTACAATCTGATTATCGGCATAAGATGCAGTAAAATCAAAGCCAATTCCTGTGTCGTTTGTAGCCGAAAAATCACCAATTGGAGCTTTTGGACCAACACCAACCGAAAAAAACAATCCACGAGCTTCACCAAATTCAAAACTTTGCGAAAAACTCAGCGAACTAATAAGTATTAAAACTAAAAAGATTTTTTTCATTTTATTACACTTTTCTGTTTTTATCTATTTGAGTTTACATTCTTTAATATTTGCAATAAATCACTTTCTAACGAATTTATTGGAGTTTCGATAATTCTTCCAATTTCCACATTATTATTATAAACAATAAATGTTGGAACTAATTGAATATTAAGTTTTGAAACGTCGATATCAATTCCATCTTTTTCTCTGTCCACATTTATTAGTGTAATTTTTTCTTCGGGAAATTTTAGTAAATCGAGCAATTTATAAAAGTGAGGAACTTCTCTTCTGCTATCGCTACACCAAGTTCCCATTACAATTGTTAAAGTGAAATTATTCTCAAATTTTAGCAAACTATCAACAATTTGAGTTTCTGGCAAATAAAAACTATAAGCTTTGTTGAACCACAAAGTAAAATTAGAATCGGCAAATGCTTCTCTGTCGCAAACTCCAACTAAAATTGGCTTTCCTGATTTTACATCTTGCATAATTTTATTTTTCACTTGTGCATTCAAAGTAATTCCAACAAATATTAGAATTAAAAATATTTTATTCATCTGCTTCACCATAATTAGTTTTTCTTACATCAATTCCCCAATATAGTTTTTTTCGTAAAATTTCGTAATAGCTAGTCGATTTTGTTCTTAATAACTTTATTGGAGTTTTATTGCTATAAATTATAAATTCTTTTGGAGAATTATAATTGCTAACTCGCTGTCCATCGCAACTTACGTGAATTTTTTCATGCTCAGATTTAACAGTTATTGATACTTTTTGCTCATCCCCAATTACCAAAGGACGCATTGTTAAAGTATGTGGCGAAATTGGACTGATTGTAATTGCTTTCGCCTTTGGATTTACAATTGGTCCGCCAACGGAAAGTGAATAACCAGTTGAGCCAGTTGGTGTAGAAATTATAATTCCATCAGCCGAAAAAGTGGAAACATATTTGTCATCAATTTTTAATTCAATTTCAATCATTTTGGGCCAATGCCCTTTATCAACCACAATATCGTTTGTGGCAAAAAGAGTTCCTTCACTTCCATTTGTGCATTCGCCACAAAGTGTCATTCGTTCTTCAATAACATAATCGCCATTTTCCAATTCTGAAATAAGTCTATCAAGATTGTTTATTTCATATTCGGCTAAAAAACCCAATTTGCCAAAATTTATTCCAAGCATTGGCGTTCCATATTCTTTTCCGTCAAAACTTGATGTTAAAAGCGTTCCGTCGCCACCAATAGAGACAATTAAATCGTTATTTGAAAACAAATCCTTGTTGGATAAAAACTCGCAATTAGCAAAAATGCTATTTTCTTTCACAAGGGAATAAAAATCGCTACTAAAAGTCGATTTAAAATCCCGTCCTTTTAATTTACTTAAAAGAAGTTCAACAACTTCCACAACATTTTTTTTGTTGGTATTTGGTATTATTCCCAGTCTCAAATTTTCACCTATAAGTCAGTTCTGAATTGGAGTTCGTATAATTTTTTATAAATTCCATTTTCATCAGTTAAAAGCTCTTCGTGTTTTCCTTTTTGAACAATTTTACCTTTATCCATTACAATAATTTCGTTTGCGTTTCTAATTGTGCTTAATCTATGAGCAATAACAAAAGTGGTTCTTTCCTTCATTAAATGCTCAATTGCTTCTTGAACTAAAACTTCCGATTCGTTATCAAGTGCCGATGTAGCTTCGTCAAAAATCATAATTGGTGGATTTTTAAGCAATGCACGCGCAATTGATAAGCGTTGCCTTTGTCCACCCGAAATTTTTGCACCTCGTTCACCAACAATTGTGTCATAACCATTTGGAAGTTCCATTATAAAGTTATGAGCATTTGCAATTTTTGCAACTTCAACAACTTTTTCTTTTGGAGTATTTGGCAAACCATATGCAATATTATTAAAAACTGTTTCATTAAAAAGCACCGTTTCTTGAGTAACAATTCCCATGTGTTTTCGCAAATCTTCAATTTTTACATCTTTAATATCAATTCCGTCAATTAGAATTTTTCCGCCAGTTGGGTCAAAAAATCGTGGAATTAAATCTACCAAAGTGGTTTTTCCAGCACCAGAACTTCCAACAAAAGCAATAATTTCGCCTTTTTTGGCTGTAAAATTTACTTGGTCAATAATTTTTTCGGATGAATCGGAGTAGTTAAACGTTACATCAACAAATTTTATTTCATTATTAAATGAATCCAAAGCAACTGGATTTTCAATATTTTTAATATCTGGTTGAATATCTAAAATTTCAAAAATTCTCATTCCCGCACCTATAGATTCTTGAATTTTGTTATTCAGTTGACTCATATTTTTCATTGGTGGCATCATTTGGAAAATAGCAAATAGAAATCCCATAAATTCACTTGCTTTCATTTCGCCTTCAATTAGGACAAGACTTCCACCATAAAACAAAATAACCGCACCTAAAAATACAGCAATTATTTCGGTTGATGGCGATGAAATATTACTTGTTCTAACTTTTCGCAGCAGAATTTTGAAATATCTTTGCGTTTCGGCTCTAAATCGCTTGTTCTCAAATTCTTCCATTCCAAAAGCTTTTACAATTTTTACTCCAGAAATGGTTTCGTGCAAAACATCGACAATTGTTCCCAATTTTTTTTGTAGCAAATAACTCTGTTTTCGCAAAATTGAGCCAATAAATCCAATAACAATAATTGAAAGCGGGACAATTAATAGCGAAAACACTGTCAATTTCCAGCTAATTGAGAATGCAATTCCAAAAAATACAAGAATTGTAATTGGGTCTTCAAAAAGGTTTAGGAAAACTGCTGTTATACTTTGTTGAATTAAATTTACGTCGTTAGTAAATCGCGAAATTAAATTTCCAGTTTTTTCATTTTTGAAAAAATTCATTGGCAATTTGTGGATATGTTCGTAAAGCTCGTCGCGTAAATTACGAATTACACCTTGTTCAACATAAGCTATAAAATATTTTAATAAATAATGAAATATATTTTTAAGTATAAAGGCGGTAACAATCATAATTGAAATTTTTAGCAGAACTTCTTTAGTATCACCAGCTAAAACGTAATTTTGGAAAGAATTTGAAATATTTTCAACTATTTGATTTAACCAATCTGGTAAAAAACTCGAATTAGAAGTAGCCACTTTTTTAACTGAATTTGGGTCAGTTTGCTTAAATAAAATATCCAACAAAGGAATTGTGAGGTAAATTGATAACCCATTCATAACCGCAAACATTATCATATTTGCAATTGCTACAAACAGATGTTTCCAAAATGGCTTAACATAAGCTAAAATTCTTAAAAATATATCCAAAATTTTCTCTAATTATTTCTTTTCTAATTCCAAAACTAAATATAACAGATTTTATTCTTTGTTAATTAAATAATCATTCACGTAAAAATATCAATTTAATGCTTTAAATGATTGTGTAATTAAAAGTAATAATTTCTCATATAGCAAACACAAATTGCAAAAATAATCCCTCATAAAATGAACACAGATTGCAAATCTGTGCTACGGGTTTTTAAACTTCACTTTTGTGGAAAATTCTCCAAAGCTAATATTTGCTTAAACTTTGCAAAAGCTTGCTCTACGGAAATTCCAAAACTATCATCTTTTGAATAATCACAATTGTCATTTTTTAGGTAAAAATGATTTCCTAATTCGTGACCGCTCCACAATATTGGGTCAGTATTTCCAAATATTGCAAGCGAAAAAGTCTCAACCGCAATTGACAAATGATTTAATCCGCCGTCATTGCAAATAAGTAAATCGGCATTTTGAAGCAACGCACCAGCTTGGATAAAATCAGTTTTTGGTGCAATAAATGCACTTTTGCTCATTTTGGAAATCACATTTTGAATATCGCTTTGCTCATCGGGTGCACCAACAAATACAATTTTGTAATCCGTTTTTTCTATTATTTTATCACAAAGTTTTGCGTAATTATCGCTATTCCATTTTTTGCTTTTAACAGGACTTCCTGGAGCGACGCAAATTATTTTGGAATTGCTTAAATCATTTTCATTCAACCAATTATTTATATAATTCTTTGCGTCTTGTGTAATTGTAATTTCAATTTTATAGCTCAATTTATCAATGCCAATTGGCTTTAATAAATCAAATTTCCGCGCTGCAGTAAATTTTGGACTTCCTTCATCAACTCGCAAATTGTAAACCCAATTAAATTTATGCTCGTTAAATCCAAGTCGGTATATTGCACCACTAAATAGCGAAATAATTCCAGAACCAGAGCCTTTGAGTTGGTCAATTATTAAATCGTATTTTCTTTTGCGAATGTTTCTGATTAGTCCAATTCGTTGAAAAAAGTACTTAATTCCAGTCAAATTTTCAAAAGTTATAATTTCATTCAAATTTGGATTGTTTTTAAGCACTATGTCATACGGCTTTCTAACCAAAAAATCGATTTTAACATTCGGAAATTTTTCCTTCAAACTTGGCAAATATCCCGTGTTGAGCAAAACATCGCCAAACGGTTTATATTGCAGAATTAGTATTTTTTTCACAAGTTCGCTTTGAAACTTTTCCATTAAAATTTACCTTTAAAATACTTTTCTTCAATTTTGCTAAAAACACTTTCGGGCAAAATTCCTTTCATACACAACATTGTTTCGCAAATTGTATGCGGTTTTTCGGAAGTGAAACATGGTGAACATTCAACTAAATTTATGATATTTATGTTGTTCCTATATTTGGAAACTTCTGGATTTATAAATCCACCGTAAATTATAACGGAATCCTTTTCCACCGATTTTGCCAAGTGCATTAATCCACCTTCGAGACCGATAAATGCAATGGAATTTTTAATAATTGCCGCCGATTCTCTTATTGGAAATCCTCTTTTGTCAATCACATTTTGTAAAAGTTCGTCGTTTTTTGCCCCAATTTGAATAATTTTTACATTGTTTTTTTCATTTATCAAATTCACCAAATCTTGAAATTTTTCAAAACCCCATTCTTTTCTGTTGGCGCTAAAAGCTTGCTTTCCGAGTGGAGCAATTGCAAAATATTCAAAATCTTCTTTGTGCTTTGAAATTTCCGCTTCAGTTAAATATATTTTTGGAAAACCTTCTTTTGCATCCGAAATATATGAAAGCATTTGCTCGTAGATTGATTTACTCGTTTCGGCTACAATTTTGTATTTGGGTTTAATAAATTTTTTAGTGGTTTTAAAATGACGATTTGTAACCCAATCAACATTTGGATTATTCAAAAAGAACTCTGGAAATTTTGTTTCCACAATTATTTTAGCTTTTGGATTTCTTTTCCTTAATTCTGGCAAAATTACCGTTAAAAGCAAATTATCGCCCATTGCGTGGGAAGTCCAGCGGACAAAAATCGCTTTTGGATGAAGCAAATAGTAAAAAAGTAATATGTATTCAAAAACAATCATTTTAGAATTTCTTCAAAAAAACGTTCAATTTTATCAACCATTTTGTCCTCTGTAAAATCATTTGCAATTGTTTTAAGAGCATTTTCCTCAAACTGTATTTTTCTTGCATTGTCGTTAAGCAAAATCTTAATTTTTTCAACAAGTGCGTTTTCATCATTAAATGGCACGAGAAATCCGTTGTAATTATCCTTAATAATTTCGGAATTTCCACCAACATTTGTAACCACAACTGCTTTACCAACAGCCAAATATTCAACAACCGAGTTCGGAAAGCCTTCAATTTGAGAAACGAGAGTTGCAATATCATAAATGGAAGCGTACAAAAATGCATCTTTTATGTAGCCAGCAAAGATAACTTTATCCGTGATATTTAATTTTTGTGCAAGCAAAATCAGTTTTTCTTTTTCATATCCTTCGCCAGCAATTACCAATTTTAGATTGCTTTCGGATTTGCAAACAGTTGAAAATGCGTTAATCAAATTATGGACAAATTTAACATCCGTAAGTTGGCAAGTTATTCCAATAACGCGTTCTGTTTCCAAAATTTCAAGTTTTTTCTTTAACTCAATTTTTTCATTTTCTGGAATTGATTGAATATTTTTGCCGTTATAAATTGTTTTAAAATCATCTCTTTTTAGCCAAGAATGCTCTTCAACTACTTTTTCGGTTATAAAATTGCAAGGAACTATGCTTTTTGTAACGAGCAATTTGTGGTCCCATTTTAATCTAAAATTATCCGAAAGGTCGTCTTTGCTGCCAACTCTTCTAATGTTCGGAATTTTGCAAATTTTTGCGGCTATTCCACCTATACCGACTTCTTTATCAATATTTGTTACAATTAAATCAATTTTGTGTTGCTTAATAAATCTTACTATGTAAAATATCATAATTGGATTAAAAAGCGGTCCGAGTTTTTTGTCAATTATTTTAATACCTTTTGTCGAGTTAGCAGTTAATCGCGAGTTTGGATGTGAAATGATAAAAACATTGTGACCTTTTTTTTCGAGTGCAATTGCGGTTTTTGCCATCCAATTAACAACGCCACCCCATTTTTTTTTGGAAGATATATAAAGAATATTCATTTATTACTTCGCATTTTTTATAATTTGGACGGTATCTTCAATAAATTTTTTGAAAACTATTTGTTTTTCCTTCTTTTTTGCTGAAAAATTGACAAACATTGAGAGATTTCCAGAAAGCACTTTTTCTGTTCGTTCAATCAATTTGTTAAAAATATCAGTTTCGGTATAATCCAAATGCCAATCAGAAAACTCAAAACTTTGCGTAAATGCCTGTCCTCTTAAATCCAAATTGATATTAATGTTCGGAATTCCCATTCCAGAAGTTAGAATTGTGGCATGTAAACGCGAACCGATAACAAGCAATGCATTATTGTAAAGTTCAAAATAATCTTTGTGATAATTGGAAAAAAAGATTTTTTCGTTTGCAAATTCATATTGAGCAACATTTACGTCCCTATCATCGTGACAAACTATAATTGGAGTCAAATTTTTATCGTGCAAATATTTAATCAACTTATGCGAAACATCCACTAAAATTTTGTATTTAAGATTTTCAACATTATTGTTCACAAGTGGAAATGGGAAAGTAATTAGCACATTTGGGGAGTCGTTTATTCTAAACTCGCTATCAAAAAGATGCAAAGCAGGGCAGCCAGTATTAATTGCTTTATCAAAACCCAAACTTTTCAAAAAATTATAAGTTACATCATCACGGACTGAAGAAAGTGCCGCTTTTTTATTAGTTGCGACAATATCGGCATTAAATTCCTTGTTTTTTATATAAGGCTCTAAATTCAAATCCTTTGAAGAAACGCCCAAACCAATTAAAAACAAAGGAGGTTTCAAAAAACCGATTTCTTTTCGGCTAATTCTTGGCGACCAGTTATTATATTGATCACTTCCGCCGACAATTACTGCATCTGCGTGAGTATTGCTAAATAGAACATTTTCGCTTCTTAATCCAATTGGTGAACCCCAACCGCGGTTATCTGCAATTGCTTTTGGAACAAAAACCGCTTCGGGTAAAAGCTCTAAAATGTGATTTCTGATTGATTGAACTACAAAATGGTCGCCAGCATTAAAAGTATGCGGTGCGTAATGATGAATTATGTAATTTTTCTTGTTTTCACGTTGAAAATAAAATTTTTCGGGAATGTAATTGATTTTCTTTTTAAATAATTTCATAAAACATGAAGCTCCACAAGTTTTAAAATAATTCCAAAACCATTTCTTAAATTTTTTGAATGCAAAATTACGAAATAATGAGTTCAGTTAATAACTTTGGATACTCTCTCAATTTTCGACAAAATGAACAAATTCTACTTTGTTGCGTATGCAATAAAATTAGATCTTTCTCTTTTACAAACAACTTTACTAAAACCAATTTTTAACAATTCAGCTTCCATTTGTTTTTGAGTCCAACCATATTTGTGACAAAAATACTGTGGAAATTGGGCGCGTGATTTATCTTGTTCAGCATTTTTCCCTCTCGGAATATCTTGTCCACCGAAAAGCATTATTAATTTTCTTCCCATAGGATATCGCCAACTTTTAATTATGTAGCTCGCATCTGGAACTCTAATTTCAGCTTTTCCGCCATCTTGCAAAAGATTATAAAAATCTGTCATAATCCGAACTGCTTCCCAATGAAAATGATGCTCAATTATATCGTTTGCTAAAATAAACTCAACTTCTCCAGCTTTAAAATGGGCGGATAAAGATTCGACAGAAATATCAATAACTTTATCTACTTTTGGAAGTGAACTGCTTCCATCAATGTTAACAAATCCTTCTCTGTAATCTGTTCCGCAACCGACATTTAATTTCATTTAAATTCCTATTTTAAATTTATGATATTCTGTTTATTTTTTTAATATTAATTCTGTTTCACCAAAATTTTCTATTTATGTAAATTTAGCAATTAACTAACAAAAACTGAACAAAGAATTAGAATAACTTAACAAATAGATTTTTTATCTTTGCATTAGCTTTAGTATATTTTTCTCAAATTAAATGGATTTTTATTGAATCCCACAAAAATATTAGTAATTCAAACAGCTTTTATTGGAGATGTAATTCTAATTACGCCGTTAATTAGAGCTATAAAAGTGCTATTTCCACAAGCGATTTTGGATGTAATGGTAATTCCACAAACTGCAAATGTTTTGGAAAACAATCCACACATACACAAAATTTTGCTTTTTGATAAGAGAAAAAACAAAGTTCTTTCGTTTATAAAAACGCTGATAAAACTAAAACGCGAAAAATATCAAGCCGTTTTAACTCCACATAGTTCAATGACAACCGCAATGTTAATTTATTTTGCCGGAATTCCAATTCGCGTTGGATTTGATAGATGGAAGGCTAAAAAGTATTTAACACATAAAATCCCACATTTGGAAAACACGCACAAAACCATTAAAAATTTAGAACTCTTAAAGGTGTTTTCGGATAAAATATTTTCAAATCAGACTGAATTATTCCTCCCAGAATTGAAAAACAAAGTTATTAGTACCAAAATTGACAAGCTAATCCAAAAAACAAAATACATAATTGCAATTGCTCCAGGTTCGGTTTGGTTTACAAAAAGATGGAAAATTGAGCATTATATCGATTTATCAAACAAACTTTTGAATGCAAATTTTGGAATAATTCTAATTGGCAGCAAAGAAGAAGTGGAAATTTGCGAATTGATAAATAAACACGAAAATTTAATAAATCTTTCTGGTGAGTTAACTTTGCTTGAATCGGCAACGGTTATTGAAAAATGTGACTTAATGATTTGCAACGATAGCGGAGCTTTGCATATTGCAAATGCTGTAAAAACAGATGTTTTCGCATTTTTTGGTCCAACTGTACAAGCAATTGGTTACTTCCCATTTCGTGAAAATGATTTTGTTTTTGAATTGGAAATGGATTGCCGACCATGCGGAAGTCATGGCGGAAATTCGTGCCATTTAAATCACCATAATTGCATGAAGCAAATTTCCCCAAATTTTGTGTTTTCAAAAGTAATTGAGAAGCTAAAATAACTATGACTCCAGCATATTATATTTATAAATATCCCTACAAATTGGGATGGTACATTGCAAAATTGTTCAAAAAGAACAGAAGTTTGGTCTTCTATTGTGCCGACCCGCTTGATTACGAAATGTTTCTTCCAATAAAAAAATATTTGAATAATGTGGATATTGTAGCAAAAAACAAGAAAACTCGCGATTATTTAACAAAAATTGGAATAAAATACTTGAGAATGCCGGTTTTTCCAAAAGCAGTAATTATGGCTCGGCACGCTCCTTATAAATTTGCGGTAAACCAAATTGTTAAAATTGGATTTGACCACGGACTTTATCAATTCAAAAGATGGACTTCACCCGAAAACTACAATCGCTTTAACACTTATTTTGTAAGTAGCGAGGAACAAGTAAAAATTGCAAAAAGCATTGGAATTTTGACAACAAAAGCAATTGGCTATCCAAAATTGGATAATGCTTTTAATGGAATTTATAATGAAAACTATCTAAATGAATTAAAAAAAGAGTTAAATATCAATCCCGCAAAAAGCACAATAATTTTTACTTCCACTTGGAATGTTGATGGACTTTCTGCTTTGGATAAGTGGATTGACCGAGTTGGCGAATTATCCGAAAAATATAACGTACTTGTAACTGTGCATACTTGGACGGAAAAAAGCAAAATAGAAAAGCTAAAATCAACAAACGGAATTATCTTCTTGGATAAATTTGATGTAACGCCATTTATTATGATTTCGGATGTATTTATTGGCGATTATAATTCCCTAATTGGCGAAGCTTGTGCTTTAGATAAGCCAATTATTACGTTCAAAGTTCCAGAATCAAAACGTTCCATTAAAGAAATAACACAAATGATTGAAAGCATTAGTCTAAGAATAAACGATTTTAATGAAATTGGTGATGCAATTTTGCAATCGATAAAAAATCCGAACGAAAAAAGCAAAGCACGAGAAGGTGCAAATAAAATTATGTATTTGGCTCTTGATGGAAAAGCAGGTGAGCGAGCTTCGTTTGAAATTCAGAAGCTAATTTCAAACAAATTGTAAAACAGAAAAATTTAGCCTCTTGGATGAAAATCGCGGTGCATTTGTTTTATAAAATCTCTATCAATATGCGTGTAAATCTGAGTTGTTGAAATATCCGCATGTCCAAGCATTTCTTGAACTGCTCTTAAATCTGCACCGCCTTCTAACAAATGAGTTGCAAAACTGTGGCGAAATGTGTGTGGATGAAATTCGTGACTAACTTCTGCTTCTTGAGCATATCTGTTTACAATTTTCCAAATGCCCATTCTGGATAATTTTGTTCCGCGTACGTTCAAAAAAATGATGTTTTCACTTTTCATCTTCTTTTCGAGCGAAAAGCGGACTTTTTGTATGTATTCCGTAACCCAATAAACAGCACTTGAGCCAATTGGAACAATTCGTTGTTTTGAGCCTTTTCCTAAAACGCGAATTACTTCGTCGTTAAAATACAAATCGCTTATTTTGAGATTTATTAACTCGGAGACACGCAATCCGCACGAATAGAACAATTCCAAAATTGCTTTGTCTCTCAAACCAAGTTTTTCTTCCACATTTGGAGTTTGCAGTAATTTGTCAATTTCGGCAAAAGAAAGCACAGTTGGAAGTTTTCTTTCCGTGATTCTTGCAGATAAAATCTCAGCTGGATCTTTTTCAATGTAGTCTTGTGAATTGAGATACTTAAAAAATCCTTTTACAGAAGACAAATAACGAGCAGAAGTGGAAGAACTTAATCCTAAATCGCGCATAATTTCAAAATATTTAGAAATCAATTTGGGTGTAATTGTATTTAAATCGGAATATTTTTCTTCTTCAATAAAAATTAAGAATTTTTTCAAGTCAAAATAATAAGAAGCAACAGATTGCTCAGATAGATTTTTTTCTAGTTTTAAGTAAGCCAAATATTCTTGAACAAATTGATTTAACTCATTACTAATCATCAGTTGTTTTCTTTTCCAATTCGTCTTGTTTTGGATATCTTATTCGTTTGTGATGTTGACTTACTAAAATTCCAATAAATGATTCTTTAATAAGTTGAATATCTTTAAATGTAAGTGGAGATTCTTCCAACTGTCCATCTTGAATTCTAATTTTGAAAAGATTATTAACGTAGTTTTCAATCTTTTTTGGAGTTGGGTCATCCATTGAACGAATTGCTGATTCGCAAGCATCAGCAAGCATTAGCAATGCTGTTTCGCGAGTATTTGGTTTTGGACCAGGATAACGATAATCTTCTTCGTTTACTCTTTCATCGCCATAAAGTTCTTTTGCTTTTTCATAAAAATACTTTATAACCATTGTGCCATGATGCATTGGAATAAAATCGATAATTTCTTGTGGCAGTTTATGTTTTTTTGCCAATTCAATTCCACCAAGAACGTGGTCGCGGATAAGTTCAATACTATGCTGAGGAGAAATATTTTCGTGAATATTTACATTATTCAACTGATTTTCAATAAATCCTTCTGGTTTTATTGTTTTTCCAATATCGTGATAATATGCCCCAACTCTTGCCAAAATTGGATTTGCATCAATTTTTAATGCGGCGTTTTCAACCATTGAGCCAATAGTCATTGAATGAGCAAAAGTTCCAGGAGCAAAATTTGCCAAATCTTTTAACAATGGCGAATTGAAATCGGTGAGTTCAAAAAGTGTTATTTCAGTTGTAATTCCAAATATTTTTTCAACAAAAATTATAAGCCCAAAAGTTAACGCTGGAGAAATAATTGCATTTGAGGCTGCATAAGCAGTTGAAATTAGCATTACATCCCACGAATCGAATCGTTCAAGTCCAAAAGCAAAAATGCTAAGTGTATAACCCAACAAAATATAAAGGAACGAGTGAAAAATCTGATTTCTATTTTTAATATCGCGAACTGTGTAAGCCGCTAAACCGCCAGCAATAATATTTGTGGCAGCAAGAATATAATCGTTTCCTCTAATTCCCGCTACTACAAGTGCTACAACAACCGTAGTGTAAAATCCAATTCGCGAGTCGAAAATTATTGTAAGTAACATTGAAGCAACTGGAACAAGAATTAAAAGTTCTAATGAACGATTAACATTAATTTGCCCAATCAAAAAAGCCGAAAAACTAACAAACAATATAATTACGGCAACAAGCAACAATTTAAGATTGTCTTCAAATATCTTACGGCGAAACAAAAACAAATAAATTGTAAGTGGTAAAAATAGGAGCGTAATGTGCATTAACTTTCCTAAATTTTGCAAAATATTATCCCAAGTTGATAGCGATGAACCTTTGGCTATTCTATAGGAATCTATTTGTGCTTTTATTTCTGGAGTAATTCTATCATGCTTTGCAACTATTCGTTCATTTTCATTTACAATTCCAAGATTTATTAAAACATTGCTCGATGCAATTTTTTTTGCTTCGTTGGTACTTTCCTTGCTGAAAATAATATCTGGTTTTAGAACTTTCAATAAATACTCTTTAAGTGCTCTTCTAATTTGATTATTGCCTTGAAAATCCTCTAAAATTCTTTGGTCTAAATAGGAAGATAAAAGATTTTCATAAAAATATTGATTTTTAGGTTGCACAATTTCAAATTTGCCATCACGAACAGCTATTGAATCTTTGGAAATTTGTGATAATGTTTGGTTGAGAAAACCTTTAGCATAAATTGCTTCAATCTCATTTCGGCAGAACAAAAAGGCTTTATTTAAAGTTAAAGAACCAAATTTATTAGAATTTAGATTAACAAATATTTTTAGCGATTTTGGTGTTAATTCACTTGAAGAACATTTAATAATTGAATCTTGAGTTTGAAGAGGCGAGTTTAAACATTTTAATAATTTATGATTGTTAGCTTCAAAGGACTCCAAAGCATTTTTTTGAACAAGATTATTTTTCAAATAGATTGGATAAATTTTGTTTGCAGCTATTAAACGCTCTTTTTCAATTGAGGAACGGTCTTTTAAGATTTCAAACGTTTGGGACGCAATTAAATCGTCTTTAATCCAAATTGAGTTAACTTCAACGGATGAATCGATAGATTCGCCACGAGGAAACATTAAAACGATGAGAATTACAGTAAAAACCAACAAAACAATTTTTACTCTTCTACTTTCTTTAACTTGTTGAATATCTATCAAAGATTTTACTCCTTTGCTTTTAGCACCATTTCAAGAAATTCGGCGACTCCATCGTTTTCGTTATCGTTAGATGTAATTAAATCGGCTTTCGATTTGATTTCACCAACAGCATTATTTACAGCAACTTTAATAGCATTTGTTTCAAATAAACTTCTATCGTTGTGCCAATCGCCCATTACAGCAACATTTTGGATATTTATTTTAAGATATTTTAATAATCTTTCTAAAGCATTTCCTTTACTTGAACCATGTTTTCTAACTTCAAAAAAGTAAAACTGACCTCTTCTTTGCGATTTATAAAACGAGGTGTTAAGTCCAAAAGTGTAAGGGAAAGTCATTTTTTTTTCGATAAATTTTAATGAATCCTTGTAATCTCCAGCAAAAACCACTTCCAAAGTTTCGTTTAAATAGTTATCTAATGAATCAACTTCAACAAAATTAGCTCCAAATTTATCAATAAGTTGCGGAACTGAAGGACTATGTTCGGTGTAGTAAATTGCGTCTGCATGGCAAAGTGCAATATTTACTAAATTAAAATCAGCCAAACTTATAGACTTTTTTACGTGCCTTTTGGATAAATATGATTCATAAATAATTTCGTTGGAAATTGTTTTAATCATTGAGCCATCTAAAGTAATTAGTGGAGTTTTAAGCCCAAGTTCAATTGCATGGTTAACTGATGCGCTGTGAAGTCTTCCTGTAGCAAAAGTAAACCTCATTCCTTTGGCAAGAAGAGCTTTAATTAACTTTTTACTTTCAACTCCAATTTCGTTGTTTGAATTTAGAAGAGTTCCATCTAAATCCGAGACAATAATTCTAATATTTTTTAATTTTTCTGTATCAAGCATATTTATTTAGATTTTGATAATTTACTTAAAAGCGACCCAATAATAACAGTTACAAAAACACCAATTAGAGTAAACCAAGTCCAAGCTACCATTTTAAGCGAAATTACTGTAACCATAACAAAAATTCCAGCAGTAAATCCTGCAAGTGCATCTTCTTGACTTGCTTTTTTATTAATTAAACCAAGCAAGAACGTTCCAAGCAAACCTCCATAAGTAAACGAAGCAATACTTAATGCAAGTTCAACTACAGTTTGCGAAGATGACATAAAAAAGAAAGCTGAACCGATTAACAAACCCGCCCACATAATGGTAAAATATCGAGAAATTTTTAGTTCTTTAATCTCGTTATTTATTCCAGTAAAAGGTTTATATAAATCCAACATAGTTGATGATGCAAGAGCACTTATTGAGCCAGCAAGTGTAGAAAGAGCTGCAGCAAATAATCCCGCTATAATTATTCCAGAAATTCCAACTGGCAATTCTTTTATTATAAATAATGGAAAAATTTCATCTGATTTTGCAATTCCAATCTCTGCAAGATTTGAAGTCCCATAAAATGCATAAAGTCCTAATCCAACAATAAGAAATAATGCAAATTGGAAAATGACTAAAACTCCACTTCCAATAATTGCTTTTTTAGCAGAATTTAGTGATTTGGTGGTTAAAAGCCGTTGCACAATAAGTTGGTCTGTTCCGTGAGAAGCCATTGAAAGAAAAGCTCCGCCTAAAACTCCAGCAAATAAAGTATAAGGTTGCGAAAAGAAACCAGAAAATCCATTGCTAAAACCCCAATTAAATATTTCCAATTTTCCATCCGTTTGCGATGCAAAAATTATTGATTCAAATCCATTTGGAAGCAATTTAAAAATCAAAAATCCTAAAGCAATTATTGCTCCGCCAAGATAAATTCCCATTTGAATAACATCAACCCAAATAACTCCTTTTACTCCACCAATGTAAGTGTAAGTTAAAGCTACAATTGCAATAATTATAATCGCAACTGGATAGCTTATATCAAGCATCAATTTTAATGGAATTGCAGTAGCAAACAAACGCACGCCATCAGCTGCAAGTCTTGTAAAAATAAATACTATTGACGCAAAAGATCTTGTTTTGCTGCCAAATCTATTTTCCAAAAACTGGTAGGCGGTTGATAAATCGCCTTTGAAATAAGAAGGCAAAAACATAAATGCTATAACAATTCTTCCAAGCAAATAACCTATTGTTACTTGAAGAAAGTTCAAATTAGTTAAATAAGCCAATCCAGGGATTGAAATGAAGGTGAGAGTGCTTGTTTCGGCAGCAACAATGGAAAAACAAACTGCCCACCACGGCACTGAATCGGAACTTTGGAAATAATCTTTAGAGGTTTTTTGCTTTCCTCCTTTTAAGATGCCAAAAATAGCTACACCAATTAAGTATGCAACTATAATAAAATAGTCAATTAAATGATTCACATGAGCACTTAGTTATTATTAAATTCTTTTATTGCTTCTTCTACTGAATCGTAGATGGGTAAAATTTTATCGAGTTGTGAAATTTCTATCAATGTTCTTACACTTTTTTTAGGCGAAGCAATTTTAATTTCGCCTTCATCGGCCTGTAAAATTCTAAAAGCTAACAAAAGTGCGCTTAGTCCTGAACTATCGCAATATTCCACTTCCGACATATCAACAACTAATTTATTTACCTCTTCGGAAAGTGATATTGTGAATTCAGCTTTTACAAGCCCGGCAATAGTTGAATCAAACCTACTTTCGTTGAGTTTAAAAACTGCAATTCCGTTATTGATATTAAATTCAAAATTTAGTGACTCATTCATAGTTTTTTCTTTTAGTTTTTAAATAATTGCTATTTATTTGCTTTAATTATTTATAATTATTAAAACATCCGTAATGAATTTAACAAATTTCTATATGATTTTTCAGAATTTATTTCTTTTGCAAATTGGCAATTATAGAAAACATCCGATTTATTTTTTACAAAGCCAATTCTAAAATCAGATTTTGGAATATTTGACACAGTAGTTGCAAAAATATCTTCTTCCAAATTTAAGTCAAGAACCAAATCGAAACTTAACTTGTTAATTTTGTTTACTATTTCCTTTGACGGAAGTCCAAGTTTGGTTTTATCTAATTCAGAAAATTCTATTGCAGAATGTCCATATCCAATTGGCAAATAATTTTTAAACTCTATTTTATGTATAAACAAAATCCGTTTTTTCTGTGAAACAACAAATTTTATAATCTCTACGACTTCAGACGAATAACTATTCTCAATAGTTGGTAAAATCACCAAAATTTCATGTGCATTTGAGAAACATTTTTGGAAACTTTGAGCAACATTCTGTTTTTGGGCAAATTTGCGTTTTGCAATAAAAAATGCAATTATATTCTTAATTTGTGAAATCATTTTAGTCATTTAATAAATTATTAAATTCGTCTTCCGAAAGTATTTTAACACCAAGTTCTTTTGCTTTTTCCAATTTTGAACCAGCATTTTCGCCAGCAACAAGATAATCCGTTTTTTTACTTACACTCGATAAAAACTTTCCACCAGCAGAAATTATTTTTTCTTTTGCTTCATCTCGAGTAAAACTACTTAAAGAACCTGTAACGACAAAAGACAATCCATTTAACTTTTGGTTAGCAAATTCCAAAATTTCAGTCTCAAAATTTAGTCCTTTTTCAATTAATGAATCAATAATACTCGTGTTTTCACTATTTGAAAAATATTGGATTAAACTGCCACTTATGCTCGGACCAATTTCATCAACTTCTTCAAGTTCTGCGGCGGATTTACTTTTTATATTTTGGATAGTTTTAAATGCATTTGTAAGTTTTCTTGCTACTCCAGCACCAACGTATCTTATTCCAAGAGCGAAAAGTACTTTGTGAAATGGTTGAATTTTACTTTTTTCTATTGAAGCAAAGAGATTATCAATACTTTTTTGACCAAATCCTTCTAGCGATTTTAATTCATCTGCAATCTTTGGCAAATTATAAATATCTACGAATGATTTTAAATAACCTTTATCGACAAATAAATTTATTATCGCTTCGCCTAAACCTTCAATATCCATTGCTCCGCGAGAAGCAAAGTGAATTAGTTTTCCTTTTATTTGGGCAGGACAGTTTTCGTTTACGCAATAAAGTGCAACTTCACTTTCCAATTTTACTAATTGAGTTTGGCAATCGGGACACAATGTAGGAATTTGCAAAACCACAGAATTTTCGGGACGTTGCAATAAATCAACTCCAACAACTTTTGGAATTACATCGCCACCTTTTTCAATTTTAACAAAATCATTTTCCCTAATATCTTTTCTTTCAATTTCATCAGCATTATGAAGCGTGGCTCTGCTAATTACCGAACCAGCAAGCTCAATTGGCTCAAGTTCGGCAACTGGAGTAATGGCTCCGGTTCTTCCAACTTGCCAAGTAACTTTGTTAAGTTTTGTAATTACTTGTTTTGCCTTAAACTTAAAAGATGTTGCCCAACGTGGCGATTTTGCAATGCTTCCAAGTCTGTTTTGTTGCGAAAAAGAATTAACTTTTATTACAACTCCATCAATTTCGTAAGGAAGTGTGTCGCGATTTTTTTCCCATTTACGGCAATAATCAATTACTTCATCAATGCTTTTGCAAAGTTCGTAGTTTGGATTAATCTTAAATCCAAGTTTTTTTAATAATTGCAGACTTTCGTTTTGCGAGGTTATTTGTAACTCATCGCTTAAAATATAATATGTAAAAATATCAAGTGGACGTTTTGAAACTTCTTTTGGATTTTGCAATTTTAATGTTCCAGCCGATGAATTTCTTGGATTTGCAAAGGTTTTTTCGCCATTTGTTCTTCGTTCGTCATTTAACTTTTGGAAATCTTTTAACGCCATAAAAATTTCGCCACGCACTTTAAATTGTTTTTTTTCGGTAACGCTTAACGGAATGCTCTTTATTGTGCGAATATTATTTGTAATTTCCTCACCAATTTTTCCATCACCCCTTGTTGCAGCTTGGAAAAGTAATCCATCTTTATAATGAATGCTTGCCGAAACGCCATCAATTTTTAGTTCAACAACATATTCAATATTCGTTTCACCTTCCAAACCACCTTTTACTCGCAAATCAAAAGCTTTAAGTTCGTCTTCGGAATATGTGTTGGTAAGACTTAACATTGGCACTTTGTGTTCAATTGGGTTAAATTCCTTTGTTAAATCGGAGCCAACGCGTTGAGTTGGTGAATCAAGAGTTATTAATTCTGGATTTTCGTTTTCTAACTGTTTTAATTCATTTAAAAGTGTATCAAATTCATAATCAGAAACTTCGTTTTCGGCTAAAACGTAGTACTTATAGTTAAAATAGTTTAACTTTTCGCGCAATTCTTTAATTTTTTCAGATATAGAATTATTCATTTTTTAAATCATTTTTAACATCTGGATAACTAATTCCTTGCAAATCAACACCAAAACTCTGTCTTTTGCCTTTTATTCCTTTAAATTCCAGCTTATTGCCATTCAAATACAATTCAATTCCACCAGAATTTCCGACCAACAAATCAAATTTGGATTTAGCACGCAAAATTTTAGTTTTATTTGCCGATAAAGTAAATTCTGCATCTTTAGTTTTATCAATTTTAATTCGGAACCACGAAGAATCAACCACCTTAATTTTCAAAGTTAAGCTATCGTTTTCCGCTTTTGTCGTGTCAGAACTAACTGTGTCTTGTTGCGTACTTTCATTAAGTTCAAATCTGTTGGCAGTATTTTCGAGATTTCGCTTTTCGAGAATTTCTTCAACGTTTGTTTCTACAATAATTTCGTTGCTATCGGGATAAATGACTAAAAAATAAAACAATCCTACAAGAAGAATAGAAACTCCAAAAGCGGCAATAATTAACGGATTTATTTTCTTTTCGGAAGAATCATTTTGTTTTGAATTATCGTAGCTCAAATTTTTGTCAATATCGGGATATTCAATAGTGTTTGTCGGCAATTTTTCATCAACTATTTCAATTTCGTCAAAATTTTTGCCTTTTGCGGCAGCATCGTATCGTTTAATTATTTCATCTGGATTAGAATTTATTGCTTCGGCATACTTTCGGATAAACGCGCGCATGTAAACGTCGGGCATAATTGCAAAATCGCCTTGCTCAATTGCTTCAATATATTTTTTGTCAATTCGCGTTTTCTCGTAAATTTCATTAATTGTTATTTCTAACGATTCTCTTTTTCGCTTTAATTCTTCAGCAAATTTAATTAGTGTTGTCATCTGTTAATCTCTAATTAATTTAAGTTTTGCAGCAAATGCTCCGTCAATTCCATGAATATTTGGATATGTTTGAACGCAACCATTTTCTGCAATTAATGATTTATCAAAATAATTATTAGCATTTACAAGTTCAAATTCTTTATGTTTTTCCAAAAAGTTTTTGATTACTTCAAAGTTCTCTTCTGGCTCAATTGTGCAAGTGCTAAAAACTAATTCTCCACCAGGTTTTAGTAACGAAGCTCCTTTTTCTAACAATTTTGGTTGAAATTCGGATAATTCCCGAATATCAGAAATATCACGTTTCCATTTAATATCTGGTTTTTTTGTTAAAGTACCCAAACCAGAACATGGAACATCAAGCAGAATTTTGTCAAATTTCTCTTCGTCCTCAAATTCCAAAGCGTCAGATTCAACAATTTTTACGTTTGTAATTGCTAATCTTTCCAAGTTCTTTTCAAGAATTTTTAATCTACTCCCATATTTATCAACTGCTATTATTTCGCCTTCGTTTTTCATTAAATCGGCTAATAGACTTGTTTTTCCACCTGGAGCAGAAAACAAATCCAAAACTCGCTCATTTGGTTTTGGGTCTAACAAATAGCACGAAAATCCCGTACTTTCATCCTGAACTGAAAAATATCCTTTATTAAAATATTCCCAGCTTGTAATATTGGTTAAACTATGCAAATTAATGAAATTGGGCAAATATTTACTTTCAGAAAAAGTTAAGTCAACAGAACTTAATAACGCTTGCAATTGGTGACTATTTGAAACTAAGGTATTTACTCTTAAAGTTAGCGATGGTTTTTGATTGTTGGAAATTAATAATTCCTCAGTAAATTTTTCTCCATAACGATTAAGCCATCTTTTAACCATCCAATTTGGATGCGAATAAAACACTGAAAAAAATGCTAGAAGGTCTTCTTCTCGTTTTGGATATCTAATTCCATTTTTATTTCTAATAATATTTCGAAGAACTGCATTTGTTACATTAGCCGATTTTTCACCTTGAAGTTTTTTTACAAACTCAACTGCTTCATTAACAGCTGCATAATCTGGAACTTTATCCAAAAAAAGTATCTGATACAACGCAATTCGCATCGAATTTTTTACATTTGGAACACATTTAGAAAACTGTCCTTTATAAAATCCAGTTAAAACCCAATCAATTTTGCTCAAATTTCTTATAACACCATGAACTATTTCGTACAAAAGAGCTTTATCATTACTTTTCAATTCGCTGTTTTTAAGCTCAACATCAAGCATTTTTTCAAGATATGCATCAGTTCTGTCTATTCTGTTTAAAATCTTTACAGCAATTCCTCTAACTCCTTCGTAAAGATTTGCAGATTTAAATCCATTTTCCAATTTATTTTGACCTTTCGTTCTGTTTTCTAATTGTTTTTAAACATTAACAATTATCCATTTATAACTTAAAAATTATAATTTTTATAAAGTAAAAAATAAAGAAAAACAAGGTTATAAATGAGAAGTTTTTTAGATAAAAAAAAAGGCTGATAATTTATAACTATCAGCCCAAATAATTTTTAATATGCAATAAAATTAATCTTTTTTAGCATATTTTTTGTTAAATCTTTCAACACGACCAGCTGAATCGAGCATTTTTTGTTTTCCAGTAAAAAAAGGATGAGATTTATCTGAAATTTCCAATTTAACTAAAGGATATGTGTTTCCATCTTCCCAAACTATTGTTTCGCTTGTGTTTACTGTTGAACTAACTATAAAAGAATAATCTACAGACATATCTCTAAAAACGACTGGTCTATAATTTTCTGGGTGAATTCCTTGTTTCATTTCCTATCCTAACTAAATATTTTAAGACTGTAAATATAAAAAATTATTGCAAAGTATCAAAAAACTAATGGATATTTTCGCTGTTAGAAATTTGCTCATTTTTGGTTTTAAATAAGGGACGAAAATATTCGTCCCTTACAGAATTATGTTTTAAATTTCATTTGCAAAAGCAAAAGTCAATGTTTTTTGCTTTGTCTTTTGTCTTGATTCTTGTGTCAAAATTATCAATTGAATATTATTTTTAATAATATTGCGTTATTATATTCTAATTTATCGTTTATCAAGTTCATTAAAATGCGAGGTTTAAATGGAAAATCAAGAAATAGCTTTAATTCTATTAGTATCAATTACTTTTGTAACTGTAAGTACAATTCTAATTCTTTACACAAAGGTTTTTAAGAACATGAAAAAACCAACAATTTCAAAAGAAAAGAACAGTATTAATTTTGAGAGTATTGTTTGCCATAAATGCAAAAAGGACATGGAAAAAGGCTACATTTTGGCTTCTCGAGGAATTCACTTTGTTGGTAAAAATGAAAATGTTGGAATTTTTTCGGTTACATATTCAAAAGTTTTGCAAAACACTGTTAATATGGGAGTAAAAATGAAATACTTAAAAGCGTGGAGATGTGACACTTGCAAAACTGTTACTTTTGACTACAGTGAAACATATAAAAATTGAGAACTGTTAAAATTTTGCGTTTAAAAAGCAAAAGGCGTTCAATTAAACGCCTTTTGCATAATTAAAAAAATCTCAATTTGTTTATTTTATTAAATTCATTTTTTTAGAAATTGTTTGATTGTTTGCAGTAAGTTTATAAATATAAGTTCCGCTTGCCAAAACAGAAGCGTTAAAAGTAACATCGTAAGTTCCAGCTGATTTAACTTCGTTGTTTATTAGAGTTACTATTTCTCTTCCAAGAATGTCATATATTTTAAGACTAACTTCCGTCTGTTTGTTTAATCCAAACTGAATTGTAGTTGAAGGATTAAATGGATTTGGATAGCTTTGAGAAACATAGAATTCATTTGGAATAATTTCTTCATTTACACTTACACCGGGGTCAAAATCCATAATTGCAAGAGGAACACGATTTATTTGATTTCCATCGGTATAAATTACTTCTAAATATTCATCGTCATCAATATTTGCTATTTTTACAATGTCAAATCTTTGTCCATCAGAAGTAACCAACAAAGAATCGATTGTTTGATAAGTATAACTTGCAGAATCACCAATATCGCCACCTTGATATTCAATGCGAACAATTGCACCAATTGGAGTTGCTCCGCGAGAACCAAAAACTATGTCCATTTTTCCATCTTGGTCAATATCACCAACAGAACCGCCGTTTAATCTTCCAGATTCGCCTAATTGGGGTTTTAAAGTTGCAACATTATACGATTTCAAAATTTCAAATAAATCTGGTTTTAGAACAAAAAAGTTATTTGGAACCGCTGCCCAACCACCGACAACTATTTCCATAGAACCATCGCCATCAACATCAACAACATTTGCCGATTTCCAAGAACCACCAGGTACTTTGTTTTCTAAGGTTAAAGGAGTTTCCCAAGCACCAGAAGTGTATTTAACAATAGTAACTGCTCCACTATTATGAATTATATACATTGCATTATCAATAATTGCCATATCGTAAAACGTGCTAACATTTATTCCCAAATCCTTGCCAGAGTGTTCCAAAGTCCAAGTTTCGGTTGCTCCACCATTATCAGGAATATCGCTAACCGAAATAATTCCAAAACGATATAAATTTGAACTACTTCTATCAACAAAACATAGTTCATTTGTGCCGTCGGAATCAATATCTTTCACTTCCATTTTAAAAGGACGTAAGTCAATGTTATCTTCGGCTACAATTGTCCATTGGCAGTTTGGACTTGCGTTTCCGAAAATTTCAACTCCCAATCCTTCACTTCCATCACTTCGGGCTTCAAAAACTAAAATTCTTGGAGGATTAGGATTAGTTCCACTTACCCAGTTTGCAGGTGCCCAAATAATTTCGGGTTTTCCGTCCTTATCCAAATCGCCAGTAGTTAAAGCGCCCCAGCTATTTTGTTGAGGAATATCGGTAATTGTAGCCATCCAAACAGAATCCCAAGTACCAGCATCGGGATTAAATTCAAATTTGTACAACTTTGGAATTTCTTCCGCGCCACCTTGGTCAAGCATATTATTAATCTGATAAATTTCTTTACGTCCATCGCCGTCAAAATCAACTCCAGCAACTACTTCTCCCATTCCAGTATTTTCTATTAGTGGAACTGGTATTTCGAAACTGCGAATAAATGATTCTTGTGCAAAAAGAGTAGTAATTCCTAACATTAGAAATAGATAAAACATTTTGTTCATTTTTACTCCAAATTTAATTTAGTATGACAAGAATTAAATTAGTAAAAATTGAATAAAAATAAAAGCTAATTTATTTTTTTAACCTTTTAATGAATGCCCAATGGATTTTGATACAAAAACATCAATATTCTTTAGCCGATTTATTATATTTTCGATAATTGTTAGTGGACTTTCGGAAATGCACCTTTTGTTTTCATAAATTTTATAACTCATTCGATAAAGGTTTGGAGTAAAACATGGCATTATTACATTTGCTCCTGCAATAATTCCTTTTTCGCGTCCTTTTTCATCCAATGTTGCAAGTGCCGATGTACTTGGAATGTGGGAATTTTTTAATACAATTCTTGCAACAGCCATTGTATTTAGAAGCAATTTTAAGTTTCCATTTGGTTGGTTTGCAAGTGGAGTATTTTCGGCATGGATAAATGGACTAAATGAAGCCATATCAACATCAAGTTGGTTACATAAAATAATATCATCAGCAATATCTTCAATTGTTTGATTTGGCAAACCTACAATATTTCCGCTTCCAACCTGAAAGCCAATGCTTTTTAAGTATTTTAAATGAGCAATTTTATCATCAAATTGTTGATAAGGATGAATTTGTTTATAAATTTCGGTATTTGCTGTTTCATGCTTTAATAAATATCTATCTGCACCACATTTTCGCCATAAATCGTAATCGGAAAATGGTCTTTCGCCAAGACTTAATGTAATTGCAACATCAAACTGCGATTTTATTTCTGTAATGATTTCTGCAATTTCTTCTTTTTTGAAGTGCAAATCCTCGCCAGATTGCAAAACTATCGTTTTAACTTCTGCTTCAAAAATTGATTTTGCAACTTCCAAAATCTCTTGTTTTGTCATTCGGTATCGTTCAACAAATTCATTCGATTTTCTAATTCCACAATAAGAGCAATCTTGTCTGCAATAGTTCGAAAATTCAATAATTCCTCTTAAATGTATTTCATTTCCAAAATAATTTTCTCTTATTTGGGTGGCTTTGTTGAATAATTTCTGAATTTCATCAACTTCATCCAATTTAAGAAGTTGAATTATTTCATCTCTAGTAAACTCATCTTTATTTAATACAGAATCTAAATTTTTCATTGTAAAGTTTAATTTTTCCAAGTTTTATTATTAAAAGAAAACATCTCTATCGCCATTTTCCAATTTTGCTATCATTTTTTTAGTTGCATTTCGTGATTTATCGGGCAGATTTTCAACCTGTTCCATAAGCGCTTTTTCGCTGTTTTCGGCGTAACCATTTGAAGCAAAATCCAAAAGATATTCTTTAAATGTGGCAAGTGCATTTGGAGTGCAAATTTCTCCAATTTTTCCAGATTTAGCTAATTCCATAAATCTATCGCCAGTTCGTCCAGAACGATAACAAGCGGTGCAAAAACTTGGAAGAAAACCTAAACTGCAAACATCTTTAACAACTTCATCCAAACTACGATGGTCGCCAAGTTGAAATTGACCAAATTCGGAGTTTGATTTGTTCTCTTTTTTATATGCACCTGGAGTAGTTTTACTTCCAGCACTAATTTGAGAAACGCCAACGCTAAATAATTCCCTTCTTAATTCGGGTTTTTCACGAGTTGATAAAATAATTCCCGTATATGGCACGGCTAAACGCAAAATTGCAATTATTTTTTTGAATGCCAAATCGTCAACAGCGTTTGGAATTTGATTAGCAGCCGGAGCGTTTGAAGCAGGTTCCAATCGTGGAATTGAAATAGTGTGCGGACCAACTCCGATTGTTTTTTCCAAATATTCTGCGTGCATTAACATAGCTAAAAGTTCAAATCTATAATCTGCCAATCCAAAAAGAGCACCAATTCCCAAATCGTCAATTCCAGCTTCAAAAGCTCTTTCGGGCGCGTGCAATCTAAACGCAAAATCCTTTTTTGGTCCAGAGGGATGCATTTTGGTATAAGTTTCGTAATGATAAGTTTCTTGAAAAATCTGATAAGTTCCTATTTCAAAACTGTGAAGCTTTTTGAATTGCTCGGTAGTTAGTGGTGCAATGTTAACATTTACTCTGCGAATGTTATTTCCATTATAATTAATACTATAAATTCTTTTAATTGCTTCGCCAATGTAATCAAGATTTGATTCTTTTGGATGTTCTCCACAAACAAGCAATAATCGTTTATGTCCGTCCATAATTAATTGCTTTGCTTCTTGTTCAATTTCATCAATTGTTAGCGTTTTACGAACAATTTCTTTGTTATCAATTCTAAAAGCACAATAAAGACAGTTATTTACGCAAGCATTTGTTAAGTAAAGTGGAGCAAACATAACCAATCTGTTTCCATAAATATTTTCTTTAATTTCTTTGGCGGCGGAAAACATTTTTTGCAAAATTTCATTGTCAGTTATATTTAGCAAAATTGCACTTTCTTTTAACGTAATTCCCTTTCGCAAACGTGCTTTTTCAATTGCCGCCAATTGTAAATCTTTATCTTTTAACGTTTCGTCTTCAATTAGTGAATTGATATATTTTTCGTCAATAAATTCCATAATTTCATCTCTTAATAATTTCAAATTGATACTCAAAAAGCATTCCAAAAATCATAGTGGAAATTAATAGTTTAAGATAGATATATTTGTTAAAACTGCCAATTCTTTTCTTCAAATTAGGAATAGTTTCTATTTATATTAGGAATATTTTGGTGCATTAGTAGATTTATTCTCTTTTTAATCCAAAATCCTTAATTTACTTTGGTACAAATTTTGTTTTTTTTATGAAAAAAAAAGGATTTAACGTGAATACAGTAAGTAACGCCGAACGAAAGCACATAGTTTTTATTGGAAAAAGAAATGTTGGCAAATCTGCTTTGATAAATTCATTTGCTGGTCAAGAAATGAGCATTGTAAGCGAAGTTGCTGGAACAACAACCGACCCGGTTAAAAAAGCAATGGAATTGCTCCCTTTTGGTCCAGTGGTTTTAGTTGATACTGCAGGAATTGATGACATTGGCGATTTAGGTAAACAACGAATTAACAAAACAATAAAATCAATTTCTGCTGCCGATTTTGTGCTTTATGTAATTGATTCGCAAAACACCATTGAAGCAATTGATATTGAATATATAAATCGTTTATTAAACAATAAAATTCCGTTCGCATTTGTAATAACCAAAACTGATTTACCTATTAACTCACAACTCCAAACAGATTTAACGGCTTTTAGAAAACCAATATTTGAAACTTCTTCCATAAAAAAGGATGGAATTCACAATCTAAAGGAAGGAGTTATTAAACTAATTCCTGACGAAAGCGAAATTCCGTTAGTTACTGATTTAGTTGGCAAAGGTGAAATAATTGTTCTTGTTGTTCCTATTGACCCAGGTGCACCGCGAGGAAGAATTATAAAGCCGCAAGTTCAGGCTTTACGCGAATCTTTAGATGTAAATGCAATTTCGGTTGTAGTTCAAGCAACTGAGCTGAAAGATGCTTTATCAAAATTAAAACAAAAACCAAAATTAGTGGTTACTGATAGCCAAGCAATTTTATCAGTTGCACAAGATGTTCCAGAAGATATTCCACTTACAACTTTTTCCATTTTAATGGCAAGAAGCAAAGGTGAATTAAGCAAACTTATTGGTGGAATTGACAAAATTGATAATTTGAACGATGGCGATTTTGTTTTAATTTCGGAAGCGTGCACACATCATGCACAAAAAGATGATATTGGAAGAGTTAAAATTCCACGATGGTTAAAAAATCACACAAAGAAAAATCTTAACATTGAAGTAGTTGCTGGGAAAGATTATCCCGATAATCTATCCAAATATAAATTGATTATTCACTGCGGTGCGTGCATGATTACTCGCACAGAAATGCAAAGTAGAATAAAACACGCAGAATTGATGGAAATTCCAATTGTAAATTATGGACTAATAATTTCATATATGCACGGTGCAATTCCACGAGTTTTAAAACCATTATTGGATGCCAACCAAAAGTAGAAATAGGCGTCGCAATCATTATATTTTGATGCGACACCTATTTTATTATTTAATCAACAACTGGTAAATCGGCAAAATATCTCATTATTACTTCGTCTGGAAGTTTATAATCGACAAGTTTATTGTCAATATATGAACCGTAAGAGCCAAGATCCAAAAATCCATGTCCAGAAAGATTAAAAAGAATTGTTTTAGCTTCATTTTTTTCTGTACAAATTTTAGCTTGCTCAATTGCACCTTTTATTGCGTGAGCACTTTCAGGAGCTGGTAAAATTCCTTCGGTAGTTAAAAACAATTTTGCGGCATCAAAAACTTCAAGTTGATGATAATTAACAGCTTCAATAATGTTGTTTTGATATAAATTTGAAACTATTGGCGACATTCCGTGATAACGCAATCCGCCGGCGTGAATTGCTGGTGGAATAAATGTGTGACCAAGTGTGAACATTTTTAGCAATGGAGTAAAACCTACTGTATCACCAAAATCGTAAGCAAATTTTCCTTTTGTTAAAGTTGGGCATGAAGAAGGCTCAACCGCAACAACTTTTAAATCCTTTTTCAAACCAGAAAGTTTATCGCGAAGATATGGAAAACTGAGTCCTGCAAAATTACTTCCACCACCAGCAGATGCAACAATAATATCGGGATATTCACCAACTTTTGCTAATTGCAGCCTTGCTTCTTCACCAATAATTGTTTGATGAAGCATAACGTGATTTAAAACAGAACCGAGTGCGTAGTTTGTATCTTTATTATTAGCCGCAATTTCAACTGCTTCACTGATTGCAACGCCAAGTGAGCCTGGTGAATCTGGGTCTTGTTCCAAAATTTGACGTCCAGAATTTGTTCTATTTGAAGGCGAAGCATAAACTTTTGCATCGTGTAATTGCATTAAAGTTCGTCGATATGGTTTTTGATCGTAACTAACTTTTACCATATAAACTTCTAATTCTATTCCAAAATGTTGAGTTGCAATTGAAAGTGCACTTCCCCATTGACCCGCGCCGGTTTCGGTAACAATTTTTTTAACTCCCGCTCGTTTGTTATAATAAGCTTGTGCAATTGCAGTGTTTGTTTTATGGCTGCCGGCTGGATTGCTGCCTTCGTACTTAAAATAGATTTTTGCAGGTGTTCCTAACGCTTTTTCCAATCTAAAAGCACGGTGCATTGTTGTTGGTCGGCTCAATGAATATAATTCCAAAACTTCTTCTGGAATATCAATATACCGCTCTTGACTCATTTCCTGCATAATTAATTCTTCAGGGAAAAGTGGAGCTAAATCATCGGGAGTAACTGGTTTTTTTGTAGCTGGATTTAATGGCATTGCCAAAGGTGTTGGAAGATCGGGCAAAATGTTGTAATATTTTGTTGGCATTTCGCTTGGATTTAGATAAATCTGATTGTCTCGCATTTTGTTCTCCATTATTTAATTGTGATTAAGTTAAAATTTTCAAAAAAAAAGCCGTTTTTGATAAACGGCTTTAAAACAAAAAAGCCGTGAATGGTATTCCTACTATCCACGGCATTACTAAATTTTATATAACTTTTGGATAGCGGAACTAAGAGTACCACCACCACCAATTGTTAATATTTGATAATTGATTTTTCATTGGTGCTAAAATTGGAATATTTTTTTAAAAACGCAAATAAAAAATTAATGAATTCAATTAGTTTGAATATTTATCCTAACTTTTTAATTTTTTGACTTAAATTGAATAGATTTTAGAATATTATCTCAGTTTGAATCAATTTGGAATTTGCTATTACTAAAAAATCTATGAAGTCTCGTTTTTTAAAACTCCACTTCATAGATTTTTGCATAATTTAATTAGTAATTACTTTAGCAGATGTCGATTTGATTTGTTCGATACTTGTCTTGAATTAAAATGTTGATTATCATCCAATTTAAATTGTTCAACTATTTTGCTTAAATTTTCTGTAAGTCTATTCAAATCCTCAGAAGCAGATGCAATTTGTTGAACTCCAGCAGCAGATTCATTTGCTACATTATTGATGGCTTCAATATTTGTTGAAACTTCTTCGGCAGTGGCGGATTGTTCCTCGCTTGCAGCAGCAACTTGATTTATTTGCATTGTTACATTTTCGATGCTATCCAAAATTTGGGACAACACATCACCAACTTCGGTGTTTAATCTTAATCCATTGCTAACTGCTTCTTGAGCTTCTTTTGTGGAATTATTTGCTTCTTTTGCTTCCACTTGAATTGCTTTAATGGTTTGAGCAATTTCTTTTGTTGCCTTTGTTGTATTTTCGGCAAGTTTTCTTACTTCATCGGCAACAACGGCAAAACCTCTTCCATGTTCACCAGCTCGAGCTGCTTCAATAGCTGCATTAAGAGCTAACAGATTAGTTTGATCGGCAATGTCGTCGATAACTTGAGCAATTGCACCAATTTGTTCAGTTTTTGAAGCCAAAGACGTAATTTTCTTTCCAACATTTGCAGTGGAAATTACAATATTCTCCATTCCTTTTTTGGATGCTTCTAATTTAGCATTTCCTTCATTTGCTTGGTCACTTGCTACACGCGAAGCTTCGGCTGCTGCTGTTGCATTACTTGCTGTTTCAACAACTGTTCGCGACATTTCTTCCATTGCTGCAGCTACTTCGGCTGTTTGTGAACTTTGCTCTTGTGCACCCGCAGCCATTTCTTCAGCGCTTGATGAGATTTGTGTGCTTGCACTTGCTGTAGCTTGAACGGCTTCGCTAACTTGGTTAATCATATTTTTAATGTTTGTAACTGTTAAATTGAATCCGTTAAATAGTTTTGCAATATCATCACCATCTCTTTCGGCTTTAACATTTGCTGTCAAATCGCCTGAAGAAAGTAATTCCATCCCTTTCAATATAGTTTCCGTGCTACGAGCTAAATAATTTTCGCGGTCTTTTATATCAGAAATATCAATAAAATTTTCGAGTCCACCAATAATATTTCCATCTCTATCTTTAATTGCTGCACCTGTGTACATGATAGGCATATTACTTCCGAGAGGATGAGCTATTGTTTCTTCATTAGTTATTCTATCTTTTGCCATAGCCTGAGCAACAGCACATTTTTCAGTTCTACAATGTTCAGTTTTAAATTGGTCATAGCATTTTCTTCCAATTAATGACTTTGAATCAGAACCAACCACATTTGCTCCTGAAGAATTTATAAACTCAATATTAAATTCTTTATCAACAAGCATAACTGGATTTGGAATTTTTTCTAAGTATCCAAGTTGAATTTCAATTTTATCCCTCAATATTGCCATTGCCTTATTTAATTCATCTAAAATTGTAAAATATACTACAGGTTGTTTTGCAGAGTAATTACCTTTTACGAGTTCCTCTATAAATTGTGCTAGCCAGTTTAACGGAGCAATTAGCTTTTTATTTATAATAACTATCAAAACTATAAGTACAAAGCCAGCAAGAAATATTGGAATAATTATTCCAAGAAGAATGTTTTCATTAATTCTGCTAATAATTTCAGACTCATCTTTAAAAAATGTAGCATATCCAATTACTTCGTTAGAGTAATCCTTAATTGGAACAGAAATAACTGCAAAATCTTTGTCATTTAGATTTATCATTACTATTTCATTTTTAATTTCAGTTTGCTCAAGTTGAGTTTTGGTTTCTTCTGTTGAAAAGTAGTAATAAACTACATTGTCTTTTAGCAAATCGGTATCTTTTGTTTTAAATCTTCCCGCTTTTTTAAAAACCTCATCAAAAACACCAATTGCGTATGTTACTTTATCATTATTTGTTATTTGATCCAAAATGGCCTTATATGATGTTCCAAATTCCATTGAGCCAATATGCGCATCTTCAAAAATAATTGGACAAACATACCTCATACCTAATCCGCCTCTTCCTACTTCCAATCCACTAATCACTTTTTGAGTTGCGTTAGCTTCAACTACCGTTTTACGGAAAGCTGATAAGTCATCGCCATATTCTTCCAATTGATGCAATCTTAAAAAAGCAGTTGCTGGAATAAGATGGAATTGAAATTGTTCAATTCCAAAATCATTTTTTAGTCGTTTTTCATATAAAGGTGCTAAATGAGTAGCTAATTTTTCACGTTCTCTCGCCGCAAAATCAAGCACAACTTCTTTGTCATTCAAAAGCAAATCGGTAGCAACAGACAGATTTACTTTTTCAGATTCAATTGCGTCCAGTAATGATGTGTTCATTTTTTCAACAAAAGCTGTGTTTATTTCGTTTATTTCTGCTTGCCCATTTAAATAGGTTCTAATGCCATTTACTGCAATCATCACAAGAAATCCTATTGTAATGATTCCAGGAAGAAAATATTGAACTAATTTCATTTTATTTTTCATAATCCACCTTAAATAATACTTTTAAAAATGTTAAAAAGTCTGCATCTTATTATCGGATATTAATGGCGAAGTTTAAGAATAATTAAAAAAATATTTTACTTTAAGAAATTTGACCTTCAATTTTTTTAATCAAATGATAAAACTATATCTGTGAGGTTGTATAAAAGTGAAAGGTTAAAGGTGCTTTTAATTATATCTGTTGGATTTTAGTCTTTTTCCCAAATAATTCCTCTGCGGGCATCTCTTCTTTCGCGGTAAAGTTGCCCAATTTCAGCTCCAACTAAAAAGACAATTGAGGCGTAAAAAATCCAAAACATAACTACTGCAAAAAATAAGAAGGTTCCATAAAGCTCATTTAGAGCTAAAAATTTAGTTACGTAATATTCAAACAACATTCTAACTGTTTCCCACAAAATTGTTGCCCAAAGTGCGGCTGCAAGTGGTACCTTATATCCCATTTTAACATAAGGAATGAACGTATAAAAGAGGTAAAACATGATAAACATTAACAAAATAGAAACATACGGAAGTAGAATATTAATAAATGTCCCTTCTGGCATTGGGGCTAAAATTCTTAATTGACTCGAAATGGTTATAAAATAATTCAATATTGGAAGAACATATGTTGAGAGCAAAATGAAAACAAGAATTAATATAACCATTCCAAAATCGCGAATTAGCCCAATAAACGCACCTTTTGTTTTTTCAACTTTGTATATTTTATTCAAAATAGTTCGCATACTGCTAAATAACCAAGTTGATGTGAAGAAAAGTCCCAACAAACCAATTCCTCCAGCAAGTGATTTATATTTAACAACTTCTGGAATGCGTGTAAGAATAAAACGTTTCATATAATCCGCCGAAGCGCTATATGGAATTAGTCCATCAATAACAGAATTGACTTGTCCTTCGATTGTTTTAAAATCAATAACACTTCCTAAAACTGAAAAAACGATTAAAACAAGGGGAATTACACTTAAAATGATTGAGTAAGCAATTCCAGCAGCGGAAAGAAATAAATGATTTTTTTCCATTCGGCTAAAAGTACCACCAACATAATGTTTCAAAAAAGCAAAAATTAGTTTTGCTCTTTCTTTGCTTACATATTTTCTGAGAATACGAGCTAACTTAAATTTAAGAAATGATTTTATTTTTTCTGATTTTTCTTTCACTAATCTTCAAATTTTTATAAAACTTAAAATCAATATACCATTTTTGGATTAGCTCTACAAACAAAGTGATTTTTACAACTTTAAGTTTCTGTTAAGTTTTATTTACTTAAAAAATAACTTTGGTAGCTTTCTGAATTAGCCAAAAGCTCAAAATGAGTTCCAAAAGCAGAGATTTTGCCATTTTGGAGCAAGAAAATTGAATCAAATTTATCCATATCAACAAGTCTATGAGTAATAAAAATGAGCGATTTCTCTTTTGTAATTGAATGAATTGTGTTAATTATTTTTTGCTCGTTTATAGAATCGAGATTTGCGGTAATTTCATCGCAAATAAAAATAGGTGCATCCTTTATAATAGCACGAGCAATTGCAAGTCGTTTTCGTTCGCCGCCACTAAGTTGTTTGCCTTGGTTTCCAATCCAAGTATTTAATTTATTTGGTAAGAGCTCAACAAAATCGCTTAATTCAGCCATTTTTAAGGCATTCCAAATTTCTTCTTCGGTTGCATTTGGTTTTGCTAAAAGTAAGTTGTTTTTAATGGTATCGCTAAATAAAAATACTTTTTGAGGAATTACGGAATATTTTTCGCGAACTTCATCTTCGGATATTTTGCTGTAATTGATTTTATCAAAAGAAATTGAACCAGAATTTATATCCCAAAATTTTAATAACAGATTGATAATTGAAGATTTTCCATTTCCCGTTGCTCCAATAATTGCAATTTTTTGCTTTTCCTTAATTTTGAAAGATATTTCGTTTAGTATATTTTCATTTTTGATATATGAAAAACTCACTTTTTCAAATTCAATTTCTTTTCCAATTAGTGGAATAAGTTCTGCATTTTTTTGCTCAATTTTTTGATCTGTTATTTGAAATAGTCTTTCGCCAGCTTTTATGCTACTATCGAGATATTGAACAGCCAAAGGAATTGGGAAAACCGCCTCAAATGCTGCCATTGTTCCAAGAGTTAAAACTGCGAGATAAATTCCGTTAATTAAACCATTTGAAACAAACGGCGCAGTTAAAACAAAAATTGTAATTACTGCAATATTCATCATCAGTCCAATTGCACTTTCGTTCAGTCCTTGTATTAATTGCATTTTTCTTTGAATATTTATCAGTTTTGCGTTTGTTTCATTAAAGTCGGATTTATGTTCATCAACTTTTCCAAACGAAATTAGCTCGTTTTTACCTTCAATTCCATCAAGAGTAATTTCGGTTAAACGCGAACGCAAAAATAGGATTTCCCCTCCCTTTTTTTTGCTTAGTTTGTATGTAAAATAAGGGACTGCAATTGCAGCAAAGGAATATGGTAACAAAAATGCAATAGCAATTGAAAAGCTAAAATTTGCAAAAATTATAAATACCAACATTGCGGTTAAAATTGCAATAAATGGTGGTGAAATGACACGGACAAAAAAATGTTCCAAACTTTCAACATCAGAAACCACGCGAGTGAGTAAATCGCCACTTGTAAATTTTCCGCTTTTTGCTGGAACAAGAGGCTCAATTGACTTAAAAAACCAAACCCGAAATTTTGCCAGCAAATTAAACGTAATATTGTGCGAAATGAGTCTTTCGGTATATCGCAACAATCCGCGCGAAATTCCAAAAAACCGAACGCCAACAATTCCAACTTGCAACTCGCCAATGTGAGGCAACAAAGCTGCTTTTGAAATGATGTAAGCCGAAGTCATTATTAAACCAATACTGCTTCCGATTGTTAAAAATCCCACAAATGTAGCTAAAAGCATCCACCATTTGAATGGAGAAACAAGTTTAAGTATTTTTAGCAACGACTTTTTCATAATTCCCTCTTAAAAGTGTTGTAAAGATTTTGATAAACGTTATTTTCGGCTAACAAATTTTGGTGCGAGCCTTCGGCAAAAATTTTGCCTTTTTCCACAACCACAATTTTATCGGCACTTAAAATTGTATTTAATCTATGTGCTACAATAATCATTGTTTTGGAATCTGCAAATTCTTTTATGGATTTAATCAAATTTGCCTCAAAAATTGAATCAATGCTCGATGTTGGCTCGTCCAAAATTATAATTGGTGAATTTTTGATAAAAATTCGAGCTAATCCAATTCGCTGAATTTCGCCACCGCTTAAATTGGTTCCTCTTTCGCCAACGGTTGTTTTATAACCATCTTTTAATTTTATAATCCAATTATGAATAAATGCTTTTTTTGCAGCTTCAATAACTTCGTTTTCGGTAGCATTTTCCTTTGCAATTGCTATATTCTCAAAAATAGATTTATGAAAAATATGCGGCGTTTGGGAAGCCCAACTAACATTTTTGTGCCATTCATTTTCGGAAATATTTTGAAGATTTGCATCATCAATGAAAATTTCTCCAAAATCTGGTTTTGAAAATTTCATTAGTAAATTTACAATTGTAGATTTACCAGAACCCGATTCACCTACAATTGCAGTAGTTTTGCCTTTTTCAATCGTAAAAGAAGCTCCGTTTACTGCATTTTCGTCTCTGTTTTTATATCCAAAAGTAACATTGTTAAATTTTATATTTCCATTTTGGAAGCAAACTTTTGAATTTTGCAATTGCTCGCTAGTTTCCGAGTTATTCAATAGTTTTTGGATTGATTTAAAAGCAGCCAAACCTTCCAAACCAGCGTGATATCTTGCTCCAAGTTGACGAAGCGGAAGATAAAATTCGGGTGCAAGTATTAAAATAAAAAGCGCATTTTCAAATTGCATTTTTCCAACCATTAATCTTAGACCAATTTCAACCGCAATTATTGCAATGCTAAGTGTTGATAAAATTTCCAGCACAAGCGCCGAAAGAAATGCAATTTTTAACACTTTCATAGTTGATGTTTTGAACAAATTGCTTATTTCTTCAATTTGCTTTATTTCGCTTTTTGCATGATTAAATATTTTTAATGTTGTAATTCCTTGTAAAACATCCAAAAAATGACCGCTCATTCTGCTTAAATTTTTCCACTGCTTTTTGTTTAATTCCTCAGCCGATGAGCCGATTAAATACATTAATAATGGAATAATTGGAGCCGTAACTAAAAATACAATTCCCGATAGAACATCCAACGGAAACACAACAAACAGAATTAAAATTGGAGTTAAAGCCGATAGAAACAATTGCGGAAGATATTCGCTAAAATATGCGTCCAATAATTCAACGCCTTTTATTACTGTGTTTGAAATTTCACCGCTTTTTCTATCAAAGTTTGATTGAGTGTTTTCTTGAAATAACGAATTGGTTATTGCACTTCGTAAGTCGTTTTTTATGTCACTTACAACAATGTTTATTTTACTCTTTTCAAACCAAACAAAAAAGGCTTTAAGAACAGCGGAAATTAGAAAAATAATCAAATAAAGATTTACATCTGAAAGTGACTTTCCTCCAAGAAAAATTAAATTTATCGATTTGGCTAAAAAATAGGAAAGTACAACAGTAAAAATTGATGCAATAAATCCGCTTATAATTGAAATTACAAAAGATACTTTTGTTTTTGATGTTAATTTTAAGAGATTTTTATCAACGTTCATTTAGAAACGATTCTTTCTGTGCTTTTGAAGTGCGAAGATACAAAACATTGGAGCATTATGTAAATGCTCCAATGTAAATAATAACTAATATTCTAATTCAGATTTTTTTGAAATTCTTTTTCTAAAAACCCAATATGTCCATGATTGATAAACTAAAACTATTGGAACAAAAACTGCCGCAACAATGCTCATAACTTCCAAAGTATAAGGAGTTGAAGATGCATTATAAATTGTTAAACTCCATTCTGGATTAGTGCTTGAAACCATAACTCGAGGAAAAAGTCCGCTGAAAACTATAACAGTTGAAAAAGCGATTGTAATTCCAGTCATAATAAAAGCCCAACCTTCTTTTTTAGCTTTAAGCAAACTTCCAACCGATAAAATAGCCAAAAGTGCAACTACAGGAACAGAACCTGGATTTATGCCCAATGCAGCAAACATATCTGTTTCAACATAGCTGTAAGCAACAAAAAGAAGAAGAATAACAGTAGTTGGAAGCCACAATTTACGAGCAATTTTTCGTGAATCTTCAAGAATATCGTCAGTGGTTTTTAATGCTAAAAATATTGCTCCATGTAAAGTAAAAAGTGATAGGGAAGCTAATCCACCTACTAATGCGTATGGATTAAGCAAATTAAAAAATCCACCAGTGTAAGTCATTGATTCATCTATTGGAACTCCGCGAATTAAATTTGCAAGAGCAACGCCCCACAAAAGTGCTGGGACAAAACTGCCGAAGAAAATAGCCCAATCCCAAACATTACGCCATTGTGAGTTTTCGTCTTTGCTACGGAATTCGAACGAAACGGCTCTAACAATAAGCGCAACCAACATTAAAAACAGAGCGAGATAAAATCCACTGAACATTGTAGCATACCAATGAGGGAAAGCTGCAAAAATTGCTCCACCAGCTGTTAATAACCAAACTTCATTTCCATCCCAATGTGGTCCAATAGTATTGATAATAACTCTTCGTGATTTATCATCTTTTCCCAAAAATGGAAGTAAAATCCCAACTCCATAATCGAATCCTTCCAAAAAGAAAAATCCGACAAAGAGTACTGTAACTAAAATAAACCAAATTATATTTAAGTCCATAATATTCTCCTTTTAATTTTCTGAATGATTTGATTCGTGAATTTCTAAAGCGTCTGTTCCTTTAGTTGCAAATTTTTTCCATAAATAAACTGTTGGAATAAGTAAAATTCCATAAAGGACAGTATAACCAATAGTTGTAAAAAGTACTTCACCAGCAGTGGCTGCTTTTGAAACTGAATCTTCAATTCTGAAAAGCCCAAATACCGTCCATGGCTGTCTTCCAACTTCAGTAAAAATCCAACCAGTAGCATTTGCAATAAAAGGCAGACTGACGCCGTATAATAGGACTTTATAAAATAGAGGAGAAAAATTGAAATCTTTTCTATAAGCAACCCACCATCCAATAAGTAAAACTAAAAACATTACCGTTCCAGCACCGACCATCAATCTAAAAGACCAATATGAAACAGCTACTGGTGGAACGTAGTTTCCAGGTCCGTAAGTAACTTCATATTCAGCTTGTAGATTTTTAATGCCTTTTACTTCACCTTCAAATTTGTTATAAGCTAAAAAGCTAAGTGCTGCTGGAACCTTAATAGCAAAAACATCTTCTCTTTTTGCTTCATCACCAATTGTAAATAGTGACATTGAAGCAGGATTTTCAGATTCCCAAAGAGCTTCGGCAGCCGCCATTTTCATTGGTTGATGCTTAATCATGTGTTGGGCTTGATTATGACCAACGAGACCGACAAATAAAGTTCCAATAAAACCGTAAATAATTCCGAACTTAAATGAAGTTTTGAAAACATCTTGATTTTTATTTTTATTTAATTGGTAAATACTAACGGTAATAATAAAGAAAGCTGTTGTAGTAACACCCGCAAAGAAAACGTGAGGAAATTGAACCCAAACGTGACCATTTGTTAATAGCGCAAGAAAATCTGTCATTTCGGCTCTTCCATTGTTTAATTGAAAACCAACTGGTTGTTGCATAAATGAGTTTGCAATTAAAATCCAAATTGCTGAAAGATTTGAACCAATTGCGACGAGCCAAATTGCGGCTAAGTGCATTTTTTTAGATAATTTTTCCCAACCAAAAATCCAAATTCCTAAAAATGTTGATTCCATAAAAAATGCTAAAAGGGCTTCAATAGCTAGTGGAACGCCAAAAATGTCACCAACGAATCGTGAATATTCCGACCAGTTCATTCCAAATTGAAATTCTTGAACAATACCAGTTGCAACTCCAATTGCAAAGTTAACCAAAAACATTTTTCCCCAAAATTGAACCATTTTCTTGTACTTTTCATTTCCGCTTTTAACATATTGAGTCTCCATTAATGCTAATGCCAATGTAAATCCTAATGTTAGTGGAACAAAAAGGAAGTGATAAACAGTAGTGATAGCAAATTGCCATCTTGCCAGGGTTAAAACATCCATAATACCTCCATAAAATAAGTTTAATTATTTAATATCTGAATCAGAAAAAGTGAAATTGTTAATTGTTGTATTTTTTAATTTATCTATAACTTCATTTTCGTAATCAATAAAATATTTATGAATTTTGCATGGTGGTGGAAGTGGACAAAATCCTTTTTTGTTTACACAAGCACTTACACTTTCAACTAATCCCATTGCTTCAAAGATTTGGTAAAACGAAAGGTTTTTTGGATTAACAGCCAAAGATACTCCACCGTTTTTTCCACGATTTGTGTTCAATATTTTATTTTTTTTTAATTGATAAACAATTTTTGTAGTAAATGGCTTTGAAATTAGTAATTTGGTTGAAAGTCGCTGAATTGTAAAATGTTCGTTTGCATCAGAACCAGCAATGTATGCGCAGATTCTAATTGCATAATCGTAATCTTTTTTTGCTAAATAATACATAATTTCCTTAACCATACTAAATTGGTATAGTTAAGTTATAAAATTTATTTAATAGACACAAGGTCTTTTTTAATCGGATATCACTATTGTTTTATACGAGCTTGCATAAGCGCTAAAAAAGCCAAGAGCATCATTGCTCCAGTTTGAAATTGGATTTGTTGGTGCAACCGAAGAACTACTTGGTCTTCCACCAGAAGAGCTGCCAGAAGCATTTACACTATTTGCTGTTTTATAAAAATCGTAAGCAGCTTTATCAATAGATTGTAATTCGACTGAAATAACGTCATTTAATTTAATATTTAATATTTCAGCATCTAACTGAACTCGTGCGTCAATATCATTTCCATCGGTGTATTTATCTTCGTAAGTTACAAAACCAGTATTAAAGATTCCATTAACTGCTATTTTAAAACGGCAATAATTTTCAACATTTGGCTCGTCTTTAAAATAGACATGCAAAATATAACGACCTTTTCCATCTTCTCCACCTGGTCTTTCAATTCCCTTTTCTATTGAAAGCGAATCAAGAATTATTTTTTTTGGCATTGTTGATTCTGCTTCATAAACAGTTCCATCAACAATTACTTGAATGGAATATTTTGTTAACGGAATTGGCGTTATTGAAACTGTTTGATATTCTCCTGGAGAAATCTCAGTCATTTCTGCTGTTTGACCATTTTCGCTTTTTAATATAACACTTGCGTTTGAGACAGTTTCAAATTCGTTTACTGTATAGAAATCGGTGGTTTTTGTAATTGTTAAAGTGCTTGATAAGCCATTATCGCTAAATTCGGCTTCCAAAACGAGAGTTGGGTTTGCAGAATTTAAGTCAACTTTTATTACGTCCTCACATCCAAAAGTAAATGTGACTAAAGTTAAAACGATAAAAATTCTATTTAATTTACTATTTATTTTGTATTTCGCATTCATTTTTCACATCCTAAAAACTAAAATTAAAAGTTATTGAAGGCACAATTCCAAACAAAGCTAAGCGAACGGCTTCGGTGTTTTGCGAGTTTGTTTCACTTTCTTGGAACGAAATTGTGTAGGCGTTTTTCCTATTATAAGCGTTAAAAAGTGAAAAAGTTAAACTCATTTCGGAGCTTTCCGATTTTGAAATAAGCATTGTTGCACCAACATCCAAACGATGGTAATCTGGCATCCGATAGCCATTTCTTTCGGTGTATAAGTTTAAAATATTTCCATCAACAATGTATTTTCCGCTTGGAAAAGTTACCGCATCGCCTGTGTAATAAATCCAATTTGCCGAAAGCGTCCATTTGCTATTAAGCTTATAAATTGCAGTTAACGAAAAATCGTGAGTTCTATCTTGCCTAGCCGAATAAGGATTTCCTTCATTAATATCTGGGAAAAGTCGCTCACTTTTGGAAAGAGTATAACTTAGCCAACCTGTAAAATCGCCATAATTTTTCTTCAAAAATAGTTCAATTCCATAAGCGTGACCTTGTCCAAAAACCAATTGTGACTCAATTTGGTCATTAAAATATATATCAGCTCCATTTTCATAATCCACTAGGTTTTCCATATTTTTATAGTAAACTTCAAATGATGTTTCATATTCGTTTTCGGCGAAATTCTTGAAATATCCTAAACTTACTTGATTTGCAATTTCTGGTTTAACAATATCGGTTGTTGGAAGCCAAACATCGATTGGAGTAGAAGTTGTTGAAGTTGAGAGTAAATGTATGTATTGATAATTGCGTGAAAATGCAGTTTTTAGGGAACTAGTTTCATCTAACAAATAATTTATAGAAAAGCGTGGTTCAAGTCCTCCATAATATCCAATAATTTCGCCACTTTCGTAGGTTTTAGTATTTACAATTAGATTATCCTCGTTAAAAGTGTAAATATCGCCAGGTCCAATATGAAGATAACCAGAATAACGCAATCCATAATTTAGTTTAATTCTGCTTGTTAAATCCGTTTCGTGCGAAATATAAGAGGCAAATTCAATTCCATATTTGTTTGCCACTTTGAAAGAATTTACGTTTCCACCATCGCTAATAATTTCACCAGGAAGAAATGTATGATAAAATCCAACAAAACCGAATTGAAAAAGATTTTCGGAATTATAGAAATATTGGAAATCGCTTTTAAAATTTACATCTCTAATTCCCGAAGAAATTTGGAAATCGTTATCACCACTCATTATTGAAACGACATAGTTATAATCGCTAAAAATTAGGGAAGTATTTGAAAACAATTTTTCGCTAAATAAATGATTCCAGCGTAAAGTACCAGTAATATTGCCCCAATCAAATCCAAATTGGTCACTATAACCAAGCACATCGCGTCCTAAATATCCCGAAAGATAAAATTTATCCGAATTGCTTAATCTATAATTTACTTTTAAGTTCAAATCATAAAAATATAATTTTGAGTCGTTCAAAGCTTTATCTCCAGCAAGAGGAATAAAAATATCCGCATAAGTCCGCCTTCCAGAAATTAAAAAAGAAGCTTTGTCGGTTAAAATAGGACCTTCAACAGAAATTCGTGACGAAATTAGCCCAATTCCACCCGTAAATCGCCAATCTTTATTACTTCCATCTTTCATTTTTATATCAAGAACCGAAGAAATTCTGCCACCATATTCTGCTGGCATACTTCCTTTAATCATTTTCGCATTTTTAATTGCATCTGAATTAAAAACGGAGAAAAATCCGAACAAATGAGATGCGTTATAAACTGTTGCTTCGTCAAGCAAAATTAAATTTTGGTCAATATTTCCACCACGTACAAAAAATCCGCTATTTCCATCGCCAGCTTGGCTAATTCCAGGCAATAATTGCATAGTTTTCAAAATATCGGCTTCGCCAAGTATTACTGGAACAGATTGCAGTTCTTGAGGAATAATTTCAGTAGTTCCCATTTCGGTCGATTTTATGTTGTGATCAGCCTTTTTGCCTTTAACTACAACTTCATCAATTTCAAATGAGTTTGAAGCTAACTCAATATTTGAATTTACAGAGTAATTTAAGTCAGTTACTACTGACTCTTTTTTATAGCCCGTGTAGCTATATATAATAGTGTATTTCCCTTTTGGAATTGTGATGGAATAAAATCCATATTCGTTTGTAGTTGTTCCAGTTGAGAGATCAGAAACAAAAATATTGGCACTAATAAGTCCTTCACCAGTTGCGGAATCGGTTATAAATCCACTTAAAGTCGAACTTTGCGAAAAAAGAGATGTAGAAATTGTTACAAAAGCGACAAACAACAATTTATATTTTGAAAGCATATAATATTACCTAAAAGATGAGAAATCAGTGTAACGAAAATAGCCATTTGTAACGAATTATTTTTAGTAATTATTTTTGCACAGAGTTTGAGATAAAGGTTGAGGTTGAGGTTAAAATTTTTGTTGAATTGTTGAATTGCTATAAATTAATTCCAACATTCCATTTTTACATTCTTTTTCCTTCCAACATTACAGTTTATTTCTTTACCTTAACCTCTACCTTAGCCTTATTTAATCAACTGCATTTTATTGCTTTCGGTTTTTCCATTTACTGAAATTGTGTATAAATAGACTCCGCTTGGCAAATTGCTTGCATCAAATTTTATACGATAAAGTCCAGGTTGTTTAATTTCGTCAAAAAGTAGTTTTATTCTTTGTCCAAGAGTATCTGTTATTTCCATTTTCACATCCGATTCAATTCCAACAGCAAACTCAATGGTAGTTTCTAAATTAAATGGATTTGGATAATTCTGAAAAAGCTGAAAGCCATTGGGAATTTCATTTACACTTCCAACTGAAGTAAAACCCGCTGGGAATATTGATTGCAAAATAAAATCGGTTGTGGCTCGCCATAAGCCCCAACTGTGACCTTCGTGAAATTCTGAGCAATTAAATATGTAACCTTTGTTTGTAATGGCGGAATCAAAGGCACGCATATTTACATCAAGTCCCTCGTATGTTCCCCAAGTTCCGGCAAATTTAATATTTTTCTTTTCGCCATTAGTAATCAAATTATAAACTTCGTAACTGTTTGGTTGAAAAGCAGCAGAATGAAGCCCACAATTGGCAAACACCTCGGGATAAGTGTAACTAATCAATCCGCTAATATTTCCACCATAGGAATCGCCCATTACGAGTCTATCATTTGCATTTTTGGATGTCCTAAATTTTGAATCAATTTCTGGAACTAACTCAGTAGCAAAAAACTCCGCATATTGATGTCGCTTTTCAAAAGCATATTCTTCACTTCTGTTATTTGGCGTTACAAAAACCGCAATAATCTCTGCTATTTTATTACTGTCAATTAAATTATCAATAACATTAACTGCCGAGCCAAGTGTAATATATTCGCCTCCATCCTGAAAATAAACGGTTGGATAATTTTTATCAGTTTCAGTTTTGTATGATGGTGGCAAATAAACTAAAACTCCGTAAGAGCGACCAACTGCAATGCTTTGGACTGTTATATTTGTTCGCTCACCGTGCTTAATATTTGGATTGTAAACAATTTCCCAAGGTTGGATAAAATCTGGCATTGCTAATTCTGAATTTGGACCAAAACCGCCGCTTGTTGTATTAGGATTTTCTGGGTCAAGAATCCAATTTGAGCCACTAATAACCAATTTATAATCCAATCTTGCATCAAGTTCAAATGTTTCTGTTCTGAAAAAGAAATTTGTTCCACTCATATTTGTCATTTTAGTATTGGAAGGATCCCAACCATTAAAATCGCCAGCAATAGCAGCACTTGTTGCCGTTCCAAAATAAACAAAATTTGCCTTTTCGCCTTCTACAAAAGGAATTCCTACAGTGCCTGCATAAGTCATAAAACTATCAATTGCGGTATTTTTTGCTTCCACAGTTGGAAGTTGATAAAGGTGTTGAATAAACTCTTGAAACTGCGATTGCGAAAATAGATGGTTTGAAAAAACGACCAAAACAATCAAAATAATTTTAATTTTGTTCATTAAAAACTCCAAATTTTGAATACCAATATAGCAAATAAACTATTTACGTTTTTTCCCAACTTTATCCATAACTATTATTTTATTAATATAATCTGTTGCGAGTGGAACTTTGCACGAAGTTTCGCCCATAAATACGTCCACTTTTCCAATTTTGTTCGCTGTTTTTAAGGCTATTTCAGTTAATTCTGGAATAAAAGCCCCGACGGCAATCACAAATCCATTCATTGCATATTTTTCTCTATTTTGTGATTTGTGAATTTCACTTTCAACACGTTTAAGTAGATTTTCAATAATGTTTAACTCCAATTCATCATTTGGTTTTTTGGAAATTATTGCTGATAGAGTTGCCCAACCAGAAGAAGCTAAATTTTCTTCCTTTTTATCAATCCAATTTAACGCAATTGAAAAGCCATCAACATTTTCGGAAGCAACGGCCACGACTGCATGTTCACTTAAATAATACCAATACGCATTCTTTGCCCATTTTTGGATATCACTTTCTTTCATAATTTTTGAATCGGCAATCATTGCAGCAAAATACATTGCATCGGTGTTTCCAGTTGCATAAAGTTCGAGTGCCAAACTATGATTTATTTTTACTTTTTTTTGCAACTTCTTCAAAAAATCTACTTTTACTCCAAAAAAAGGTTCTTTTGCTCCGTGTCTGGCAAATACTTTTTTCGTTTGTTCACTTCCATTTTTTCAAGTTCGAGCATTACTTCATTTATATTCATAATTAACTCCAAATTAGTTTAGTAGGTCTAAAACGTTATTTTTTGAATTAAGGTTTGTGGCAATAATTCTTTTATCTCCAATTTCAAATTTTTTTCCATCAAAGTTTTGGATTTGTAACCCAGATTCTTGAGTAATTAAAATTCCAGCATACATATCTTCCAAATCGCTTTCAAAACTAATTAGACAGTCAATTCCACCAAACGCTAACAAAGCCCAATCCATAGCTGGCGACCAAGTGCTGATAATTCTTCTAAATTTTTGTGACAAATTTGCTTTTATTTTCGCCGCTTGTTTTTCCAAAACTGGAATATTTGCAACATTATGCCCTTGAATAAAGGAACAAACTGATTTTTGCATTTGCATATTTTGCGATGGAAATATTTTATTTCCGTTTAGAAATGCGCCGCCATTCTTAGTTGCTTCAAATAGTTGATTTGAAATTGGATTGTAAATAATTCCAACAATAATTTCACTATTATGCAGCAAGGCTATTGAAACAGAAAAATATGAAATTCCAGCAAAATAGTTGTTCGTTCCGTCCAAAGGGTCAATAAACCAAGTAAATTGACTTCCATTTTCAATTTTGCCAAGCTCTTCTAAATAAAAATTATGTTCTGGATATTTTTGTTGGATAATATTTAGTATAATTTTTTCGCTTTCAATATCAACAGCTAAACCAACATCGCTGGTTGATTTAAACTTAGGCAAATGATGTTTTCCAAAATTCTCGACAAGATATTTACCAGCAGAAAGCGCCGCAAGTTTGGCAATTTGGATATATTCTTTGTCAACCATTTTCATTATTTACCAAAACTTTAACATTTTTTTAAGTTTTTTATGCTGGAACAACCTTGTAAACCTGATCGCGAGTTCTAATAAGCTCGTTTAAGAAAAATGTAACTTCGTCGCCTTTAACCGCTTTATCAACTTGCTTTTCGTCTTTCATAAGCGATTGCAAAGTTGTTTCAACAAATCCCGTTGTATTTCCGGTTATGTATAAAATATCGTTCAGACCAATTTCATCAGCCTCGAGTTTTATGTGTGCAATTTTTGATTGTTTATAATAATTTAGGACTTTGCCAACATACATTTTTTTGATTGTTGCTTGATTTCCGTATCGTTCGGTATAATCATCTCCGCTTGGAGTTCCGTGATAAAATCCGGCTGAAAATCCACGATTATAAACTTTGCTTAAATCATCAAACATTTCCTTTTTTACTTCTGCGTTTAATTTGCCTTCAAAATAAAGGTCAATTGCTTGTCGATAATTTGCAACTGTTTTTGCAATATATTCTGGACTTCGCTTTCTACCTTCAATTTTGAATGAATCAATTCCCGCTTCAATTAGCTCGTCAATAAACTCAATTGTGTTCATATCTTTGGGCGACATTACGTAATCAGTTCCAATAATAAAACTCGTTTCGCCACTTGTATCGTGAATTTCGTACTCACGTCTGCAATTTTGCAAACATTCGCCAGTGTTTGCGCTTTGTCCAAATGCGTGATGACTCATAAAACACCTTCCGCTAACTGCAACACACATTGCACCATGAACAAATGCTTCTATTTCTATATCAACATTATTTTTTATTTCTTTTATTTGCTCCAAAGTACATTCGCGAGCAAGAACAATCCTTTTTGCACCAAGTCTTTTATACATTTTAGCTGCACCAGAATTGCTAACCGATGCTTGTGTGCTAATGCAAAGTGGCAATTCGTATTCCAGACATTTTTCAATAATTGCCATATCCCAAGCAATTACATAATCAACTTTGCAGCGTTTTGCTTCTTTTAGAACTAAATCTATTTTTTCGTTTTGCTCGTCATAAACAACTGCATTAACAGTTAAATGAGCGTCAACATTATTTTCGTGAAGATAATTGACAACTTCTTCCAACTCTTCCAAAGCAAAATTGCTTGCTTTTGCTCGTAAATTTAGAGCGTCAACACCAAAATATATGGCATCAGCTCCATATTTTACTGCTGTTCGTAACATTTTCCAATCGCCAGCACCTGCTAACAATTCGGGTTTCTTTATATTCATTTAATACCTTAAATCTTTTTTATATACAAAAATAGCAAATCTATTTCATTCGGTTTTAATTATTAATCATTTTTACAAATTTTGAAAAATTGAATTATGACAAAAATCTTCTCAAATTTTTTGCTTTTTTCAACATTATACAATTTTTATCTTTTCGAAATTTATTTAGAGCATATAAATTTTACTTCAAAAGTGCTTAGTTTTATGAATTTTTCATAATTATTGATTAACTTAAGGAAAGAAATTAATGTAAAATTTACTTATGAATATTGACTTTTCAGGTTTGTTAAAATTATTTACGGATTTAAGTGGTGCGTCACTTTGCTTTATTATTAAATCAGGCAAAAAGGATGCAATTTTAGCATCTAATATTGAGTTAAATGCCGAAACTGAAAATTTTATTTACCAATTTTATTCCGAGTTTAGCAATAATAAGTTTAATTTGGAAATTATTTCGCAGTTAAAATCAGCAGAAGATTTGCAATCGCATTATCAATGCAAATCAACTTACGGCTATTTTCTTTCAAACTTGGATGGAAATAATTACCATTTATTTGCAATTTGTTATAATCTCGAGAAAGCCCAGAAGCAGTTAAATCATATAGAAACTGTTGTTAATTCTATAACAACTGAATTAAATCTAAATTATAATTTGCACGAAAAATTGGATTTAACCTTTTCCAAAATTGATGCTGTTGTTTATTCTTACAATATGAAGTCGCAAACTTATGATTTTATCTCAAATTCGACAGAAAAAGTTCTTGGAATAACCGAAGAAGAGATTAGAACCAATCAAAATCAAATTTTAAGAAAAATTGCTCGTGATGATTTTGCTGGATATAAAGAATTTACAAACAAGGTAAAACAAGGCGAATCAGCCTCTTTTGATTATGAATACAAGACCAAAACTGGAAAACTCTGCTTTTTACGTCACGTAGCCGAGCCAATTGTTATTGATGGACGAATTGAAAAAGTTGTTGGAGTAATTAGCGATATTACTCGCGAAAAAAATGTGATTACTCGTCTTAAAAAATCGGAACAACGGTTTGGTTTGTTAATAAATACCGCAATCGATTTTATTTATTCGCTAAATGGATTTGGTTATTTGGTACAAATAAATGAAAATGGTGCCAATGCTTTGGGTTATACTTCAGAAGAAATGTTGGGAAAACATTTTTTAGATTTTGCCGCCGATTACCAAAAAGACGATATTTCAAAATCATTCCAAAATATGTTATCAAGTAAATCAACAATTCACTTTGAAATTGACTTGCTTCACAAATTGGATAAAGCAATAAAATATGAATTTCTTGCAACTCCTTTGCTTGAAGGTGATGAAATAACAGGAATGCTTGGAATTGGACGCGATATCACTCGTCGCCGCAAAAACGAAGAAACAATAAACAATCTTAATATTAAGCTAAAAGAAACACAAAGATTAGTGGAAATTGAACGAGATAGAGCGAAACAACAAATAACCATTTTGGAAGAAATTAACATTTTAAAAAACGAATTTATTTCAAATGTTTCTCACGAATTACGCACGCCGCTTGCTTCTATTGTCGGTTTTGCCGAAACAATTGCTTCTGACGAGGATTTACCAAAGGATTTAATTCTGGAATTTAGTGGAATTATTTTAACCGAAGGAAAAAGATTAGCGCGATTTATTGACGATATTCTCGATTTTTCAGAGCTTGAAAGTGGTGGTGCAAATCTTCAAAAAGAGGAATTTAATATTATTGAAATGCTCAAATCTATCTCAAACAGAGCAAATGACGATTTCAAAGCCAATAATATTACTTTCACTTCGCTTATCCCTGATTCCGAAATTATTGTTTTTGCAGATAGAGAAAAATTAATAAAGGCTTTTAACACAATTTTTGAAAATACGCTTCGCTTTACAAAAAGTGGCGACCATGTTTCAATTGTTATTCAAGATTTTTTGAAGGAAGTGGGAATTGTTATTAGCGACAACGGAAATGGAATTTCGGAAAATGATTTGGAATTTTTATTCCACAAATTTCATTCATCTGGTTCAACAAATGCGGCAACTCCTACTGCAGGAATTGCTCTTTCGTTAGTAAAGCAGATTTTTGATCACCATAAAGGACTTTTACAAGTTAAAAGCAGTCTTGGTGAAGGAACGACTTTTATTATTAGATTGCCTAAAAAAATATAAGAGGATTATTTGGAAAAATTAATTTTTATAGTGGATGACGAGCCATCAATTAGAAAGCTACTAACTCATTGGGTTAAAAATCAATGGGGCTATAATGTAGTTGCTTTTGATAAGGGATTTGATATGTTAAAAGAATTAGAACAAAATCCCTCTCTAATTTTGCTTGATATTATGCTTCCCGATTGTAATGGAGTTGAGCTAATTCCAAAAATTAAGCAATACGACTCAAATATCCCCATTATTATGCTTTCTGCTCAAGGAAGTATTGAAGTTGCGCTCGAATCGATAAGACGCGGTGCTTTTGATTACTTTCCAAAACCAATTGATAGCAATCGTTTGGAACCTTCAATTAAAAATGCAATTAGCAACTACGAATTGCACAAACGAATTGAAGATTTAGAAGAAAATATTCAACATCAATATAGCTTTGATAACATTGTTTCAAGCGACCCACGTATGCAAGTGGTTTTTAAACTTGTTACTAAAATTTTGGATAACGATATAACCGTACTTATAAATGGCGAAAGTGGAACTGGAAAAGAATTAGTTGCACGCGCAATTCACTATAATGGAAAAAGAAAAAATAAGCCATTTGTTGTTGTAAATTGTGCTTCAATTCCTCGTGAGCTTTTGGAAAGCGAATTATTTGGTCACGAAAAAGGCTCGTTTACTGGCGCTTATCAACGTAAACTTGGCAAATTTGAAACTGCAAATGAAGGAACGTTATTTCTTGATGAAATTGGCGAAATGGAAATGTCGCTTCAAGCTAAAATTTTGCGAGTTATTCAACAAAAAGAATTTGAACGCGTTGGTGGCAATGAAACGTTAAAAGTAGATGTACGAATTCTTTCAGCTACAAATAAAGACTTGAAAGAAATGGTTGAAAGAAATGAATTTAGAGAAGATTTATATTATCGTCTCAGTTCATTCCCAATTCTTGTTCCTTCACTTCGCAACAGACGTGGCGATATTGTAATTTTAGTTAATCATTTTATTAAAATTTTTAACGAAAAAAACAATAAAAACATTAAAGGCGTTACCAAAAAAGCCCTAAAATGTATTTATGATTACGATTGGCCTGGAAATATTCGTGAACTTGAAAATACACTTGAACGTTGTATAATTCTAACTGACACTGATCAAATTGATGTTGATGTATTACCAGAAGTAATTGTTAAACCAGATGTAAATCATGATATTGATAAAAACGGCGCAATGTTTTCTGAAACATCCCCAATAATTCCTTTTGAAAAACTAAAGGAAGAAGCAATAAAACACGCTTTAGACAGAACCAATGGGAATGTTGTTGAGGCTGCCAAAAAACTTGTTATTGGAAGGGCAACTATGTACCGACTTATGGAAAAATATAACCTTGACGTGGAGAGGAAATAAATGGCAATCTTAACGCAAAAAAAGAATGATATTTTAATCATTCTAATTGATTACGAACGAGCAACTGTTACTATTTCGGAGGAATTTAATAGTATTATAAAACACGAAATTGCTTTTGGAGGAAGAAATTTTATAGTCGATTTATCAGAATGTGAGTTTATCGACTCAACTTTTCTATCTGCTTTGGTTTCGTCGTTTAAAAAAATTGTGGAAGTTGGTGGCGATCTTAAAATTTTTGGATTGAAACCAGCAGTAAATTCAATGTTTCAATTAACTCGTCTTTCAAAGGTTTTTGATATATATTTTGACCAAAAAGAAGCATTAAATAGTTTTAAGTAGGGTATTATGGAAAATGAAATTAAATACAAAATTTTATTAGTTGAGGATGACAAAAACATTGCTCGACTAATTCAATATAACTTGGATAAAGCAGGTTACGAAGTTCAACACGCAATTAATGGCGCATTTGGATTTGAACTAGTTGGCAAATTTCGTCCAGATGTAATTATTAGCGATATTATGATGCCAGAAGTTGATGGATTTGCTTTTAGAAAAATGTTGCTTACAGTTCCAGAATTTAAGGCAATTCCATTCGTTTTTTTAACTGCAAAAGGTGAAGAGGACGATATTTTACAAGGGTATGATTTAGAAATTCAAGAATATATTGTGAAAACATCAAGTCCTAAAATTATTTTGGCAAAGCTAAAATCGCTAATACGTTCAAGCGAAGCACAAAAAGCTCAAGGAGAAACAGAAGTTAAAAAAGCTGCTGCTTCAATGGGTGCAAAAGTAGTTCCAGATAAAATTCCAGAAATTGATGGCTATAAGATTACACAACTTCACAAACCATTTAATGATATTCCAGGTGGCGATTTTATAGATTATGTAAAAATTGATGATGACACAGTTGTTGTTGTTGTTGGCGATGTAATGGGTAAAAAATGGGGAGCTTGGTATTTTGCTGTTGCTTACGCTGGTTATGTTCGCAGTGCAATTAGAGCCGAATTGAACAATGGAAAAGATTTTACAGCAAACGAAATAATGCAACGCGTTAATAGTGCCGTTTTTAATGACGAGCGAATTGCAGATGTTTTTATTACTCTCTCAATTTTAATTATTGATAACAAAAATAACACAATTGGATATTGCGGAGCTGGTGATATTCCAATTTTTCATCTTTCAAACGGAAAAGTTGAGCTAATTAAATCGGAAGGAACGCTTCTCGGATTTTCACTTGATGGCAAATATGAATCAATTAATATAACATTATTGCCAAACGATGAAATATTTGTACTAACCGATGGAATAATTGAAAGCAGAGATATTAAGGGTCAATCGATTGAAAATGAGAGATTGATTGAAATTATACTTAACAAAGGCGAAAACGAATCATTACCATTTATAAACGAAAGTGTTGCAAAATTGACAAATAGCAAATTTGAAGACGATGTTACAGTGGTTTGCATAAAAAAAATTAAATAAATAGCTCAAATTTGAACTATTTGCAATAATTTTTAATTATTCTTTCAATGGATGCATCATCGCAAGTTGTCTGTTGGAAAATATTAATAATATTTTCTTTTGTAAGTTTATCAAAATCTTCTTCGCGTGGAGTAATTAATAATCCTCCAAAATCCACTGCAGCTGGACTTAATAATATTTTATCGTCTCCTTCCAAGAAAAATTCCTTTGGTCTGTGAGCTTTTCGTGGAAATATATAAACTCGCCAAGACTCATCAAAAGTAACAATAATATTCATTAGTGGTTCAAAATCAGAATTTGTTATTTCTTTTATGGAAGAATATAATTTTTGGAATTCTATTGTTAGTTGCTCAATGCTATTTGATTCAATTAAAAACAGATTTCGCAAATAATGAGTAATTGCCGAAACAGTAACAGCATCATTTTGAAAAATCTTTTCGGATAATTTATTTAAATACTCATCTTGATTTTCAATCGGCATTGCATTTTTGGGCGAAGCTTGAAAGTGCATATGGTCTGGTGCCGAAGCTCCGCATTGAGGTCCATTATAAAATAAAGTATATTTTTCACCCAATTCCTTTGCAATAAACAACATATCAGCAAAATTTGAGTAAATTTCTTGCGGATTGTGATTAAACTGAGGAATTGTAAAATGCTCTTCAAAAATTGGAAACGGATTTACTAAAAGTAAATAATCATCTTTGCAAACTAAACCTTTTTGCTCATTTGGCAAATTTTTTGGACAAAGAAAACAAGGACGCTCGCCAATTGATTTTGCATCAACTTTTGCGGACGAAGAAACTATTCTTCCTGGATTAAATTGAATTTGAATATCAAATCCATCAAAGTGAAATTCTTTCTTTTTAATTGAAGCTAAATCGCGATAATTCGTCTTTGCTAAACTCCAACTATCAATTTGCATTTTCAACAAAGCATCAGCCTTGTCTGCTTTAGAATTTCCGCTTAAATATTCTTCTAAATCCAAATCAGAAATAATTTTGGAATTAACCACTATTTTTTCATCCTTTTTCGAGCTATAAGTTCATAAGTTCTAACTCTATCTTTATAAACATTGTGTGCATTTGCTTTTTCAACATCTAATAAAGCATCAGAATTTCCGTCCCATCTTCGGCACATATAAACCGAATGATAAACTCTTCCAATTTGATAATTACGCGAAATTTCAAGCCCAACAGCATAATCTTCGCCATAACTAACATTTGGCACTTTAATTTCACGAAGAACTGGAGTGTAAAAAGCTCTTGGAGCGCCCAATCCGTTTATTCTAAGTGCATTATTTCTACCATTTTCTGGTGTCCATTCTTTGTGGTCAATAAGTCCTGGTGGAATTTCTTGCAAATCAAAATTTGTGATTTGATACGAACCAATAACCATTGCACATTTTTCTTCTTTAAATTTATTAACAATAGTTTGAATTGTTGTTTCGTCGGCATAAATATCATCGCTATCCAATTGAATAGCAAATTCGCCACAACGTTCGTCATCAATTGCAACATTCCAACAGCCACCAATTCCTAAATCGGTTCTTTCTGGAATTATATGAATTACGTTTGGATATTTTCCTGCAAATTCTCTCAATTTTTCTGTTGTTCCATCAGTTGAATGATTATCAACAACAATGAGATTATAATCAAAATCGGCTTTTTGTTTAATTACAGATTCGACAGCATCGCCAATTGTATTTGCACGATTAAAAACTGGAATTACCACACTTGCCGCAGTTTTGAAACTATAATTTCCAAACTCAACTTCTTTGAAATTTGGAGGCAAATACGCATCAATATCTTTTAAATGCTCGGTAACTGCTTTTTCCATTTCAATTTGTACATTTCTGTTTTTCGGGTCAACATAAGCAAAATGTTGCGATGAAGAATCAATTGGTTCAAGTTCGATAGTTTTATACAAAAATTCTGGAATGCGTACTAATTCATTATTTTGCGAAACTTTTAGTCGAAGATTGTAAAACCCCGCAAATTTATAATTTTCACTACTTCTGGAAACAGCATCTTTTAACGCATCTGTTTTGTAGAATAATAAATGACCAAAATTGAAATCATCCCGCAAACTTCCAAACTGATAATCAATAACGGGAATTGAACTTCTCTTTTCACCTTTTACTTCGTAATAATTTGAATAAACCAAACCAGCAGCCGTATTTTTAGCAACATTACAAAACCGCAATAACGCATGTTGCCCCATTTCAAGAAAGTCATCCTTTGTTAAAATAAGTGTAAATTCACTTTGAGCGTTTTGTGCAATCAAGTTAATGGTATCGGAGGAAATAAAACTATCTGAAACAAGTGTTGTGCAATTATCAATTCCGTAAAGTTTACTGTCAGTTGTAATTAAAAAAATATTATTAACCAACTCATCTTTTGCTAATTCAGCCACACTTTTTTTAGTATGTTCAAATCCGTTAAATGGTAAAAAGACATCAATTTTGTTTTTCATTATTCACCTAAAATTCGTATATGCAAAGTTATTAAAATAATTCTAATAACCCCAAAAGAAATTTCGAACATTTGCAATTTCGGTAAAAAAAATTCAGTTAAATATTAGAATAGGACTTTCAAATCTAATGTTTGTTTGAAATTTTACCCAAAATATGATGTTTTGAATTTTTGAGTATTTACTCAAATTCCACAACTATCTTTAACTGCAACTATTTGTCCCTTTAAAACATTTAATTCATCACCGAGAATTTCTTCAATTTTAGGGAACAAAATTCGCTCTTCTTTTCGAATATGCGATTCAAGCAACAAGCCAAATTCGTTTAAGTTTTCTTCCAAATTGCCTTCACTAATTTTTGATGCTGCTTTGTGAATTACATCGTGTTCTTCAAGAATTTCGTTAATCATTTTGTCCAATTCTTCATCTTTGCCCATTGCAAGTGGAAAAAGAATTGCTTCTTCGTGATTAAAATGAGGAATCAATTCTGTGTTATAAGCATTAATTAAGTACTTAATTTTATCGCTAATTGAACTTAATCCCAAATCCGTTTTAATAAAATTCTTTTTAATTGATTGTGCCATAAACAAGCCATCATAATGGTCGTGTGATAAAGGCACAATTGCTATATGTCGTTTCATATTATTCTCTATAAATTTTAATTTGCTTACAAATTTAAGCAGATTTTTCAATGGAAAAAATAAACTTTTGGTTTTTGTAACAATTTGGCAACCTAATTCGTCTTTATACCAACAGTAAATAAACTTTTAACTAAAATTTTGAAAATGAACTTAAAATCGACAAAATACAATTTTTTATTCCAAAAGTATAAAAACGATATTTACAACTATTCGGTTTATATGATTGGGAACAAATTTGAAGCCGATGATATTGTTCAAAATGTTCTTATTAAAATTTGGGAAAATCTGGATAAGTTTAACATACTTTCAGCAAAAAGTTGGATTATGAAAACAACTCACAATCTTTGCATTGATGAACTTAGAAAAAGGAAAAGAAGTTATGCAAAAGAAATTGCAATAGAAGATGATTTTGATGAAACATATAACGAAAAATCAAAAAGTTCGATTGATGTGGAAATTGGCAACAAAATTTTGACTGAGCAGATTAAAATTAAAATTAACTTGCTTCCTGAAAACTTAAAATCGGTGTTTGTTCTTTACGAAATTCAAGGATTTAAGTATGCCGAAATAAGTAAAGCATTAGAAATTCCTTTAAATAGTGTAAAAGTAAACTTAATGCGAGCAAGAAAAAAATTATATGAGGAACTAAAAAGTTATGAATTACACGAAGTTATCTAAAATTGACGATAAATTGCACGATAGAATAATTTCTGTCGCTTATGGCAATGCTTCGTTTTTAGAAAAATATCGAATAAATAAATTGGCTTTAAAAGATGAAAACGTAAAGCAAATTTTGGATGAATATAGCAATATTGCAAAAGCTGTTCATTCAATTCAAAAAGAAGAATTTGTTGGAAAGCCTAAAATTAAATCAATTTTGGATGAACAAAAGTCATTTATTGATGATTTCTATCTAATTTTAGTCGGAAAACCCGCAATTTCATTTATTGCTGGAGTTTTGCTCGTTTTTGCAATAACATTTTCGCTTATAAATAATCAGGAATTAAGTTACGAAGGCTATTCCGTTGCCGAAGTTAAACAAGCAAGTATTGAAACAAAACAGGCTTTGTTAATTGTAAGCGAAATTTTTAGCAAAACTGAAGACAAAATAAAATATGAGATTTTAACCGAAGAGGTTTCGAAACCAATAAATAAAGGAATGAATACTGTAAACAAATTATTCAAAAAGGAGATAAAAAATGAAAGCTAAAATATTATTAGGTATGGCAATATTTTTTGTAGCAACATTAAATTTTGCACAAAAAGCAGATTACACAAAGTATAAAGGATTTGTAGATTTTGGTAATTTAGAAAAATTTGAGTCTGGAGAAGAAGCTACAGAAGTTGTAATTGAAGCACATCTTCTAAATATGGTTGCCAAAATGGCAGGCAAAAATGAACCAGAACTTGCACAAATGCTTCAAGGAATTAAACTAATAAAAGTCCACACTTTTTCTGTTACCGAAAGCAATTTTGAAAAGTTATCTGGAATTGTAAATAGTGTTGATAAAAATCTTGTTACAAAAGGTTGGGACAGAATTGTTAAAACTCGTTCAAAAGATGAATTAGTTAATGTTTTTATCCTCACTTCAAAAGATGAAAAAGTTGAAGGACTTGTTGTAACAAGCATTGAAAAAAATGGCGAAGCAGCTTTTGTTAATATTGTTGGAACAATAGATTTGGAAACTATTGGACAATTGAGCGATAAGTTTGACATTCCTGCAATTGACGAAGTAAGCAAATCGAAAGAAAAAGATTCATCAACTAAAAAATGAGAAAACAATGAAGCAGAATAAAACCAAATTAGTAATTGCAGTTCTTCTAATTGCGTTTTTATTTACTGGATGTATTGGTGTTGATAGAAGTTTCAGAAATATGCGTGATTATGTTCTTTCTTATTCTGGCAATGAATTTGAAAAGGAATTTGAGTTTTCATTTGGAAGTATTTCAATAGGAATGGCTGAACTTGTTCTCGATTTTGCAGAAACCGAAGAGCCAATTGACGAAATTTTAAGTGAAATTGATAATGTGCAAGTTGGAATTTATAACAATTTATCAAGTTCAAAAGTTAAATCGAGTTTAGAAGAATTGAAATTTATAACAAATAAAATGGAATCCGCTGGCTGGGATTGTATTGTTCGTTCAGTTAATAAAGACGAAATGACAGCTATTTTCTTAAAATATAACGAAGAAACATTAAATCAATTATTTGTTATTTCTGTAAATAACGACGAAGTGGCTTTAGTAGAAATTCTTGGCAATCTTAATAAAGTTATTGAAATTGCAATTAGAGAAAAAGGACTCGATTTTGCTATGAAGCATTAAACTATGTTTTTATTAAATATTGTGACTTACTACCCACTTATAGTAAGTCACAATATTGTATAATTTATCTAAAATTACAAACTGCTGAGCTTGATGCAGAATTGTCAAATCTAAAATTTCCTACAAGCATTGAAAGATTTTCTGTCAATTTATTCAAATCTTCGGCTGCTTCTGCTACTTGCGAAATAACTACCGTTGTTTCATCAGTAACATTTTTGATTGTTTCAACATTTACTGAAACTTCGGAAGCCAAAATTGTTTGCTGTTTGCTTGCATTTGCTACTTTACTTATTTCAAAATAAACTTTTTCGGAACTTTGTAAAATATTATTTAACACACTTTCAACTTCATTGGTCAATTTTAATCCATCTTCAACAACATGACTAGCATTTGCCATTGAACCATTTGCTTCCTTTGCTTCAATTTGTATTGATTTAATTGTTTCGGCAATTTCTTTTGTAGCTTTTGTGGTACGTTCTGCCAATTTTCTTACTTCATCGGCAACAACCGCAAAACCACGACCCTGCTCACCAGCACGCGCTGCTTCAATAGCTGCATTTAAAGCAAGCAAATTTGTTTGATCGGCAATTTCATCAATAACTTGTGCAATTATATCAATCTGATTTGTTTTATTTGCCAAAGATGAAATTATTGCTCCAGTTGATTGTGTTGATTCCACAATTTTCTTCATTCCATCTTGCGATTTTTGAACTTTTTGAACACCAATTTTTGCTTGCGAACTTGATTCCTGTGCAAGATTGGATGCAACATTTGCATTATTTGCTGTTTCTTCAATTGAGCTTGTAATTTCATTAATAGACGCAACAACACCTCTTGTTTGTTCAACTTGCATTGATGCACCAGCCGCCATTTCTTCGGTGCTTGATGAAATTTCCGCACTTGAACTTGCCGTTGCTTGAACTGCATCGTTTACGCCAAGTATTGCTCTATGAATATTTTTTACTGTTTCATTAATTCCATTAGCCAATTCACCAATTACATCTTTGCTATCAATATCAATATGGATTGTCAAATCTCCTTTTGAGAACAAATTCATACATTTTAGAATATTGTGAATGCTATTTCTCAAGTAATCGGCGTTATTTTTGGATTCCGTTGCCAATTTATCGGCTTCCGTACGGGCAATTTCGGCTTCAACACTTTTTCTATCTACTTGGGCAATATTTTCCTTAATTTTTTGAGCCATTGTGTTTAGTCCATTTGCCAATTGCCCAACTTCATCATTTGATTTTACTTTCAAATTTATATCATAATTCCCACTTGCAATCATCTCAGCACTTCTATTAAACTTCAAAATTGGCTTTACTATTAGTCTAATAAAATATCCAACAAAAAGAATTACCACAACAATGGAAAACAAAATTGAGATATACATTACTCTGTTGTTATAATCTGTGATGTCTTTATATTCATCAGCCCACATTCCCGAAGCAACAATCCAATCTTTTTCCTCCAAATATTTGAAAGCTACAAATTTAACTTGGCCAGTTTTGGGTGAAATGTAACTATGAAATCCATTACGCTTTTTTAACATAAATTGAATAAACGGTCTGTCACTCCAATTTTCCCCCTCAACTTCTTTATGTATTATAAAATTGCCCTTTGTATCAACTATAAATGGAAAACCTTCTTTTCCTATTGTAATAGATGAAAAACTTTTTTTCAAATTTTGTTTAATTTCATCTTCGGATAAATTGGAATTTATTTGATTTTCTACCAATAAATAAACTAAATCATTGTTTTTTTGCAGATTAATCTGGCTTTTTTCTTCAAATCTTTCAAATGTTCCAATATTTGGAATATATTGCGAAAGAATGAATAGAAAAATAAGAATTGTTGAAAAAATGAATATTTTCAACTTAATGCTAACATTTTTCATTTTGTTTCCTAATAGATGTTTATAATCAGGTTATAATCGAATGGAATAAAGAATACTTTATACTTTAAATAAAAATAATTGATACTTTTTAGCAGAATACATTATTTGCAATTTTGTACTTCAAGCTAAAATGTAGAAGAACCAACATTTTCGTTCCCATATTTTTCCAAATACCTCAAAACATGTTACTCTTTTAATATTGGCGTTATTTGCGTGGTTTCGCTTATCAAAAACGAAATTTCTCAATTTTCACGAATTCTCCTAATAAAACATTCACGTTTATTAAAGCTTGCGTAACATGAGTTAGAAGTTTTTGTAAAAAGAAATGTTTGCCTCAAACAAAAACTATAATTTTTAATCTTGGAAATGGAATATTTTAGAAAGAATGTGTAATAACTACGTTTCTGTGCTCTTAAAGTGAATAGTTGAAGTCCCTTGTTTCATTGCTAATTCTGCTCGCCTAATTGCAAATATTGCTCGTCAAATAGTTAACTCCACTCGCACAATTGCTGATATTACACGCCACATTGTTAACTCTGCTCGACGTTTTGCAAATGTTGCTCGTCGCATAGTTGACTCTGCTCTACGTTTTGCTGATGTTGCTCGCTATATAGTTGACTCTGCTCGCCACCGAAAAGCATCTGCAAATGCAAAACAATCAACAACTAAGTGCAAATTATTAATATTTGTTGCTATAGTTTTAGTTGTAACAAAAAGGGAAGCAAAAAATTGCTTCGGTTTGTGGACTGCTAAAAGGTGCTTTATATTAAATTTTGAGAAGAATATTTTAACTTTTTAGCTACAATACTTAAAAAAGCCCAATTCGCCATGGCGAATTGGGCTTTCTTATACCATTTTTATTGTTTCTAAGTTACTATTTCTCTTTTTTCTTTATTGCCTAACAAAAATATCTCTTACCCATATTTTTTTTAAGTTAACCCATTTGAAAATATCTAGAACTATTTCTAGAATAGAATTATATCTTTTATATGGTTATTAAACAAACGTTGTAGGGAACGAAAATATTCGTTCCCTACGTTAATTTTTACTTTAATAACATCAATTTGCGGGTTTGTACAAAACTGCCACTTTGTAATTTATATAGATAAATTCCACTTGCTAAATTGGAAGCATCAAATTTCACTTCGTAATTACCAGATTTTTGTCTTTCATTTACCAAAGTTGCTACTTCATTTCCAAGAATATCGTAAACAATAAGTTTCACATTTGACATTTCATTTTTTACATTATTTGGAATTGAATAGCTTATTGTCGTACTTGGATTAAACGGATTTGGATAGTTTTGTTCCAATTTGTATTCTTTTACTAATTCACCTAATTCTACTGTAATTTCGTCAGAATATTCATAATTTCCGTCAAAATCGATTTGCTTTAGGCGGTAATTAAGGTTAAGACTGAGGTTTAGGTTGAGTAAATTATCTGTAAATGTGTAATCTTTTTGACTGTTTGAATTTCCGTGTCCTTCTACAAATCCAACTTTTTCCCAAATACTTTCGTCATTCTGAACTTGTTTCAGAATTTGCCTTTCTACTTGGAATCCGTAATTGTTCAGTTCTGTTGCCGTTTGCCAATTTAATGTAACTTCGTTTTCGTTTACATTTGCTGTGAATGAAGTCAATTCAACAGGTAATGCGGAATTTGAATTACTTCTCAAATCGGGATAATTTGCTCCATCTCCACCTTGAATTTGCCAGATAGTTGTAAAATTCCATCCTATAAATGTGGATTGTGTTTTCATATCGGCAGTTATTTTACCGGTTCCTCCATCCGGACTTGATGCTTGCCCGGTGGTTTGGGTATCCCAAAAACTAAAAGTTGTTGTTCCATAATCAGATCTGCCAACCAACCCACCATAAAAACCCGTGCTTATATAAGTACAAGAGACCAATCCGGTTGCATAACATCTATTTATCGATCCCCAATAATTAAAGCCAACTAATCCACCCGAATGCCCGCACCCCACATAATTACCAGATGCCGTTACATTTCCGGAAGCATAACAATCTTCTATTGTACTCTCTTCGTTCTGGCCAGCAATACCACCGACCACACCATGCCCGGTAATTGTACATGTTGAGTAACTATATTTTATGTGAGCAGCATAATTATAACCGGTGATTCCGCCAATGTAAAACCTACCGGAAACATTACCAGACGAACTACAAAATTCAATATTATATGAATCCAACGCGCCGGTAATACCGCCGACGTAGTCTAACCCTGTTATAGAGGTGTTTGTCAATGAAAGTGAACTGATATTTCCAACTAAAATACTAAACAAACCTACATAGTCTTCGGTGGGTCTGTTAATAGTCAAACCCGATATTTTATAGTTATTACCATTATAAGTACCCAAGAAGAACATGCTGATAGAAACATTGCCAATAGGCGTCCACCCGGCACCACTATTCCATGATGATGTACCCGAGGCATCAATATCGGCTGTTTGTATAAAATACTTCCCGTTGAAAGTATTTGCTCCTGAATTTACTTGATATGCTATCCAATAAAGATTTTCAAGTGTAGAAATTTCATATGGAGTGCCGATGGCACCATCACCCGAAGTTGGCGCAGTAGCTGTTTGGCTCCAAAAACTTTGAGAAGTAAATGCAATGCAAATGAATATGGTAAATAGTCTTTTCATAAATATCCTTTTTCTTATTTTTATTGTTATATGTTGCATAAAATGTTGAATACATTAAAATCCATAAAATCATTTCCTCCACAACGAAGATTGTAACCATGGGTTGTAGTGGAAAGTTTGTTCGCAATAACATTGTCGCAAAAATTGGTTGAAAAAGCGGTAGGATAAACCCAAGATTCTAAACTGTTTGATTTATCCGAAGTACTTACCGATGTATTTGTGTCACAATCAAAGTATTTAGGCATTTCTATCTCTAATGAGTAACCGCCATTTTGTGTATTTATCAAGATAATTGTTATCGCTTAAGATTAATAAAAAGAACAGATTTTTTTTCATGATTGTACCGATTAAAATGTATTAAAGTTGTTTTTCCAATTTTATTATCGGCTAAAAATGTCTTTTGTTTATATCTTAAATAATTCTGAGAATTTCATTCGCTGTCGAGTACCATTTCTCTACATCTATGGCTATCAATTATTTCATTAAAACAAGCTTTCTTGTCTGTACAAAACTGCCACTTTGCAATTTGTAAAGATAAATTCCACTTGCCAAGTTAGAAGCATCAAATTTTACTTCATAATTAAATTTAAACCTCCGAGGTTTTTAAAAACCTCGGAAGTTTGATTTATTTTACTTTAATAACATCAATTTTCTTGTCTGTACAAAACTGCCACTTTGTAATTTATATAGATAAATTCCACTTGCCAAGTTAGAAGCATTAAATTTTACTTCATAATTGCCAGTCTTTTGTCTTTCGTTTACCAAAGTTGCTACTTCGTTTCCAAGAATATCATATACTACAAGTTTCACGTTTGATGTTTCACTTTTCACATTATTTGGAATTGAATAGCTTATTGTCGTACTTGGATTAAATGGATTTGGATAATTCTGCTCCAATTTGTATTCTTCTACTAATTCGGCTAATTCTACTGCTATTTCGTCAGAATACTCACAATTTCCATCAAAATCGATTTGTTTTAAGCGGTAGTTAAGGTTGAGGTTAAGATTTAGGTTGAGTATATTGTCCGTAAATGTGTAATCTTTTGGACTGTTACTATTTCCGTGTCCTTCAACAAAACCCACAACTTCCCATTCACTTACACCTTTCTCCTTTTGCCTTTCTACTTGGAATCCGTAGTTATTCACTTCTGTGGCTGTTTGCCAGTTCAGAATGACCTTTTCTTCCAACAAAGATGCGGTAAACACATTCAGTTCCACGGGTAGAACCGAACCGCTTGTTACTTTGTTAAGATAAACCGCCCAAAATCCGCTTTTAGCTTTATATGAACCGGCTTCCGATAAACCTACATTAGGCTGGAATACCGAACCGCGTAATATGTACGTTCCTCCCGAAACCGTTCCGCCTCCACCAAATACACTGCTGTGCAGACTATACTGAGCATTTATTGTGATTATCATACCCAGAAATAAAACAAATGTATATGTTTTCATTTATAAACCCAATTATAATTTGTTAATGAGTAATGACGAACCTTGAGCTAATCGAATAGCATCTGCCGAACCAACATAATCAAATGTAATTCTTATTTTATCTCCAGCGGTTAAATTAGCTGCATGTAAAATAGTATGAGAAAATATGTCATTGTCATACTGAGGAGTCATTCCAATTTGACCGGAAGTATAAATTGCAACATTATTTACATAAATATTATAAACTACATGCGGGTAAACCCATGTACTCATTAAATACTGAACATGCAAACTTAACAATATTGAATAAACTCCGTTATTACTCACTGTGATTTCTTGATTAGTATTATTCCAACTGAATCCGCTCATCAAGGTCGAAGGTGTATCACCCGCACCAAAATTGACTTCCGCTCCCGTTGAACTTGTACCGGCAGCAGTCATCTTTAAATATCCATACGACGAAGAAGCTCCACTCGGTGTCGCCCAAACTGGTTCAGTTGCTCCGCCATTCATAGTTAATACTTGCCCCGCTGTTCCTTTACCCAAAACCGCATAGCCGGATGAGGTTCCATACATAATATCTCCTTGTTCCGTCATTGGATTTATTTGATCAAACGAATTGCCAAATAATGGGTAACCAGTTGCATTAAAAGCTACTCTTGGCGAAAGAGCCACCGGCGTGGTCGAAGCATCAACTGTAATTTGAAGCCATAAATTTTGTGTAAAATCTACACTGTTTAACGTATTTGTTGCCCCAAGTTCAACCGAAAATAAACCGTTTGTTACCGTTACACCAGTGTGGGTTTCATTCCAAATTGCCACTCCACCTGAAGAAGCGTCAAAAATGTCAAATTTTAAGTCTTTTGTACCTGTTATTAAGTTGTTGGAATTATCTGTTAAAATTCCTTGATAGCTTATTTTGTCTGGCTGTGCGAATAAACAGACTGTTAATGCAAAAATAAATAATACTAATAACTTTGTTTTCATAAGAACTCCCACTGGCTTGTATTTAAATTGTTTTATTTTGGTTTATTATAGATTTATAAAATAAAAAAAACACAATACAATCAAAATATTTTTTTGTTAATTTATTCCGAAAGAAAAAACACTCTAACTTCTTTGCAGAAATTAAACTTTTCAAAAATTTTATAGTCTTTCGATAAATTTTTGAACTATGCCTTACTTAAATATGGCATCAATCTATAAAGTTAATAAACGACTAAATCAGTTAGAAATATTTCGATTTTGGCTTAAAAACCTACACTTAAATGTGTGGTTTAATATTAACCCTCTTCGTAAAATGACAATTTATTTGTTGGTGAGGAATTGGGTTATCACAATCTCTAATAACTTTTGTGGTTTTTAGATTTTCAAAATATAGATGCCCAAAGCTCTCGGGCATGACAACTCAAAGTATCGTCATTATCCCACTTGTCGCTAATCAAAAAGCACAACTTTTTAATATGCTGCGTTTTTATTTGCCAAAAGTTAGGCTTTTTATGCTTTACCTATGTTGAAATATGGCAGTCCTATTAATTTTATAGGATTACCATATAAAAAACATCCAAAACCTATTATTTTTATAGAAAATTCCATAATAATATATCTCCGACCTATTAATTTTGTAGGATAACCTATTCAGAAATATCTCTAACCTATAATTTTTATGGGATAACCCATTTGAAAATATCTAAAACCTATTATTTATATAGGTTCTCCTGTTTATAATTAAGGAGAACCTATTTTTAGAGTGGAATTACAACTTTTGTATAATTATCGAACTGGGGCAACTGCATTTGACGATTTTTGAAGGAATCTTTTTGCCAAATCATCAATAATTGGTTCTAAACCAGAAAGCTGGTCTTTGTTTAGTTTTGCTTGTTGATAAATAACAAGCGCTGAGGCATAAGCTTCTGAACCTACCTGCATATAAGTATCTTCTAATTTGTCCATTAGCATTGTTAAGGGTTGTAAAACCGAATACAATTTTGAATAAAGGGCAACATCTTTTTTAAATTCTTCTACATCAAAATTTCTTGGAAGAAATTCATCAGTTTGCGTTACTAACTCATTTGCTTTGTTTACAAATGCAACACTCTTATCACCAAATTTTGGCAGAGCTTTTCTTTCATCGGCACTTAAATCGATTAGAAACGGTAAATTGTTTTTAATGGATGTTATTGCAGAATTGATTGCATCAATATTAGCTTGTTCTAATATTGCACTGACTTTGTTATCAGGCATAAAACCTCCTTTAAGTTTATTAAATTATTGCGGTTAAAAACGATATTCCCATATCATAAATCTTGTAAATAGTTAGTTTTACTTATTTAAAAGATTATTTTAACCGATTTAAATGTAATATAAAACCTAATTAAATGGCAAATTTTTCTATGTTGGAATAAGAATAATAAAGGAATTTTTCCGATGGAATGATTTTTTTAAGATAAATTAAAGGGAACGAAAATATTCGTTCCCTACGTTAATTTTTATTTTAATAACATCAATTTACGTGTTTGCACAAAATTTCCACTTTGTATTCTGTATAGATAAATTCCGCTGGATAATTGATAATTACTAATTGATAATTGATAATTATGTGAGCCGGCTGCCATTTCTTCATTTATCAACGTTGCTACTTTTTCACCAATCATGTTGAATAGTTCTAATTTTACGTTCGAATTTTGAGGTATGCTAAATTTAATTTCTGTACTAGGATTAAACGGATTTGGAAAATTCTGCTCCAATTTGTATTCTTTTATATTTTCAGCTAATGTTACTTCTACAACATCAGAATACTCATAATTTCCGTCAAAATCGAGCTGTTTTAAGCGGTAGTTAAGGTTGAGATTAAGGCTAAGACCGAGCAAATCGTCCGTAAAAGTGTAGTCTTTTGGACTATTTGAATTTCCGTGTCCTTCAACAAAACCCACAACTTCCCATTCACTTTCGCCTTTCGCCTTTTGCCTTTCAACTTGGAATCCGTAGTTATTTATTTCCGTTGCGGTTTGCCAAATTAGTGTTACTTTGTTTTTGTTTATTAAGGTTTCAAAACTTGTAAATTCAACAGGTAAAGAAGTTCCGCCCTCGGTTGAACTAAATGTAATTTTACTTATATTTGAAAGTGTTTTTGGCACTGTTGAATCATCGTTCAACAAAAAAACAATGTCTGTTTCGCTAAATGTTATTTTCTGTATTAAATTCAAATCCGTACTATTAGGAGAACCGCTGATATATGTAATATCCAAAAATGTTTGGGCGTTTATATTAACGGTAATTATAAATAAATAGATTAAAAATAATTTTTTCATTTTGTCTCCAAAAACATAAATTTTAAATAATTGTGTCTTATTACCGTTGTAGCATTAAAATACTTAATATTTTCCATAAATTTTTTCTTCCGTTTTAACTTTATTAAAATCCGCTTACTTCAAATTTCCCTAAATAAATCATCTTAAAGCATTCCTTTGTCTCGAAAAGAAAAAGAGTTACAGTTCTTTTAGTTCTCAACTAAGCGAAAGCCGAAGCCGTCGTCCCTGAGATCAGGATAGCTCCTGTTGCGCTTGGCAGAACGGCTGAAACTATCACTACCGTACCAAGAGCCGCCACGCAGAACGCGCTGATCCCCGGTACCCGGTCCCTGCGGATTTGTTGTTGGACTAATACTATAATACGTACTGCTATACCTATCATTACACCATTCCAACACGTTTCCACTCATGTCATATATTCCAAGCTCATTTGCGACTTTTGTCCCTACAGGGTGGGTGCTTCCGCTGTTACCGGAATACCAAGCAACATCTCCAATTGTGTTACTTCCCGCATAAGTATATCCTTGGCTTTGGTTTCCACCCCTTGCCGCATATTCCCATTCCGCTTCGGTCGGTAATCTATAATTTTTCCCCGTCATTGCATTTAAAGCTGTTATAAACGTCTGTACATCATTCCAACTTACCATTTCTACAGGTTTGTTGTCATCTCCTTTGTAAAGACTTGGGTTTGTCGCCATAATCGCTTTCCACAATTTTTGTGTTGTTTCATATTTGGCTATTTTAAATGTGCTTAAAGTTACGCTATGTACGGGTTGTTCATCGCTACTTCCGGTTGTACTTCCCATCATAAAAGTACCCCCGTTAACGGTTACCATTTCTAAATGAGCAAAATCTACAACTGTATTATTTGTCACCGATATTGCATGTTTTTTAACTCCGTCTTCCCAAACACTCATTATCGTTTGGGCATTCATACCTGCCATAAAAAATAACACTAAGATAAATATCGTTTTTTTCAATTTTAGCTCCATTTTCCTTTTTATTTTTTTAAGTGTGATATTTTTATACTGTTACTACCATTTGCTAAAAGGAGAAATACAAACAATCAATCATGAATTTTAATTAAGCATAAGCTTTCATTAGTATAATTAAATACCGACAATATGATTCGTAAAATATTTTTAGCCATATTTTCCAAACTAAAATCTCTTTTCTAAGTCTGTTTGGTATTCAATTCCTCTGATTATTTCATAGAGTTCAAATAAAAATTCTTTTGAAATAAAACATTCAATTCCAATTGATTTTGCCTTGCCTTGCAATCGTTCGTCAGAATTATCGGCAAGAAGACAAATTTTTGCATAATGTATTTCGTTTTTTATTTTCTTGGCTATTTCAAAACTATTATTATTTTTCAAAACGGAGTCAATTACAATCCAATCGGGGATATATGATTTAATTAATGAAAGACTTTGGGAAATATCATTCGCCAAGAGCCGGGTGTCTTGATTTTTGGTAATTAAACCATCCAAATAATTAATTATATCTTTGTTTTCAATCAGTAAAAGTAATTTCATTTTAAAAGACAATAGTATGTTTTTAATAAGTAAAATTACTTTATTGCGGTAAAATAAGAATATTGGAATACTCACTATTTTATGTGAGTTTTTTCACTTTTTTTTGAGGGAAGTGTCTGGATTATTTAATCCGTTAAATAATCTCTATATTTAGCAGAAAATTTCAATAATTCTTTTGCCCCGTGAAGGCTTAATTTTTTCGAAATTATCACTCTTTGATTTTCTACAGTTCTTTTCGAGATAAACATTTTTTCTGAAATTTCCTCGTTTGAATTAAGTTCAGAAATTAGTTTTAATATTTGCTTTTCTGTCAATGTTAATTTGGAAATCAACCCTACATTTTCATCTTTTGGCAAAGACTTAAATTTATTTATTAAAAAACCAGTTAATTTTGAACTGATAAATTTTCTGCCTTCAAGCACATTTTTCACGGCAGAAACAATATCCAATACGGCATCTTCTTTTAATACATAACCATCAACGCCAATATCAATTGCTTTCTGAAATATTCTTTTTTCATTGTGCATAGTTAAAAGAATTATTTTCGTGTAAGAATTATCATTTTTGAGTATTTGAGTTATTTCGATACCATTCATCCCCGGCATTTGAAAATCTAAAATTGCAATATCCGGTTTAAGCTCGCGAATTAAATTTAAGGCTTCTTTTCCATCGCCTACCTCAGCAATTATCTTTAAACTCATGGATTTTTCTAATTCCATACTAACACCTGAGCGAAACATCGGGTGATCATCTGCAATTATTATTGTGCTAATTTTATTCATATTCACTTTTAATCAACTTTATTGGATAGTTCATTGTTATTTTTGTACCTTTTTCATTTGAAGATATCTCTAAATCTGCGCCAAGCATTTTCGCCCTCTCTTTCATACCTGTTAATCCTGTACCTGCTTTATTTTCAATGCCAATAAAACCAATACCGTTATCTCTAATTTCTAAAATAATCATATCGCTTTCTTTTTTTATTCTTAAAAATACTTCATCAGCACCGGAATGTTTTACTAAGTTACTCAAACTCTCTTGAATTATTCTGAAGAAATTTATTTGATCATTTGTGGGAATTAACCGATTTATGACATCGTCGATATCTTGAGTTATTTCTATAGCTGATAATTCAGTAATCTTTTCAACGATTGATTCAATCGCTACACTTAAACCAAGTTGATCCAAATATTGCGGACGTAAATTGTGCGTAATACTTCTTATTTCACTAATAGTTTCATCGGATAAATTACTTATTTTTTCAAATATTTCTTTGTCTTCCTTGGAATTTACGTTTCTAATTCTTGATAAAACTTGGTTTTTTATCAAAAGCAATTTTTGCCCAATGCTGTCGTGTAGCTCTAAAGCAATTCTATTCCTTTCGTTTTCCTGTGATTCTATCAATCTTGATGAAAATAAAAAACTTGCTTCATTTTCTCGCTTTATAGTTTCAAATTCAATTTCTTTTATTTTTTCTTTTTCTTTTTGTGATTCAATATAATTCAAAATTCCAAGCCAAATAATTGAAGCTATAAAAAATAGTGCCCCAATATCTATTATTGATGTATTATTTGCGTTTTCTAAGTTTATAAAAATAATCCCTATTTGAATAAAACTAGCAATCATTATTAAAATCATACCGTACAATATAACCTTCTTTGATTTATTATTATTCTTCATACTAAAGGAAACTGTTGTTAAACCAATTAACAGAAATATCATATTTATAAACAAAACCGACTGTAATGTTATTTTTGTAATATCTGGACTATTGAATATTAAAAAAAATGAAATCAGTAAAATCAATACTTTTGACTTCCATATAAAATTTATGATTTCGCAATATTTTTTATTAACAATTTCTGATAATATAAAGAAGAAAGCCGTTCCAGTTATTTGAAATGAAATAAAATTAAGATAGAAAAGATGAATTGGGTTATTGAACAATATTTGGACAATGGCACTATTTACCGAAATCCAAATTCCAATGGAAATTAGAAAAATGAACAGACCAAGAATTATTTTACGTCTTTCTAATATGATAAAAAACAAAAGAGTTAAAAGTGCTGAAATTATCACAAAAACAGTGATAATTATATTTGGCATATTTCTCAACATTATAAATTTTATAATATCGGCAGATTCGCCAATGGTTATACTAGGAATTAGTATTTTACTTTTACCACTAGTATAAAGTTTTATAAATAATTTATCACCATTTTTTATGTTAGTTAAATCAATGAGGTTTTGCTGCATTATGTTTAGGAATTCAGCAGATTCTTTTTTACTTGTACGAACTTTAATTAGTTTATTGTTATGATATATTTCATAATTGTTCAAATATTTACCAAAATACATGGTGTTAAAGCTACTAACCGAATCAAAATTTTCTATTTTTATCCACAAATAATCAGCGTTTTTTGAATTTGGGATATAATTTTCTGCATGAACCGTTCTCCAATTATCTAAAACAACTACATCCTCAACTTTTAGAAGTTCGCCCTTTTGTGAAGGAACAACATATTTGAAGTATGATAGCTCAATAAAATCTTTTTCTGCGGAATAACAAATAGTGGTTGTTACAATTAGATAGAACACAATGATTTTAAATGAATAGCTCAAGATTGTTCCAATTTTTTTATTTCATCCTATTAAAAGTTCAATTGTTCTACAAAACATAACAAAAACTTTTTTTATTCGAAACATCTGGGTGTTATTTTTGCTAATATCTCTTGGTTTTCTCTGTCCAAACCAAATAGAAACTTCAGCACTTCACTACAAACTGATTATAAAAGAGATTGGCTTTGTAAGTAACAGCAAGATTTCCCCCCCAAAAAAAAGAATAATTACAACGACTTGTTAATAAAAGTGGGTTATTATTACAAACAAAAACTTTTGTTGATAGAATTTGTGTTTTGGGTTAAATATTTTTGACAGATATACTTTATAATGGTTAATATTCGTTTTTCGAGTCAATCAATTCGTAGGGAACGAAAATATTCGTTCCCTACGTTAATTTTTATTTTAATAACATCAATTTTCTTGTCTGCACAAAACTGCCGCTTTGTAATTTGTAAAGATAAATTCCACTGGATAATTGATAATTACTAATTGATAATTGATAATTATGTGAGCCGGCTGCCATTTCTTCATTTATCAAGGTTGCTACTTTTTCACCAATCATGTTGAATAGTTCTAATTTTACGTTCGAATTTTGAGGTATGCTAAATTTTATTTCTGTACTTGGATTAAATGGATTTGGATAATTCTGTTCAAGAATATACTTTGAAGGCATTGTTTCTTTTTCTTCATCTATATTTGTAAGATTTCCAGATTTTAGATTGATAATTGCGGAATTATCTGAAGGTGCTAAATCCGTCCATAAAGCAAGCATTGAATTTCCGGCAAGTACTTTTCCAGAAATATCAGAATTTAAATAAGTATTAATTACATCAAGAGTCATGGTATCAAGAATTTCATCTCCGCAATAATGTGCCTTATAGCCTTCAGTTTTTACAACTGCAAGCTCCAAAGCATCACTTTCTGATAAACCATAACCGCCATAAACTAGTGGCAATTGCGACTGATAAGCAATCAGTCCATTAAAAAAACTTACAAATATGTCCTCAGAATAAGTCGAAAAATCTTTATCTCCTGTATCAAAGTTAATCTCCTTAATTCTTGTTGTACTTATATTTACGGTTGAATCCGTATTTAAAGTAATAGTTCTAAACGAAGCAGGAAAACTAACAAGACTTCCGGTTTCAATATCAAAAATAAATGAACTATCCGCGAAGGAATTCATTGTTATATCGGTTGCATGAAAATGACCTGTAAAAATAATTTTCAAGCCGTTTTTAGCAAACATTTCGGAAACTGTTTGAAAATCATCAACCACAAAGTCATAATAATTCTTTTTCTGTCCTGAGAAATGTTCAAGTAGCCCATGATGCATTATTCCAACAGAAGTTTTTTGGAGCAATTTGGCTTCCTGCAGTTTAGATTCAATCCATGTCAAAGTCGAAGCGGAAAATTTTCCTCCATGAGCCGTTTTTTCAGAAGTATTTTCTTTTTATTTGCAATCATCGAGGGCAAACAACCAAACACCAGGTACAGGTTCTGCAATATAGCTAAGAGAACTATCATCCTTGGCTATTGCTTCGCTAAAACCGTATTCGGAAAAAATCTGCGAAAATTCTTCTGGAGTAATTGTTGGCGTTGCAACGGCAGAATCACCTGAATAACCAGATGCGTGACTATTCATTATATCATGATTTCCGGGAATTACAAATATTTTAATTCCGCTTAAAGATTCAAAATTTGAAAATATTGCTGCGAGTTGTTGGTGATTTATTTTTTCTCCATCCCTTGTTAAATCACCAGAAATAATTATAAATTCGGGAGAATTTTCTTGAATTCTCTGCAAGGCTGATTCCAAAATTGCTCGGCTTTCAGCGAACATTTTCCCTTCTTTAGCTACCATTTCTTCGAAAGCTGTGCCTGTTGTTCCAAGAATTTGATCATAATAATGAAGGTCGCTAATTGTGCAAAATTTCTGTGCATGTATATCATTGTTTAATAAGAATAAATCTAATATCACATTTGATGCTATAAAAAAGAATAAAATCGAATTAAATTTTTTCATTCATTTCTCCGAATAGGTTATAATATATTTCTGCTAATTACTATCGTAAGAATCATAAAGATATTTAATTGCTAAAAAACGATATATATCAACCAATTTTGCTACTTCATTTCCAAGATTAACATTTACTTTTAATATTATATTTGACATTGAATAGTTTTCTGATCTTCCAAATATAAAGTTGCATTTCCAGCGATTAAAGTTCGCTTTCAGTTAAAATGAAGGTAAAATTCCTCAATTCGAAATTCGAAGCACGATACCCACAACTATATCCCAATTATAACTTTGAGATAGAATAGGATTATAATTTAGATTAATAAAAAAAGGGGATAAATCGGCACAATTTATCCCCATTCGGAGTACGTAATCAGTCTTTCAACTAATTAAATTATTTTGTTAAACATCAAAATACATTTCAAATTCGTATGGATGAGGGCGAACTGCAAGAGGTTTAATTTCTTTTGCTGTTTTATAATCAATCCAAGTTCTAATTACATCTTCTGTAAATACGTCGCCGCGTAACAAATAATCGTGATCTGCTTCCAAAGCTCGTAATGCTTCATCGAGTGATTCTGGAGTTGTAGGCACAAATTGTAATTCTTCTGGCGACATATCATAAATATTTTTATCAAGTGGTTCGCCTGGTTCAATTCTGTTAATAATTCCATCAAGACCCGCCATCATAACAGCAGCAAATGCTAAATAAGGATTTGCAGAAGGATCTGGGCATCTAAATTCGATTCTTTTTGATTTTGGATTGCTTGAATACATTGGAATACGAATAGCCGCACTTCTGTTACTTTGTGAATATGCTAAACGAACTGGAGCTTCAAATCCAGGAACTAATCTTTTATACGAGTTTGTTAATGGATTTGTAATTGCAAGTAATGAATGAGCGTGTTTCAAAATTCCGCCAATAAAATATAAACCTTCATCACTCAAACCTGCATAACCACCGCCAGCAAAAAGTGGTTTACCTTTTTTCCAAAGACTTGTGTTTACGTGCATTCCGCTACCATTATCACCAGCAATTGGTTTTGGCATAAAAGTTACTGTTTTTCCAAAAGCTTTTGCAGTATTTTTTGTAACATATTTGAACATTAAAAGTTGATCGGCTGATTTTATTAAACTTTCGAAACGCATATCAATTTCACACTGTCCGCCGCTTGCAACTTCGTGATGTTGAGCTTCAACTCTAATTCCCATATCTTGCAATTTAAGAACCATTTCGTTTCTTAAGTCGTTTAAAGCATCTGTTGGAGGAACTGGAAAATATCCTTCTTTGTAACGTGGACGGTAACCTAAATTTGGACCAACATCTGTTCCAGTATTCCATCTTCCTTCTTCAGAATCTATAAAATAAAATGCACTATTTGGGGTAGAATCGAAGCGAACGTCGTCAAAAATAAAAAATTCTGCTTCAGGACCAAAATAAGCTGTATCTGCAATTCCAGTCGATTTTAAGTATTCTTCTGCTTTTTGAGCTATAAATCGTGGGCATCGAGAATATCTTTCTTTAGTTGCTGGTTCGTGAATATCGCAAATTAAACTAATTGTTGGTTCTTTTACGAATGGATCTACGAACATTGTGGTTGCATCTGGAATAATTAACATATCGCTTTCGTTAATTTTTTTCCATCCGCGAAGTGATGAACCGTCAAAACCATATCCATCAACAAACGAATCTGCATCGAATTCTGAAACTGGAACGGTAAAATGTTGCCATTGTCCAGGGAAATCCATGAATTTAAAATCAACAAATTTAATGTTGTTCTTTTTCACAAACTCTAAAACTTTATCAATACTCGATTTTTCTTTAGATTTAGCCATTTATAACTCCTTTGGTTTTATTTTTATTTTTGTTGTTTCTTTAATTGTTGATAAAACAAATCGCGAATGAGTGCGTTTTACACCTTTCCAAGATTGAATTTTGCTTAATAATTTTTCTAATGAAATTGAATCCTTAACAACGGCTTTCATAACGTGCGAGCCTTCGCCAAGAACAGCATAGCATTCTAAAATTTCGTCTGTATTTTTTACATTTTCGGCAAAAGCTTCATAATATTTTGAAGAATCGGTATGAATTGTTATGAAAACCATTAAATCCAATCCAAAATTCTTGAGATTTAACTTTGTGTAATAACCTTCAATTATTCCTTTTTCTTCCAATTTTTTTAATCTTTCGCTCAAAGATGGAAGTGAAAGTTTAACTGCATCTGCAAGTACATTTCGTTTTGTTCTTCCCTCATCTTGAAGGATGTTTAGTATTTTGATATCAATTTCATCTAGCAACATTTCGTTTTCTTATTATATTAGGTATTTTATAATTTATGACTCAAAATTTAAGGTATTTTTTCTTTTTTGGCAAATATTTGATGTATCTTTTTTAAATTTTATTTAAATATTTTTCTATTAAACATTTTGCTAAACAAAATTCCACAAAATTCGATAGTAAGTCATAATTAAATTTGATTTATAATTTCAACTTTATGGAGGTAATATGGATTTGAATAGTGAACATGATTTTGATTCAGATTTACCAATTTCAACAATTCTTGAAATCTCACAAAAGGTTAATGAATTGCTTGATGCAATGGAATACAGCAACAAACAAATGCTTATAACACGAGAGCATATAAAACATAATTTGGCTCAGTTAATTAAAACTTCCACATCGCAATTGAGTAGTAATTCTGTTAAAAGATTAAATTCGAACAGAAGAGCAAAAAATTACAATTCACCAAACAATATGTTTGTTGATAATCGTGGAAATCTGAAGTTCAATTTTTCTTAAAGTTATTGTAGAATTTAGTTTAATTACTAAAAGAATTCAGGTCTGGTTAACCTGATGTGGTCCTCAGCGGCGTCAACAAACTTTATGTTTGCTGACGCTGTGTTTTATTATTATGAAAATATCAACTAAATATAAAAATTGGCAGTTATTTTTAGTTCTAACTATTGGTTGGACTTTCCTCGCATTTATCTCATTTCGTCTTAATATACAAACAATTAACTCTCTCGGAATGATTGATAAAATATTACTTATTCACGTGTTTTTATGGCTTTTTGGAATTTTATTTTCAGTTCCTTTAGTTTTGAAAGTGTTTAGTCAATCATTTAAACTTGATAAATTAACTTCCAACAAAGACAATTTTTTCACATTTTTTAACTTAATTAACTCATCAGTATTTTTATTTGATAAATCAAAAAATGAATTTTCCGTTGCAAATAAACATGCAATTACTCAATTTAGCATAAATATTAACAACCAAAACTGCTTTGATATAAGCGAGTTAAATTGTCTTAAAGAATATATTTCTCAGTTTAAGGATTCAACAATTAGAAATCTTCAAGTTAAAGAAACATGCGTTGATATTAGTGGAAGTGAAATAATTTTAGATGTTATTATGCACGATATTTCTATAGATGAAGTTCCAACCACCATAATTATGCTAAAAGATTGCGTTGAAAGCAAAAATGATATTCAAGAAATGCATGATTACATTGAAGATATGCGTGCTAATGAAAGTATAATGGAAGATAATGCTTTTGAATTGATTCAATTAAATATAAAACTTGAAGAATCTGAAAATAATTTACGAGAGGTTAATGCAAATAAAGATAAATTCTTTTCAATTGTTGCTCACGACTTAAAATCACCTTTTGTTGGTTTGCTCGGACTTACAGAAATGTTGGAAACTGATTATGAGGAATTTAGTGAAGCTGAGCGAAGAGAATTTATTCATCATTTATATGAAACTTCAAAAAACACTTACGAATTGCTCGAAGGATTGTTGGAATGGGCTCGCGCAAAACAAGGAAAAGTTCCGTTTAACCCAGAAGAATTTAACTTATTTCACTTAACAGAATCGTTAGCTAATCTTTTAATGGCAAATGCGTTCAAAAAAGAAATTACAATTAAAAATTCAGTTGACATAAATACAAAGGTTTTTGCAGATAAAAATATGATTTCGACTGTTTTACGTAATTTGTTGGCTAATGCAATTAAATTTACTCCCAAAAATGGAAATATATTAATTAGTTCTGAAATCGAAGCTGATAAAATCAAAGTGTCAGTAAAAGATTCTGGAATAGGAATTTCTGAAAATAATCAAGCAAAATTATTTAGAATAGACGTAACTCATACAACTCTTGGAACAAATGAAGAAAAAGGTACTGGTTTGGGATTGATTTTATGTAAAGAATTAATCGAAAATCATGGAACAATTATTTGGGTAGAAAGCGAATTGGGCAAAGGTAGCACATTTATTTTTACTCTGCCATTAAACAACACACTTATTGAAGAATAATAACAAACTGTTCATTCACTCTTAAAAAAGAAAATTTGATTACCTAATCGACATATTTATATAAAATATGTCGATTAGTAATCGACATATTTATACAAAATTTGTCGATTAGCATTTGTTTTATTTAATTCTAATTTATATTTTTGCTTATGATTTTTGAACGAGACATAGAAAAACAGCTAATTGAACAAATTGAAACAAAGCAAGTTATTGTTTTAACTGGAATGCGAAGGACAGGAAAAACAACCACGCTAAAAGCAATTTTTAATAAAATTACCTCATCAAATAAATATTTTTTTGATATAGAAAATATTATTGAAAAGAATGTTTTTGAGGAAAAAGATTATAATAATATTATTAAAAACCTTAAATCATTTGGAATTTCAACCGATGAAAAAGCATACGTTTTTATAGACGAAATTCAATTAATGCCAAGTTTATCATCAATTATAAAATATCTTTACGATAATTATAATATTAAATTTTTTGTTTCGGGTTCTAGTAGTTACTATCTGAAAAACTTTTTTCCAGAATCACTGGCTGGAAGAAAGATAATTTTTGAACTTTTTCCATTAACTTTTAGCGAATTCTTAACGTTTAAGAACTATCCTTTTAAAAAAGTTGATGATTTCTCGTTAAAAGTTCAAAATAAAAATAGGATTTTACACGAAAAATTAGCTAAATATTATGAGGAATATTTAAAATATGGTGGATTTCCTCAAGTTGTACTCGAAGAAAACTTAAATCAAAAAGGATTAATTCTATCAGATATTTTTACGTCTTATTTTCAAATGGATTTATTAAATTTAGCTGATTTTAGGAAGATTGATTCATTCAAAAAATTGATTTTTATGCTCTTGGAACGTGTCGGGTCAAAAATTGATGTTACAAAACTAGCTTCACTTGTGGGAATTAGCCGCGATTCGGTATATTCTTTTCTCAATTTGCTCGAGGCTTCATATTTTATTTATTTTATTTCACCTTTTACTAAAAACAAGGATTTAGAAATTAGCGGAACACGTAAATTTTATTTTTGCGATACTGGAATTATAAATTTATTTTCGACAGTTTCAGAAGGAGCAATTATTGAGAATTCTGTGTTTTTGAATCTGAAACAAAATGGAAAAATTAATTACTATCAAAAAAGGAATGGAAAAGAAATTGATTTTATACTCAATGAAAAATATGCTTTTGAAGTAAAAAAAACAGGTGATTTGTCAGATATTAACAATTTAAATAAACTTTGTAACCAAATAGCAATTCCTCAATATTTTCTGATTTCAATAAATTTTCTCGAATTTGAAAATGCAATTCCCGCAACATTAATTTAGGACGATTATTTTTCAAAACCCTGTTAACTTTTAAAAATTATTTTCGATAATTAGGTAGGTTATTATTGTTTAAAAATAAATAAGCTAGGAAATATTATTTTAACTAAAAACTATTAAACTTCCGTAACTTATTATAAAATAACAAGATAATTTGTATTTCTAAATTAATTACATTAATTTTCGTTTGTAAAGTTAATGGATTGGGTTTACATATAATTTCTGGTTAATATAGGATAAAGATTTATTCAGTTAAGAATTAAATTTTTCAAAACTTAGCAAAGATGGAAAAACCAAATAAGAAATCCGAAATAGCTTCAAAAGACATTCAACGGCTAAAAAGATATTCCTTATTATTTTATTTTATTTGGATTATTTTAGTTTCAATTTCTTTATTCTGGAACATTTATTCTGTCGTTTCCTACGTAAAACAACTTGCCAAATCAAACGCCCGTTCATACTTAAAAACAGAATTAACTTTTAGAAGTTGGGTTTCAAATCATGGTGGTTTATATGCTCCATTATCAGAAAATACACCTTGTAATCCATTTTTAGCTTCAATTCAAAACAGAGAAACAACTTTACCAACTGGAGATACGTTAACTTTATTGAGTCCTGCTTATTCTGTAAAACAAATAAATCATAAATTAATTGATTCTACACAGATTTTTAGTCACTTAACCGGTTTGAGTTCTATAAATCCAGAAAACAAACCTGACGAATGGGAATCAAACGCTTTAAAAGAACTAATAAATGGTGAAAAAGAGGTTTATGAATTTATTAATGTTAATAAAAAAGATTTTCTTCGATTAATGCAACCACTCAAAACTGAGCAAAGTTGCCTTAAATGTCATAATTCTCAAGATTTCAAATTAAATGATATTATTGGAGGAATTAGCATTTCTGTTCCAATGCAATCTTTGTGGGCAAAAAATTTCAATAATTATATTAGAAATATTTCGCTACACATTTCGTTTTTACTTGTTGGCTTTATTGCTATAAATACTGTAAAAAAGCGTTTTGAAAAACGGATAATTACAAGTGAAAAAAATGCAAAAATTATTTTTGAAAGTGAACAAAAATACAGACTGCTCTCAAGTCAAAAAGGACAAATTGTGTATGCTTATGATATTGAGTCTGGAAAAATTGATTGGGAAGGTGATTTAATTGAAACAATTGGCTTTACAACTGAAGAATTTCAAACATTTGATATTGAAATTTGGGAACAAATGATTCACCCTGAAGAACAAAAATTTATAATAGATGAACTGAACAAAGCTTTGTTAAATTGTAGTGATTTCAACTTAGAATATCGATTTCAACGAAAAAATAAAACTTATTGTTATATTGAAGATTCTGGAACATTTCTTAAAGACGAAAATAATAAACCGATAAAAATGTTTGGTTTAATGCACGATGTAACCGATAAGAAAATTGCATTGTTAAATCTTGAAGAAAGTGAAAAAAATTATCGTTCTTTAGCTGAAAATTCAATTGATTTTATTTGGAAAATTGATTTAGATTTTCGCTTTATTTATGTAAGTCCCGAAATTTTCCGTATAACTGGATATACTGTTGAAGAAATGGAAGAAATTAATGCAAAACAATTCTTCCTTCCAAATGAATTTGAAAGAATTATGAACATTGTGAACGAAGCAATTTCGTTAGGGAAAGATGGGCCTGGAATTACGCTTGAATCTGAATATATTAGAAAAGAAGGATATTTAATTCCTGTTGAAATTTCTGGGAAAATAATATGGGATGCCGAAGGAAATCCACTTGGAATAACTGGCTATACAAAAAATATTTCGGATAGAAAATCAGCCGAACAAGCTTTAAAAGAAAGCGAATTGCGATTTAGAATGACTTTTGACCAAGCATTTGATCCAATTTTTATTGCAGAAATTAAAGAAGGTGAAGTTCCCAAAATAGTTGACATTAACAAAGCTGTTACAACAAAATTGGGGCACACAAAAGAAGATACTATCGGAAAACAGATGAACTTGTTTCATCCAAGTGAGCAAAGAGAAGTTATTAATAAACGAATTAACAAAATTTTATCAGGCGAGCCTTTAAATTTTGAATCGGTTTATCAGAAAAAAGATGGAAGTTTAATAACTGTAGAAATTTATGCAAAGCGCATTGAAATAAATGGAAAGTACTATATTTACATAATTCAACGCGATATTTCTGATAGAAAACAATGGGAAAGTGAAATTTTTAAAGTTCAAAAAAACTTGGAAGAAGAAGTTGCGAGTAAAAACAAATTTTTCTCCATTATTTCGCACGATTTGAAATCACCTTTTGGAACATTAATGAGCATTCTTCAATTATTGGAAGAAAGTTTTGAAAGTTTAACTAAAAAAGAGCAAAAAGAGTTAATTCATGTTGGAAGAAATAGTTCAAAACAAATTTTCCAACTTCTGGAAAGTTTGCTTGAATGGTCACGTTTAACAATAGGAAGAATGGAATTTTCACCAGGAAATATTAATTTAGGTGAAATATCAACACAAATTATTTTGCTCCTAAGCCAAAGTGCAAAAAACAAGTCAATACAATTTGTAAATGAAATTGATGGAAATTATTCTGTATATGCTGATAGCAAAATGTTGCGAGCAGTGTTAATCAATTTGCTAACCAATGCAATAAAATTTTCTTCCAAAGGCGGTAAAATTACTCTTTCTTCCAAAATAATTGATAATTTAGTTGAAATTTCTATTTTAGATACTGGCATTGGAATGAGCCAAAATGATTTATCAAAGCTCTTTAGAATAGATGTTCATCACACAACTGTTGGAACAGCAAACGAAACGGGAACTGGACTTGGTTTGATTCTTTGTAAAGAATTAGTAGAAAAAAATGGCGGAACAATTTGGGCTGAAAGTGAACTTGGCAAAGGAAGTAATTTTAAGTTTACTTTACCTCTTAAAGCATAATTACTTATTTTATTTTCAAAAAATTTTACCCAAAGTGAATTTTAAATGAAATACAAAATTCACTTTGGGTAAGTAATTAAAACTTTTAATTATTAACTTTTTTTTCTAATTTATTTTCGAACCGTTCTTCAATCCAACTATATATTGTTGGAAGTACCATTAATGTTAGCAAAGTTGAAGTAAACAAACCACCTATAACAACTGTTGCAAGTGGTCTTTGAACTTCTGAACCTGGGCCAGTATTAAATGCCATTGGAATAAAGCCCAAACTAGCAACCAAAGCAGTCATCAAAACTGGGCGAAGTCTATCGGCTGAACCTAAAATCACAGATTCTTTCAAACTTTTTCCTTCTTTTCTCAAGTCGTTTAAGTGAGAAATTAGAACAATTCCATTTAACACCGCTACACCAAAAAGAGCTACAAAACCAATACTTGCAGAAACAGACAAGTATAAGTCACGCATCCAAAGGAATACAATTCCACCAGAAAGAGCAAAAGGTAAATTTAAGAAGATAATCAAAGGATATCGCATTTGCCCAAACATCATATACATAAGTCCAATGATTATAAAAAGTGAAATTGGAACAACCAACATTAAGTGGTTCATTGCGCGTTGTTGATTTTCGAAAGCACCGCCATATTCAAGAAAATATCCATCTGGAATATTCACTTTGTCGTGAATTGCTTTTTGAAGATTAGCCACATAAGTTCCAATATCAATTCCATCCAAATTAACGCCAACAATTACACGTCGCCAACCATTTTCACGCTGAATTTCTCGTGGGCCTTCTTGTGGAATAACTTTTGCAACTCTTTTTAAAGGAATAAAATCACCATTTGGAAGATAAACTGGCACTTCCATTATTTTGGAAAAAGAATTTCGTATATCTTCGGGGAAACGAATTGTTATATCAAATCGACGTTGACCTTCAAAAACCTCACTAGCCACCTGTCCGCCAATTCCGGCTTCAATTACTTTTTGAACATCGTCAACATTCAATCCAAAAGCAGCAACTTCATCTCTATCTATTTCAATTGTTAAATAAGGTTGACCAATTGGTTGTTCTAGAAAATAGTTTCCGGTGCCTTCAAGTGATTGAACTGCTGTTATTATATCGGCACCAATTTTATTAAGCACGTCTAGTTCTTCGCCAAATATTTTAACGGCAATATCAGATTTTACTCCACTAGTTAGTTCATCAACCCTCATGGCAATTGGTTGATTAAAATTGTACGAAAGTCCTGGTTCTGATTTTAAATATGGTTCAATTAGGTTAATTAAATCATCTTTTGTAATTCCATCTCGCCACTCGTCATAATTTTTTAACACAACCCAAACATCCGTTTGATGAACGCCCATCCAATCGTTTGCCAAATCAGAACGACCAGTTTTAGGAACTACAGTTAATATTTCTGGAATATCTGCTTTTAATTTACCTGCCAACTCGTTTGCTTTATCAATTGATTGTTGCAGCGTAACCGATGGCATCCTAACTTGTTCAATCAAAATTGAGCCTTCATCTAATTCTGGCAAAAACTCGGTTCCTAAAGTTGACATAACAACCATAGAAAATAGAAATGCAGCTATTGCTGGTGTTAAAATGAACACTTTTCTATTTAAATTTTTCTCTAGAAATTTTTGATATCTTGGCTTAAGAAAATCAATTAAATAATTTTTTCTAACCTTAATTCCCTTTTTCAAGAGAATCGCAGAAATTGCTGGCACATAAACCAAAGTAAGCAAAAGCGAACCCAAAACAGCAGCACCAACAGTTATAGCCATAGGTCTATACAAAATTCCTTCCATTCCAGAAAAAGTCATAATTGGAACATAAACCATTAAGATAATTAAAACTCCAAAAAATATTGGACGAGCAACTTCTTGTGAAGCTGAGACAATAATATTATCGATTGTTTCGTTAGTTTTATGTTGAACTCTGTGAACAATATTTTCTACCATTACAACTGACCCGTCAACCACCATACCAAAATCTATAGCACCAAGACTCATCAAGTTGGCTGCAAGTCCAAATTCTTTCATTCCAATAAATGCAAATAGCATTGAAAATGGAATTACGGAAGCTACAATAAGTGCACCGGTGATTTCTCCAAGTAAAAGTAGCAAAACAGCAATTACAAAAAATCCACCTTCAACAAGGTTAACAGAAACGGTTGAAGTAGTTCTATCAATCAATTCCGCTTGGTCATAAAATTTTTCAATTTTTACTCCTTCTGGAAGACTTTCATTTATAACTTCCATTTTGGCTTCAATTGATTTTATTACTTCTTGTCCATTTCCGCCACGAAGCATCATTATAATTCCAGTAACAACTTCACCATTTCCGTCTTGAGTAACGGCACCTTGGCGTAATTGTTCACCAATTTTTACAGTTCCAATATCACGAATAAAAATTGGTCGGTTATTAACATTTGTGATAACAATATTTTCAATATCATTTGAATTTCTAATTTGCCCAAATCCGCGAATAATATATTGTTCTTTATTGTGTTCAAGATAATTACCACCAGAAACACTATTATTGCTTGCTATTGCTTCCGAAATCTGTTTTAATCCAATTCCATAAGCTCTTAATTTACCTGGAGCAACAACCACTTCGTATTGTTTTACAAAACCACCAAAAGAGTTTATTTCTGTAACTCCTTTAATCGTTTTAAGTTGTGGTAAAATTAACCAATCTTGCAGAGTTCTAAGTTCGGTTAATGAATGTCCATTTCCTTTAACAACATATTGATAAATTTCGCCAAGAGCAGTTGAAATAGGTCCTAAATTTGGTGCAGAAACACCAGCAGGCAAATCATCTGCAATTTCTTGAATTCGCTGACTAACAATTTGGCGAGCAAAATATATATCGGTATCTTCTTCAAATTCAACCGTAACTGCAGATAATCCAAATTGGGAAGTTGAGCGAACTTGAAGTACTTTTGGCAAGCCATTCATTGCTGTTTCAATTGGATAGCTAACTAATTTTTCAACGTCGTAAGGTGAATATCTTCCAGCTTTTGTGATTACTAAAACTTGCACTGGCGTTACGTCAGGAAGTGAGTTTATTGGCAAACTTAAAAATGCCGAAACACCTCCGACAGCCATTAATATAACTAATGCAATGGCTACAAATTTTTGACGAACACTAAATTCTATTATTTTATTAAGCATTTTATCTTTTCCTCACTATTCCGAAAATTCATCAAATCTGGAAAGTGCTTTTAATGTAAAAAGTTCAGAAATTGCTATTTCTTCATTTGCTTTTAGTCCAGAAGAAACTATTGCATTATTAGAATTGATTTCCTCAATTACAATTATTCTTTTTTCATATTTTCCATCGGCAACTTTTACAAAAACAACTGCACTATTTTCTTCAAAAACTACAGCCGAAAGTGGAATTATAATAGCATCTGAATTTGCATTTGAAATGATATTTAATTTTACATTTTCGCCTGTTCTTGGCCATCCATTTTTTGTATTAATAAGGACATTAACTACTATTGATTTATTGTTTTCATCCAAACCTGGATTTATTGTAGCAATTTTTCCATCAATAGATTTTGCTAAATCATTTTTAATCGAAATTGTAACTTTATCACCAACTTTTACATAATTACCTTCGGATGGACTTACATATCCTTTAACAAGTACTTTTACTGGATTAATAATTGTAGCGAGTTTTTGATATTCATTTACAGCTTGACCCATTTCAACTAAATGTTGGTCAATAACACCTGTAATTGGTGAATATATTTTAAGTCTTGTAGAAATATTTTTCCCTTCTACCAAATTTGTGATTTCAGTATTTGAAATTCCAATCGATTTTAATTTTGAATAAGATGCATTAGCTGAAGCTTGAGCACGAATATAATCCGCCGAAGCTCTATCGTATTCACTCGCTGAGCTTATTTTTTTATCAATTAACTTAGTAATTCTATCCAAATTTTCTTTAGCGTACTTTTCTTCCGATTTAGATTGCAAAAATTCTGCAATTAAATTGCCAAATTGAGAACTTTCTATTTCTATAATTAATTGACCTTTTTTTACTGCTTCACCTTCGTGAGCAAATAAAGAGACAACCCTTCCATTAACTGGGGCGCTTACAACAAAAAAGTAATCCGGCGCCGGTGAAACAATTGCAGGAGCTTGAATTGTTAATTTTGAACTCGAAGTTTCAATTTTAAGAGTATTTATCTTAACTTTTTCTTTTTGCTCATTTGAAAGTTCAATTGTCTTTACAGTGCTTTCTTTTTCACTTGCTTCAACATTAGCAGTTTTATTTTCTACAACTTCTTCTTTTTCACACGCTGTAAAAAATGTAAAAACAACAAGTAAAATGGAAGTTGCAACTACGTTTAATTTTATATTTTTCATTACTTTTACTCTTTATTTATGTTAAAAAACTAATTCTTTGTTTAAGTATTTTTCTAATTCAATTACTTTTATATAATAATTTTTGAGAGCTTCAATATAATTTAATTGGCTCGACAAATATGTTTCTTGAGCATACAACAAGTTTAGAAGATCTATTTTCCCTATTTGATATCCGTCCAAAGTTAAATCTAAAAGTTCTTTTGCTCGCTTAAGTATATTTCCTTCATATCTATTTATAGTTGCTTTGCTAGTTTCATAACTATGCCAAGAAAGCTCAATTTCTTTTTTCAATTTTAGATACAAATCTTGCTTACTCCATTCAACAAGTTTCATTTCTGTGTTAGCAATGCTAATATCTTGTGCTTCGTTCATTAAAAACCAAATTGGCACCGAAACGCCTATTTCATATCCGTGATAATCATAACCAGAACCAATATCTTGTAAATAATAACTAAAATTAAGCTTTGGCAATATTCCACTCCAAGCTGAATTAACTTTTTGATTAGCAGCATTTAATTTTGCTTCGAGTGATAATATTTCTGGTTGTTCTGGAATTAGAGACAAAATCGATTCTTGATCTAATTGAAGCTCCTTAAAACTTAAGCTGTCTTCGTAAGAAATTGTATAAGATTGAGCTTCAGGATCAAGTCCTACCATATTAAATAAACTATATCTTGATTGATGATAAATTCTAGTAGCTTCGTCAAGATCATTTTTTGATTCATCCAATTTAATATTTGCTTTAAGAAGCTCAAGTTCACTACTAACCCCAGCCGTTACTCTATAACTAACCGCATTGAACAAGTCTTTTGATAATTCAAGTTGTTTTTCTCTTAATTTTTCAAGAGCAATACTTGCAAGAACTTCAACATAAGCCGATTTTACTCCAACTTTTAGCTCTCTTTTCTTGGCTTCATAGTTAAGTTCAAGCGACGAAACTTCATCGGAGTTTGATTGAAAGTTAAAAAAAGATTTTAGTGGAAAATCAATCGATTGGGTTATTGAATATCTTTTTTCAAAATATCCGTCTTCGCCTGTTTTAATTCCCTCTTTCATATAACTTATTTCAGGAGTATCTATTCCCAAGGATTTCCATTTTTCTGCTCGTTTTATATCTATCGATTTTTCTAAACTCAAAATTGTGGGATTGTGTTTTAATGCATAATTAATTGCATCCTCAATTGTTAAAACATCTATATCATTTTGAGCTTTTACAGAAATCGATAAAATAAGCAAAATAGCAATTACCATATTTTTTTTATTCATCATATCATCTTCTATAAATTATTAAATATTATTTTAGGCTCTATATGATACGATTTTGTATTATTAGATTCAAGGGATTAATTTATTCCATTTTTAGCTCATTTTTGAGCTATTTTTAAAATATTTGGGTGTTTTATTCTTTCTAATTTGGTTTTGTTTTGAGAGGAAATTAATAGGGAATCCGACGATTTAAAAAAACCGTCGGAATAGAAAACTCACTTATCTGTCATTTTTTTCATAAATCCATAAGTAAAAGCTAAAACCATCAAAAGTAATAATGGAGCAAGAATCATAATAACAAATTCTGGTGAAAAGAATAATAGTTGTTTGTCAGATTTTAGGAATGTTAAAGCAATTCCACCCAAACCGATTAAAACTTCTCCAATTGTTACAAATATAAAGCCATTTGGAGCTTTTCCAGCTTTTATTGCTAATATTGGAACTAAAAAAACTGTGAGTCCAAAAATTGTATGAACTGAGGCAATTGCAAAAACTTGAAAACCACGTGGTACTTCGGGAATAAATCGTGTTAAAATAATTGATAATAATCCAAGTAAAGCAAACAATTTGTAAGGTTTTCCAAGTTTTTCTTTGTAAAATTCACAAATTAATCCAACAGCTAAACCGAGTGGAATAAGTGTTGTTACAACAATAATTTCTGGACGAGGCAAAATTTCCCAACCAAATAAGATTAATAATAATCCCGAGACAAGCAAAACTATAAATGAAACCATATAAGGTATATTCGGACGTGGTTTTGGTTCATTTTGTTGATAGTTTTGAAAGAGTCGTAGAACTAAATAAGCGGCTACTAAGCCTGTTAATAACAAAGTTACTAAATCAAAAATATTCATTTTTACTCCTTTTTAATAATGAATAGCTCAAAATTACAAACATTTTTTCTTTAAATCAGACTTTTTTTTCTTATAATAATTCAATTAAAATTAACCCAAATTTTGCAAATAACATACAAAATACTAATTGATTAATAATTGAATTATTTCTTTTGAATTTCTTTATATCCAGCAAAAGCGAGCGAAAACCAACCGGCTACAAAAGCAATTCCTCCAATTGGAGTAACATAACCCATTTTAATTCCAGCAAAAGTTATAATATATAAACTTCCTGAAAAGAGTAATATTCCCAAAAGGAAAAAAATGCCAGCCAAGTTTAACAATTTTGCTTGGTTTTTCCATTCATTTAATGCCCAAACAACCGCAAACAAAGCAAGTGCATGATGCATTTGATAACGAACTGCTTTATCAAAAGTTATAAAAGCATTATTTTGTGCAATTACTTCTGCCCCACCATGTGCACCGTATGCACCAAGTGCAACTGCTAATCCACCTAAAATTGCTGCAATGATAAAAAATATTTTTTGCATAGTATTTAATTATTCCTTTTAATATTAAAAACCAACCGCAAACTGAAGAAATCCTTGATTTTCTATTTCACTTTCATCAATTTGATTTGAAACAAATTCTGCTCTAAATGTAATATTTTCTCCAACTCTATAACCCACAGATGCAGTATATCTTTTTTGACAATCATCAATTCCATCTGAATCTCTATCATATTCAGATTGCCAAGCACCATATCTGAGAGTGAAAAAAATAGGTAAATTAGTTAATTCTTCTGTTTCTGTTAATAACTGAAAATAAACTCCGTGATGTCTATCGTTGGAAGTGAGTGTATCACGTTCACCTTCGTAAACACCTTTCATCCACAAATATTCTGCTTTCAGTTCAAATATGCTATAATCAACTTTTAAATCAACTCCACTTAACCAATCTTTTCTTTCTTTTAGCTCAACAATATCAGAGGAATGAGAAAAACCAAGGTCTAAAAATGGAAAGAATGAATATCTAACATTTCCACCCAAACCAATTCCCTCATCAAAACCATTAACTGCCCAAACATCGAACTTGAAGTTGCTAACAAATGTATGAAAATCAACTCCAATATCGTTCCAACCTCCAATTGTTTTTTCAATTACAAGTGGTTGAGTTATTGTAGGTCTATCTATTGAAGCAAATGATAAGTAATCTAAACCAAAAGGCATATCAAATTTTCCTATTTGAAAAGCCGAATGGTCGTATGTTTCTACTCTTCGTGGATGCTTTGCAGGTCCATCATCAAGATTATAATGCACAAAAGCCATTGCAAGTTCCATATTTTGGCTATCAGAGTTATATGCAATTGCCGTTCCTACAGTAAAATTTGATTTATGTGCATAATTTATATCAAGCTCAAATTGATTAATTATAAACTGATGCTTGCTACCTTCTGGATTATTATGAATACTTAAAACATCAAAAAAGCCCGTGAGTTCTGATTGTGCATTTATTATTGCATTAGACATTAAAAATATTATAAAATATATAAGATAATTATTTGATTTAGTTATTTTCATTATAAACTCAAAGTATTATTATCCCGTTTTATGAGCAATTTTTTATAATAAACAAAGCTTGATACAAATAAAGCCAATCCAATACCAACATAAACTGGGGCAAGAATGTATTTAGGAATAAAATTTGTAGTTCGCATAAAAAATCCCATACTCATCATAATTACTACAAGTATATACATTTGCCACCGCTGAAAGGCAAAAATGCATACTTTTTCGGGATATTCCATTATTCTGTTTGCATTTTTTTTTGCAAGTTTACTAAATCCGAAGAATGAAATAATTGTGCCCATCAAAATTCCGACAAAATATGTATATACTATTTGCCATTGTTCAAAATTATGAAGCCATAAAGAAGCAATATAATTCAACAATATCCCAACTCCGCTCCACATTATTCCCGAAATAAGAATTAAGTATTTTTTATTGACTGCTGGCTTTATGTTATTTTGCATTTGTATTTACATTTCCTTATTGAAACAATTAAAAAAGCCGTATTAAACGGCTTTTTAAATATAATAAAATATTACATGCGATAACTTAATTGGAAATAAACCATATTAAATTCAGCTTGAATTATTGCAGAAGGAACAGTATTTGATTCAACTGAATTTTCTAATCCTCGTGTATAAGAAATTGTTGATGACAAGTTTTGATTCCATGATTTATTTATTCCAAGTGAAATATGATGTTCTACAACTGCAATTGAACCTAAATTGTAAACAACATCTTCTTCTGAAATAGGAGTTGCACCATAAGAATATCCACCAATAACTTTTAGACATTGGTTTATTTGATATTCAGCTGCTAAAGAATATACCATTTGGTCTTCCCAGCCAAAAGTAAGAGGAATTACATATCCATTATGAGAAACTAACTCTATTTTATCCATAACTGCTGATTGATTTATCCATTTTACATCGGCTTCAACAAGTAATTGTGAAATTGGGGAATAAGCAACACCAAATGCCAAATTTTGTGGGCTATTCATCGTCATTTTATAAACGCCTTCACCACCTGCAGGAGGAATTAGACTTGTTCCGTTAAATTCATATTCTTCTATTTGCATTTCAGAAGTGTATGATAATCCAACTTGTAAATTTTGAAGTGGTTTATAAATTGCTCCAATGCTTCCGCCAAAACCCCAACTTTCTGATTGTGGAAGTGTAAAAGCTGGAGATTTTAATGTTAGCGATTGATTTCCAATTTGAAGCGATGCACCAACAATTAAATTATCCGAAATTTTATAGGCTATTGTTGGAGTTATTTTTAACAATCCTTTTTTAGAAACAATTGATACATTTTCGGGAAATGGTGTTGCTGAATTATCTGGCATTGTGGTTGACACAAAATCAACACCAAGGCCTGAAACTCCACCTGCTGCCATTCCTAAAATAATGTTATCTGTAACTTTAATAACTATTCCATTTCCCATTCCTAAATAAGAATTTGCACCGCTTTCGGTTGTTGCTTCCATAGGTGTTCCTATTGCCGAAGTAATTTGTCTTGGAGGATTCACAACTCCAAGGCTCAAATCGAAAGCAATGTTATCAAAATTTAAAGCTCCAATTGCAGCTGGATTGTAAATCATACTTGGGGCATCAACTGGGTTTGCAATAATAGCTCCACCACGAGCAAACTGCAATGCTGTAACGCCAATCATTTGGTCAGCTTTTTGGGCAAATAATGTAGTTGAACTTAAAAGCGCTAAATAAATTAATAGTTTTTTCATTTCATTTCTCCTTAGAGTATCCCAATTTTTTAAAATTGGGATATAAATTTCAAATTAGTGTATTACTTACACTTCTGTTTTTTCTTCATCTATAAACAAATTTTTGAATATTGGAATTAAGAACATAACAAAAAGAATTAGTGACATAATTCCACCAACTAACCATTCAAAAGAATTACGCACAAAATAGCCGTCAAATCCTATTAAAGCAGTTGCTAATGCAGTAAATAAAACTGTGTAATATCCAAATTTCTTTTTCATAGCCAAAAATGGAATTGCAATTACCATTAAATAAGATGCAGCATAATTCATAAATCCACCAAGAAGCAGAGTTAATGTATTTGGATTGTAAATAGGTGCTACTGTTTTTGTTAATTCACCAGCATTTATTTGTGCTTGTGAAGTAGTTACAAGCTCAAGGGCATTATAATGGTCTAAATTGGTAAAAAAGTTTCCAAGTTGAGTAAGTGAAGAAGTATATTCCATATATTCTGGAATAAAGATGAAATAACGAACGCCATGTTGTCCATTCATAAAAACCATTCCTGCAACTATACCTAAGTAAGTAAAAGGAATTATTTTAATAATTTTATTTTTAATTGTGTCTTGATCAACAAGTAAGAAAATGTAGTAGAAAATCAATCCAAAAACCATAGTCCAAAGAACAGGAGCAACTGGAGTTGCCCAAGCTGGTGGAGCCATAATACCAGGAACTGGTCCCTTTGAATAATCGGAAACCACAAGAACCATCCATGGAATCCACATAGTCATACCTGCAACGGAAGGAATTGCTGCAAGACCTAACATAGTTGCTCTCGCCCAAGATTTGCCTTCATAAACAGCTTTAGCAATAACGATGGCTAAAGCACCGCCCAACCATAAAACTACAAACCAAATACCGTAAGTTGCTCCAAGAATTGGAACTGCTGGGTAAAAATCTGGGTCAAATGGAATTAAGCGTGTCATAACTTGATCTAATGCAGTTTTTAAAGTTTGCATACCTTGTGTAGGAAAGATATACATCATCATAATACCAGCTATAACAGCTGTAACAGCTAATATTGTTCTCTGCATTGGTGTTGTTTTGTTGAACATAACGTTCTCCTTAATTTGTTAGTTGATATTTTTTAATAGCCAAGTGAATGTTTACTTACTTCAAACAATAAATTCACTATTAAATATTTTGTTTAAAATTCAATTCATTTTTAGTATAAATATTTTTAAATATTCTTACTTTTCTATTTGTCGTTTTATGACTTTTTGTTAAATATTTTGTTCATTTATTTTAATCCAATAAAAAATGCAATTGTTGTAAAAAACAAAATTATTGGAAAAATTATAACTATTTTCTCTTTTGATAATAATGGTTTACCTGCTTTTATCGATCCTAAAAGTAGACCCCCTGTGCCAATAATTACTCCCCCAACGCTAATTAGTAATATTTGCATATCTGCTTTTCCATTTATGAAGAGTATTATTGGAATTAGGAATATTACTAATCCAGATATAAGATGGATAACTCCTAAAGCTAAAGATGCAACCTTTCCTTTTGAAAACAATCTTAGAATAACTGCCACAAAAAAGGAAGTGCTAATCAAAATCGAATATGCTACAGAATGGTCAAGTTTATCCGATACAAGGCCGAGCGATAAAGTTATTGGAATAAGAGATGATATTATTGCCACATAATCATTTTCCAGTATTTCAAAATCTAATAAAAGTAGCAGTAAACATGAAAGCAGTAAAAGACCGAATGATATTGTGTAAAGAGCTGTAGTAAAATTGGAATAATTATCCATTCCACTAATTATTTTGTAACCAGCAATATGTCCTGTAAGTAAAAATATAATACGACTAAGTATAGATATTTTCATTTTCAGAGAACTCCAATAATTACCATAATCATTGAACCAAGCATATAAAGCGAGGCGTATTTGAATAGTCCAAAATTTATTTTTTCAGATGGCTTAAACACACTAAAGCTTGCAAGTCCTACTATTCCAAAAGCTAAAACAGCAAAAAGACGCATATAACCCCAAGAAAGACCAATTCCATATCCCACAATAGCAATTGCAAGAGCAGCACCAAGGCTCGAAATTGCAATAATAACTCTTGTTCTATGATTTCCATAAGTTGAAGGAAATGTAGGAACTCCAGCATTTTTATAATCTTCAAAATATTTTATACTGAAAGTTAATATGTGGGTTGGAATCCAAAGCAAAATTGCTGTTGCAAATAAAATTCCAATGGCATCTATTTCGCCAGTTCCTAATGCACGCCCTGCTAAAATAGGCATGCCTCCAGAAATTCCACCCCAAACAATTGACCAGGCAGTTCTACGTTTTAACCAAATTGTATAAATTATTACATCAATAAAAAGTCCTGCAAACACTACTATCCCAAAAATTGTTGACATACTTAGTGCTATTGTTACTCCAATTATTGAAACAATTAGTCCTAAAATTAGAGCTTCATTGGGATTAAGCGTTCCCAAAGGTAAAGGTCTATGTTTGGTTCTATCCATTCTTGCATCAATATCTCTATCGTACCACATGTTAAGAATTGTGCTCCCACTTACTGTTAAAAACAGACTTATTGTTAAGCCTGCAAACGTCTTCCAAGTGGTTACTGGACAACGAGCACTAACGTAACCCGTAATTCCAGTAACCAACAAAAGTGCTGTCTGCAAACTTTTAATTAGTGGCCAATATAGTTTGAATTTTCTTTTAATTATTGATTTAGTTTCCATAACTATACTCTTTGTTTAATTATAGTAAAAACTCTTTTATTTAAGTTCAATTCATTAAATTTCATTGATTACTTTGTGTTTACTGGTTCATTAGATTCTTCAATCATATTTTCTACTATTTGAACATCACGAGCACATCTAAAGCCAATGTACATGCTATAAAAATCTGGACCAGCGCTATTTTTTGCCCAAATAAATAGGTCATATTCATAGTTGGTTCTACTTCCACCCCTCATATATCTATAATGGACATTTGGATAATCATCACCACACCATTGCCAAACATTGCCCGACATATCGTATAAACCATAAGGAGATTTATGATCAACCGTTTGATATCCGCTGTAAATTTTTCCATTAAAGAATCCTATTGGAGTTGTTGTAATTTGCTCTCCATACATTTTTTCAAATAATGTGTGACTACTTAAGTAATTAGCAGAATTACCTGATATTTTTTCACCCCATGGATAAGTTCGTCCGTCTGTTCCGCGAGCGGCTTTTTCCCATTCAATTTCTAAAGGCAAACGCCATCCGTAAAATTTAGCATAAGCATTTGCTCCAAACCAAGTTATAAAAGTAACTGGATGATTTTCGAATCCACTTATTACTGAAAATGTATTTCCATCAAATTTAATTCGAATTCCTGGTTCATTTAAGAATAAGTATAGTTTATTGCCAGCTAAAATTTCGAACTCATGTTTAAAACCATTAAAAGGTTCACCAGGATAATAGCCCATAACAGAGTCATTCATAACTTTAATAGAATCAACTGCCAAAGCTTCATTTAAGTATTTTACATATTGTTGATTTGTTACATCAGTAATCATAATTTCATAATCTTTTGAAATCATAGTTTCATGTTTATGTTGACCTTTTAGAAATTCGCCCGCTGGAATTTTTACCCAAGAGTCAGAATTAATACCAGTTTCTACATATGGAATTTCACTTATCTCTTTTTTGTTGTGATTATTGCAAGAAATTGAAAGCAACGCAATTAATAAAAACATTATTTTCTTCATTTTTTCACCTCTTCAGAAACATTTGCATCTTTGATAGGATTTGCTGGAAAAATTCTATTTACGTCAAGTTCTGGGCTAATAGCTTCTTTTTTCCACAACCCTTCTTGTTTAAGTAATTCAAATAATCGCCAGCCTAAAAACATGGCTAACATTATTAATATACCACCTAGTCCAAAATCCATAAGCAACATAGTCCAATTAACGACTGGTTCTTCAAAATATTCTGAGACAAATAATCGTTTCATCGAAAATACAGTTGCAGAAGCAAATGCAATATCACCAGCAATAATTAAAATCCATCCAGCCCATTTCCTAGTTTTTCCTTTCATTCCAGAAATATCCCAATAATACATTATAATTATTGTTGCAATAATTGCAGCTAGAATGTGCCAATGACCAGTAAGAGTGATTCGTTCTTCACGAGCGGGCCAAACACGAAATATTTTATCTAACTTGATAGCCATAAATATTCCAATTCCACTAACAGTAAAGTTCATAAATACCATTTGCCAGCCGGTACCAAATTTTAGTGGATCGTGAAATAATGCTTTTAGCTTTTGGAAAAATGTTGGATTTTCAATTTTTTGTTCTTCAATTCTATCATGGATTAGTTTTTTCCATGAATAAATTACATATAGTAGTGCTGACATCATTACGCCAACTGAGCCAACATAAATTGTATTATGTGCCCAAGGAAGCCAAACTATAGATAATGCACCTAAAGTTAGTGTAATTGAGCCATAAATCATTAAATACATCGCCCATTTATGTAAAGCACCTTTAAAATCTAACCATCTTCCTACAATTAGAGTAATTGCAACGGCAACTAAAGAAAGCATTATGTGTAAGTGACCAATAATTGCATGTTCTAAATGTGTTTTGTGAGGATTTCGGATTAAATTTTCGGCTAAAAATGTTTCATGACCATTGCTCCAATATGAACCTGTTACGGCACCCCAAGTGGCAGAAAGCAGAGTTAAAACAGTCATTGCAAAAAGAGCTGCTCTTTCTAAGTCAAATCCAGCTTTTGTATGAGCATAAACGCTATCTTTCTCTAAATAATATTCTTTATTCCAGGGCCAAAGTGCTGCTGCAAGTGAAACACCGCCAAAAAATATAATTGATTGCCCAACTAAAAACAATCCATGGAATATATATTCGTGTCCAAAATAGGCGAACCATAAACCAAAAATCATTGCAGTTAGATAGCCAACTGTCATTAATGCATTAATATTTGTTTGTTGGTGTTTTTTCATTGGAACTATAGATGTAATAAAATAAACTTCAATTGCTAAAACAGCCATAGCAATTGTGTGATAAAGCATAATCACACGACCTTCGCGTTCCCAGTGATTTAATTCCATTCCTAATAGTTTTACTGTTAAATCTCTAACTCCCCATTCAACCATTGGACCAGAAAGTGTTCCCCAAATAGCTGTTACGAGAGCAATCATTGAAATAGCAACTAAAACAAGCCCTTTAGTTGAACGAAAAAGGTAGTCAAATCTACTAAGTGATTTCATTTTTCTTCCTTATTTGTTGATGATTTTCGTTTTCTTATTTAAATAAGTAAATACTCACTTACTTATATTGCAAAAAAATTTTATTTTTCCAGAAGTAGTCTTATATTTTTTAAAAGTTCGACCCCTTCAGCAACAATATCAAATTCGTAATTAGAAAGTCTCCATTTTGTAACTGTATAACGAAACGAGCCTATAATCATTCGTACAAGTTGCACTTTTGAAACATCCTCATTTTGAATTTGACCTGCTAATTGACCTTTGGTAATAATACACATTAGAGCATCTTCGTGTAATTGTAACAATTTATATACTTCTTTTGATAACAAATTATCGTTTTGAAAAATTGATTCTGAAAAAATAACGGCTGCAACAGCTGGTTTTTTAGCAAAATAATTAAAATGGTGTAAAAATATTTTGGAAATTTCATCTATGGCAGGAAGCTCAGAAACACAAGCATTTTCCAAAGTAATTGCCGATTCGGCTTGAAACGCCTTTAAAATACTATAAAGTATTTCTGTTTTACTTTCAAAATGTCTATAAATAGCTCCTTCGGTTACACCAACTCTTTTCGCCAAATTTTTTATTGTAAATCCTTGAATACCTAAATCGGCAATTAACTGAATTGATAAATCGATTATTTCTTGCTGTTTATACGAAAATTCCATAATAATATTTAGTAAGTGAATATATACTGACAAAACTAAGATAAAGAATTCTATTTGTCAACAAAAAGATATTTTGTCCTTTAATTTTTTTTTATTTTTTTTCTCTTTCCGTTGTTTTTTGACAATTTTCGAAATAAATAGTGCTAATTTTAATAAATTTAGCTCACTCTTATTACAATTTATTTGGGAAAATATAGAAATGCGACAAACAATCAACAATTTAGTAGTTTATACTGCAGGAGATATCCAAAACCAAGCAATTATTTTTGTTCATGGATTTCCTTATGACCACAATATGTGGAATAAACAAGTTGAATATTTAAGTACTAATTTTTTCTGTGTTACTTACGATATTCGTGGGCTTGGCGCTTCTGAAGTAGGCGATGGACAATACACAATGGAACAATATGCTGAAGATTTATTTGCAATTATTAACAAAATTGGATTGAAAAAGCCTGTTCTTTGTGGTTTATCAATGGGTGGATATTTATCTTTTAGAGCAATTGAAATTAACCAAAGTGCTTTTAAAGGTGTAATTTTTTGTGATACAAAATCACAATCGGATACAGATGAAATTAAATTGATACGCGCAAATAAAATTAAACAAATAAATGATTCTGGGCTTGATTCGTTTGTGGAAAGTTTTGTTCCAACGTGTTTTAGTGAAAATTATCAATCCACTTTCGCGGAAAATTATAACAAAATTAAATCACTTTGCAAAACAAATAGCCCAATTGGAGTAAAAGGAGCATTAATTGCAATGTTAAGTCGTGTTGATTCCACTCCGTTCTTGAATCAGATTAATATTCCAACTCTTCACTTGTGTGGTGAATTTGACCAAATGACTCCACCAACATTAATGGAAAAAATAGCATCCCAAATAGCAAATTCACAATTTTTAGTAGTTACCAAATCTGGACACATGTCACCAATTGAAAATCCAGATTTTGTGAACACTGCAATTGAAAATTTTATCCAACAAATTGAAGAGACAAATTGAGAAATATTTATTCTAAAATAGTAATTGCATTTACTATTTCGCTCATTTATGCAGTTTTGCGTTATAATGTTTTGGGAAATGTACCTTGGGAAGAATTTCCTCTATACATAACGAATAAAGCATTTTCGCTAACAATTGTGCTAGTATTTCTTTTTACCATTAAGGCTAACTTAAGCAACAAAGACCGAAAAACGCTTTTTAATACTGCCTTTATGCTATCAATTTTGCATGTTTTCATCTCTTTTAGGTTACTCGGACCTGAGCATTACAGTAAATTTTATTCGGAAAATGAATTGAATTTGGTTGGTTACTTTACTCTTTTCTTTGGAATTTCTGCTTTAATTGGAATTTTAGTTTTAAGAAGCGATAATCTTCTCCCGACAGAAAATGGAAAGTTAACAATTCCGAAAAAGCTCAAAAATGTAATTGTAATTATGATTCCAATATTTATTTTGGGACATTTATTTTCGATGGGAATTAGTGGTTGGATTACACCTCAAAACTGGCATGGATTTATGATTCCAATCAGTTTAGTTGGGTTTATTGTCGTTTTAATTTACTTAAAATCAATAATTAAAAAGTAGTATTTTCTTTAGAAAGTTCATCATTTCCATAATTTTAGTAAATATTTATATTTTATATAAAAATGCCCGAAAATATCATTCGGGCATCTTAAATATTAACTAAAATCTATAAATTTGATACTATTTTAAAAGTACCATTTTTTTTGTTTCAACAAAACTTCCACTTTGCAAACGATAGAAATAAATTCCAGAAGTTAAGTTGCTTGCATCAAAAGTTACTGAATAATTTCCAGAAGCTTGTCTTTGATTTACCAAAGTTGCAACTTCACTTCCCAGAATGTCATAAACAATAAGTTTCACGTTTGATATTTCACTTTTGCTATTATTTGGAATTGAGTAATTAATTCTGGTTGCAGGATTAAAAGGATTCGGATAATTCTGTGATAAATTATAGTTTGCAACAATATTTGGTTCATTGTTTTCAATATCTGTAACAATTCCAGCTTCAGGTGTTTCTAATTTTTTTGTTGTATAAATTCTAAATTCACCAGGAACAAGTTCAATGTTCATATTTATATCAGTAACATTTAGTGAATCACCTGTAAAATAATCATACCACATTCCAGTTGTTTGAAACTTTGGTTGCATTGTTAAATTGGCAACATTAAAATTACCGATAATTGTTGCTTTCATGCTTGAGTGGGTTAAATTAATTCTTCTTCCATAAACACCAGTTCCAACATCCATGCTAACATTTGTCTCTTTAGCAGAAAAAACTTCATTTTCGTTTCTAAGTTTCATTAAAGCGGCATAAGTTTTATATAAATTAAGTCTGTTTTTATCTTGCAAATATTCCCAGTGTATTGGTTTTGCGTCAGTTCGTCCATCTTCTTTTAATTCCTCATCATAACCAAGTTCTTCAAACTGCCACATCATTTTAGGTCCAGGAATAGTAAAGAAAAATGCACCAACTAATTTCATTCTGTTTAGGGCAGTGTTTACGTCTTTTATGTTATAAGTGCCGTTTTCTCTTCCCCAAGTAATATTTTTATACATCACCCATTGTTCATCATGGCTTTCCATATAAGTAACCAAATTAGGCTCATTCCAACCACGATTTCGGAAATATCCCCAATCCAAACTGCTGTTATCATCAATCCAACCCATTGAGGACTGAGCATAGCTATTGTTCATATTTCCCCAAAGCATCATTCCATAATTAGCAAGTTCAACTTCTTCACTATTATCAGCAAAATGCTCTAAAATGAAGTAAAGGTCAGCGTCTAAAGTTTTTGTATAATCATAATAATCTTTCCAAATTGAGATTCTCGAATCATCTTTCAGTCCCCAAAGCCCAACATTATTAACTGAATTTTTTTGTGTGAATCCTTTAGATAAGTCAAATCGGAATCCATCAACTTTATATTCAGTTATCCAATGCTTAAGAATTCGTTTTATCAAATTTCTTGTGTAGCTTGATTCGTGATTAAAATCATATCCAACGCTATAAGGATGAGTTGCTGTTTGATTGTACCAATAATTATCTGCTGAGGGTGGGCCATAGTTGCCATCTGCATAAAGTCTTACAAAAGGAGAACGTCCAAAGGTGTGATTATAAACCACATCTAATACAACAGCAATATTGCGTTTATGTGCTTCGTCAATAAATCGCTTTAAATCGTATTCTGTTCCATAATATTTATCAGGGGCAAAATAGAATGAAGGATTATATCCCCAACTATCATTATACTCAAATTCGCTAATTGGCATTAGTTCAATTGCATTTATTCCAAGATTTTGGAGATAATCCAATGTATCTATAAGGGTTTTATAATTGTGTGAATCTAAATAATCGCGAATGAGAAGTTCGTAAATAACTGCTTTTTGTTTATCTGGACGTTGATAGTTTGTTGCAGTCCAAGCATATTCTTGCTTATTAATTTCAAAAACGCTTACTGAGCCATCCGCTTTACCACTTGGATAATCCTTTAAATTTGGATATGTCAGATTATCAATTTGGTCGTCCTCTGTTTCAAGAATTTTTTCTGCATATGGATCTGCTAATAGGAGCGTACCGTTTACTAAATATTGGAATGCATATTCTACATTGGGCTTAAGTCCAGTAATTGTTAACCAATATGTTGAATTATCGGGTGTTCGCTTCATATAATAATCAGAATTTGTTACCCAATTATTAAAATCGCCAACAACATAAATAAATTCCTTATTTGGAGCAAAGAACGCTAAAGTTACGGTTGAATCATTAACATAATTAATTCCATGAATAATTCCATTTGGCAAATCTTCGATTACAACACCACCTTTGACTGAATATGAAACAGTATCAAAATCAAATGTTCCACCAATTGTAGTTGCTTTGGCAATTATTTTTTTATCAACCGAACTATTAACTGAAATGGTGTAAGCAATAGAGTCTAATGTGGTAGAAGCTAAAAGTGAATCATTCAAAAACAAAAATAGCGAGTCAGAATAAACACTTTTTGCAACAACATTTATTTCATCATTCAGAGAAACCAACAAATTTCTTTCTGTTGGAGTTACTATTGAAACATTGATACCAGGTTGATAAATCGGAAGGAATATATCGTCTCCACCAACATCTCTACCAGTAAGTGTATTAGTGGAACTTCTAAAAACAAATGCTAATTCGTTAATCTTTTCAGATGCATTTGTGATTTTATAAAATGTTCGTGGATTACCAACAACTAATTTATATAAGTCTGTTCCAATTCGTGTCAATTTGGGTTGAGTAGCGTTGTTTCCCCATGATTCAATTACATGTTGCCAATTTCCAAGATTTGTGTTAACACCCGTATGAGCATAAACATCGCCAGTATATCCTTTAAGCCCTTGGTCACCTTGAGCCGCATCAAATATTATTACAATTGAATCCAATTCTGTTGCAAACTCTGGCACAGATACAACAACCTGCGAGAACATATTTAATACAAGAATTAGATGAAGTATGAATATTTTAGTAAGGGTTTTCATTTTAATCCTAAATTTATTTTGATAAACAATTAATTGACATTATTTTGCTAAAGATAAACAAATAGTTAATCAAATAATAACCAAGAAACTCCAAAACGGAGCGTAATTGGTTGTTTGATATAGTATGGAACGATATAATATTCACTATTAAGCACATTTTCTAAAGTAACAAAAACCGTTGCACGTTCTTGAATTGTTCCAGCTAAAAACAAATCCAATTGAAAAGATGCTGGTATATTGTCATAATAAACCATTGACGATAATTCGTTTGTTATCTGCAAAGATTTTTCAAAATCATACACAAATGGCGATTGACCTCCAGTAAATCTGTAATTGATTCCCGTTTTTAAGTTTAGATTATTTTCAAATAATCTATCCAAATAATAAATCTTCCCAGCAATTGTATAATCTGGCGATGCATAACCGCGTTCTTCTCTTTCACTAAAATAATAAGAGATATTATTACTAAATAATACTTTCCACACCATAAAATTGAAATTCAAATTTATTCCACTGTTACTAATATTTTTTGTGGAATAATATGACAATTCATTTACAAGCAAGGAATCAGTTTGAGTTTGAATAATTAGAGGAAATGCTTGGTTATTTCCTTCATAAGTGAAATATGTAATTTTTGCAGAAATAATTGATGAATTATATTTAACTCCAACCTCTAATGTTTTGTGCTCTGAAATATCCAATGGATAAGAGACTGTCAGACTTGGAAATACAGAAGGATAAGCTGAATAATTATCTTCCAAAATTGTTACTTGCTTTTGGAATAATGAAACTCCAGCATAATATGAAAATTGATTATCTATTGAACCAGAAAAGTCAAACCCAAACCCATGAAGACTTTTACCATCAAAATTACTTATTTTACCAAATACTGCTGGAATAAAATATTTTTCTTGTGCAAATAGTTTAATTTCACCCGATAAACTATAAATTAGTTGGGTGGAATTATTTTGGAATAATTCTGAATTAAAAAGATTTTTTTCATAATTGCCGATAATATCTACTGAAACAAAGGGTAATTCGAACAAATTTCGAAGACTCGCACCAATGGTTTGATGATAATTTCCATGGACAATAGCATTTAAGTTATCTGAAATTCCTTCCACATTTTGGAAATACTTTTGCGAATACGTATTCATAAAGACTGTAAAATCACTTTTTAAATTAGGTATTATCTCTGCTAACAATTTAACATAGCCATTATTATTATAATTTAGTTGATAGCGTTTTGATTGATTTGAAGTTTCATTATCATAAAGTACTTTAGAATAGTTGTCATTTAGCATTTTATTTGTATCAAGTCCACCAAATAACGCTAATGTGTCGTAGGAGTATTGGTACACCATATTAAGATTAAGTTTATCATTAATTTGATAATTAAAATGCGCATTGAATTTCCATGATTCATAATCGCTATTCGTAAATCGTGAATCAATAGCAGAGTTTGATATACCAACTCCAAAACTTGTTTTGTTGCTTATTGGTGCATGAAATTGAACGTTTAGAATCCTTCGTCATAACTAGCTTGATAGAATTTCATTTTTGTTATTGAATTAGTGGGATATTCAAAACGGCTATTAATCAAAATGGAAATTGGATTATTATAAGAACTATATAAAAAGCCTTTTGTTATAGGAGCAATTTGCATTGAATCAATAAGTTCGTTATTCAATCTATTCAAATCATAAGCATTTTGCCAACGATTGTTCAACAATACGCCATCATTAAGATAGGAGACGTTCCCAAATCCGAGTCCGTAAAACATTTGCTCGTTTGGTTGACCTAGCGAACCCAAATCCTGATTGAACCCAAAAGGCTGATATGTGAGAATATCTGAAAGATTTCTATAATCTTCTGTCTCATATTCACTTTTTTTTATTGGCTCAAAATATTGTTGATTTTCAGTAATTGGGAGTGATTTAATAAATCTAAAAGATTTTTCGTTTGTTTTGTTGCTGACTGAATCCTTTGATATAAGTGAATCGTTGCTAATAATATTTAGCGTATCATAAGCATCAAGCCCTTTATTTACAAGGCTATCAGAATAGATTGTGCTTGTTTCAGCACTAAGAATAGTTGCTAATCCGAAGATTATAATCGTAAAAATATTTTTTTTCATAGTTGCATTTTTCATTAGAAACTTTTTATTTGCAGTCGTAAATTACTAATAATGTTAAAATAAGACTATTATCATTGAGTAAAATTATATTTATATTTTTAAAAATAGTTTTTTTATTTAAATAAATTATTTATTTTTAGTTGAACATTCATTAACTCCTTAACAAACATAGGAAACAACATGGCAAAAAAAGAAAAAGCTGCTCCACAAGTAGCAGAAGTAAAAAAAACTGCTCCTAAAAAAGTTGCAGATAAAAAAGCTGAAGCTACTAAAAAAGTAGAAGCTAAAAAGGCAGAAGCTCCTAAAAAAGTAGAAGCTAAAAAACCAGCTGCTCCTAAAGCAGAAAAAAAAGTAGCTCCAAAAGTTGAAGCTAAAAAAGCCGCTCCAAAAGTAGAAAAAAAACCTGCAGTAAAATTAGACCCTAAAAAACCTTTAACCAAAGCTCAAATTGTTGAACACATGGCATTGAAATTAGAAGTATCTAAGAAACAATCTGCTATGTTTTTAGACGAACTTGCATCATTAGCAGGTAAAAATGCTAAAAAAGGTTTTACGATTCCTGGTATTGGTAAAGTATCTACTGCTGTTAGAAAAGCTAGAAAAGGACGCAATCCTCAAACTGGTGCTGAACTAAAAATACCTAAAAAATCTGTTGTTAAATTTAAAGTTGGTAAAGCATTACAAGATGTTGTGTTTCCAACAAAAGAAAAATAATTTAGCATAAATATTAAAACCCATCATTTTTTGGTGGGTTTTTTATTTTTCCCTATTCCATACATTTCTTTATTTAGTTCGTTAACTTCTTTCGCTTTTGATAAAACATTATCGTAAACTTCTTTTCTTATGTTACTCAAAATGATTGTAACTAATTTATTATAATTTTTCATATGAACACTAATTCCAACAATCACATCATTTTTACCATCATGCAGCATAATTGGTTTTGACTGATTTCCCGATAAAATTCCCCCTTCAATTAAATCAATATCAGCAATATAAATTTCATGAATTTTTGATTTTATGAAATAGTCAGAACAAATCATTTTTTCATTATTAATTTCAATCTTAAATGGAAATAACTTATAAGACTTTAGATAATATCGGTTCATTGCAATTATTATAAACAAATTTAACAAAAATGGAAAAACGTAATACCACTTTTGAAACATGTAAAGAAAAGAACTTACAAGATATAGTAGCAGGAAAATTGATGCTGGAATATTAGCATATCGAAAAATCATTTTTGAAACGAACGAATATTTAAACGTAATCATCTAATTAATCTTTCCAAATAAAATCGAAGAGCATATAAGACGCTGTAAGCATAACCACATCGTAGCTAAATAAAAATGCTAATTCAATAAATGAAGAAGAAATTGACTTTCCATTTATTGAAAACTTTGTTAATTCCAACAAAATCAATATTAAAGGCAATAATATGGGAAATGCCAAAACTGGGTAAAGAGTGCCTTTTGCACTGGCTTTAGAAATAATTGCAGCAATTATAGTTGAAGAAACAGCTATTCCAAAGCTACCAAGCAACCCAGAAAGGAAAAACAATCCTACACTTTCAATTATAAATGATTCAAATAGAAGCGAATATAAAATAACTATTGAAATGTTCATTAAATAGACAAGAATAATATTAAAGAATAACTTTCCCGAAAATATTGTTGATGGCTTCGCAATTAGGTGCAAAGTTAAAGTTGTTCCGCGTTCTTCTTCTGAAACAAATGCACGCGCAAGACCAGACATTGCAGAAAAAAAAATAACAACCCAAAGCAATCCACCCGTTAATTGGGGTGATATTTTTTCCTGCCCAATCGAAAACAGAATTACACTAATCGTAACAAGTATGAACATAGCTAAAGCATTTATTGCATATCTCGTTCTAAGTTCTGATTGCCAATCTTTTTTAAATAATGAATATGATTTCATTTATTATTCTTTTCATGTTGTTTAAAGTTTTCAACGTAAATATTGCTTTTACATAAAGATAAATCACTTTCTTCGTTTGAAGCCAAAATAACTAATTTACTTTTTGATTCGCTTTCAACAATTCGATAAACAGTATCTTTTCCGTTGGAATCAAGATTAGAAGTAGGCTCATCAAATATTAGTATTGATGGATTATGAGCGAGAGCAAAAATAAATTTAACTCGTTGTTTCATCCCCGAAGAATATCCTTTTAATAAATCGTTCTTTCTATCGTACAGATTAAAATTGTTGAAATGGAATTTAATTCTTTCTTGGTCAATCGCCAATCCACGTATTTTTAATGAGTGAACTATATTTTCTTCAGCCGTAAATTCGTCATACAAAACCAAATATGGAGAAACAAATCCTAAATGTTCGTGCAATTCGTCACTATTAATAATTTTATCATTTATTGAGTGAATAACCTTACCAGATGTGGGAGATATTATTCCAGCAACTATTTTTGCAAGAGTAGATTTCCCAGATCCATTACTGCCAGCAAAGCCATAAATATTACCGCTATTAAAAACTTCATTTATATTTTTAAAAATTAAGCGTCTTCCGAAGGATTTTGTGAGGTTTTCTAATGTTAATTTGTAATTGTCCATAAATTCTATTAGTTAATTATTGCTAATTTACCTTTTATAATTTCGCCGTTTGATTCGGTTAAGAAAATATAAATTCCACTTGAGGCTTTATTGCCATTATTATCTTTTCCATCCCAGCGGACAACTATTTTTTCACCATTATATATTTTTAACTCTTCGTTATAAATCAAATCCATATTTGTACTATAAATGGCAAGCTTTGCAACCCCAAATTGATTCGTTTTTGTAGGGAAAAAGACATATTCATTTTTCAAATAATTAAATGGTTGCGGATATGCAAAATCAATCTCTTCTCGTAATATTGTAGTACCATTTACAATTTCGTTGTTAAAAAAATCACTTTCTTTAATATATTCCATATTTTCGCACTCAATTTGGGAATAATATCCAGTAACTATTTCAGTACTTCCATCTGCTGCCGATGTAAGAAGCGAATAATCTAATTCAATATCTTTGTATGGAAATATATCAGCATTAACTATATCGCAATTAGAAATAACACTGACAAGTGTATCATTGACTCCCGAATTAGATAAATCGAACAAAATATAATTATTAGCCATTGGTTTTACACTCATCATATATGTTTTTTTGGGTCCAATATATTGATATGTAGCCATAAGTTTTAGTAATGGATAAGCTTCTGCTTCCGTAAAATATTTGCCAGATTTCGTTCTATATCCTGTAAAATAAGCCCATTGAGAAAATTCAGCAAAGGTGTTTTTTAACGATAGTCCGATTTCTGAAAGAGCTAAACTAATAGATTTTAATGCTGAGTTCTGGTCATTCCGCATCAATTCCCAAGTTCTTTTAATTATGTCAAAACCTTTATTTGGATTATTTTCATCTTGTTCAAATTTTTCTTTCAAAAATATATTCCAAATAGCTCTATCATAACCGCCACCACTACCAGAGCCATCATAATATGTAAAGCGTCTATCAGTATTATTAAAATAACCATCTAAATAGCCATAATAATCGTTAACTTCATCAAATACAAATTCTTCCATTGATGTAGAAGTAAGTTCAAAATAGAAAGCGTTACCTCCAATATTTTCGCTATATGAACCTACTTGAATTGCGTGGTGAAACTCGTGTGCGGCGGTTACGCGGGCAGCAGCAATTCCCATTGTAAAAAAATTCATATTGTTATCAATCTGAATAAAACTTTTATTTTGGCCAGCATTGTTTAACTCCCACTCTGTAACTCCATAATATCCAAGATAGGAAATATAAATATCGTATAAATCATCTCCGCCCTCACCATCATCCGTTGGAGGTGGATTATAGCCAAGATAATTAACCTCAAACGAATAAGCCGAATCGAAAGCAATAGCAACCGAATCAACACTTAGTTGAATTGCATTTTCATTTCCACTAAAATAATTTGGGGCATTAAATCCAGTTGTGTCGTAGTGGATTCTAAAAATTCCAGCCGGCGAGACTATACTTTTGTGTCTTTCTGGACGAGACAATATTTTTTTAATTTGAGACTGTTGTTCTGCTGTAAATTCATTAAAGTGCTGTTTAGCATCTGCCACAAGACCAAATCCGCATTTTGAGTGACCATTATTTGAATTAATTAAATTGTCGTGCTTTGAATCATCTTTAGCTTGTTGAAGTGACAGTATTGAATTGAACAATGAATCTAAATTTTGCGCTGTAACAAAATTTGCCAAAATCATCCAAACTACCAAATACCTCATTTATTCCTCAATTGGAGTCTTAGTTCTCTTCTAATTTTTGCTTCTTCATATCTTCTTTTTTCATCTTCTGTTTCAGGTAAAATCGAATCTGATTTAACTGGAATTCCATCTGAACCTAATCCAACAAACGTTAAATAAGCTGAATTTGTATGTAGTTTTTTATCTTTTGTATAATTTTCAGAACAAACCGAAACACCAACTTCCATCGAAGTGTTAAAAACTCTATTTACTGAAGCAACAATAGTTACTACATCACCTAATTTTATTGGATGGTGAAAATCAATTTTATCAACAGAAGCTGTAACGCAAACCTTTCCAGCATGTTTTGAAGAAGAAAGAGCTGCACAGATATCAATCCAGTGCATTAACTGTCCGCCAAGTAAATTTCCTAATTGGTTTGTATGTTGTGGCAAAACCAATTCTGTCATTGTAATAATTGAATTTGATACTGTTTTCATGTTCAAAGTTTATTAACTTTCACTTCCCCAAAGTTGAAAAGTGATATTTACAAATAATTTAATTTTTAGACAATTCATCGTGAAGATTTTGAATCTCAACTGTAAATTCGGAATCTGGATATTTTGTAAGGAAAAGTTTCATATCGTCAACAGCTTCATTAATTCTATCTTTTTCAATAAGAATTATTATTTTTTTATGAAGAGCCAAAGGAGCATATTTTGTATCGTGATAAGTTTCATAAACTTTAGTATAATAGTCCAAAGAAGCGTTAAAATATTCCATTTTTTCATAAATACGAGCTGATTCAAATAACTTTTCGGCAAGTTTGATATTTAGCTCGCTAATTTTTCGTTCAGCTTCCTCGCCTTTGGGGTCAACGGGAAAGAAATCGAGAAAAACTTGAAATTCGGTAATAGCTTTTACAGTATAACTTTGATCAAGTTGGTAAGGAGGAGAAAGTTGATAATACGATTCTGCAAGCATAAACTGTGAAATTGATACAAATTCACTACCTTTTATATCGCGAATTAGCTTGCTAAATTCATAAGCCGCCAAAAGATATTGCTCATCGTTAAAATATGACATTGCGAGATAATACTGTGCATCATCGTTAACTGTATTGCCTGGGAATTGTAAAATTATTGATTGAAATTCCTTAATGCTAAATTGATAATCTTCGTTGTTATACATTTCCAGCGCATAAGCTAAATGCTCATCGGCACTCATTTCTGTTGTATCTTTGCTTCCTGAACAACCAAATATTAAAATTGAAAACAACAAAACCACAAATAAATTCTTCATTAAAACATCCATTTTAAAAAAATTAAAAACAAATTTACTGAAATTTGCTTACTCATCAAATTATATAAAAGTTCCAAAATTTGTACCACAAACTATAAATTAGATTAGTAAAATAATAGGGATTTAATAAATATCTTTTAAAAATGATGTTTTCATAATATTTTGGGTAATGAATATGTTTTTACCAAATTTTAATACGATTTTTGTTTCTACTTTTAACGAATCATCATATTTTTACACAGTAAAAACTATAAATTAATGAAAGTTCATTTATTCAAAAATTTAATTAAACTATCTCATTTTTGATGATAGTTTTAAGGAGAAAAGTATGTCTGTTAATCTAAAAGGGAAGCATTTTCTTAAACTTCTTGATTTTTCCAAAACCGAATTGAGATATTTGTTGGATTTATCAAAAAAACTAAAGGCTGATAAATATTCTGGAAAAGAAGAAAAAATGCTTATTGGAAAAAATATTGCATTGATTTTTGAAAAAGCCTCAACAAGAACGCGCTGTGCTTTTGAAGTTGCAGCCTATGATCAAGGTGCTCACGCAACTTATTTAGGACCAAGTGGAAGTCAAATTGGTTATAAAGAATCAATGAAAGATACTGCAAGAGTTTTGTGTGGAATGTATGATGGAATTGAATATCGTGGTTATGGTCAAAATATTGTTGAAGAATTGGCAAAATACTCATCCGTGCCAGTTTGGAACGGCTTAACAAACGAATATCATCCAACACAAATTTTAGCTGATTTACTAACTATGGAAGAATTTTCCGATAAACCTATTGAGAAAATGAGTTTTTGCTATCTTGGTGATGCTCGTTATAATATGGGAAATTCTCTTCTTGTTGGTGGTTCAATTATGGGAATGGACGTTCGAATTTGTGCCCCGAAAGGATTTCAACCAGATGCTGATTTGGTAGAAAAGTGCCAAAATATTGCAAATGAATCGGGTGCAAAAATTACAATTACTGATGATGTTGCAAATGCAGTTGCTGGTGTTGATTTCCTTTATACAGATGTTTGGGTCTCAATGGGTGAACCAGAAGCAGCTTGGGCTGAACGAATTGAACTAATGAAGCCTTTTCAAATAAACAGTAGAGTAATTGAGCTAACAAATAACCCAGAAGTCAAGTTTATGCATTGTTTGCCTGCATTCCATAATAGAGAAACTACTATGGGAGAAGAAATATTCCAAAAACATGGAATGGATGGACTTGAAGTAACCGAAGATGTTTTTGAATCGGAACACTCAATTGTTTTTGAAGAAGCCGAAAACAGAATGCACACAATTAAAGCAGTTATGGTTGCTACTTTGTCTTAGTTTTTTAATTTAGCCCCTATTTAAATTAGGGGCTAATATTATTTTAAGTATTTTTTTTGCTCATCAAACCGGAAAGCACTAACTAAATTTTGGAGATTTTCTGTAAGTCTGTTTAAATCCTCTGAAGCAGAAGCAATTTGCTGAACTACTGCAGCCGATTCGTTTGCAACTTTGTTTATTGATTCAACATTCGACGAAACTTGCTCTGCTGTTGCAGATTGTTCTTCACTTGCAGCTGCAACTTGGTTTATTTGCATTGCCACATCTTCGGCACCTGCTAATATAATTGATAATACTTCGCCTAATTCTTCATTAAGTTTTAAACCACTATTTACAGCTATTCTAGCTTCTTGCATAGATGTGTTTGCTTCTTTAGCTTCAAGTTGAATTGAAAGTATCGTTTCAGCAATTTCTTTTGTTGCTTTGGTTGTTCTCTCGGCTAATTTTCTAACCTCATCAGCAACAACTGCAAAACCACGACCTTGTTCACCAGCGCGAGCAGCTTCGATAGCGGCATTTAATGCTAAAAGATTTGTTTGGTCTGCAATATCATCAATAACTTGGGCAATTTCACCAATTTGGTCTGTTTTATTTGCTAACGAAGATATTTTGTAGCCAGTTGATTCGGCGGATTTTACAATTCGCTCCATTCCAGTTTTTGACTCTTCCACTTTTGCAACACCTTTATTTGCTTGCAAACTCGATTCTCGTGATGCTTCAGATGCTGCCGTAGCATTACTTGATGTTTCAACAATTGTTCTTGACATTTCCTCCATTGCAGCAGCTACTTCCGAAGTTTGTGCACTTTGTTCTTGAGCCCCAGCAGCCATTTCTTCGGCACTCGAAGATATTTGTGAACTCGCACTTGCAGTTGCTTCAACTGCTTCTTTTACTTGCTCAATCATACTTTTGATATTTTCTACAGTTAAGTTAAATCCTTCAAATAATTTAGCAATATTATCACCTTGTTTTTCGGTGTTAACTTTTACCATTAAATCACCTTGAGAGAACTTTTTCATTTCTTCCAATAATACTTTAACATTACGCTCAAGATATTCTTCTTGTTTTTGTGATTTTTCTTGCGATTCCCTTGCCTCAAAAGCTGATTTTCCGGCAATCTTACTTTTTTGCTCTACTTCTCTTAAAAGTGTTTTTATGTTAAATGTCATTTTATTAAAGGATTTTGCTAAAGCTCCCAATTCATCACCTCTGTTTTCGGCAACAAAAACATCTACATTTCCTTCTGCTACTTCATTACTTGTTGATTCTAATTCCTTAATTGGTGAAGAAATATTTTTAGCAATAATGTAAGAGATTGCAATAATTATTAGAAATATTACTATTAAAATTAAAATCAATGAATTTTGGATTTCCGAAAGTACTTCATCAATATCGTCAATATAAACCCCACTTCCAATTATCCAACCCCAAGGATTAAATCCCTTTACATAGGATATTTTGTCAACTGGAATGCTCGAACCAACTTTTTCCCATTGATAATCAACATAACCTTCGCCACTCTTTTTAACTACCCGCACCATTTCCACAAACAATTTTTTGCCATTTGGATCAGCATTATTTATAAGACTGCTTCCATTTAACTCAGACTTAATTGAATGCATTATCATATTTGGGGTATAATCATTAATCCAAAAATAGCCACTATTATTCGCAAAACGTAAAACGCTCACTTGATTAAGTGCATTCTTTTTTGCCTCTTCAACCGAAATTTCTCCCTTTTGAAATCTATTATATTCATTTTCAATAATTGAAAAAGCTATTTCTACATTTTCTTTTATACCCAATTCTCTTTCGGAATGAATGAGATTATGAAATTCGGGCAAAACAAACAGATATGCAATGCTGGTAAAAAGGATTAAAATTAGTGTCGATAACGCCATAATTTTACGAAAAATGCTAATTTTATTAAAAAAATTCATTTTGAACTCCTTTTGATATATGATAAACTTCCATTAAAAACTTAATATATTTTGTTAAATATTTACTGATTCTTAAAAATACTTTCAGTAACAAACACAAATTTTGGCTATAGCCTATTTCGGGAAAAAAACTATAAGTGAGCAATAATTCTTATAACAACATTTTTAGAATGTATTTATATCAAAACTATTTTTTTGAGAATAAAGAATGATTTATTGTCGAAATTTAGCATATAATGTTTAATTTTAAACCAAAGTTTGTAATTTTATTCTCCCAAAATATTTATCGTGTTTACAGAAATATATTGTTTTCAAAAATTTACTTTTTTAACTTTACAACAGTTCTTTCAAACTATTCTCGGTGCCAATTTTTGGTTAAAAGGGAAATCGGTTAAAATCCGATACTGCCCCGCAACTGTAATGAACATTATTTCATTAGCAAATACCACTGTTTCATCATTTTGAAATGGGAAGGTGCTAAACCGAAGTTCAAAGTCAGGAAACCTGCCGCGAAAAATCAATTTCGTCAACCTCCGTGGGAGAGGTTAGATTATTTCAATAAGTAGTTTAAAACTGCTCACAAATAACATTTGATAAGATTGACCTTTTGAAGGACTCATTTTTTAATTATATGAGTTTAAAATTGGTACAAAAGTTAGTTTTTATAGTATTTCTATACTCAAGTCTGCTATTTTCACAGACTTATAAATTTGTTGTCGATTCAGAAACCAATGAATCAATTGCAAATGTTATGATATTTTCGGAATCCATCAAGATTTTCAGCAATAATAACGGTCGATTTGAAATTGATTCATTTTCCGGAAATGATACAATTGTATTTCAGCATTTGAAATATGAATCGCTTAAATTATCAATTTATGAACTAAAAACTTTGAATTCTGTTCATTTAGTTAAAAAGTCACTTCAAACAGAACAAGTTCTTATTACATCCTCAAAAGAGACTGAAAATGGCTCCATTTCCGAAATTATTAAACTAAATGATTTCGAAAAAAACACATTTAACTCTGCCACTGAAATTATAAAAAGCAAGACTTCCCTTTTGGTACGTGATTACGGCGGCGAAGCAAGCACAAAAACAATTTCCAGTCGCGGAATGAGCAGCGAAAACACAATTGTGCTTTTTAACGAGGCAAGAGTAAATGATTTGCGAACTGGCACCTTTGATTTTTCCACGTTTGAGGCTTTTGCAATTGATAAAATAGAATACATCAAAAACAACTCGATTGAGAGTAATTTTTCATCTGGTGGTACTCTTAAATTGTATTCTGGAAATAACGATAATCAAAATTCAATTATTTTGGGTGGAATGTTTAATAGTTTAAGCACGCAAAAATATTTCACATCCATAAATTATGCAAAAAATGGCTTCTCTTTTGGAAGCAATTTTAGTCGCTCGTACTCACCAAATGAATTTAATTTCAATTTTGAGGGCGATGAGATTGTTCGCAAAAATGCTAATTATTCCAAAACATTTGCAAATGGCGATGTAAAATGGAGCGGAAATAATCTTGTTCTTAAATTTTACACACACTATTCGCACTTGCAAAATGGCTTGCCTGGATATGTAGTTACAAATAATACTGTTTCGAGCAAAGCAAGTAATCTTACAAATTCGCTACTCAGCATTGGAAATATCGATTATTCATTTTCCAAAAAACTGTCGTTTTCTTCAACAATTAGCTTTCATAACCAATACTTGAAAATGATAGACACAGAAAATCAATTATTATTGGATAGAAATAGCCAAAGTTCAACTTTTAATGATTTGTCATTTTCCAACAAAATTACTTATAACCACAAAAATTTTGACTTTTCAATCGGATATAATTATTCATTTTCAAATGTGGATAGTCTTTCTACTTATATTTCTGGAATTTTTAGCTCAAATAGTGGCGATAGAATTGACCAAAATATTTTTGCTTCCACAAATTATAAAACTGATGAAATGTATTTGGGAGAATTTAACTTTTTTGGCGGACTAAATTATCAGATAATTAGTGATAACATTTTCGAAAAATCCGAACATGATTATTTGTCATACAGACTCGGATTTTCGCTAATTCCTCAATTATTTACTAATTCGGAATTTGTGTTTTCATTTTCCAACAATTACCGTCATCCTACATTTAATGAGAAATATTATTCTGGATTATTTGGCAATATTGGTTTAAAAGGTGAGGATTATAAATCAATAAATGCTGGAATTAACTTCCATTTTGATGTTTTGGGAAAAGAGAAACTAAGTTTTACTTATTTTTTCATTGAAGGAAATAACAGAATTATTTGGGCACCGACAATTTTGGCAATTCAGATTCCTCGAAATATAAGTAAAATTAAATCAGATGGAATTGAGTTTAAATTTGAGCAATCGTTACTTAATTCGCTAATTGAGTGGGAATTGCTTTACACATACACAAATGCTCAAAATCAAAGTGCAATTTCTGGGGATGACAAAACTTATAATAAACAAATAATTTACACGCCAAAACACAGATTAAATTTCAATAGTCAGTTAAATATTTCAGATTTTAGGCTTTCAATCAATTCATCGTTTGTTGGAAAACGCTATTTTACACCAGATAACACCGAACGGAATAGTCTTGACCCTTATTTTATACTTGATTTATCGCTTTCGTATAAATTCAATATTTCTGCTTCTGAAAATATTATTTCACTAAATGCTTACAACATTTTGGATGAAGAATACTTCATCATTCAATCTTATCCAATGCCATTAAAAACAATATCAATAAATTATTCTATGAGGATTCAATGAAAAAACTACTTATTCTATTTATCACAACAACTTTTCTCTTTTGGGGATGTGAAAATTCAACTGAGAAAATACCAATTGAACCATCAAATAGTGGAGTAATAATTCTAAACGAAGGTGGATATGCACAAAATAATTCGACTATTTCGAGTTATTCGATAACAGAAAAAAAAGTAATAAATGATGTGTATTATTCCGCTAATGAAAAGGTGTTGGGCGATACTGGAAATGATATAGTTATTTTGGATGAAAGAGCTTTTATAGCAGTAACTGGGTCAAATAAAATTGAAGTTATTTCTACAAACAACTTTAATTCTTTAGGAAATGTTGATTTTTCTCAGTTTGGAGGTCCAAGAAACATCGCCATTTCTGGAAATATGGGATATGCAACAACTTCCAACAGTGTTCTTGTTAAATTTGATTTAAATTCATTTTCAATAATTGACACAATAAATCTTGGTTTCAAACCCGAAGGCATTACTTCTGCTGATGGAAAATTGTTTATTGCTATTTCTGGCTGGGGTTCTGGAACAACAATTACAGTTGTTGACGAAAGCAATTTCAAAATTTCAAAAAATATTTCAGTAATGGCAAACCCAATAAGTATTTGTAGTGTTGGAAACGATGTTTATTCCGTTTCAACTGGTACTTATAGTTATTTTGGAGGTGATGGAATTGGAGCATTAACAAAAATTGATGCTAAAACGATGAATATTTTAGATACTTTACAAATTAGACAAAATCCAGGAAGATTTGCTTGTAGCGATGACGAAGAGTTATTTATAATAAATGGGAATGGAATTGTTCACATTTCTGGAAAGGATATGTCAATTGTAAATCCAATATTAATATCTGCAGCTACGGTTAATAATATTTACTCCACAATTTACTCGGTTGGTTATGACAGTGATTCTGAATTGCTTTATTTGGGAAATCCAAAGGACTATTCACAAAATGGTGAAATTGCAATATTTGATTTAATTGGTAATGAAAAGGGTCGTTTCGATGTTGGAATAAATCCAGGAACGATTGTTTTTAAATAACAAAAGATGCTGGTTCGCCACGGCGGATCAGCATGCCGGCTGTTTTTCAACATTCCAGTAATATTAAAAACTCCATTTAATTTTTAGAAAATAAAAATCTCCCAAATCTCCCCATTCGGTGAAATTTTCACCAAAGAAAAACTGACCAGCAAAAAGTAAATCGGTATTTTGAGAAATAGAGTAACTTGCAAACGGACCAATGTAGAATGATTTGTCGTTAGTATTTACAATTGAACTTACATCAAAACGAACCAACGGATTTAATTGATAAGCAATTTGTCCAAACAAAGAATATTTTGCTGACGAAAGCATTTTTGCATTATACTCAACCGAGTTTATATTTAAAATTCCACCATTAGAGCCCGAATTGCCAAAGCTGTTATATAGTAATTCGCTATGAACATAAAAATCGGAAGAGAATGTGTAAGTCCAACCAAGCGAAGCAACCAATTGTCCATTTGTATCTTTAAAATTTTCATTATTTTTAAAATATGTTACTTCACCACTAAAATTTGACGATAAAATATCTCCTGCCCAACCAGCTCCGAAAACATAATCTGTTTCCATGATACCAACAAATGCTTGAAAATCGTAATTCCATTTATTTGTTCGGAACATCAAAGCTGTGGTTATATTTTCCAAATTGTCAATTTTATAAACAAATTCAACTGATGAAGAATAGTCAAAATAATATTGACCTCTAACTGCGTCGCTGCCTTGCTTTTCTTCATAATCAAAATTTAGGAAGGAAGTTGAATTAAAAATATCGTTTGGAGTCCAAACCAAATTTACACCCCAATTAACGCGTTGTCGCCCAACTTGAAACTCAAAAGCATCATTTGCATAAAATAAATTCAGTCTATCCAATTGAGAATAAAACACATAATTACTTTTTGAACGCCAACTTTGAGTTAAATTTAAATATCCATTATCTGTTGTAGCAATTTTTCCATAACCAGGCGTAACCAAAACAACGTTTCCATATTCCAAAATATTACGAAGTCCAACGTTTACGGTTGTATTTTCTGTTGGATAAACAAAAAAATCAAATCGATTTTGGAGGGTTCCAGAAATTAGCATTATATCAATGTTCTTTTGCAACCATGCTGATTCAAGGTTGCTGACATATCCTTTATATTCAAAACTGGATTGGGCAATCGAATTACTGCCACAAAACATAAAAACAAGCGAGATTACAAGATATTTCAAATAATTTGTTTGGACCTTTTTCATCCTATTTTCTCATCGTTAACAATTTTTCCGTCATCTAACGAAACTAATCTTCGTGCTCTTTCCATCACACGCGAATCGTGTGTTGAAAAGATAAATGTCATATTTTCTTTTTCGTTTAGCGATTGCATAATATCTAATAAATCGCTTGTTGATTTACTATCCAAATTTGCGGTTGGTTCATCGGCTAAAATAAATTTTGGTTTGGAAGCTAACGCGCGAGCAACTGCAACTCTTTGCTGTTCACCGCCAGAAAGTTCGCTTGGACGTTTATTCATCTTATCTTTTAATCCAACCGAAAGCAAAAGTTCTTCAACACGATTGTTTCGTTCGGATTTGCTGTAATTTTGCAAATGCATTATAAATTCAACATTTTCTTTTGCTGACAAAACTGGAATCAAATTATAGGCTTGGAAAACAAATCCTATGTTATATAATCTAAAATCGATTAACTCACTCGATTTTAATTTTGTAATTACAATGTTATCAATAACAATTTCGCCACTTGTTGGAGTTTCGAGTCCGCCAATTAAATTTAGCAACGTAGTTTTACCACAACCCGATGGACCAACAATGGCAGAAAATTCGCCTTTTTCAAAACTTAATGAAATATCATTTGTAGCATAAATTGGAAACGTTTTTTCGTCATAAATTTTTACTAATCCATTTGTGCTTATTATACTCATAATTTTTTCCAGTTTTTATATCTATTTATCTATTAAATATACTTTTATTCAAAAAATGTGAAATGTGAAATGTCAAAAATCAAAACTACTTCTATCATTCCAATTTTCCAGTATTCCAACATTCCAATATTCCATTTTTTTCTTTCCACCACTCCATCATTCCAATTTTCCTTCATTCCATTATTCCTTTGTTCACTATGCATCGTGTCTTACGGCTTGAGCTGGATTAAATTTTAATGCCTTTCTTGCTGGCATTATTGATGCAAATATTGCCATAACCACAACTAATAATCCAATTAAGCTATAATAAATTAAATCTAATTCGGGATAAACATACGAGCTATAACCCATTGAATTTAATCCATCTGCGATTGATGACAAGTCAATTCCAGTAATGCCCATAATTTCAACCAAAATCCAACTAATGGAAAGTCCTAAAATTCCACCCGTAATTGAAAGAAATACTGTTTCCAAAGTTATCATAAAAAACACTTTCGTTTTGTTCATTCCAATTGCCATTAGCATTCCTATTTCTCTAACTCTTTCCATTATCGCCATTAGCATAGTGTTAATAATTCCAAAACTTAATGCAATAAGAATTATTATAACAAAAATCATTGAATATTGAATTGTCATTTCGTTCAACATTTTTAGAACTGGTGAAATTTCTTCCCAAGTGCGAACAACAATAACTTTTTGCGATATTTCTTTGCTAAACACTTTCTTAATTTCTTTTGAAACACTTCGTGTTAATTGATTATGATTTAACAATACTGCTATTTCAGTTGCGGAGTTTGGGCTTGTTCCAATTATATTTGCTAAATCTTGCCGTGTTATAAAAACATTCATCTCATCAAAATTACTATTATGCGTTTTATAAATTCCAGCAATTCTAAATGCCGAATATGCTATTTCGCCATTATTATTTTGGATTGTAATTACAATTTTTGACCCAATTTTCACCTTTAGCTTTTCGGCTAATTTTTCACCAACAACAATTGGATTTTTATATTTAACGTCAAAATATGTTCCGTTTACCAACAAAGTGCTTATGTTTGTTACTTTTGCTTCCTCTTTGTAATCAATTCCATTCACAAAAATTCCAGTTCCAGTAATTGCCGAACTTGCCATTGCCGCCGATGTAATTCTATAAACCGCTTCTTTTACGCCATTTATTTTTTTAATTTTTTTAACTTTTTCATCAGTGTTGTTAATTGTAAAGCTAATTTCATTGTTAATTAAAAACTCTGGATTATGTAATTGTATGTTGGATATTTCTGTGTGAATTGCAGAATTTACCTGTTGTTGAGCCATTCCTTTAGCAAAAGCCAAGTAAAATATGCCCCCAATAAGTCCAATAACCATTGATGCAATAACTATTGAACTTCGCAATTTATTTCGCCAAACATTTTTCCAAGCTATTGAAAATATCATATTATTCTTTTAACTCCTCATTGCTTGTAAAACATTAAATCGTAATATTTTTGTTAAAGGATAAATAGAAGCCACAAACGCCAAAACAATTACAGCAATTGTTTGATTTATAAAAATACCAGCGTCCAACGAAAATGGCATAACAGGTTCGGCTCCAAACATTTCCATTGCATCGGCAAGTTCTCCAGTTAGTGGAATTGGATTATAAAAATAGTATAACAAAATTGGGTAAGTTGTTATTAAAGATACAATTACCGCCACAAATCCAATCATTAAGGTTTCAAAAAAAACGACTAAAAACAACTTGCTTTTCTGCATCCCAACAGCAACCATAACTGCAAATTCCTTTCTTCGCTCCATTGTCATCATCATTATTGTTCCAAACATTCCAAAACCAATAACCGAATAAAGAATTGCAAGCATAATTATTCCGCCAATATTATCAGATTTAATTGCTTGCACCATTTCTAAATTTAATTCCATCCAATCCATAATTGCATATTCTTCCGAAAGACTTGTCTTAATTTGAGTAATTGTTTCGTCCAAGTCATCTGGATTTTTGAGCATAACCGAATATGTTGTAACGCGATTATATGCAGAGAAAAATTCTTGTCCCGATTCGAGCGAAAGATAAATTAACTGATTATTTAATTGTGGAATTGGAAATTTGATAATTCCCTTTATTCTGTGCTTTGCTGCCGCCGTAACGCCGTGATAACCTTGCCCCAAAAGGACTAAAGTATCGCCAACATTAACTTGCAAATATTCTGCTAATTTTTCAACCACCAAAATTTGATCGTCATTTTCAGTTAAATATTCGCCACTTATTACTTTTTGAGATAGTTTGTTTAATTTATCCTCTATTTCAGGTTGCGTTGCAATTATTATTGTCCCTTTTGTGTGCTTTCCCGAAGAAGCCAGTGCAAATGATTCCAGTCTTGGAATAACCAATTCGATATTTTCGTTGCTTTTAACTTTGTTAAGTAACTCTGCTTCATTTATAAAAGTCTTGTCAATTGATTTATTTTCCCAATATCCGCTTCCTTGAATTTGGAAGTAGCCCGTTGATAATTTCACTGCATTGCTAATCATATTTTCGTAACTACCAATTTGCATTGAGCGAGTAAAAAGTGCCATACAAATTGCAAGTATAATGGAAGTCATTGTTAACATAGTTCTACGTTGGTTTCGCCAAATATTCCGCCAAGCAATTTTCATAAGTTCGTTCATGTTTTTATACCTAAAGCTATAAAACTTTTATTCTGAAAAATAAGACTATTGTTCAATTGTTAAACAACAATACAGCAATTGAACAATGAAGCAATTTGCTTTTTCCTACTTCACCTTTTTCATATTTTGTTGTGAAAAAAATTCATCACCGATTGGTTTATCAAATACAATTTTTGAATATTCAAACACGGTTTTGTTTCCTGGTTTATCGGCTGGAATAATTTCCATTTTTGTTGGAAGTAATCTATCGCCAACATTTTTTATATTACTTGCGGTCATTGTGTTAATTAACTCGAAAGTTTCATCAAAATACTCAACCTTAACTTGCAAAAAATGTTCTTTTGTAATCCACATAATAATTTTGCCCCAAACTACAGCAGCATCTTGTTTTGGAATAAATTCAATTTTCCAAGTTTGATATTTATCAACTTTTTCTTCACCAATAATGCTGTGTTTATAATCTTCAACAAGCGAAGTTTGCTTTAATAAGTCGTCATTTGTAAAATCCGAACCCATCCAAGACTGCATCATCATTGAAGAAGGAAGTTTAATCATTCGTCCAATTGAGGGCATCCAGTTCCAAAGCTCCATTTTGCGTTTTAGAAACACTTGTCCAACATCTCGAGCTGGCGAAGTGATGTAAATTAAATAATAATCCATTCCCTTTGACCACGATTTCATTTCAACTTCGCGTGTCCAATCTGGGCGAATTATTGTCATTTTACTAGCACCTTGCGATGTTTTTCCCATTTGATTGTCATTTGATTTTTTTACTATCTCTGTTGCGGTTTGTCCCCAGAGAATTGTGGCAAATGTTAAAAATATTAGAATTGATTTTTTCAAAACCTACTCCATTGTTTATAAAACGAGCAAAATTGAGGTTACAAAATAGTCGATTAATTTATGAAAATAAAATAATATCAAAATTTAATTGTTTATTGTCTTCTTTCTAATTGACGAAATTTTGGAATTACAAAATTTCGTCAATCTGTTTTACTTTAATTAAAGGGTAAAACATTAAAATGAATAAACTTGTAAAAATAATACCCACGCCAATGCTAAAAATATCTGCAAAAAATCCAATTATAACCATAATTACTGCCGCAAATATTGATGCAAGTTGCGATTGAACAGAAAGAATTCCCGCATTGATTTTATCATCACAATTATCAGTTATATTTGCAATTCCTGATGGTTTTCGGCTATTTTCGATTGAAAGAATAATTACAAATAATGCAATTGCAAAAACGGAATTGAAAAACTCGATTAAAATTCCACTAGCCAAACCAGCAAAAATACCTAAAAGAAGACTAAAATTAAGAAACTTGGTCTGTGAAGCAAAAAGATTTTCAATTTTTGAGGAATATCGCGAAACTATCGAATTTGCTAAAAATATGATAAAATAAACTGTTCCAAGAAACAGAGCAATTTTTTCCTCGTGTGAAAAAAACAAAAATATTGGAATGGCAATAGCGATTGATTTTAAAAATGGTTGGATAAAATCTTTTAACGCTTTGTAGTAGCCTGAATAAATTGATGAATTTATCAATGCCTTTAACAAATGTATATTCTTGAAAGCATGAAAAAATGAATTTGTAATAAACTTCACATTTTCTTTTGTCGAAATTGGCTTTCTTTCATATTCGTCCAAATATTTTGGATAAGAAAGCACATTTACGAAATCGATTAAATATGGAATTATTGAAAAAAGGAATATTGCATTTAGGTCTTCGTTAAAAAAATAAAGAATTCCACCCGCAAGCGAAGAAAGTGCACTTCCAAATTGCGACCAAGAACGCGTGTGACCATAATAATCTACTTTTTGCCCAATTTGTTCTGTGCGTTTAAGATAATCGACAATCATTGCTTTATTAATTCCAGAGCGAATTGCATCGCCGAGAGCGTAAAATAGCATTGCAAACGCAAAAAGCAAAAAACTTGAGTACAAATAAAAAACTATGAATGCAATTATATAAACAAGAAAAGAAGAAGCTAAAGTTTTTCTTCTTCCAAGTGCGTCGGCAATAATTCCAGAAGGAATTTCGAAAGCATTTATTGCTATTTCGCGAATTGCGTAAAGAATTCCAATTTGAAAAAACGAAATGCCTTTGCTATAAAAAAACAGCAGGAAAAATGGCTCAAAAAACCTAAGATTTTTCAGAAATCCATACAAACAAAATTTGTAGTATTGTTTATCCTTTATAATTTTTGATTTTTGCATTAAGTCAATATCCAAACTAAAGTGGAATAATGTTAATTTTTAAGCTAAAAACTAAATATTTCGTTACATTTTTTACAATTCTACAATTACTCCAGTAGCAAAATCAATTTCCACAACTGCACCTACAAATTTACAATCAAGTAAATGTCCACCACCTTCAAAATTATTTAACAATGCATGCAAATGATATTCGGTAAAATTTACACCATCAAAATATTGAGGATACCAAAATCCGATTATTTTCCCTTCAACATTTGTAAAATCAAATACTGTTTGATTTGCAACAATTTGCTCAAGCGAAATGGATTCATCAGCAACTTTGTCAACACTTCGTGATTTTAGCGACTCAAATGTTCCATTAATTTTAATTGCAAAAGGATAATCCATATTTTCAACCAACGGTTTTAATAACGATTTTAACGAATCCAAAGAAATATTAGCGATTGTAAATGTTGTATCGGCTTCAAAATATTTAGTAACCACAAATGGCGATTTTACGTCCGATGGCATATTATTAACTGAACCGTTTGGCAATACTTGATAAACATTTCCATCATAAATAACCATTTCGCCATCAACCATATTAAAAGTACCAATTCCAAAATTGCCTTTTTCTTTAATTTCTCCAACAGTTAATTCGCCAATATAATCGTTACTAATCAAAGCTTTTTTGGTTGAATATTGGTAAATATTATCGGAAAATGGTGAAGTTGAACTATTATCAATTTCATTAACACACGAAGTAATAATCATTAACAAACCAACTGCAATTACTTTTTTCATTTCAATTCCTTTTAAATTATAAAACTCGATTTTAAAATAAGGAAAACTAACTAATTTTACGATTTTTTATCTAGTTTTGCCGTTTGGAAATTTTCGGCATAACTTTTGATTTAAAGATGCATTCAGTTTAAAATTAAAATAACTTTTGAGGAAAAAAATGGGAAATTTGAACGACATTTCAATTGATAGAGCAGAATTGGAAAAAATAATTATTTCATTTAACGGCAAAATTAACAATTATATTAAATTGTTAAAGCAAAAAAGTTCGGAAGAAATTCTAAACGGATCAATTTTGAAAGCACAAAAAATAATTAATCAACTATTACCAATCGAAAATGAATTTCAAAAAATGGATGCTTGTCACAATTCCTTTTTATCAGTAATTAGAGGAACAAGATTTCTTGATGCAGAAAAAACGACAATAAATGTTTCCGAAAAGGCAAATATCAGCAATTTTGATATTTCCAATATAGATTTTACACCTAATGAATCATATAGAATCCCTATTCTAAAATCCCTAATTTATCTTGGTGGAACAGCAAAGCCTTCGGATATTTCCAATTTTATTGAAAAAGAAATGAAAAATAAATTCAAACCCGCCGACCACGAAAAAGGCACAAACGGATTTGAAAAACTTTGGATTGAAATGGTAAATAGAGAAAAAGAAAATATGGTAAAAGAAGGTTTAATCTTTGAGGATAAAAAAACAGAACAATGGGAAATTATTCAAAATGGCATAAATTATTTAGCTCAATTTACTAATTGAAAAATTGTAAAAATGACAAAAATTAAACTAAATCGGTAATTATTACCTTCTAAATTATTCTAATTTAGTTATAATCATAAATTGCGACTGTTTTATCAATTTTTATAAATAGAATTTTACGTTTAATTTTTTGAGTTCCGCTTAAAAATTGGACTTCCAAACTTTGAAGTTTAACGCCATTAACTTCTTTATCTTCAAACTTGCCAAAGCTAAAAGAATCACTAATAAGCAAAGTTGCCGTTACTTTTTTACAAATTCTTTTTACTTCTTTTAACTCGTCAGGATTATTTGGATTATAAAAATCCTTGTATAATCTTAATTTGTCGGCACCATAATATGCAAGTAATTTTGCAGAATTTTGAAAATCATTAACTTTGCAATGCGAGAAGAACAAATCGGTACTCTTTTTTGCTTCTTCTTCGGTAACTTGGCTAAAAGAAACTCCAACTAATAAAAATAAAAAAACAAGAGTTAACAGTTTTTTTCCATGTTTCATAACAACACCTTTTATTTATTCAAAAGTAAAATGTTTAATTTTTTCGCCTTTTGTACCCACATCGGTCATTGCTTCAATTCCAATTTCAAGATGTAAATCTACAAATTTGTTGGTTACTGATTTATCGGATTCTTCTGTTTTAACTCCTTCTGGAACCATTGGTAAATCAGAAACTAAAAGTAAAGCACCACGTGCAATGTGATTTGCATATCCAACAACAAAAATTGTTGCTGTTTCCATGTCAATTCCAATAGCACCAATTTTTCTAAGATATGTTTTGAACTGTTCGTCATATTCCCAAAGTCTTCTATTGGTAGTGTAAATCACTCCTGTGCGGTATTCCATTTCTTTGCTCAAAATTTTGGAAGAAACAAATTTGTGCAATTTAAAAGATGGCAATGCAGGAACTTCTGCTGGCATATAATCCGTACTTGTTCCTTCACCTCTTATTGCGGCGGTTGGCAAAATAAAATGACCAAGTTCCGTTTCCTTTTTTAATCCACCACATTTGCCTAAAAAAAGCACTCCTCTTGGTTGACGGGCAATGAGCAAATCCATAATTGTTGCAGCATTTGCTGACCCAATTCCAAAATTGATTATTGAAAGTCCAGCACTATTAGTAGCCGTTTGCATTGGTCTTCCTTCGCCTTGAACGTTACAGTTAAATCTTTCGGCAAATTTAGTTACATAATTATTAAAATTTGTGATTAATAAATAATCGCCAAATTCATCAATTTTAGTTCCAGTGTATCGTGGAAGCCAGTTTTTTGCGATATCTAGTTTAGTATGCATAATTTATCTTTTTTATTTAATTATTTTATTTTCAAAGTATTTGTCAATTTTAAGTGCAATAAGTGATAAAAGGTATCCAATTATCGAGCCAATTATTGCACCTACAAAAATATCCGAAAAATAATGAACTCCCACAATCGTTCTTGATAAAGCGACTAAAAAAGCAACAGTAAAAAGAGCAATTTTATATTTTGGGAACAACTTACTGAAGAATACAGCCACTGCAAAATTATTCACCGCATGTGATGATGGCATTGAATAAGATTTGGTACAATTAATGAGTAAATGAACGTTTTCAACAACATTGCAAGGACGAACTCTTTCGAAAAATGGTTTTATTAAATGGCTACTTAACTGGTCGGATATAACAATTAAGAAGATAACACCTATTGCTGATATTTTCCCAATTCTTCCGCCTTTAAAAATTGCTATTAGCCAAAGAATTATGAAAGCTATATACCAATTTTTCACTTCCGTTATAAATGGAAAGAACTTATCAAATAATGGATTTGCAATTGTCTGATTCAAAAAATTGAATATTGCTAAATCAATGTTGTATAGAAAATTGTACATTTGTCTTATTAAATTTTAATTGTTTTATTTACGATAATAACGTGTTTAAGATTTTACTTAAAAGATATAAATTTTTATTAAAGAATATAATGAAAAAAAACGTATTTGATATTCATTATTTTTCACTTTTTACAATAATAGTGTGTTTTTAGTTAAAATAACCAATCTCGCAAATGATTGAATCAATTCAATGTTCAAAAAATGCTTTATTTGTAGTATATTTTGGATATTATTTAATGTCTATTTCTAATTATGAGCTTTTTTAAAAAAAGTAAAAATATAACCCAAAATGAATTTGATTCAATTGACTCAACTTCCTTAAAAGATTTTGTCGATTTTTCATTGGTGCCAATTATTCGCGCCGATTTTCTAGGCAAATTGCTATATGTAAATCAATCATTTGCTAAATTATTAAATTACTTAAATAGATCTGATTTGCAAGACATTAACTTGGGCGAAAGTTTGTTTGCAAATAAGGATAATTGGCTTCAATTTATTTCGGATTTACAAAAAAAGGATAAATTAGAAAATTTTGAAACTGATTTATTCCAAAAAAACGGCAATATAATTTCTATTATATTTGATGTTAGAACTGTAAAAGATGAAAATGGAAAAGTTAAATACTTTGAAGGACATGTTTCTGAACAAAAAGAAAATAACGAAAACAATAGCGAACTTCTTGAAGAATTAGCTCAATTACGCGAAAAGGAAAAATCTTCTGCCTCGCAAGTAAACAAAGCAAATTATACTAAAAATGTTAAAAGTCAATATCTTGCCAATATGACTCACGAGATTAAAACGCCTATTAATTCAATTGTTGGATTTTTAACTCTAATTGAACAACGCCTTTTTGATAGCGAAGAAGAATTACAAGATTTTGCTCATAGTGCACGCATTTCTGCTGATTCACTTTTAGAAATTATCAACAATATTTTAGATATTTCCAAAATTGAAGCTGGCAAAATGGAGTTGGATGAAGCCGAATTTAGTTTAGTTGAAGAAGTTGAAAAAGCAAAGTCAATTGCTATGCCGCCTGGTGGAAAAAGTAATTTGAAAATTTCAACAAATATTAGCGAGTTTTTGAAAGGAACAGTCTTTGGTGATTCACTCCGTTATAGACAAGTTTTGCTAAATATTTTAACAAATTCTGTTAAATATACCGAATCTGGTAGCATTGAAATTTCTATTGATATTGAAAAAGAACGCGAAACAAAAACATTAATCAAAACAACTGTAAAAGATACTGGAATTGGTATTCCAAAAGACAAATTATCTTTGCTTTTCCAACCATACACACAAGTGAAAACAAAAAAATGGAATAAACAAGATGGTAGCGGACTTGGTTTAATGATTTGCAAAGAACTTGTTCATTTAATGGATGGCGAAATTATTATTAGAAGTAAAGAAGGTGTTGGAACTATAGTTGAATTTACAACCGCAATGAAAGTTCAAAAAACTGATAAAACTTTTAGTGCTGAAAATCCTCAAATTAGTAATATAGACAACACAATTACAAATGATTTTGATGTGATTTCAGCCGCAAAGAAATTGGATGACGAAACAAATCAATTGGAATCTAAAATTGATTACTCTAAATTTATTGTCGGTGAGTTTATTCATTCCTCCGATTTTAACGACAAAACTCAAGCAAATGTGAAACGAATTCTTTTGGTTGAGGATAATCCAATAAGTCAAAAAGTTGAACTAAAGTTGTTAAAAGAAAATGGATATCACGTAAACGCTGTTTCAAATGGTTTTGATGCAATTGAAGCCGTTAAGACAAATAGTTTTAATTTGGTTTTAATGGATGTTGAAATGGCAGAAATGGATGGATTAGAAGCAACGAAAAGGATTAGAGCTTTGGAACCGCCAATTTCCAAAATTCCAATAATTGCCGTAACTGCTCATTCAAGCATGAAAGATAGGGAAAAATGTCTTGCCGCTGGAATGGATGATTATATTGCAAAACCAATAAATATCAACTTTATGAAAATTACAATTGATCATTGGTTAGTTAAAGAGATTGTTAAATAAGTTAATTATTTACTGAACCTAGCATTAACAAAGGAGAAAAATATGGAAGATTTCAACGATCTAAACACAGATGAATTTGTTGAAGCACCTAAACCACTTGGAGCTTTTGGATTTAAATTTGGCAAAATGACTTCTGATATGAAATTTGTGGGTATGTTTTTAATAGTTTATGGCGTTTTAACTTCTCTAACAATTATTGGCGCTTTGTTTGGAATTCCTATGGTGATTTCTGGATTGCGTTTACGCGAAGCGGCTGATGAATTGGACACATTCCGTGGTACAAATAGCATTGACGCACTTAGACGCGGATTTGAATTTCAAGGAAAGTTTTTCAACATTCAGAAAATTTTAATAATTATCGGAATTGTAATTTTTGTGATTTATATTTTCGCAATTATTTTCTTATTTGGCACAATGTTTTCGAATATTAGTCAATATTAGTCAAAAATAAAAACCTAATTACTTAGAGCTCTCTTATTTCATTTCTAATTTTACTTGGAAAAGAGAGCCTTCATTTTCTTTACTTTGAACTGTAATTTCGCCATTGTGTAATTTTACAATTTTTTTCACGAGTGCTAATCCTAAACCAAGACCTTCATATTCTCTTGAACAACCTTCACTAACTTGTCTAAAATCGTCAAAAATTAAATCAATTTTATTTTCGCTAATTCCAATTCCAGTATCTTTTATTGAAAAAACAGCAAATTTTGCATTGTTTTCTATCTCGGTTTCTAATTTTAGCTCTATACTTCCTTTGTGAGTATATGTAATTGCATTATTCATTAGTTGAGAAATAACCTCATTCATAAATCCACAATCGGCTAAAATTTGAATATCTTTTTGTGACGAATGAAAAGTTACTTCTAAGTTACGTTCGTCGGTAATATCTTTAAATGACTTAATAACATCAACTATAATTTTGTTTAGTTTTACCTTATTCCATTCAATTTCTTTAATTCCGTTTTCCAGAATTGAATATTCAAGTAGAACTTTAAGTGTGTTTAGAAGTCTATTTCCACTTCTTGAAATTGCCTGTGCCATATTTTTTAATGAATCGTCAGTTAATTCATCCTCAAGAATTTGTGCATAACCAAGAATTCCAATTAGCGGCGTTCTTAATTCGTGACTCATATTTGCCAAAAAGAATCCTTTTAATCTATTAAGTTCTTCGGCTTTATTTTTTGCTTGTTTAAGCTCATTCCCAATTTTAACTAATTCACTTAAATCAAAAATAAGAGCAAAAATATAGAGTTCACCTTCGAGTAATATTGTCTTGCTCGAATTTTTAACTGGAATTTTTTCGCCACTCTTTTTCACTAAAGTATTAAGTGACATTCGTAAAGATGAATAACCCAAACTATCACTTTGTGTATTTATAAAATTTTCGTGAATTGATTCTTCCGATGTTTGCAACAATTCAACTTGGTTCATTCCAATTAATTCTTCATAATAATATCCAAAAATTTCGCAAGCAGCATTATTTGCATCAACAATTTCTCCCGAATCTACATTTACGATTATGATTGCTTCTGGAACTCCTTCAAAAATATTTTTATACCTATTTTCACTTTCAATTAAAACTGCGCTAATTTTTTCATTATTGTAAATTTCTTCGTTTAATATTTTAGCTGTTTCGGATAATGCAGCATTTAGATTATTATTTGATTGAATTAAGTTTTTCTGCACTTGCATAATTGCCAAGTGAGTTTTAATTCGCGTAACAATTTCAGCTTTTCTTAGTGGTTTTGATACAAAATCAACACCACCAACTTCTAAGCCCATTAAAATGTTTTCAGAGCTTGCATCCGAACTCATAAAAATAATTGGAATACTTTCGAGTGTTGGGTCAGATTTAACCAGTTTGCAAAAATCAAATCCAGTCATTTCTGGCATCATCAAATCAGAAACAATAATATCTGGCATGTTTTCTTTTATTAATTTTATGCTTTCCGAAATCATATAAGTTGAAATAACGTCATATTCTGCTGAAAGGGTTTGTGTTAAAAATTTAAGTATAAGCTGGTCGTCATCAACTACAAAAATTTTGCTTTTTTGTGTCATTTTAAAAGCCAATATATTTTATCAATAAATTCAATTTTCTTAATTTATTTTCGAAAATTAATTGACGATTTATAGTCAAATAATTATTTAATTTGTTAATTTTCGGATAATTTTTAATTTAATAGGCTTTTAAATGATTTTACAGATGAATGATTTGGGTATCAAAACAATCGAGAAATTTAAAAACATAAAAAACTTACCAACTATTCCAAAAGTAGTTATGGAAGTTAATCAAATGTTACGCGACCACAATAGCAACATTTCTCAATTGACAGAAATTATTGGAAAAGATCAGGGATTAACCACAAAAATTTTAGCCGTTGCAAACTCGCCATTATATGGTTTACCACGCAAGGTTTCTTCGTTGGAATTTGCAATTATGTTGCTTGGAATGAGAGAAATTACCAATATTGTAACAGCTCTTTCGCTTGCTCAAGTTGTAAAATCAGTTGATATTGAAGGCTTCAATTACATGGATTTTTGGATGCATTCTATGATTGTTGGAACTGCTTCTAAAGATATTGCAAAAAAATTGGGATTTCCAGAATTAGCCGGTGATACTTTTGTTGGTGGAATGTTACACGATATTGGAATTCAATTAACTGCTTCCTACTTTCCTAATGAGTTCAAAGAAATTATTACCCTTACCAAAAGTGGAAACGTAAAATATTACGATGCCGAAATGGAGATTTTGGGAGTTACTCACGAAGATATTGGTCATTTTATGATTTCAAAATGGAATTTACCTTCAAATTTAGCCGAAATGGTTGGGTATCACCACAACCCTTCTTTATTGAAAACTAAAAATGTTGCTTTAAGCGTTGTTTATTTAGCCGATTCCATGACTAAAATTTTTGATATTGGAAATTTTATTTGGGATTCTAGCGTTGTTTTTGGTGAAAACATTTTAGACAAAATTGATTTAATTGACCAAACCCAGCTCGAAAAATTTGTTGAAGAATATTTTGAAATATTCCAAGATACTGCAAAAAGTATAAAAGTTTAGCTTCTTTAAGTAAAACGCCCTCAAATTTTTATTTAATTTGGATTTTTGAATAACACTATTTTTTGAAAATCCAAACCCATTCTGCCTTATCTGGATCATAAACTCTTACTCTATCCAAACCATCTGGTTTATAACGTGCCCAAACACGATAAAATTTTCCGTTTTCGCTTCTTGTTTTTAAAGTAAAAGCCATTACAATATTATCTACCTTTTCGGTATAAGTTGCTTTTCTAATAATATCGTCTTTTGCTAAACGTGAAGCATGCTGTTCTTTAAATCCAATATAAGAGCCATCACCGCCACCTTGTTCAATTGGCTTTTTTCTATATAGGTTTGCAGTCATACCTATTTCGTGGACTCTAACTAATGTAATATCTTTCACTTGGTCAGCAAAAGAAACTGCAAATACTTTTACTCCAAAATGAATTGCTAAAACCACTACAAATACACTAATTGCAATTAGTAATAGTTGTTTTGTTCCCATTTTTTTATCCGTTTAATTAAGTTTATAAATTATTACTCATCATTTCTCATTAGTAAATCACTAATAATAAATTTCAGCAAGTCATTTTTTGACTTTTCCGAAATTTTTGATGATTTATTAAATTCTGTTGTCAAATCCATTAAAAGCAGTTTGTCCAATTTTTCAAGGACTAATTTTATTTTAAATGAATCAGAAACTGAAAGCAAATGCCACAAAGTTAAAACATCATTTTCGGTTGCGGAGTTTACTATCGTTGCTAAAATATTATCATCTGTTGGCATAATAGAAAACTGCTCAATTGCAGCAACAAACTCGTTGGAAGCTTCCTTTTGATACGGCAAAATAATTGAACTTCTGTTGTTAAAGTTCAAATTATAATTGTTTGCCAAATAAACAAAACGGTTATTACTCAATTTTATACTTAGCCAACCAGTTTTAACATTTATGTCAAAATCGCCATATTCTTTCAAATTTAAGCTAAATTTCGATTTTTGAGTGGATAAAATCCTATTTTGGAACTTTAATTTATACTCAATTCCCGTTTGTTTATATTTTTCATCCCATTCGTATAACGAATTGAAATTGATTTTTCCAGATTTAAGCTCAATATTACTTTCCGAACTTGTAGTTTTGCCAATGTTTAGTTCAGAATTTTCGAGTATCTCAATTGCAGCAAATTCATCCAATTTAATTTTTGTTTTTCTTACACTCGAAGTTGTGATGCAATCCTTTTCGGCTAATTCGGTTTTGCTGGCTTTGTTTCCATTTAGCGTAACAAGCGAAATTTCGCCCGAAATATTCCAAACTGAAGGAATATTTGAAACATACCAATAGCCAGTTACAGAAATTGCAATAAATGCTAACACTATAATCGTTTTTAATAATATTCCAGAATTGTCGCTTTTTTCCTTTGCAACCCTTTTAATTTTTACTTCCGATTTTCTGCTACTTTTATGGTCTAAATTCTTCTTGTCGCCTTTCATTTTTTTGGAATCTTCCTCAAAAATGTAATTGCTCAGATTTTCAATAATCTTTTGGTCAGGAACAAGATGCCTTAACAAATCTTGCATTATTTCCGATGAATATGCTTCGTAATTGGAAATAAGATTTCTTGTACTTTCATCAATATTAATATCAATAGAATTTTGCACCATTTTAAGATATGACCTAATTTGAGTCCACTGATTTTCGGTAAACTTGGGGAAGTTTTCTGAAGGAATTTTTCTCACTAATCTTTCACGAATTCCATTTAAAGTATCTAAAACCCCATATATTTCATTTCCACCAAAAATATCGTTAACTGTTTGCACCGAAAGCCCAACTTGATCGCAAAGGACAATAATTACTCTTTCAAACGAAGTAAGCTTCAAAATTTCGCGTTCAATTGTTAAAATTGGCGAGTTCATTTCTTCGCTTAATTTGTTTATCGCTTCATCATCAAGCAATTTAATGTTGCTCTTTGCTAAAAAATCGACACACTTTTCGGCTGTTACTCTTTCCAACTTTTTTATAAATTCAGATAAGTCATTTATTTTATCAAGATTTGCCCAAACTTCACCAAAAATTTCAGATGATAGCTTTATCGCTTCTTGCTTTATTGGAACTAACTCAAAAACAATTGCAAATATTTTTTGAAGATAAATTATACTAAGATTTATATAGGAATTGTTTCTTCCTCGTTTGGATTCTTGAAGCAAAAGCTCGTCATATTTGGAATTTCTACTCATAGACCTTTAAAATAATAATGGCGTCTCCAATTTTTGGAGCTATAATGGGTATAATCGAAAATATTTGAGATATGTTAAATGTTTTTGAAAAGAGTAAGTTGGATTATGGATGCTGGATGCTTGCGTTTTGATTCTGGATTAAAAAAGGGACGAAAATATTCGTCCCCTACAGATTTTGCCTTTCATTTTATTCACCAAAGCAAAAGTCAATGCTTCCGTTTTGGTCTTGCATCCAGAATCCAGAATCTATCATCCAGCTTCCAGAATCCAGAATCTATCATCCAGCTTCCAGAATCCAGAATCTATCATCCAGCTTCTAGCATCCAGAATCCAGCTTCCATCTTCTTGATTTTTCCCTCTTATTCAACCGAAGTTAATAAAATTTACTATTTTTACAACTGAAGTTATAATTGTTGAAAATGTTTTTTGAACTCAATCAATTTTAATAATTAGAAATGTAATTTTTATAGTTTTATGGAGTAAATGTTTTGAAAACAATCGAAAATTCAATCTTTTCAACCGAAATTATTGTTAGACCTGACGACATAGATTTAAACAACCACGTTCACTTTACAAAATATCTCGATTATTTTCTTGCCGCACGTTATGACCAAATGGAGCGTTGTTACAAACTTTCGATGGAAAAGTTTATTGAAATGGGCTACAATTGGGTAGCTTCGAGCATGAGTGTAAATTATAAACGCTCTTTGTTTCTTGGTGATGTTGCAATTGTAAAAACTCAGTGGGATTCGTTTAACGGCGCTCAAGTTAAAGTTAATTTTTGGATTTATAGCAAAAAAACAGAAAAATTGATTTCGGATGGTTTTGGACTTTTTACGCTTATAAAATTGGATAGTTTGCGTCCTGTTCGCATTCCAAAAGAAATAATAGATATTTACACAATTTAGTTTATCTAAAATCTTTTTTAACTTGCATCAATAATCAAAAGAAAATAACGGTGAAAACAATAAAAATACTATTTTTTTTAATTTTGGCTCTAAATCAACTTTTTGCTCAAAATGATTTGGATTCCAACAAAACTGAACCAATTGAATATGCGGTTTATCCAATGGTTTTTTATACTCCCGAAACTCAATTTGCCTTTGGAGCTGGCGGACTTGTTTATTCGCGATTAGGTTTGGCTAAAAAATTGCCTCCTTCAAAAGCTGTATTTTCGGCTTATTACACTTCCAACAACCAGTTTTTAATTTCGCTTGCTCCTACTTTTTACTTTCCAGGAAGTGCAAAAATTATTAGTGATTCAAAATTGGATTATAATAAAAGAGTCTCAAAATTTTATGGAATTGGCAATAACTCTCGCGAAATTATAAATCCCGATTATATAATTGCACTTTTCCGCTTTTATACTGAATTGAGTTATGGAACTGGTTTAATTAAAAATCTGCATTTAGGTTTTATTTATGAATTTACACACAATAATTTAATTGATAAACTCGATAATCCAGAATTTTCTCAAAATAACTTAATTGGAGCTAATGGTGGAAATACATCTGGATTTGGGGCTTTGTTAATTTGGGATTACCGCGATAACATTTTTTTCCCTACCAAAAATGTTTATTCCAAACTTAAAATGATTTTTATGGGAAAAGATTGGGGCAGCGATTATACGTTTAACCGCCTTATTTTCGATTTTCGCAAATACCAAAATTTAGGTTGCAATAATATTTTAGCAACTCAGTTTTATATGGAATCTACTTCTGGCGATATTCCATTTTTTACGCTTCCCGCTCTTGGTGGCTCCGAAAGGATGCGAGGATATTTTAATGGTAGATATGTTGATGAAATTTTTATGGCGTGGCAAATTGAATACCGAAAAATTATTTGGAACCGTTTTGGTGCTGTAGCATTTTTAGGAATGGGCGATGTTGCTCCAAAATTTAATCATTTAAATTTTGCTCAGTTAAAATATAGTGTCGGTTTTGGTTTACGTTATGTTTTTGATGAAAAAGAAAAACTTAATTTACGAATGGATTTAGGCTTTGGAAAAAATACAAGTGGTGTCTATTTTGCTTTGGAAGAAGCTTTTTAATGTAAATAATTATAAAGGGACGAAAATATTCGTCCCTACAGTTTTTGATGATTATTTTTGAATCTTTTATCCAGAATCTTGATTCTTGCTTCTACATTATCAATTGTCAATTATCAATTCTCAATTACTTAGTTAACAACATCTTTTTTACATCGCTAAATTCACCAGCTTGCAATTTATAAATATAAACGCCACTTGGTAAGTTACTTGCATCAAACTTAACTGTGTATTTTCCACTTGTTTGCTCTTGGTTTACCAATTCCGCTACTTTTTGTCCAACTACGTTATAAACTACCAAATTTACAAAGCTATTTTCTGGTAATTGATAGCTTATTTGCGTTGATGGGTTAAATGGATTTGGGTAGTTTGATTCAAGGGCAAAATCTTCTATATCAATCTGATTATTTTCCTCGTTTGCAATTTTCCATTGATAATAGCTAGTTCCCTCAATACTAATATGTTGTGTCTCATTAGAGGAAAAGCCATAAATATCTTCCGCAATAACCCAATATTCTACTTCATCCGTTCCAAATTTTATATCCGATTCAAAATTAATATCTGTATGTGTATTACCCGTAGTAAAAACATTTAAAGTTTGAGTTCCACTTGAGGTTGTATATTTTTTAAAAACTCTATAACCACTTCTTTCGATATTTGTATTTGTAGACCAAGTTAGAACTGGGTTCTGTCCAAATGGAGCTGACACATAAAAATTTGAAGGTGCATTTAAAAGAGAATGCTGATATAATACTCCCCTTAATCTTGCACCATTATCATCAGCGACAACAGAATAATTATAGTTTTTGCTATATGATTTAAAAGAGTACAATGTAACGTCCTTTGGTGTTCTTTGCCAGCTGCTCTCTTCTCCAGTAATGTCCTTCCACGCATAAATGGTACCATTGTATTCTTGGTTAATGGCTTCGACATTTAGAATTTGTTCAATTAATTTATATGCATATGAACCACTTGTTCTTGTGGCATTATCAATTTTAAGCAAACTGCCCCCATATGTAAGGTCAAAACTATTTAACACTTGAATCGAATGTTGTACGGTAAAATTTATTGAAACAATCTTTACTGGAGAACTATTGTTTGTTTCGTACATTCTCCAGTACCAAGTGTGACCACCTGGAGGTGTAAGGATTTGAAGTTGATTTAAAGAAGTGTTTCTGCTATCATATTTTTGCCCATTATGGTCTTCCAAAACAGTCCACCAATCTTCAATATCTACATAATGATCTTCGGCACGCCCATCAAATGCAACTGGAACTTCAGTTTTAGTTGCAATACCACTAACTGAATGTATAGCTACTGTTGAGCTAGGGCTATTAACATACATTATTCTCTGCCCTACACTTAAATTTGTGAAGAGAAATAATAATGCGGAAATTGAAAATAATTTGTTAATACATTTCATTTTTTTGCTCCAATGTTTTTTAATAAAATTATTGGTATAATACTTTTGCAAATAAAAATGGTATATAATTATACCTTAGGTGAGTAGCCTTAAATTTATTTGCATATTGGGGGAAAGTAGTACCAGTACTTTCCCCTTTTTTTGTTTAAACTCAGCTCCTCATATATTAGTCTTTTAGTTTTCCATGAATTACAACAAAATGTTGGTTTCTATAATCAACGCCTAATGCAAAAATATCATTCCCTATCATTTCATAATTCTGTAGCTCCAAATCTGTTTCATATATTGTCTGATAATCAATTCCATTGTAGTGCCCTAATCCTCTTGATGATCTATTTATAAAATCATTTTCATTTCTGCCAACAAAGTTTGTTTGAAACTCTGTACCGCTAAAATCTTTCCATAAAGAAAGGGTATCACTGCTTAGCTTATAGACAGTTCTATCTGAATTAATATAAACTACCCCATTTATTTCACTGAGAGCAACACCGAACTTAGTATATTCTGATTTTTTTGCTACTGAACCATCAAATTCAACTAGAATATCTCTATAATTATCGATCTCATTTCCCAAAGAATAGATGTAATATTTTTGAGACGCCTTATTATATTTTACAGTGAGACATGCTTCTGCAATTTCAGGCATCATGACTCTATTCCACGAAATCCCATCAAAATGAAATATAATGCCTATTTGTTTATATGGATTTGAACTTGTTTCAAAATTAACAGCAACACCAAAAGCAAAAACATTATCTTTTGATAGACCATATATATCAAAAATTGCTATTTTCTCGTACTCATCTAATTTTAGTTCATATTTTTCTGTCCACACTCCATTTTCTCTTTTAATAATTTGGTTATATTCATTACCAACTAACAGTGTATTGTCATCAAAAAGAAATAAAGCCGTTTTTGTATTACTTATAATCGGGCATTGTACTACTTGCCATTCGAAACCATCATAATGCCACAAACCTGTTGGCGAATCGGAAAAGTTAGTTCCAATCCAAACGTCATCTGCCGTATTGCCAACAATATGTCTAAATGTAAGAAAAACATTACCCGGAGGATTGTACAAAGTATCTTCTGTCCAAACATAATCTCTTCTGCCAGGTAAAACATTGTCTGGCTCTGTTCCTTTTTCACAAGAAGTGTTGAGGTTAAGGTTAAGGAAAAGGGCTAAAAATAAAGCCAAATATTTAATTGTTCGTTTTGAATTAAATTTTGAAATGATTGAATTGTTAAACTTCATTTTCTCCCTCAGATAAGTTTAGAATAGTTAATTATTGTTTGTTTTGGGGTATTGTAAATAATTGGATTAGTCGATAGTCGATAGTCGATAGTCGATAGTCGATAGTCGATAGTCGATAGTCGAAAAATACACCTTTTGTTGTTCTTGTAAAGTGGAATTTTTGCGTTTGTAAATTATTTATATTTGAGCTGCCTATTTTCAAATTGCCTTCAATAAATTTAAGTTATTTTTTTTACGCCGGCAAAATAGGAATATTAATAGTTTATAGCAAGAAAGAGTTTGTCATTGCTAATTTCAATCCTCAACATTATTCAAATTAAATATTGTTGCAAATTCCGTCTGGAGTTTCTCTGTGATAAATGTATGTTCTCAAATCATATTTTTCTATTTTGTAAATTTTTTCGGCACGTTCAATAAATTCCGATTCTGGACTGTAATTTAGTTCTTTAAAGCCATTTAATTTATTAAATACATCCCATTTGCCAAATAAAGTTCCACCCAAAACGCAGTTATCCAAATGGATATTTTTGGATAAATCATTTTTATCCTTTACAAATTGATTTCCAATAATTTTAGCAGGGCTGTGCAATAAATCAATATTTTCATTTTGCAACAAATATTCTACACGCAATTGTAAATGGTTTGGCAAATATTCATCGTCGCTACCTAAAAACGTTATAAAATTGCCTTTGCTATTTATCATTCCAACATTCATCGAATATGCTGCACCTCTATTTTCGTGAAAATAGTATTTTATGTTAACATCGTTATTTATGTAATTTTTAACCAAATTAAGCGTTTCGTCCTCGCTTCCATCATCAATTATTAGTATTTCCCAATTTTTGTATGTTTGATTTAATATCGAATTTAATGCTCGTGGCAAATATTCGGCTCTATTATAAGTTGGTAAAATTATTGAAACTAAATTTTGGGTTAAAACTTCCATTAAATATCTCTTTCTTAAAAAACGGATTAAATGAGTTCTAATTTTTATATATTTTACATCGTAATTATTTGTAAATAACCAAATAGTTTAACTGGTTAAAAATAACTAATTAAACTAACTTTTGTAATTTTAATAAAGATTGATAGTTTTTAGATAATAAAGTGAATAAAATCACATCCAATTTAGCTGATTTTAATTTGCCTTATTTGCAAAACGGAGAAATTTAGCTTATATGAAAATACTTGCAACAAATTGGCGATGCATTAAAAATCCCGAAATGGGCGGAGCCGAAGTTCACTTTCACGAAATTTTTAGATTAATTGTAAAAATGGGACACGAAGTAACCCTTGTTGTGCATTCATTTCCCAATGCAAAAAAAGAAGAAATTATTGATGGAATTAAGATTTATAGAATTGGTAGCAAATATACTTTCAAATGGGCGTTTGGAATTTTTTACAAAATGAAATTGGCAAAAAATAATTATGATTTAATTGTTGATGATATTTCCAAAATTCCTATGGATATTCCGCGATATATAAAAAAACCAATTGTTGGAATTTTGCACCATATTCACGGACATACGCTTTACAAAGAAATTCCCGCATATATGGCTTACTATATTGAACGATGCGAAAAAGCAATTCCTAAATATTATTCAAAAACGCCAATATTTACAGTTTCACCAAGTACACAAAATGAGTTAGTGCAATTAGGTCAGCCAAAAGAGAAAACTGATTTACTTTATAATGCAATAAATCAAGAGCTTTTTGAAAAAACAGAAGTAGTAAAATCAGAAACTCCGTTACTTGTATATGTTGGAAGAATAAAAAAATACAAACAAATTGAATTAGTAATTGATGCAATTCCAGAATTGCAAAAAAAACATCCTCAAATTGAGTTACACATTGGTGGAACTGGCGATTATCTTGAAGAATTGAAACAATATGCAAAATCGATAAATGTATTAGAGCGAGTAAAGTTTTTGGGTTTTCTATCGGAAGAAGAAAAAGCCAAATTACTCGGTCGTGCTTGGCTTTTTGTAACTATGGCAATGAAAGAAGGTTGGGGAATTACGGTAATTGAAGCTAACGCAATGAATACACCAGTTATTGGCTCGGATGTTCCAGGGTTAAGAGATTCAATTCAACACGGAAAAACTGGCTATTTAGTTAATATTGGAAATAAATCTGAATTGGTTAATAAAATTTCTGAGTTAATTGAAAACAAGCAAAAGTTAAATGATTTTTCAAAAAATGCTAAAGAATGGTCGCTTAATTTTTCGTGGCAAAATTCGGCAGAACATTTTGTTAAAAAAGTAAAAGAATGGTATCCTAATATTCAGTAGATTTTTTTCCACTTTGTTAAAGCTATTTTATAATGATGTAAATTATAAATTTGAGCACCAAAGTTATCATAATAATAATTTTTCCCTTTCAATCTTGTAAAAAAACTATAATTGATGCCGTAAAAGTCTATTTTGGATTGGCTTAATAGTTGTTCAAATAATCACAAATTATATATGGAGTTTTAATGTTTCTTAAAAATAAATTTTCATTCTTGTTAGTAACAATTTTACTTGCTTCTACTCAATTTGTTTATTCTCAAAATTATGAACTTATTTGGGCTGATGAGTTTGATTCAACAGAAATAAATCGTGATAATTGGATAAATGAAGTTGGTGAATACTGGGCAAATAACGAAATTCAAGCATACACTAATTCAAGAACAAATTCTTATATAGATAATGGCATGCTAAAAATTGTTGCACGAAATGAAAAATATGGAGTAAGAAATTATACTTCGGCAAGAATGATTACACAGGCAAAACAATCGTTTCTATACGGGAAAATTGAAGCACGTATTAAACTACCTTTTGGGCAAGGAATTTGGCCCGCATTTTGGACTTTAGGTGAAAATATTTCTTCCGTTAGTTGGCCCAAATGTGGCGAAATTGATATTATGGAAATGATTGGTGGAAGCGGAAGAGAAAACACTGTTTATGGAACAGTTCATTGGGATAGCGATGGTCACGCTTCTTATGGAGGACAGAAAACTTTAACCACTGGAAAGTTTTCGGACGACTTTCACATTTATTCTATTATTTGGGATCCACAAAAAATTGAATGGTATATCGATAATGTCAAATATAATGTTGTTGATATTACTCCTTCACATATGAGTGAATTTCATAAGGAACAATTCATACTTCTTAATGTTGCTGTTGGTGGCAGTTGGCCAGGCAATCCTGATTCTACAACACAATTTCCACAAACTATGGAAGTGGATTATGTTAGAGTATATCAATCAACAAGTCTTTATCCTAAAGTTATAATTACTGAACCATTAAACAATGCAACATTTACCGAAAACGAAGAGATAACATTAACCGCAGATGTTGATTTTGACGACACAATTGAAAAAGTGCAATTCTTTCAAGAAACTGCTCTAATAGGCGAAACTTCAGCCAAACCATATATTATTAGTTGGAAAAACGTTGAAGCGGGATTTTACAAGATTTCTGCAAAAGCTGTTTCTAGTTCTGGGTTATCAGGTAGTTCTGAAACAATAGATGTTACTGTCGGAAACGGACAGACAAAATCACCATATAAGGGATATTCCATAAACCTGCCTGGTGTTATTGAGGTTGAAAATTATGATATTGGCGGGCAAGGTTCAACTTTTTACGATGTTGATGCAAATAATACTGGTGGCGTTTACAGAAGTAATTCAGTAGATATTGAAGAATGCACCGATATTGGTGAAGGATATAATGTTGGTTGGACAGCTACTGGCGAATGGCTAACATATTCCATAAATGTTTCAAAAGCGGGCAATTATATTTTTACTTCGCGTGTTGCAAGTGAAGTTAGCACCGGAAGTTATAAAATTGAAATTGATGGCGTTGATATAACTGGAAATATCTCAATTGCAAGCTCTGGAGGTTGGCAAACATGGATGAACTCTAAATCTCAGGAAGTTGAACTTACGGAAGGAAAGCATGTTCTAAAATTTGTAGTAATAAATGGAAACTTCAATATTAATAGCATAAGTGTTTTTGAAAAAGATGCTGTTGATGAACTTCAGATAATATCACCAAATGGAGGCGAAATTTGGAGAACTGGCGAAATAAATGAAATTAAATGGAATTCACAATTAGTACATAATGTGCGTTTACTCTATTCAAAAAATGGTGGGGCAACATGGAAAGCTATTTCTAATAAATCCGCAGCGGAGTTTGGCGTTTTTAGATGGTTGGTTCCAAATGATATTTCCGAAACTTGTCTAATAGCAATTCAGAATTCTGATAAATCAGCTACTTACGATTTTTCAGACAACAATTTTTCAATTAAAGATACTGCAACTAGTGTAAATAATAATGTAGTGCATATATTTTCGCTTGAACAAAACTATCCAAATCCATTTAATCCAACAACTTCAATTAGCTATACAATAAAATTGGCTGGCAATGTTAAACTAAATATCTACAATATGTTAGGACAAGAAGTGGCAACGCTTGTAAATAAGCATCAATTAGCTGGTAAATACTCCGTTATATTTGACGCAAAAAATCTTTCAAGTGGAACATATATTTATAAAATTATGACCGATGAGTTTGTTTCGGTTAAAAAAATGTTGTTATTAAAATAGAAGTTATTTGAAAATAATTTCTATTTATTTATTCTACCTTCCCTATTTTTGTGTTGTAAAATAATTTTGCAACACAAAAAAATCTAATGAAAAAAATCAATTTATCCGTTTTGGTTTTAAGTCTAATTTTATTTTCTGGATGTCACTCATTTTATAAAATTGATAAAAATGAACTTTCAGAATTGAGCGAAAATAATCGTGTGCAGATTAAGTTAGAGAGTGGAGAAAGTATAACTATTAAAAACATTAAGGAAGTTAAAATCATTGATAAACTCAATCTTGAATTTATTACATCTATCTCATTGGAAAATAAGGTTGATTCAACAAGATTAGTATTTCCAATAAATGATATTAAGGAAATTAGAGCTGAAAGATTTGACCCAACAAAAACTTTATTTTCTACTTTCTGGATTACATTTGGTTTAATTTTAGTCCTTGTAATAACTTATCCAGAAGGTTTTTCTGTTGGAGGTTAATAAATTTATCTTTTTCCTCTTCATTTCAGATAACTCCACATCAATCAATTGAATTTAATAACCTTTTTCAATATTTTGATTTACAAAAAAAATTTATAAATATAATTTTGAGGTAAAAATGTTTGACGATAATTATCAATTTTCGGTAGTTGACCGCTTTATTAAATATGCAAAAATTGACACAAAAAGTGACGACGAATCCGAAGTTACTCCAAGCACAGCAAAGCAATTTGACTTAGCAAAATTGCTTGTTGAAGAGTTAAAAGAACTTGGTTTAACTGATGCAGAAATGGATGAAAAATGTTACGTTATGGCCACACTTCCTTCCAACACAAGCAAAAATGTGCCAACTATTGGATTTATTTCGCATGTTGATACTTCGCCAGCAGTTACTGGAACAAATGTAAATCCACAAATTCATAAAAATTATCAAGGTGGCGATATTGCAATTGGCGAAGGTAAAATTATTGATTTTGCCAATAATCCCGTGTTAAAAGATATGATTGGAATGGATATAATAACTACTGATGGAACAACTTTGCTCGGCGCAGATGACAAAGCCGGCATTGCAGAAATTATGGACGCACTTCAATATCTTAAAGCACATCCAGAAATTAAGCACGGAACAATTAAAATTGGTTACACTCCAGATGAAGAAATTGGACGTGGAGCTGACCATTTTAACGTTGAAAAATTTGGAGCCAAATTTGCTTATACAATAGACGGCTCAACACGTGGAGAAGTTGAAACTGAAACATTTAGCGCCGATGCTGTTGAAATTATCTTTAATGGAATTAATGTTCATCCTGGTTATGCAAAAGATAAAATGGTTAATTCATTAAAAATTGCTGCTCATTTTCTTGAATCACTTCCAAAACAAGGATTATCGCCAGAAACTACAACTAATCGCGAAGGTTATGTTCATCCAGTTTCTGTTAATGGAAATGAAGAAAAAACTACCGTAAAAATGATTATCCGTGATTTTATTGATTCTAAACTTGCCGAATATGAAAACAAATTGGAAGAGCTTTGCAAAGCCGCAGTGTTGGATTATCCAGGTTCATCATTCGAATTTAAGGTAATTAAACAATATAGAAACATGAAAAATATTTTGGACAAGCATCCAGAAATTGAAAACAATGCACTTGAATCGTTAAAACAACTTGGAATTACGCCAATTCAATCAGCTATTAGAGGCGGCACAGATGGTTCGCGTTTAAGTTTTATGGGTTTACCAACTCCAAATTTATTTGCTGGTGGTCATAATTTTCACGCCTATACCGAATTTGTTGCAATTCAAGATATGGAAGCATCGGTTAAAAACATTGTAACATTAATTCAAGTTTGGGAACAAAACGCTTAAAAATGCAAACGTGAAATGTTAAACGTGAAATTATGCACTTTTTCTATTTACGTTTTACTTTTAATTATTAGGCTGTCAATTCGGCAGCCTATATTTTTATTGGATAAAAATAATGCAAGAACGCCACACAGACAGAAAACGGTATTTTAACGAACAGATTATTACTACCGAAAAATATGTAATTCCATTTCTTAGCGAATTTATTAAAATTGATTCAACTATTTCCATTTTGGAAATTGGTTGTGGCGAAGGTGGCAATTTAAAACCATTTCTTGATTTGGGTTGCAAAGTTACAGGTGTTGATTTATCGCAAGGGAAAATAAATAACGGGAAAATATATTTTGAGCAACATCCGAATAATAATAATTTGCAACTTTTGGCAGAAGATATTTACGATTCTGAAAATTTGGGAAAGTACGATTTAATAATAATGCGTGATGTAATTGAGCATATTCATAATCAAAGCCGATTTATGAGTTATGTTAAAAAATTCCTAAATCCAAATGGAAAGTTTTTTCTTGCATTTCCACCTTGGTATAATCCTTTTGGTGGACATCAGCAAATTTGCGAAAGTAAAATTTTATCCAATTTGCCTTATTTTCATATTCTTCCAGCAACTATTTATAAATCCATTTTGAAACTTTCGGGTGAAAGTTCATCCAAAATTGAAAATTTGCTCGAAGTAAAATCAACAGGTATTTCCATTGAGCGGTTTGAGAAAATACTAAACGCAAACAACTTCAAAATTGAGAAAAACACAAACTATTTTATAAATCCCAATTATGAAATTAAGTTTGGATTAAAACCAAGAAAGCAAATTCCAGTAATTTCATCAATTCCATTTGTTAAAAATTTTTTCATCACAACTTCGTATTATTTAATTTCAATGAATGATAAATAGGGAAAATTGGAGGTTTAAGTGATTTTTAAAGAAATTGAAGAATTTTCCCCTCAAAATTATTCCGAAATTGCATCACTTTTAAGTCAGTTGACAAGTGAAGCAATCAAATTTTCAATCGATAATTTCAAGACAATCCTAAAAAACGACAACACCTTTTTGTTTGGAGCTTTTGATGAAAATAAATTGGTTGGAATTTTAACGTTAATAATTTACCAAATTCCAACCGGCAAAAACGGCAGAATTGAAGATGTTGTTGTTGATGAAAGTTACAGAGGGAAAAAAATTGGTGAACAGCTTTCTTTAATGGCAATAAATAAAGGAAAAGAATTAAATCTTGATAAATTGTTTCTAACTTCAAACCCACGTAGAATTGCTGCAAACTCACTTTATCAAAAAATTGGATTTCTACTTGGCAAAACTAATTCTTATTTTTATAACTACAAGAAATAGGAGATTTTAAATGTTACAAAAATTTACTTTAAAAGAAGTTTTAGATTTAAGCGCGGAAAAGTATTCACGCAATCTTGCATTATCTTCTATTGATGGTAATGGTTTAAACTATAAGGAATTCAAAGAAAAGGTAAATTCAGTTTCAACTTTTCTAAAAGATGTTGGAATTTTGCCTGGTGACAAAGTTGCTATTTTAAGTGAAAATAGCGTTAATTGGGGAATAGCCTATTTTGCAATTACTACAATGGGTGCGGTCGGTGTTCCAATTATGACGGAATTTAAGTCTGCCGAAATTAGACATATTTTAAAGCACTCCGAATCGAAAGCAATTTTTGTTTCAACAAAGCAGTTTGAAAAAATTGAAGAATACGAATCAAGTGAACTTAATATTAGAATTTTATTGGATAATTTTTCTATTATTCCAAGCGACACAAAACCAGACATAATTAAATTGGCAATCGCTGAAGGATTAAAAGAATTCCAGAAAATTAAATTTGCAGCTCTTAAAATGGTTGGAATATCAGCTGACGAAATTCAAGAAGACGATTTAGCTCTAATTTTATACACTTCTGGAACTACTGGGCATTCAAAAGGAGTGATGCTAACTCACAAAAACATTACTTACGATGCCGCCGAAACTATAAAATTGGTAAACATTAAAGAAACAGACAAAATGCTTTCTATTTTGCCACTTTATCACACTTATGAAGCCACACTTGGATTAGTTACTCCAATAATGGGTGGAGCTTCGGTTTATTATTTGAACAAACCTCCAACTCCAGCAGCTCTTTTACCAGCAATGAAAATTGTAAAACCAACGGTTATGTTATCTGTTCCATTGGTGATTGAGAAAATTTACCGAAATCGTGTTTTACCCGAAATTAATAAAAAATCTTTAACTCGAAATCTTTATAAAATTACTCCATTACGAAAGAAAATGAATTCTGTTGCTGGGAAGAAATTGAAAGAAACTTTTGGCGGTAATTTAAGATTATTCTGCATTGGTGGCTCGGCTCTTGCAGCTGATGTTGAACAGTTTTTGCATGAGGCAAAATTTCCTTATTCAATGGGATATGGCTTAACAGAAACTTCGCCTCTTGTTACTGGTTCGGATAATTTTCGCGCCAGATTTAGGTCGGCTGGATATTTGTTGGATGGAATGGATATTAAAATTGATTCACCAGATAAAGATAACGGCGAAGGTGAAGTTTTAATTAAAGGGCCAAATGTTATGAAGGGTTACTTCAAAGACCCTGAAAAAACTGCCGATGTTTTTACAGAAGATGGTTGGTTTCGTTCTGGCGATTTAGGTGTTATGGATAAAGATGGATATTTGTTTCTAAAAGGTCGCTCTAAAAATGTAATTATTGGTTCAAATGGAAAAAATATCTATCCCGAAGAAGTTGAAGCCATAATTAATGAACAACGATTTGTTGCTGAATCTTTAATAATTGATAGAGATGGAAAACTTGAAGCGCGAATTTATCTTAATCATGAACAAATTGGGGAAGTTTTCCAAATTGCAAAATTAACTGAATCGCAAGCTCGCAAGATAATTGACGATATTCTAAAAGAAATTTTCGATAAATCTAACGAAAGACTTAATAGCTTTTCAAAACTTAGTAAATATGTTGAGCAAGTTGAGCCTTTTGAAAAAACACCAACTCAAAAAGTTAAACGATTTTTATACTCATAATTAAAGCTGGGTTTGGCAAATTGCTAAACCCAACTTTTTTACAAAATTTATCTTATAACATTCATAATTTGCTGAGCTTGAACCATATTATATTCAAACGCTAGTTTTTTATAATTAATCATGTCAACAATGGTTCCAATAACACACAAACCACCAGTTAAAAAATAGAGAATTCCCATTCCAATTTGGTCAACAAGGAATCTTTGAATTCCAGCAACGCCTAAAAATCCAGCTAACGCAACCAAAAGAATAGTCTGTGGATCGCGTCTTCTTGCTCTATAAACATGAGCAAATTGTTGAGCTTTTTCATTTTCCATATCTTTAATTATACCAGAAATATAAGCTTGTTCATCGCCCATTAATTCTGGTAAATAATCTAAAATATTAGCCATTTTGAACCTCCATTTGTCGTGTGTAATTAATTTTATTTCTAACCAATTTATAAATTCTTTTTACTATCAATATTATTGCGGGAATGCCGAGTGGATGTGCATCAAACGAGGCTGACAAATCTCCATGGAAAATCATTGAAATTGATTTACCCAAGCCACAACCAGGGCAGTTTTCAATTCCAACCAAACTAAATAGACAAAAATCTAAATGCTTTGGAGTATAAGGGTTAATAAACGTGAGATACAACATTGCAATTAACCAAAATAATGCTTCCCAATCATATTTTTTGAAGTATTTAAGTGATTTTTCTAACAAAGTAATTTTCTCATTTTGGTTTTTACAATTGCGATTTTAGACGAACATCTATCCATTTAGTTCACAATTATAAAATAGTGATTTTGGATAGATGTTCAAAATAAATCTTTAAATATTAAGTCAGATAAATAAATCAAAATTTGATTCTAATATCAACAGCGTGCAATTTGTTATTAACGTCAACTATAATTGGATTAAAATCAAACTCAATAATATTTTCGTTTTCAATTAGCATTTTCGAAGCATTTTGAATTAGCAAAATCATTTCTTCCATATTTATTGAACTTTCGCCTCGCACACCAGCGAGTATTTTTCCCATTGAAGTTGATAAAATCATTTCCAAAATTTCTTCTTTTGAAATGTAAGCAGAACGAATTGCTGTGTCGTTTAATACTTCGACATACTTTCCGCCACTTCCAAACATAATTATTGGACCAAATGATTTATCGCGATAGCCGCCAAGCAGAACTTCGTGTTTTGTTAAAATAAATTGCTGAACTAAAAACTCCTCAACCGTAAATCCGTTTTTTCCAAAATTTGAGACAATTTCATTAGCCGCTTCTAGCAGCTCGCTTCTGTTATTAATGTTTAATTTAACTGCATTTAATTCTGATTTATGAATTACATTTTTGGAAATTCCCTTTAATACAACTGGATAATAGTCAATTTCCAAACTGTCAATTTCATTTGCAAGCACAATTTTTTCGTTGACAATTGGAAAGTTATAATGCTTACACACTTTGGATATTTCACTTGATTTGATAAATCCACTTGAAAACGAAAATGTGTTTTTAATATTCAAATTGAACAATTGTTTAATTTCATCAACAACCGACAGCCTTTTAGCTCTTTTATTTGAATGAAAAAGCAAATTTGCAATAACTTCTGCTGGGTCTTCGGGATTTCTAAAAATTGGTTTTCGTGGTTCTGGAAATTTGCGATATTCTTCCCAAAATTCCGGCTTTGGCATTATTACTTGCAAAATTGGTTTTGCAGATTCAATTTCATTTACCGATAACGCCACTGGAATTGGTTTTACGACTCCAGGTTCCACGAAAAGTGAAATAACCGAATCGACATTTTTATCTTCCAAAACTATTTTTATTACTGCTGGAAACGATATTTCATTTCCGTGAGGCAATAAATCAATTGGATTATTTACAGTTCCTTCAGGGTGGACAATTTGACGCAACTTAATTTTTGTTTCTTCGCTCAAGTTTGCCAAAACCAAACCTTCTTTTTCCAGTTTGTCGGTTGCTAAAATAGAAGGTCCGCCAGCGTTTGTAACAACTGCAACTCTGTTCCCCTTTGGAATTGGAAATGACTCAAAACCATTTGCTGTGTTAAATAATTCATTTACATTCTCGGCGCGAATTACTCCTGCTTGCTCAAGAAGTGAATTTACAACTCTATCCTCGCTACTTAAAGCACCAGTATGCGAAGATGCTGCACGCATTCCACTTGCTGTATTTCCAGCTTTTAGAATTACAACTGGTTTTGGAGCTGAATTTAGCAGAAATGGTTTTATAAATTCAAATCCGTTATCAAAACTTTCCAAATAGTAAGTTAGAACATTAATATTGTTATCATTTTGCCAAAATTTGAGAAAATCATTTTCGTTCATATCAGCCTTGTTTCCAACGCTAATAAAATGAGCAAATTTTAAGTCCGTTTCACGCAAGGAATTCAAAATCATTGCCCCAAGCGCTCCACTTTGCGATTGATAAGCAATTTTTCCGTGTGCTGGCATTTCGGCAATAAATGTTGCATTTAGACTAATATTTTCTGCTGTGTTAATTATCCCCATGCAATTTGGTCCAATCATTCGAGCATTTGCATTTTTAATTTTTTGCAAAATTTCATTTTCAAGATTTTCGCCAATCTCGCCAGTTTCTTTAAATCCCGCAGTTATTAAAATTATTGATTTTACATTTTTTGCAAGTAATTCATCAATGGTTTCAATAGTAAATCGTTTTGGAACCAGCACAATTGCTAAATCGATAATTTCATCAATCTCGGCGATTGATTTATAGCAATTAAATCCGAGTATTGATTCAGAGTTTGGATTAACTGGAAAAACCTTTCCAGTATAATTAAAGAGCTTGATGCTTCGTAAAATTTCATATCCAATACTCAATTCCTTTGAAGAAGCGCCGGCTACACAAATTGAGTTCGGATAGAAAAAGTTGTGAATTGATTTATCCATTTAAGTATCCTAATTTTTTAATGATTTAAACTAATAAAAAGCGTTCTTTATCCAAAATTATATATCAAATTCCATTACAATTTAATTTCCAAAATTTTGTAACCAATACTCAGTTTATAACGTCTAAAATTGCACTTATCAAACAAAAGGAGTTAAAAATGAAAAAACTTAGTTTAGTATTTTTATTATTATTTGTAATAAGCACAATTGGTTGCAGTTATGCAAATAATTCTATTAAAGGAAATGGAAATGAAGTTTCCAAAAATTTTGAGGTTAGTAATTTTTCGGCAGTTGATGCTTCGCACGCATACGAAATAGAGCTTTCTGTTGGGAATGAAACTTCAGTTAAAATTGAAACAGATGAAAATTTAATGCAATATGTTGAAGTTTCAGTTAAAAACAACACTTTATATATTGGTACAGAAAACAATATAAACATTCGTGGAAAGATGAAAGCCTATATCACCACTCCAAATTTGAATGGAATTAGTTTATCTGGTGCGTGCAAAATTAATGCTGATGGAATTAACTCCGAAAATTTTGCAATTGAATTTAGCGGAGCTTGTAGTGGAAGTGTTTCTGGAAAATCAAAAAATGTAAATGTCGATTTATCTGGTGCTTCTAAATTAAACGCTTCTGAATTAAAATCATCAAATGTAAAAGTAGGTGTTAGCGGAGCTTCAAAATGTGAAATTTTTAGCGACAATTCCCTTTCAGTTGATGCTTCTGGAGCAAGTTCTGTAAAAGTTTATGGAAATCCTCAAGACTTAAAAACTGATTTAAGTGGTGCAAGTAAAATTATTTCGGAATGATTTTGAATTTGTAATTTTAACAGACTAAATTTGGTAGCAAAATCAATTTAATTAAGGAATAACATGACCACAAATCCCCAAATTGGAATTATAATGGGAAGCGATTCTGACTTACCAATTATGGAAAAAGCTTTTGCTGTTTGCAAGGAATTTGACGTTCCTTTTGAAGTAAAAATAATTTCTGCCCACCGAACGCCAGATGTTCATGCAGAATATTCAAAAAGCGCTGCAAATAGAGGAATTAAAGTTATAATCGCCGCTGCTGGAATGGCTGCTCATTTGCCTGGAGTTACTGCGGGACACACGCATTTGCCAGTTATTGGCGTTCCAATTAGCAGTAAAAATTTGGATGGAATGGACGCACTTTTAGCAATTGTTCAAATGCCACCCGGAATTCCAGTTGCAACTGTTGCTGTTGATGGAGCAAAAAATGCTGCGCTTCTCGCTATTCAAATTTTAGCTGTTTCCGATTCTGAATTAGCTGAAAAGTATATTCAGCTCAAAAAAAATATGGCTTTAGAATCAATTAAAAAAAATGATGGATTAAAATATTAGAAACAATAATAAATCGGGCGGAAAATATTTTCGCTCGATTTTTTTATGGTTCTTTCAATCCATTTAATTCTCGCAAACCAACTCCAGTAATTCTTTCCGATTTCCATTCGAAAGGATGGCTAAGTTCTTCTTTTCGCTCTTTACAATTAAATTGGCAAAATTTGCAAAGATTAAAATCGCAATAATCCAAATGGATTTTAACTTGTGAACCTGGTAATATTTTTTGCATTTCCGACACAATAAAATCGTCCGATTTGTGTGCTTCAACAATTGTAAAATAAAATGGTAAAATTAAGTGAAAATCGATAAAAATATGATTTGCCGATTTCCAAAAGCGTAGTTCGTGAATATCAATCCATTCTGGCTTTTTTATGGATATAATTTTTTCGGTAATTGAGCTCATTGTTATTAAATCAACTTCATTCATCAATCCGCCAATTGACTCGCGAACCAACTTATAACCCGTAAATAATATATTTAAAGCCACAATAATTGCAACAATTGGGTCAAATATTGGAATGGTGGTAAACAAAACCACCGCCAAACCTAAAATAATTCCAATACTTGTATAAACATCAGTTAAAACGTGTTTGGAATCGGCGAGTAATGTAAGCGAATTTGTCCTTTTCCCTACTTTATTTAAATAAAGTGACAAAATTAAATTTGCAATTGAAGAGGCAACAAGTAAAATAATTCCAACATCAAGTTTTGAAGGCATAACGCCAGAAATTATTTTATCTATACTCGAATAAATAATAACCAATCCCGCAAGAGCTATTAAAAAGCCCTCAAATCCAGCAGAAAAATACTCAATTTTTCCGTGACCATAAGGATGATCTTCGTCAGCAGGTTTGGAACTTATTATTATGCTGTAAAGTGCAACTGCAGCAGCAACAATATTAATTACCGATTCGGCGGCGTCTGAGAAAATTGCGGCAGAATCAGTGACAAGAAAAGCAGCAAATTTGATTGCAAATATTACAATTCCAGCAAAGAGCGAAATTTTTGCAGCTCGCATATTTAACTTTTCATTTTTTAGTTGAATACTCATTTATTTATTCCCAACAAATGTGAAATAATGTTTTGGAAACAACTTGGCAGCCAAATTTGCTTTTTTGAGCGAATCAAAAATTGCATAAACTGTTGAACCGCTTCCGCTCATTAATGAAAAAATAGCACCATTTTCGTACAATTTGGTTTTAATTTCCTCAATTTCTGGAAAAAGCTTAAAAACCGAGACTTCAAAATCGTTTGTTAATTTATTTTTCCAATCACTAATTTTTTCATTTTGGATGTTGGAATAATTAAACAAATTCGCCTTTGGAATAATGTTTGAAAACGCTTCTTTGGTCGAAATATGAATTTTGGGATTTACTAAAAGAATTGGATAATCAATTTTAACTTCAACTTTTTCGAGCAATTCACCACGCGATTTCCCATTTGTTGGATAATCGTACAAAAACAAAGGAACATCCGAGCCAAGTTTTAGTGCAATTGATTTTAACTCTTCAAACGACAACTCCAATTTGTAAAGCTCATTTATTGCTTTTAAAATAGAAGCAGCGTCAGAACTTCCGCCACCAAGTCCAGCTCCAATTGGAATATTTTTTTTAAGTGAAATTTTAGGCGTAATTTTTACTGAAGTTTTTTCTTCCAAAAGTTTAATCGCTTTCGAAATAATATTGTCATTTTCCAAATCCTTGTTTTCATCAATTAAAATCAACTCAAAATTATTTGATTTTTCAATAGTTAAAACATCAAACAAATCGTTAATTTGGTAAAAAACAGTCTCAAGATTATGAAATCCGTCATCTCTTTTGGATATAATATTTAATCCAATATTTATTTTAGCCGGGGCTTTAATTTCAATTATTTCCAATAGTAAATTCCTTTGTTGATTCACTGGTTAATTGTTGCATTGTTTTATTGTTGCATTGTTTTCTATAACAATTGAGCCATTTAACAATTTAGCAACTTTAACTAAAAACTGATTAATATTCCCATCTTTATTCCTCCGAAATCATTTCGCAATTTGTTGGAATTTCTGGTTTAACAAGTAAAACTTGTTCCTTCTCAATTAGTACTTTTCCAGGTTCCATTCCTTTTTTCTTTCTTACAAACTTTGCCAAAGTGTACGAAACAGGAGCCGTTCCAGCAGTTTTTGCTTTTGAATAAAACGCCGCAATTTGTGCCACATTTTTGAGAATGCTTTTGGGAATTGCTTCTTTTGTATTTTCAACTCGCAAAACTACGTGCGAGCCGGGCAAACCTCGCGCATGAAACCAATAATCATTTTGCTTTGCAATTTTAATTGACAACATATCGTTGCTTTTACTATCTCTTCCAACAAGGACTTGATATTTGCCATCGATTAAAAATTCTCTAAGTTTTGCACCATCTGTCACTTTTTTCTTCTCGTTCTTTTTATCAGATATTTTTAATTTTAACTTTATTTCATCCAAATCGTCAACTGAAATTGCGTTTTCGAACTCAATTTCAATCATTTTGAGTTTGTTAAATTTTGCAAACGAACTTTCAAACAATTGTTCTGATACTTTGAAATTTACTTTTTCGTCCTTTGCTTTTCCAAAATAATAATCAATTAACTCTTGCGGCGATTTTTTTGGATTCAACTGAATTTCAACTTCTTCATTAGTGGAATAATCCAAAATTTTTATCGTTTCCATTCCCTTTTTGAGCAAATATCGGTTTGACAAAAGCAGATTGCCAAAATTATAGTATTCGTTACTTCTATCGCCCGTTTCAATTCTGCCTTTCAAATTATTCAGTTTACTTGCAGTTCGTTCAATTTCCTTAAAAAGCTGTCTGGAAATCTCTTTTTTTAGAGTATTTATACTTTCAAAACGGAAGTGTTTTTGCAAAAATTTTGAAATTGCCGAATTACAATTATCAAACAATATTTCATTTTCAGTCGGAAATGTTTGGAATTTTTCTGGTACAAAACGAATTTTTTCTTCAATTTCGTTTTCAAAAACTCTAATTTTTCCAAAATAAAGCTCTTTTAATATTTCGTGGAATAAATCCAAAATCGATTTCCCAGCCGAATATCTGAATTTCATTTCAGAAATCATTTCTTTTGGAATAAAAGAATATTCTTTTTTGATTTTTGCCGGTTCAAAATTTTCGAACAAATGTTCATCAATTTTATGAAATACGTTTTGGCTTGTAAATTCGGTTTTCGTAATTTGTTCTAAAATTCCAGAATTATCTTTGCTTTTGTGCAATTCTGCAAATATTTGTCCATTTTTAACAAAATACACATTCGTATTTCCGCCCATAACCGAAAAAAACAGTTCAATATTTTCTAGACAAATTTTTATCAATCTATCATTTTTTGATATTTCGAGACTTTTTATTTTTTGAGGTCTATTTAAAACATTAAAAAACAGAATATTTTTCTTCGCTTTTCTGTGATCTTCCTTAATAATTAAAAAAGGCAAAAGTGGATTTGTTGAAATATGCAAATGTCGATAAGGGCTTTCTTCCGTTGGAATTGAAAGCAACAACGAATTTTTCTCTTGCGAATAGATTTCCGTAACTATTCCGCCAGATAAAATTTTGTTAAGTTCAACAACCGTTCTATTTAAATAATAGTAATTTCTTAGCATAATCAATTTAATTTATTGCTCAAATATACTAAACATAGCATGCGATTGATTTTATTTTTAACAATTTGCAACTCTTTTAAAGTTCAAAGGCATTCTATTATTTTTGCCTATAAGCAAAAATATTAGCGTAAATTTTTGCTTATAGGCAAAAATTATCGTGTAATTAGAAAATAAAATTTATATTTGCTTTTAAAAACTTGATGATTTAATGAAAACAAAAGATAAAATATTTAAAGACCCGCTTTACAATATTGTCGATTTTGAATTTGACAACAAAGTAGCAAATGTGTTTGAAGATATGCTCAAACGCTCAATTCCCGGTTATAGCGCAATAATTACGGCTGTTGGAATGCTTACAAAAATTTATTCGCAACCAAATAGCAATTATTACGATTTAGGCTCGTCGCTCGGAGCTTCGGCACTTGCAATGCGACGAAATGTTACGCATCCAAATTGCAGAATAATTGCAGTTGATAATTCCGAAGCAATGGTAAATCGTTCAAAAGATATTATTGGAATGGATAATTCGAAAACTCCTATTGATATTTTTTGCGATGATATTCGTAATTTCCCAATTGAAAAAGCGGCTGTGGTTGTGCTTAATTACACATTGCAGTTTATTTCGCCCAAAAATCGCGATAAGATTATCCAAAATATTTTTGATGGAATGAATAATGGTGGAATTTTAATCCTTTCCGAAAAAATCATTTTTGAAGATAATGAGCTTAACGAACGCCAAATTACTCGTTATCATAATTTTAAACGATTAAATGGTTACTCCGATATTGAAATTAGCAAAAAGAAGGAAGCCCTTGAAAATGTTCTAATTCCAGACACGGTGGAAATTCATAAAAAAAGATTACTAAATGCAGGATTCAAAACTGCTGATATTTGGCACCAAACTTTTAATTTTATTTCAATTGTGGCTGAAAAATGATTGATTATTCCAACTTTCTTAATTTTATTCAGACAAATCAATTGCGGAAATATTCCGACCATTTCCAACAGAAAATTGCAGAAGCCTCCGAGGAGACAAGCGACAATTTAAAATGGCAAAATGTAATTGATAGTTTTCCTAAAATTATTCCTTCCGAGATAGATTTTTCGCGAAGTACAATTAAAATTGGAAATGAAAACGATTGCTCAGCTAATGTTAGCGCACAACTTAGAAATTCACTCATGGAACTACGTCCTTGGCGAAAAGGTCCTTATAATTTATTTGGAAATTTCATTGACACCGAATGGCGAAGTGATTGGAAATGGGACAGATTAATTGACCACATAACTCCATTAAAAAACAAAAAAGTTTTGGATGTTGGTTGCGGAAACGGTTATCATTGTTTAAGAATGCTTGGCGAAGGTGCTAAAAATGTAATTGGAATTGACCCTTTTATACTTAGTTTGTACCAATTTAAGGCAATAGATAAATTTATAAATAGTAATTTAATGTGGTTACTTCCGTTAAAAATGGAGGATTTTCCTCAAAATACAAAATATTTCAACACAGTTTTTTCAATGGGCGTTTTTTATCACCGCCGCTCACCTTTTGAACATCTTTATGAATTACGCGATGCACTACAGCCAAAAGGCGAATTAGTTTTGGAAACGCTGATAATTGACGGAAAACTCGGCGAAGTTCTTGTTCCCGAAGGACGATATGCACAAATGCGAAATGTTTGGTTTATTCCTACAATTTTAACTTTGGAATCGTGGCTAAAAAAATGTGGATTTGTAAATATTAGAGTAGTTGACGTAACTTCCACCACAATTGAAGAACAAAGAAGTACAGAATGGATGACTTTTGAATCGCTAAAAAACTTTCTTTCGCCAAATGATTTAACAAAAACCGTTGAAGGCTATCTCGCACCAAAACGAGCCATTTTTATTGCAAACACACAATAAATTACTTTATTGTAAAAAATAATCTGCTTAAATTATAGCGTAATATTTCTTATTTTATTTATCAATTTGGAGTAACAATGAAAAAACTAATTTCTTTAATGCTTCTTTTGTCAACTTTTTCAATCATTTTTATTTCTTGTGGCGAATCAAAACCAGAAATAGACAAAATGGCTTTAATGACAAAAGCAAACGCAGTTTTCCAACAATTGCCTGCAAAAATGCCAGGTTCAGAAAATGACACACCGGAACTAATTGCTTTAGGTGAAAAACTTTATTTTGATGTTCGTCTTTCAAAAGAGAATAATCAATCTTGCAACACTTGTCACGTTATTGATAATAATGGCGCTGGTGTTGATAATTTACCAACTTCTCCAGGTTCAATTGCAAAAACGATTGGAGTTCGTAATTCTCCAACTGTTTTAAATGCTGGTTTTCACTTTGTTCAATTTTGGGATGGTCGTTCTCCTGACTTAAAAGACCAAGCAAAAGGTCCAATATTAAATCCAATAGAAATGGGAATGCCTGACGAAAAAAGTGTTGAACAAAAAATTGCTGCTATTGAAGAATATCAAACAATGTTCAAAGCTGCTGGAATTGCAATTACTTACGATAATTTAGCTGGTGCAATTGCCGCTTTTGAACGTACTTTAATTACAAAAGACAGATTTGATATGTTTTTGAAAGGAAATCCACAAGCAATTACCGATGTTGAAGCTGAAGGTTTAGCTCTTTTTATCGATAAAGGTTGCACAACTTGTCACACTGGTCCATTACTTGGTGGAAATATGTTCCAAAAAATGGGATTGTTGAAACCTTATACCGATACAACCGATAAAGGTAAATTTGATTTAACCAAAGTAGAAGCCGATAAATATATGTTCAAAGTTCCTTCATTAAGAAATATTGCTTTAACAGCACCATATTTTCATGATGGAAAAGTTGCTGATTTGAAATCCGCAGTTACATTAATGGCTGATATTCAATTAGCTAAAACATTAACCGAAGACGAAACAACAAAATTAGTTGCGTTCTTAGAATCGCTATCAGATATTAAATTAGCGAAAGCACAGAAAAAAGTGCAATAATTGTTATTTTTTACTATCTTGGATTTGCACAAATTGTGCGTAATTTTTATAACTAAATTTAGTAGTTCTCACTACTTGCACTCAAAGTCCGACAGAATTCTGTCGGACTTTTTGTTTTAAAAGGTTTTGAATGTTATTGTGTGTCTTGGAATGGGTTGATTTACTTGTATTTCGTTTTTAATAATGATATCTGCACTGCACAAAATCAATTTCATTATCTTTAACAACATATACTAATCTATGCTCTTGTGTTATTCTTCTTGACCAAACTCCGCTTCCTAAATATCTCAAAGGTTCTGGTTTTCCAATTCCCTCAAATGGATTCCGCACTGTTGCTTCAACTAATTCTAATATTTTTAAAGCTATTTTACGGTCAATTTTTACCCAATAACTAAGGTCTTCTCTAAATTCGTCGTGAAAAACTGTTATTGTTTTTTCTTCCAATTTTTTATTCAAGACCAAATTCCTTTTTTAGGTCGCTTATAGTTTGTGGAACTTCTTTTCCTTCTTGAACTTTCAATAATGTTTGTAATAATCTTTGAGCATTTTTAGGTGAACGAAGTAGATGATTTGTTTCTAAAATTCCAGAAAGTTCACTTTCTGAAATCATTGCAACATTTTCGGCATTTTTACGATTTATTATTACAACTTCCCGATTAAGAGAAACTTCATCCAACAGACTTGCTAAATTTTGACGCGCTTGGCTATATGTTAAACTAATTGACATTTTATATTCCTTTTTTATTGTACAACATTATTGTACATATATTTTTGAATAAATACAAGAGGTTTTTTGATGGATGCAACGGAGTGGGTAATAACCGGCCGCCCTAAAATAGGAATGCCAAATATTGCACACACTTATAATTTTTAAAAACATTTAATTAACACTACTACTTAAAACTACAATTTTAAATAATACTCAAAACTTAAAATACCAATACCGTCAAAACGTTCAAGGCGTTCGGTTGGTTTGCTGGTTATACGATAATTATAATTTAGACTCATTTCTATGTTTGTTTAGTGCTTCTTTACTTGGGTAATATTCAAAATTAATTGGCAAGCTAATTTTCTTGCCATTGTATTTCTGATATTCAGTGTTTTCTAATTTTTCGGAAATTTTTACGGTGTATGTTTTTTCATCAATTGAAATTAAACGTAGATCAAAAAGCGTATGTAAATCTGCACGTAATAGAATCCCATTTTGAATTTTATTTGTTTCTTCACCCAAATATGGGATTATATGTGAGGCTTCTAAAGCTTCAGGAACATTACAATCAGAAATCGCACACCTTGAATTATAGGCATTGAGTAAACTTTGTCGAAAAATTGTCTGACCCCTTCGTTGAACAATGGAGCTCAAAGTTCGCTCTCTTGCATCTATTAAATTTTCGGGATTAAAAATATTCTGAAAATCGAAAGAAGTTTCTAGATTATTAATCATACGCGTAATTTCTGCACTTAGAGAATTGATTATAGGTTCTTTTACAAGATTACTTTTTGTATAGTTAATACCAGTTGGAGTTAATTTCCAATATCCGTTTTTATCAGTGTTTAACAATTTTCTTGTTTCATTGGCATTATAAAGTAGCTCATTATTTACTAAGTGTAATCTGGCAAACTGAACACGATTTGCCCAGTGACTTTTACTCTCTTTATATTTCTCAGTTTTTTCTTTTTCGGTTAATTCATGAAATAATTTAGCGAGATCATCGTATACAATATTACAATGAAGTACATTATTTTCTGAATTATACAATAGTTTCAGAAGTTCGTCTTGGATTACATTATCATTTGGAATAGACATAATTTTTTACCGTATAACGGCGTTGTGCCTAAGCAGAAGCCCAGAACAGCAATGCCACATTTATTAAATATTTTTATAGTAGAACAAACTTTCATTTATAAACTACGTTAAACAACAAAACCGAAACGGAACTACAAACCCTTAAATTGCACAAATGCCAAATGCGAAAACGCTTTCTGCTTGAGGCACTTGTTATATGGAATTCTCTTTCTCTACAAAATATGTTTCATTCATTTCGATATTGTGGATTAAATCATTTCTTACTATTTGCATATATCCTTCCTCATTACTTCGTAATGTTGACTCTATATTCTTTCTGGTTGCATTTATTAAATTGCATTGATCTTCCGAGAGATAAAATTGATAATTCTCTATTGCATTCATTGTTAGATTGAATTTCTTAATTGATATTTCTTTTTCCGCTTTCATTTCCACTAAGCTTGATATTAATTCCTCAATTCTCTTTCTCGAAATCTGAGGCATTAAACTTGGTATAAAATCAATCATGCCATCCTCAGAAACAATTAAAACAAAGGTATTGTATTTGTTTTTGATTGATTCATAGTACCGAATAGCGGAGTTATATCTTGCACCTCTCGCTGAGCTACCTTTATCAACAGCTAATCCGTCTAGAATAACACCCATCGCATAACATTTGCCTTCATAATCTAACAGCAACGCACCATCTATGTTTGTTACTTTTTGTATAAAATTACTATCAATAGGGACCGGAGTAATTTTAAATGACTGTTTTTTTAATCTTATGCTCTCTTCTTCAGCACCTTCTGATATTACAAGCATTGTTCCATGCTTTTGGGTAATCGCTTGTTCGATTATTGACCAAATAGTATCAACATTTGATTCATTCGACTTCTGAAATATCCTATGGAAATCTGAATAAAATTTATTTTTATCAATACGTTGTTTAGGCACACTTGGAACATTGTATGCAGTACTTAATAAAAGTTTGCCATCATGAAATGCTTCCCAATGATAATGTTTGGTAAATTTTATTAGAAATAAATTTTCCGCCACAGGATTATAATTACCTCTTAATTCACCAATCCCATAAATTAATGCTGAATCAGAAATCAAATGATTATTCTCAGACGAAAGCTCCAGTAATTTTCGAACTTTTCTATATTCTGTTATTCTAATTGGATCATCAAATTTAATGGTTAATCTTATATTGTCATGCTTGTTAGGAGCAATTATCATATTTCCATTTACATCTTGATTTTCATATTTCAGAGAAGATATAATATTACACGCATCAAATAATCCATGAAGACCGTCAAAATTATCCCCCCTTGATGATATGGTATACATGAAATTTTTCCCAGCTCTTCGCATTATTTCATCATTGTCGTAGTCACTGAAAGATGTTGATGCCCCGGCTTCTGGTACGTGTAATTCAAAAGAGCCAATTTCAAGTAATTCTTTTATAACCGAATTTAATAAAGAGGTAGAAACATGATATCTATCTTGCCATTTATCATTAAATAATCTGTAATGCTTATCAAAAGCTTTCTTGTCAATTTGCATAATAGAAAAAACTAAATAGCCATCTTTCAGAATCGGAAATGATATAAATGAAACCAAGTTGTCATAAGCAGATTCTCGCTCCACAATTTTTAGTATTGCATCGCGATAAGAATTTTTAACTAATCTTAGATCGTGATTTTGTTGAGCAATGGGGTGTGAATGATGAATGCGCGATTCGGCATCGGCTTTCATCAACTCTTTTGCTAATTTTTCTATTTCCTTAAAATCAGATTGACGATATCCACAATCTTCAGGTTCAAGACAGATTGAATGACTATGTTCTTTTTCCTCTATTAATACACCTATTAAAAAGATATTAGGATTTAAATACGGATCTATTTTCCTTATAATCCTTTCAACAAATACTTTTTGAGAAATTAAATAATGTTGTTGATAACCCCACATAAATTGATCAATAGTATAAGCCATTTATTTCCCTATTTTATTCCATATAACTATATATTAAGCTGCAACAAAATGTTGCGTTTTGGAATGTTATACAGCAAGTTTGTGCAGTATAACAAACCATTGTTAATTTATTTAATCTTTGTAACTTGTTAAATAACAACAAATTATAACCATTTCAAAATTCTAATAAGGAATGTTATCAAGCAACTATTTGAAGTTTAACATTCCTACAATTTATTCAAAATAAAACACTTAACAATTTTTGTAATGCAGCTAAATTAAAAAACCCAGAACAAACATCCCACAAAAAACAAATTTTCTACATTTCTTAAAAAGTAAATTAACCAAAAAGAGAGTTTTATCCAAGAATTTTCAAAAACCATTTTTATTTTTAGTTCACAAAATATTATCGTGTTATCATATTCTATACTTCGGCAATTATGGTTGTTTGTTGCCGTTATATAGTTTTAAGCATTTTCATTTTAACCTCTTTTTGCTCTACTTCCTACAATAACTGGCGCTAAAAAAGTTGTAAATAAGACCAAAATCCAGATTTTTCCATTTAGAATGTTATAATCAGCAAATAATTTTTCCCAAGTATGACCCATTACAAAATGACCAAATATAAATTCAAAACTTATTGTTAGTAAAAGCCATAAAAATCCGATTGAAATTAATTCCTTTTTTGAGAAATCACTATTCAAATAACGTAGAAAAAGAAAAGTTGCAAAAAGTAATAATAAAATGAGTGAAATTGTGCTTAAAATATGTCCAATAGAACTTCCCAAATTTGGAGTAATTACAAATTCACGAAACATTCCGTTAATAATTGCAATAATTACTAAAACGAACCACATTAAAATGCTTTTCAAAAAAATCTTTGCTTTCATAAAAACTCATAATTATTTTAGAATTTTAGGTAATCAAAACTATAATATTGCTCAAGTCTTTCCAATTTAATTGGATTAAAATATATTTAATAAAAGAGTAGTATATTTACATACTTAAAAAGACAACAAGTCTTAAATATTTTTACATTATTAGAAAAAAAGATTGTTTCACTTTTCCAACAAAATTAGAAACAATAACTTAACAGATAGGAAAGTTCAAATTGAATAAATTAGATAACAAAAACCACTTAATAAATGAAAAATCGCCATATCTTTTGCAACACGCCAATAATCCAGTAAATTGGTTTCCCTGGTGCGATGAAGCTTTTGAAAAAGCACAAACCGAAAACAAGCCAATATTTTTATCAATTGGCTACTCAACTTGCCATTGGTGCCATGTTATGGAACACGAATCGTTTGAAGATATTGAAGTTGCGACCGAAATGAACAAAACGTTTATTTCAATAAAAGTTGATAGAGAAGAACGCCCTGACATTGACAGCATTTATATGACGGTTTGCCAAATGCTTACTGGAAGCGGTGGCTGGCCACTTACAATTATAATGACGCCTGACAAAAAGCCATTTTTTGCTGGCACTTATTTTCCCAAAGAAACGCGTTTTGGAAGAATTGGGATGCTTGAATTATCAAAAAAAATTGCCGAAAATTGGATTAGTGAAAGAAGTAAAATCGATTTTTCTGCCGAACAAATTACTGAAGCCGTTAAAAATCAGAACAATTCTGTTGGTAAATTGCAAATAACCGAAGAGGCAATGGCAAACGCATTTGAGCAGTTTAAGTCGCGATTTGATTCTAAATTTGGTGGTTTTGGTTCATCTCCCAAATTTCCTTCGCCACATAATTTAACTTTTTTACTCCGCTATTGGAAACACACTGGAAATTTAGATGCTTTAAATATGGTTGAAAAAACTCTTTCGTCAATGCGTTTGGGTGGCATTTTTGACCATGTTGGATTTGGATTTCACCGTTATTCAACTGACCGCGAGTGGTTTCTTCCTCATTTTGAAAAAATGCTTTATGACCAAGCTCTTCTTATTAATGCTTATACCGAAACTTTTCAAGCAACACAAAATGAAAAATATTTAACGGTTGCAAATGAAATTATTGAATACGTTTTGCGTGATATGACTTCGCCCGAAGGTGGATTTTTTTCCGCAGAAGATGCTGATAGCGAAGGCGTTGAAGGCAAATTTTATGTTTGGAGTGTTGACGAAATTCGTAACATTTTGGACGAAAAAGATGCCCAACTTTTTATTACAACATTTAACTTAGAGCAAGATGGAAATTTTTCAGAAGAATCAACAAAAACAAAAACTGGCGAAAATATTCCATTTTTGAAATACGATTTGGAAACAACTTCAAAAAGAATTGTCCTTGAACAAGCCGAATTAGGGAAAAGGTTAGAAAATATTAGAAAAAGGCTGTTTTTAGAGCGAAAAAAAAGAATTCATCCATACAAAGATGATAAAATTTTAACTGATTGGAATGGATTAATGATTGCCGCGATTTCAAAAACTGCACGAATTACGCAAAGCACAAAGTTAATTGACGCTTGCGTTAAATCAATGCAATTTATTTTAACAAACTTGCGGGACAAAGATGGCAGATTGTTACATCGTTATCGCGATGGCGAATCCTCAATTAAAGCAACGCTTGATGATTATGCATTTGTAATTTGGGGTTTGTTGGAATTATATGAAACCACATTTCAAACAAATTATTTAAAAACTGCTATTGAATTCCAAAATATCCAAAATAAATATTTTTGGGATGAAGTAAATTTCGGATATTTTTTAACAGCAAACGACGCTGAAAAATTGCTAACAAGAAGCAAAGAAGTTTATGACGGTGCAATTCCTTCGGGAAATTCTGTTTCGTTCAATAATTTGTTAAAATTGTCGCGACTAACTGCAAACTCCACTTTTGAAAATTTTGCTTCCAAAATGAGTGCTTCATTTTCCGAAATTGTAAATAAAGCACCAAGTGGAACTACAATGATGTTGCAAGCGGTAAATTTTGCAATTGGAAATCCTTCCGAGGTTCTAATAATTGCCGAATCGGAAAACCAACTGACAGAAGAATTGTTGAAAACATTGAATAGTGCTTTTATTCCAAACAAAGTCGTAGTTTTGAAAACCAAAGCAAATGAAAGTGAACTTTCCCAAATTGCTTCATTTACCCAAAATTACAATATTTTGGAGGGAAATCCACTAATTTATGTGTGCAAAAATTACAATTGCAATCTTCCAACAAATGAAATTAATATTGCACTTGAAATGTTAAACTAACATTTTGCAATAAAATCACGACTTTTTCATTGAATTATATTAAATTTGAAAAAAGAAAATTATTTGAAATGCTTACAAAAGATAAATTACCACATATAATAAGTCTTGTTGACGATGAATCGGAAGAAGTTCGCGATTTTGTTTTGAAAGACTTAAACGATTACGGCACTGATTTGGAAAGTGATTTGGTTGAGTTTTCCGATATTCTCAATCTAAAAAATTTGCAGGCAATTAAGCCCATTATCGAAAAAAACCGTCGCGAATGGCTTATAGCAAATTGGAAAACTTGGTATTCGCCTTTTTCCGAATTGGAAAAAATTGAAACGGCAATGAATATTATTTCCAAATTTCAACTTGGAATTTTACAGCAAACTACTCTTTCAATAAAATTAGATATTATTGCTGGAAATTTCATGAATCTTTATCCTTACGGAAATGAACTGGATTTGTCATATTATCTTTTCAACATCCTAAATCTTAGAGGAAATAAAGACGATTATTACAATCCTTTAAACAGCAATCTTTATTACGCTTTTGAAAGTGGTGTTGCTCTTCCAATAACTTTGGTTTTAATCTACATTTTAGTTGCCGATAGAGTTGGGCTAAAAGTTGTTGGATGTAACTTTCCTGGACATTTTTTAGCCAAAATTGAAATTGATGGCGAAATGATTTTAATTGATTGTTTTAACGAAGGAAAAGTTATTTTTGGTTCCGATTTAAGTGATTTAACCGATGATTCGCAAGAAGCATTAGCAACAATTATCAACGCTCCTCTTTCGGCTCGCACAATTATTAAGCGAGTTTTGAGCAATTTGATTAACGCTTATAAAGAAAAAGGCGATGTAGTTCATCAACAATTTTTTAAAGAATTGATGCTTTCTGCTCCTTTACGCTAAATAATTCAAAATTTTTGACTTTCTTATTCCTCAAAAATTTCAAATTCTTCATCACCAGGACGAAGCTGGTCAAACATAGAACGAAGCGCATTAAATGCAGCTTGACTTCCACGATGTGCTGCTTTTCTGTAATAATTTGCGGCTTTTGCTTTGTCTTGTTTCACATTTAATCCTTTTTCATAGCAATAAGCCAAAGCTGCTTGAGCAGAAACTGAGCCTTCTTCTGATGTTTTTTCTAATAATTCGATGTATTTTTTTTCAGTGTTTCCTTGTTGAATTTTTGCAAAAGCTATGCGAACTTTAGCTTCAACGCTACCAAGTTCAGATGCAATAGTCCAATACTCTATTGCTAAATCTTTGTCTTGTTTAACCAAAGTTCCCGAAAAATAGCAAAGTCCAATTTCAATTATGGAATAAACATGCTTCAGTTCAACGCCTTTTTTTAGCAATAATAATGCTTGCTCATCAGTTAGTTGATAATCAAGTCCAAGAGCTGTTAATCCAGCCCAAACGTACATTGCATTAGGATTTCCTTTATCGCTTTCCTTTTTAAGCACGTCATAAAATGATTTGCTTTGACTTAATTTTATCAAATATTCAGCGGCTTTTCGCGAACCAAGTCTAAATGCGTGAATGTAATTTACAGCAGCTTTTATGTTGTTTTGCTCAACTAAAATGCCTTCTTGAAATGCCCGAGCAGAAATTAACAACGCTTCAGGGCTTCCTTTGCTACCAGCATAATTGATAAGTCCAATTCCAGTTGTATCTGATGATTTAATTGAATCGGCAAACTTATTAACTCCAAGCATTTCTTTAAGTTCTTTATTGTTCTTTTCCAAAATCATATTAAGATATTTTCGCGTATCGTTTTTGGAAACTGAATCTTGCTCAAGATTAATAAAATCGAGTTCCCAATCCTTTCCCCAAACAGCGGATTGAGAATTTGCATCTGCGGAAGTAACAATTGCTTGAGACGACGCATTTATTGTTTCATCGGCTTCGTGCGATTTTTCTGGAAGGGCAATTCCCATTTTTTGAAAATCTTTAATAGTTTCTTTAGCTGGCTTAAAATTTTGGTCGGCTGATTTTTTAATCCAATAATATGCCTCGGAATAATTACGATTTACAACCAAATTGTCTGTTAGAAAAATTCCATAAACAAACTGAGCTTCTGGCATTCCATTTTTTGCTGCAGCTTTAAAATAATTATAAGCTTCAAATGGACTCCATTCAATGCCAATTCCGTTATTTAACATAATTGCGTAATTGAACCAAGCCACCGTTAAATTTCGCTTAACTGCTTGTTGAATCCACTGAATTGCTCGCAAAGTGTCTTTTGGCATTCCCTGTCCAGTTAAATACCGCAAACCAAGCTCGTGTTGAGCAAATGGATCGCCACTATTTGCCTTATTTTGCAAAATATAAGCCGTCATTAAAGGATAAGTTTGATATTTTGGTTGCAATAGTGGATAAGAATGATTGTGAGGCCACTTTTGCTTAATGGCTTTACTAATTGTGGAATCTTGTGTTTGAGCTGATAAACTTCCAACAAGAAAAAAGAGAAACAAATAAATTACTGTTCGCAAAACATATCCTTTGAAAAAATTAAAAAGCAACAGCTATTTAGTGATATAATTATATTTCTGCAAATAATTATAGGGTAATTATTTTAGCATTTTGCAAAAAGTGGTAGTATTTACACCATGATTCGAAGAATAAGATGTTGAATCCATAAGATTGTCAATTATAAAAAGCCCCATTCCACCTTCGGGAGCGCTTGATAAATCTTCGGGGTTAAATTGGAGTTTTGGTTTTTCAAAATTTGTACGAGGTATTCCTGTTTCCAAAATACTTATTTCAACTTTAATTGGAGAAATGCTCACAATTACATCAATGTTATTCCCCGCTTTTTCGATATAGGCATGCTCAATTGAGTTGTTTAAAGCTTCCATTAATGAAATGAGTATTGGGTCAATAATATCTTTGTCTATTCCTTCTTCTGTCAAAAATGATTTAATTTTTCTTGACACCATCGAAATATTATGATATTCGCTTGTTATCGAAAATTTGTTTATAGCCATAATTAGAATATATTTTGTTTGTGCTAAGATATGGATATTTAATAAGATTTAAAACTTTTGGCGAATATATTTTACGCTAATTGTATATATTTCTATACAACTCCAATTAAAACCCTTCATAAAATGGTCTATATTTGTTCATTTTCGAACTATTTTTCGTTGGCACTTCAGTTGTATATAAAATTCACAATTTATTGGAGTTAAAAATGAAAAAAATATTACTAACTATCTTATTATTTCCAATTTTACTATTTGGGCAATATAATAGTGCCGCTTTTAATGTTGGATATTTTAATCCATCAGCAATTGATGGCGGACTTGTTCTTGGTTACAAAGGCGAAAAATTTGCAGATAGAAATTTGAGCTTTGGTTGGAATGTGAGTTGGTTTCACAAACAGTATATTGACCAAGTCTTGCTAAGTGAGGCAGAAAAATATTACGGCGTTCTTGAAGGCTCCCTGATTGAAAACAAAGCGACCACAAATCTGCATTCAATTCCAATTATGGGTTCAGTTACTTCATACTTTCCATTTACACCTTTTGCTGACATATTTGTAACTGGTGGTGTTGGTCTTGAGGGATTAATAATTTCATACAATAATTTACAAAACGAAACCGAAAGCGATATTAAAACCGCGTGGGATATTGCTTGGGAAATTGGGACTGGAGTTTCTTACAAATTAGGCAAACGTTCACGTTTTTATGGCGAACTTTCCTATCACGATTCAAATCCAAGTTGGAATTTTAAGGTTTATGACCCAAATACAGGCGAAACAAGATTTTTAGAACAGACTTTTGATATGAGTGGAGTTGCGCTAAAATTTGGCGTAAAATTTATGTGGTAATTTTCCCAATAACAAAAACCAGAGGGCTTATCCGACACTTAACGGCTTTATTGTGGAAATTTATTTTTAGATTTCCACAATAATTTTTGTTACATAATTCTATTCTTTTTACTATTTTCCAATCCATAAACCTAAAAACAAGGATTTTTTATGAAATATATTATACTTTTTTCGTTCTTTTTTACTTCATTTCTTTTTTCACAAGATATGACAAATATGCGAGAATATTATTTTGTTGAATTATTGCGAATACCAGATAGACCCGTGCTCGATAGCACAACAACTGTGAAAATCCAAACTGCGCATTTAAATAACATTGATAGTCTATATAAAGCTGGGAAACTAGTTCTTGCGGGACCTTTTGGTGATAATAAAGGTGGTGGAATTTTTGTTCTTAAAGCAAGTTCGTTGGAAGAAGCGACCCAAATGTGCGAATCTGACCCAGCAATAAAAAACAAACGACTTAATTATACGATTAGACCTTGGTGGACTGATAAAACATCGTTTACTGCTGAAAAGGATTAATTTTTTGCCTATTTTAAGTTGAACGTAACTCTATTTTTTTAGTTCAAAATCGATAAATACTGGCATATGGTCAGAAGGAAATTTTTCATCAAATTGGTCAAAAGCAATTGAATGCGACAAAACACTTATTTTGGGTGAAACGAAGATATAATCAATCTTCTCGCCTTCTGTAATTTTGTGATTAAATCCATTAAATGTAATATTTTGTCCAATATTTTTGTCGGTTTCAAACTGTGAGTCATTTAATAATTTGGAATTTATCAGATTTTTATAGCCGTCAAAGTCAGAAGTAAAGTTAAAATCGCCCATTAAAATAATTGGATAATTTTGAGCTAATTCCTCAATTTTGGATAAAATTAGCTTTACACCTTCGTTGCGAGCCAAAATGCTTTGATGATCTAAATGAGTATTCATCACAAAAAGAGTATCTTTTTGTATTTTTTCTATAATAACAGCCCAAGTTGCAATTCTTTTATAACTTGCACCCCAACCCAAAGAAGGAATTTCTGGCGTTTCTGAAATCCAAAATGTGCCATTTTTTTCAACTGAAAACTTATCAGAAATAAACAAAGCACTAAATTCGCCTTGCATTATTCCATCATCTCGTCCAACGCCAATTTGTTTGAAGTTGTTAAACTTGTTTGCCAAAAATTCAATTTGAAGATAAACTGCTTCTTGAACTCCAAAAATATCTGGATTTTTCAGTTCTATTAAGTTGGCTAAATTATCCTTTCTTAAATCCCATTCCTCGCCAGGATTGTTATTTGCGTATCTAATATTATACGTTAAAATACGAGTAGTTTGTGATAAGGTAGAAATTTGGGAAAACAATACAAATATAACAAATAGTGTTTTTTTCATTTATTTCCCCAAATTACAAGTTGAAATTTTATATTTTTTTAATCTTTTGTATAAACGCGAACGTAATCTACTTCCATTTTTGCAGGAAGACACGAATTATCGATACCTTGAGCACCACCCCAATTTCCACCAAAAGCTACATTTAGAATAAGATGAAATCGTTTATCAAAAGGCCATTCTGCAGAAGTGTTGTTTTCGTTAGCAAAACTGAAATATTTTTGGTTATCAACTAAAAAATCGATTTTGGTTGAATCCCATTCAATTGTGTAAACGTGAAAATCAGTTGATGCAGTTGGAATAACAATTTGGGACGATTTTTGAGTTCCAATTGAGTGATTATAAGATTGTGTGTGAACCGAGCCATGAATTCTGTTTTGGTCGTATCCAACATGTTCCATAATATCAATTTCACCACTTGCGGGCCAACCGCCATAAACCCAATCAGTAGGCAACATCCAAATTGCGGGCCAAGTTCCAAGTCCGCTTGGAATTTTTGCTTTAACATCAACTTTTCCATAAAGCCAATCGCCTTTTTCGCGAGTAACTAAACGAGCAGAAGTATATTTAATTGCCGCATCTTCGTAATATTGAGCTTCTATTTCAAGCTTTCCATTATTAACACGAACATTTACTGAATCGGAAGTATAATATTGAAGTTCATTATTTCCCCAACCGTGTCCACCAATATCATAACCCCATTTTGAATCATCTGGTTTTCCGTTAATATCAAATTCATCATTCCAAATAAGTGTATAACCTGCAACTTTGGTTGAATCTTCAGTTTTGGGTTCAGTAATATTTTCATCCGAACTGCAAGCAAATGCAAGACTTGAGAAAAGAATTACTAATAAAACTACATTTTTTGCTTTCATTTTAATCTCTTTCTATTAAAAATTATTGTTTAGTCTGAAAACGAGTCGCCAATAAATGCGACTCGTAAATTGCTACCAAAAAATGGTATAAAATATAACAAGCAATATTAAGATTGTGTATGAACTAATATTAAATACTAAATCAGTAATAAATAAATTGGCTGTTAATTGAATTCCTTTTGGGTCATCCACTTCAACAGAAGTTGTCATGCTAACACCAGCAATAATTGCTAAAGTAATTAAAAATGTGTAAAGCATTTGGTCTAAAAATGGAAGATTTGCACCTGGCAATTTTAACAAAAATGCAACAACTATGGATAAAATAATTCCAATAATTGCAGCTTTGTTTGTAGTTTTTTTCCAAAATAAGCCCATAATAAATACTGCAAGTACGCCAGGACTAACCAAACCAGTATATTCTTGAATATATTGAAACATCTGTGGAATACTTCCTAAAAACGGAGCAATTAAAACCGCAATAATAAGTGCTACAGTGGCTGAAATTCTACCAATGTTAACCAATTTGGTTTCGCTAGAATTTTTACCAATGTAAGGCTTATAAATATCCATAGTAAATATTGTTGAGGTAGAATTTAACATTGAAGCTAACGAAGAAACAATAGCAGCAACTAAAGCTGCTAAAACAAATCCTTTAAAGCCAATTGGAATAAAAACTGAAATTAACCATGGATACGCTTTATCGTAATTAATTGAGCCATTTGCATTTGTAAAAGCCTCTTGAACTCCTGGTATTATTGCAGTTCCTTCAGGTTGTGAAAACATAACGTAAGCAACTATTCCAGGAACAACAACAATTAAGGGAAGAATCATTTTTAAGAAAGCTGCAAATGCAATTCCACGTTGCGCTTCTTTAAGTGATTTTGCAGCCAACGTTCTTTGAATAATGTATTGGTTAAATCCCCAATAATAAAGATTTGCAACCCACATTCCTCCAATTAAAACTGCAATACCAGGCAAATTGTTGAACTCAGGATTATCTCTACTGATTATCATATGCAATTTTTCATCGGCAACAGAATAAATATGAGAAAATCCATTCATAATTCCACCTTCGGGTGTAACGGCATTTACAGCCAAAAGCGTAGTAATTAAGCCTCCAATGATTAGCAGAACAACCTGAAAAACATCTGTCCAAGCAACTGCAGATAAGCCACCATAAAGCGAATAAGTGGCGGCAATAAGGGCGAGTCCTAAAATGGAATAGGTTAGCAAACTACCATCGCCATTACCAATAATTGTATCGAGAGCTTTACCTCCAAGAAAAAGAACTGAAGTTAAATTTACAAAGATAAAAAGAGCAACCCAAAAAATGGCAAGAATGGTTTTTAGGTTTGTGCTGAAACGCTGTTCCACAAATTCTGGAATAGTGTAAATGTTCTTTTCAATAAAAATTGGCAGAAAGAATTTACCAACAACAAGCAAAGTAATTGCCGCCATCCATTCGTAAGAAGCAATTGCAAGTCCGACTGCGAATCCAGAACCCGACATTCCAATAAATTGTTCAGCAGATATATTTGCAGCAATTAGTGAAGAGCCTATTGCCCACCAAGGTAATGACTTACTTGCCAAAAAGTAATCGGTTGAGTCTTTTTCTTTGCCTTTTTTCTTGCGGGAAACCCAGAGTCCTAAAGAGACAATTGAAAATACATAAAGTCCAAAAACTATATAGTCTATAAAAGAAAATGTCATGTTAACTCTAATTTTAAAATTTTGAAGTTCCACCTAAGTGGAACTTCTGTTCTTAAATTTGTAAGAGAAATATTACTATGCAAATTTTGGTTTAAATCCTTTCCAACCATAATAAGCAATGTACATATAGCACAAAACTGGAATAAAAAATGCATAGTGAATTCCTATAGTATCAGCAAAATACCCTTGTGAAAGAGGAATTAAAGCACCACCAACAATAGCGGTACAAAGAATTCCAGATGCTTGTCCTGTGTGCTTGCCAAGCCCATCAATTGCAAGAATGAATATTGTTGGGAACATAATTGAATTAAATAAACCAACAGCAAGAATTGACCACATTGCAAGTTGTCCAAATGAAAACATTGAAACAATCACGAGTACTGCAGCTGCTAAAGCATTAAAAGTAAGTACAACATTTGGTTTAATTTTGCGTTGAATAGCAGAACCGACAAATCTACCAACCATTGCTCCACCCCAATAAAACGAAACAAACTTTCCAGCATCTGCTTCTTTTAACCCAGCAACAAAATCTTGCCCAAGATAGCTTACCAAGAAAGAGCCAATAGAAACTTCACCACCAACGTAAACAAAAATTGCTAAAGCACCCAGAACCAAATGTTTGTATTCCCAAGCACTTTTTTTATTATTACTTTCAACAACATCAGCATCAGAAGATTGAGCTGCAGCTTCAACTTTTGGTAATTTTATAACTGCAAAAATTGCGGCAATTATAAATAATGCTGCGGCTAAACCAAGATATGGTAATTGAACAGCACTTGCTTCAGCTAATTTATAAGCAGAAATTTGGTCTGTGGTCATTATTTTCAATTCTTCTGCTGTTTTGACAGCAAGAGATAAAATTAGAAGTGAGCCAAATAATGGTGCAATTGTAGTTCCAAGTGAATTGAAAGCTTGTGTTAAGTTTAATCTACTTGAAGCAGTTTCTGGTTTTCCAAGAATTGCTACATAAGGATTTGCGGCAACTTGCAACAAAGTAATTCCGCTAGCAAGAATAAACAAAGCAAACAAAAACATTCCAAATGATTGATACCCTGCAGCAGGGTAAAACAACAAACTTCCAATTCCAGCTGTAATTAATCCAATAACTATTCCGTTTTTATATCCTATTTTTTCAACAAGCATTCCAGCTGGCAAGGAAACGAGTGCATAAGCAGTAAAAAAGCTGAATTGAATTAACATAACTTGAGTGTAACTCAAAGTAAAAACAGCTTTTAAGTGTGGAATTAAAATGTCGTTTAAGCAAGTAATAAATCCCCACATAAAAAACAATGTAGTTAAAATTGATAACGCAAAAGTATAATTCTTATCAGAACCTGAATGTGTTTTTGTGTTCGAAGCAAAAGTGCCTGAAGCCATAAAATCTCCTATTTTTTAACAAAGAATTTTTGTGTTAATTCGCCAATTGTTACTTGGTATTCACCCGGTTCAACAATGCGCTTAATTTCTTGATTGATAAATGACAAATGTTCAGAAGATAGCGTAAATATAATTGTCTTGGTTTCACATGATTTAAGATTCACTTTTTAAATTCCTATTTTTGTCTTGAAACTGTATCATTAACTGCTCTCAATGATAAATCAATAGAATTTTTTCTTGCAATTTTCGCACGTTCTTAACTTCAATATTAAATTCTATTGATTGATTCACATTGTAATCCGTTCCTAATATTTGCAAATTGATTAAATCAATTAGTAGTATAACTTAAACCAAAATCATATGGGAATAAAGGTTCATAAACTTTATCACCTATATTTATTGGAATTTGTGTCATATCTTTTGGCCAAGTAACTGGCAATTTTCCGCTAAAGTTAACATCGCCAAAAATAACATCAGCAACGCCTTGTCCTTCTGTTCCAGGCAACCAAGCTGCTACAAAAGCATTTGCATCTTCAATTGCTGAATTGACAATTAAAGGTCTTCCAGAAAGCAAAACTACAACAAATGGTTTTCCACTTTTCTTTAGGTTTTTAATCAATTTGGTATCTTCGGCATTAAGACTTAAATCTTTTCTGTCGCCAAACATTTCTGCATAAGGATCTTCGCCAACAACTGCAATAATTACATCGGCATCTTTTGCTCCACTTGCATCTTTAGAATATGTAACTTTTGTAGTTTTGCTAACAGTATTTTGAATTGCTGCTAAAATAGTAGTTCCGCCTTTCATAACTTCGCCATGCTGTCCTTGCCACGAAATAGTCCAACCACCACATTGCATTCCAAGATTATCGGCACCATTTCCTGTTACAAGAATATTACCCACATTTTTTGAAATTGGTAAAACGTTATTTTCGTTCTTCAATAATACTAAAGATTGTTGCACGCATTGTCTTGCAACTTCGCGGTGTTCTTGTGAGCCAACTTTTGCGAGTAATTCTTTATTAGCTTTATTTTTGTTGAACAAATCCAAATTGAATTTTGCAGTTAATATTCTTCTAACAGCATCGTCAATTCTACTCATAGGAACTCTATTTTCGGCAACAAGCTCTTTTAACTTTGTTATAAAATCTATATAAGTATTTGAAGGTAACCCGTTTTCGCCAATTTTACCCTGAGCAGCAGGACCGTTAGGAATCATAATCATATCAAGACCAGCATTAATTGCCTTTTCAATATCGTCTTTATAATTTAATGAGAGCTGATCAATTGCTGCCCAATCTGAAACAACAAATCCTTTAAAACCTAACTCTGTTTTAAGTAAATCGTTTATTAAGTATTTATTTCCGTGTAGTTTTTCACCGTTCCAACTATTGTAAGAAGCCATTATAGAACCAGTGTTTTCTTTCATTGCCGCAATATATCCAGCTAAATGAATGCTTCGTAATTCTTCTTCGCTAACTTCTGTGTTTCCTTGATCAACACCATTTGTAGTTCCGCCATCGCCAACATAATGTTTTGTGCATGATAGAATTGCATCTGTAGCTGATAAATCAGTTCCTTCTAATCCTCTAACTGAAGCAGCACCTAATTCTGCAACAAGAGTTGGATTTTCTCCAAAACTTTCATAAGATCTTCCCCAACGTTCGTTTCTTGTAACAGCAACGCAAGGTGCAAAAGTCCAATGAATTCCTGTGCCAGCAATTTCTTTTGCAGTAATATTAGCTGCTTTTTTAACTAGCTCGGCATTGCGAGTAGCTCCTAAAGCTATATTGTGTGGAAATACAACAGCTCCATTAATATTGTTGTGACCATGTACGGCATCAATTCCAAGAATTAACGGAATTGCCAAACGTGTTTTTAATGAGTAAGTCATTAACGAATCAGATATCTTTGCCCAACCAGCAGCAGTTATATCGTCAACTTCTGAACCACCACCCCAAAGGACAGAACCGATAAAATATTTGTTAATGTCGTTAAAATCTTGAAACGCCATATAATCGACTTGCGTCATTTGTCCAATTTTTTCATCAAGAGTCATTTTGCTTAATAACTCGTTTACTTTTTCTGATGTTGGAATTGGTTCTTTTTGAGCAGTGCAAGATGTTGAGAGAAACACCATTCCTAACAATAAGCTAAATACAGTAATTTTCATTTTTTCCTCAGATTACTTTAGTAGTATCATTTTTTTTGTTTTAATAAATTTTTCGGTTTGAAGTTGATAAAAATATACGCCACTTACTAAATTTTTTCCAAAGTTAGTTGGATTAAATTCTAAGCTATGGTTACCCGCTAACTGTGTTTGGTCAATTAAAGTAGCAACTTCATTGCCGAGTACATCAAATATTTTAAGTTTTACATCGCTTTTTTGTTGCAAAGCATATTCAATTTGTGTTGATGGATTAAAAGGATTTGGATAATTTTGAAACAACTCATATTTATTTAACATATTGTTATTTATGTCAATCGAGTTTGGATTTGGGATAACTTTTATTCCACTTAACGCAACTTTATCTGTTTCTGGAGATAGAATTATTTCGAGAAGTTCATCTTCAACTGTTATGTTTGTTTTAAAATCGTATGCCGCATTTTTTCCAACTTCAGTAAAAACATCAACATTATCAGCAACTTTTTTATCTTCAATTGTAATATCAAATATTCTTTTTCCAGATGAATCAAAATATTTTTCTGCAAACATTAGGGTAACGTCATATTGGTCATTTGGTAATTTGATAAAATATTTTTTAGTTCCTTCGCCGTCAGTAAGATAAATTAAATCTTCTGTCGTGTTTGCAATTTGAATATTTGAAGCCCAAGCACCATCTTCGCTATCCAAAAATCCGTATTGAAGAGTTTCACTCCAATCTTGATCAGGCAAATATGCATTAACAGAGCCTCCACCAACATTTATTTGAATTGGAAAATCAGGAGTAATTGTAGGAATAATTGTCTTTGCCACTGAAGCAATTGTATTTCCCCAGAAATCCTTAATATTCATCAAGATTAGATTTGTTGAATTTGTTGGATTAAAATTATTTGTTTTAAGAGTAACTTTTGTCAAATCTTTTGATAACTCCGCTGCTACAACACTACCACCAGAAAGTAAATAATTTGAGGTTGCTTCTGCTGATTCTTTGCTTAATTCTTCCGAAAATTTAACTTCTATATTTCCATTGTTAAACCCTTTTGCCCAAATGACGACAGGCTTTGCAACATCTTTAAATCCAGTGTTTGTATCATCAGTTAGGCATAAGATTAGTTTTCCATCATTAAATACAACATTTTCTGGAAGAAAATCGCACATATTGCCTTGGAAAGTGTGCGTAGCCTTTCCCCAGCGTGTTGCATCATAAGAATCAAAATTATCTCGCCATTGTGGTGTGAAATTATTATCCGTTCCATAATTACCAGCACCTGGCGTGTATGACGAATAACTCACCCAATCATATTCTGCAAATGTAGGTAGCGAATAATCATTCCATACACCAACCCAATTTGTATATTCTGGATTCCAAATATTCATCATAATTTTTTGTGATAAATTTAATCCTTCAATATGGTCGCCAGTTTGTCTATGAACTTCTATCGAATCAATAAACCATGCCACATATTCTGGAGTCCATTCAAATGCGTATGTGTGAAATTCCTCATATTGGTTAAAAATAATGGGTTCATTTCTAACATGATTAATTTGGCCACGAGTAATTGGATTAAATTGAATCATATCATCATATCTACCAATATTTTCAATATCTATTTCATTCCAATCAGCAGTAGTGGTAATTTCATGATAAGTAAAAAATGAGGAAATAACACCAACACGATTTGCTGGTTTCATACTTACTTCAAATCTTCCATAAAGGAAAGTAGCAAATGTTCTATATTCCGCACCTTTGTATTCCTTTCCCAATAATTGAATTGAAAGCGATAATAAAAATAATATCAGAATTTTAGTTTGGCTCAACATTTTACTCATAGAAACTCATTTTTATAATCATAATTAAATAACTTTGCGATAATTTATCACAGTTTAATATTTGAACAAAAGATGCTTCTTTAATGGAAGCATCTTTTAATTCAATTGTTTTTAGAAATCAATTCCAACAGAAACTTTATGAATGGAAGTAAGAATTCCAAAATCTTGATAAGCATAATCAATGTGTAAAGCAACATTTCCTAATAATTTTTGCTTAAATCCAGCACCGAGAGCAAATGACTCTTGCGAATTATCAAGGAACAAAGTTTTATAACCACCACGAAGCGCTATTACATCGTTAAAGACATATTCACCACCAACATTTAAACTTTCGTAGTTATCGTTTGGATGTTTTGCATCTACATCAACAACGAATTTATGCATTTCGGTATTGAGTACTTTATACGAAAAACCAAGAACATAGTTAAGTGGTAATGACCAGCTTCCTGTTGAATATTCTCCAGGAATTCTGTCATTATTGCCAGTTGTTGCATCATCTTGGTCATACAAAATAACATTTGATGTTCCTGTTAATTGCAATTTTGTTCCAAGATTTGTGATTGACATACCAATTGTTAATCCATCAAAAGGAGTGTCGTAAAGAATTCCCATATCAATTGCAAAAGCAGTTCCAGAGGTATTCCAAATTGTTTGTTGAATTACCTTTGGATTAAAACCAATTGAAAATTCTTGTGTTAAGTTAATCGCCCAGCCAAGACTAAATGCCACGTCGGAAACTGAAAATACAGAACCGGTTCCATCTGGTTCATCAACAGTTGTTACATTCATTTCGCCATAGTTTGAGCCAATAAAACTAACGCCAACAGTACCATAATCACCAAGATTAATGCTTCCAGCAATAAAATTGTAATTTAAGTCAGCAATCCATTGTGTATGGTCAAATATTGCTGAATTGCCTTCTTGACGCGCAATACCAGCAACATTCCAAAACATTGAAGATGCATCATCTGAAACGGCAACAAATGCGCTTCCCATTCCAGTGCCTCTAGCACCTTGACTAACTTTTAGAAATTGTGCAGCAGTTGTTCCTCGTTTAGAAACATTATCAACATATTGTGCGTTAATTTCAAAAGCAACAAAAATAAAAACGAGTAATGTTTTAATAACTAATTTATTCATTTTCAACATCCTTATTTGATTAACGCAAACTTGTTAATATATTCTCCAACGTTTGGAGCTTCCACGTGGTAAATATAAAGTCCACTTGCCACATCCATTCCATCTTCTGAAACTAAATTCCATTCCAATGAACCGTTTGTGGGTGAATATTCTTTAACCAACTCTTTAACTAAATCGCCTGATACAGTATAAATTTTAATTGTACACTCAGCTGGTAAATTTATAAAATTGATTTTTCTTTCACCGCGTCCAGTTTGGTTAAGATTACGTCTTTCCCATCTTGCGGCAGCTATATATGGATTTGGGACAACCGAAATTTTATCCAATTTCTCTTCTGCCAAGCTTTGGTCAACAGATGCTGCTTGAGTGCTGAAAGTAAAATAATCACCTTGCGAAAATTGCTTAGTTGTTTTGAATTGGAATACATCTCCACCAACTGGTTCTTTTGGTTGAACGTTTGGAATTCCAGGTGGGTGGAAATCAATTCTCCAAGTTAGTTTGTATTGAGTTCCAACATATTCAATTATTACAACTTCATCTCCATAAGATAAATCGTTAGAATCATCGAGGTCAAATATTTCGGCTACTGATGTATCACCAGTTGTTGTGTTAATAACCAAAAAGTTAGCAGGAATTTTATAGAAAGGAGTTGTAGCAACAACTTCATCATAAAATCTTAATTCATAATCTGCAGGCCAAGCAACATTTCTTGCAGGTGAAGAAGCGTCAGGATAAACATCCATTGATAAATTACTTGAACCAACAAGCCAACCTGTTTCTTCCATATTAACTATTACAGCTGTATCATTAAGAACGCTAAAAACTAAACCATCAAAAGGTTGAGTAAATGAATCTTTTCCAAAATCAGTATTGTTTGTTAGAAGAGTATCGGTGCTTCCATTATTAGTTCTTATTAAATTGTAAGAACTTGTATTATAAGTAGGAAGTGCTCCTTCTGAGTTAAACTCAACTTTATAAGTTGCACCATTTACAACTTCATTTTCATTTAATACAATCACATTTAGGCTTCCAGTTCCAACACCTGCGGTTACTTTTGAAATATCACCAAGCAATTGTGAAGGCAGGTAACCAGCAGCAGGAGCATTTGGAACTATAACGGCACAATTATAATCAATGAATTTAATGTTGCCTGAAAAATCTTCTGTTATAATTTTAGTACATTCTGAAGGTACTAAACCAGTTGTTCCAAACTCAGGGTCACCCATATCGTATGAAACCAAAGCGTAGTAATATTTTACTCCGTTTGTTACAGTTGTATCAATAAAGGAATGTTGCAAACCTGTTTCTTTACCTCTATTAAAACTTGCACCATTAATTCCAACTGGATCTGGTCCATAAATTCCATCAATTAAATCGAACTGTACAATTGGTTTAGAGTATTTTGCAATTCCACGAGTATCTGTAATTACTTTTATATCGTTAAACTCTGGTTCTTGACTTCTGTAAACCAAATATCCTTCAAAATCTCTTTTGTAACCTTGAGTAGGGTCATCATTTTCGAAGCCTAAAAACGGGTCGCGTGATTCTTCTGCAACACCATCCCAATAAAGGAATACTTTTTTATCCCCAGGAACTGCAGTTAATTTTGGTTTTAATGGAGGACGAGAAAAATTATAATTTGAGTTATAAATCTGTTGAACTGTTTCTTTATTAAAAAACAAGTCTTCTAAATCTTCGCCATATAATAAAGCCATTGAAAATCGTTCGCGAGCATTTAATTTTAATGGAAAAGCTCCCGAAGCAAATACCATACTGATGTTAGCTTTTTGAAGTGAAGTATCAAAATTAGCTGCTTGCATTTTTAGCCACATTGATTCATCGTCTTTTGGCCAACCGCCACCAGTTCCACCATCACCAAGTCGGTAAATTGACAAACTTGTTAAACCAATTTGGTCAGATTCATCTTTATCCGTTTTATCAAAATTTGGTTCACCGTCTGTTGGTAATCCATCTCCTTCACCTTCATCTGCTATGGAGTATTGAGAATCAAAAGGACCAACTCCATCTTGACCAACATCGTTGTTTAATGGTTCATTTTCATCAGCATCCCATGTTCCGTTGTTATTTAAGTCTGTAAAGCTAATCCAATCACCATCGTTATCAATTCCATCAGCTCGATTTTCATCAACCATTCCATCATCGTCATTATCAAAAACATCAAAAGAGTTACCTGGACTTTCGAGATAAGCATAGCCGAGATAACCAGTTTTCCAACTTCCTGGAGAACCAAAACCATCGCTATCAAAAGCATAAGCAAGGTCAAGGACTATATCATAAGAAGCATTATCATCTGCATTATCACCAGAACCTCCAACACCAGTATCTGTATAAAATCCAAAATATGTTTTTTCATAATCAAAATCGGATAAATTCACAATATCATAATGCCAAAAAATAATATCTTCAGCTAATACGTGCGACCATTGGAAACCTCTTGTTTCAACACGTATTCCAATCCCTTGTCTTTCATTGTCATTTAAAACTGGATGATAATTATAAGGTGGTCCAGTAAATTCGCCATCTTTAGAATCATCCATAACAAAAAATGTTTCAAAATCGGAGTTATTAACTCCACGCCCAAAATAACCATACCAAAAACCATCCCATGCATCATCGACATTAGGAAGTGCGTCTGGCCAATTTTCTGGCCATGAATCTGGATTTGTACTAATAGCTGGATATTCAGATGAAGCATTGGCATAACCTGGAACAGATTCCAAACCCCAAATTGTTCCATTAACAGGATCTCTATCCATCCATTCACGATATGAAGTTTCCAAAGGGTGAACTATTAGTCCGCCATCCGTTTTAACTTCGGAAGCAATAAGAACTGCAACACCATCAAGATAGTTGTGTCCCGTTCCTTTAACCCATTCGCCTGAAGGAGAAAAAGGCCATTGACCAACTTCGCCATTATTATAGAATAAAGTTCTAACAAGATTTCCATCCATTAAACCTTCTCTTCTATATTGTATGTCACCATAAGGGTCGTTTCTGTATGCTTCAATTTGTTCATTAACCTGTGCATAGGCACTGGAAACAAACAACAATAATAAAAAAGCAATTTTTTTGAATAACATTTTTACCTCTTAATCAATCATTTTTAGAATAAAAGACTTAAACCAAGCTTAATTTGTCTTGGTGCTGAATACATTCCAGGGTTAATAACATATTCCTCAATAGTATTTAGTCCAACAATTTCGCCAGCATATTTAACATTTAAATCTGTTCCAGCGCGTCCAGTTGTGGAATAAACACCAGTTTCGTTTTCAATATCGAACAAATTGTAAACCAAAAGTATTGCATGAAAATCAATTCCAAAAAGGTTGAAATTTTTATCAGCTTTTAAGTCAAAATATAGTGTTGAAGGTTTTCGACCTCCATTTTCAAATCGTACAGAATTACTTAACTGAATATCTTCAGTAAACGGAGTTCCAGAACCATAACGTGCTATAATTCCAACAACCCAATCACCTGGTTCGCCAACGTTGGCTGATAAGTTTATAGTATGTCGTTGATCCCAATCTAAAGGAACAACTGCTTTTTCTGGTTCAACATTACCCTTTGCGTCGTTAAATACAGCCATTGGGTCAGAAGAGTTACCTTCAGCAATTTGCAATGTGTAATCAAATTTAAGACTAAAATTATCAGCAAATCTTTTATCTAAACTTATTATGGCACCTGTTACGTTTGCATAATCTTTGTTTGTAAAACGAGCATACTTGAATCCTTCGTATGTACTTAAAATTTCTGTGGCTAACAAATTTCTAATATCACTGTAATAAACTGATAAATCCAAAGCTACATTTGGGAATATAACTTGTTGTAGACCTAATTCATATTTTACTGTTTTTTGTGCTTTTAAGTCTGGATTACCAGTAACACTGTTAAGTGCAGCTTGGTCTATTATATAATCGTTGTTTTGATAAAAATATTGCATGGTAGGCATTTGGAAAAAATGACCGTATGAAAAATGTATTGCACCATTATCCGAAATAGGAAATGAAAGTCCTAATCGTGGACTAATTTGATATTTAGCATCAACATCAATTGTTTCGCCAGCGCCAGGGAAACTCGGATTACCATTAACTGAAGCATTTTCATCCAACTTAAATTGATATGGATTTCTTAAATCGACTGGCATAAAAGTATTGGCATTAAAATAATCAAAGCGAACACCAACGTTTACAATCATTATGTCATATTCCATTTTATCTTGAATATATGCTGCAATACCAAATGGTTTTGCTTCATAAAACTGATTTCCTGATGTACCAAGGTCTCTATATCCAAGTGTAAATATTTCGTTGTTATTAAAGTCTAATTCACCTTCGGTAAGATTTACAATGTCTTTTCCATGATTAAATATTTCATACATTGAAGCATCTATTCCCATTTTTATTTTATGCTCTTTTGATATTTGTGATTCGAAAGCAATTTGTGCAATTGAAGTATATGTGTGTCTTTCATATCTACTTGTTTGCTGTCCGCCTTGTCTAAATGTATAACCTGAAGTAGGAATCCCTTGTTTTGGGTCTAAATAACGCGAATCGTACTCATCTTCGTATAAATACCCCTCATAATCGTTCATATTATAAGCAACTTTTAACGATAAAAATGAGCTTTGGTTTGGAATAAATGAGAATTGAACTGAATTTAGTAAATTATCTCTAAAATGTGTCTGCAATCCATCTGGCGCCCATTGAAAAGCGTGGTCGTAATATTTGTTTTCGTTATTTTCAAACATTGTATTCCAACTTAGTTTCCAACTTTCACCTTGATATGTAATTTTTCCATTTATTGATTTTCTTGTACTTGGATTCATTGGCACAAATTCGCCATCACCTGTAGGGAAAAATGGATTTGAATCGGTCATATTATAAACTCTTTTACCGTAGAATAATCCATCGTCATTAACATATCTACCACTAACAAAAAATCCAAGATTTCTAATTAATTTTGTAGGTCCATCAAAAGAAAATTGAATATCGGCAGATTTTGCAGATGCTGCATCGTCGAGATTTTGATATATATTTGTGTTTGAATAGTATTTTCCAACATATGCCGTAGCGCTTCCAGAATAATTTTGTCCCGCATCTTTTGTAATAATATTTACTATACCAGACATTGCATTTCCATATTCGGCATTAAAAGTACCACTAATTACTTCCAACTGTCTAATGGAGTTGTTTTCAACTTGAATTGAAACTCCGCCATCATAAGCATCGTTAACAGCAATACCGTCAACTAAATAGGAAACTTCTCCACCACGTCCACCACGAAAGTGGCCATCAACAACACCAGCTTGGATATTTACAACTTGGTGCATATTTTCTACGGGCATCATCTTTATTTCATCTGCCGACACAGTAGATGAAGAAGAGGTTAAATCTTTAACAATAAGAGGTTTTTCTGCAGTAACCACAACCTCTTCATCTAATGTAATCGATTCGCTACTTAAACTAACATTTATTTGAGTTGTTCTATCAACGTTTACAATAATATCTTTAATTATTGTTCGGTTATAACCAATAGAACTTACAATCATTCTGTGTTTCCCTGGTGGGACATTAATAATGAAGTAGTAGCCATCAACATCTGTGGCGCCACCTAAATATGTTCCATCGAGTATAACGTTAGCACCGATTAGTGGTTCATTTGTTGATTTATCAACAACATAACCAGATATTTTGCCAGTTTCACCAGCAAAAAGATTCACTGATAGCAAAAGCATCAATGAAAATAAAACTGCTATTTTTTTAAGAGGTGATTTCAATTTATCATTCCCCAATATTTTGAATATCATTAAGTTAAAATAATTAGCGGCTATCAGGAGGTACTACGATAGCCGCTATATAGAATCGTTATTATTTCAATAACATCATTTTTTTAGAATCTACAAAATTTCCTGACTGAATTCTATAAATATAAAGTCCAGTGCTTAAGTTACTGGCATCAAAAGTAACTTGATAATGACCAGCATTTTGATTTGCGTTAACCAAAGACATAACTTCTTGTCCAAGAATGTTAAATATTTTTAATGAAACCATTCCACTGTTAGCTAAAGAATAATTAATAACTGTAGAAGGGTTAAATGGATTTGGATAGTTTTGTGATAATTGATATGTATCAACAGAAAGTGTATTTTCGTTTACACCAACCATTTTATCACCAATCCAAGTGTATGTCCATAAAGAAACATCTGACCAACCTTTGTCTTGGTTGTTAATTGAGTATGTTAAAATACCTTCTCTTTCGCCAGTTGCGTCAGCGTCGTTAACTGAGAAATCGATAGGAATTCTCATTCCAACTGCTGGATGGAATCTTGCATCACCACGAACTGTTAAATCATCTAAAGAAATTTTTCCTTCAACAACATAACCTGAACCAAATTTTTCTTCCCAAAGATAATTTGCACCTGGACGAGCAATTACTGTAGCACCCCAGTTGTCTAATATCACTTGGTTTGAATTAAATCTGAAATGTAAATCAGGTTCATCACCAGTTTGATATCCAGTGTGTGAATCACCATGCCAATCATAGAGACCAATGTATAAGTCTGGAGAATCAATTAAATAAGAAGATTTGGTTGTATCAATTGCAATAATATCATCTTCTGCATCAATTGCAAAGTATAGATAGTTTTCATCAAAAGCTACGTAACCATTTAGAGATAAGTCAGCGTCACCATCGATTACAGTGTTATTTACAATAGTACCACTTCCATCTGAAGGGAACATTCTGAAAGGAGCAATATTTGCCCATTCGCTTAAATCACCATCAGCAGCAAAATTAACAGGAGCTGTTGGGTGAATTGCTGTTACACCTTTTGCAGTATTAACAACTGCACTACTTGCAGCCAAAGCACCAACATTACCAGCAGCGTCAGTTGCAAAAACAGCATAATAATATGTTAATTCGGTATCTTTAACTGGAGCAGTAATAACGTGAGTAGCTATTTGAGTTCCAGCAGCAATATTTTTAGCAACTGTTTCTAATCCAGCATCATCAACTGATGTTATAGGACTTGTTGAATATAAAACAGTGTAGAAACTTTTTGATTCGTTTGGAGTGTCTAACCAAGTAACTAAATTTTGATATTGACCAACAACAGGAACAACGCCAGATGGAGCTTCGGGAGCTACAACATCAATTTCTGGGTTTCCAGTCCAAATAAAATCGAACCATAATTTTTTACCAGCAGTTGCATTACCTTCTCCCATCAACTGGACAACTGTAATATTCGAAGAGTCAAAATCAACTTTGTTATCAATTACATAAAAATCGGCTAAACAAAGTGAATAATCATGCCATTGGTCGTCAGCAACTATTTCGAAAGCCATACCAACTGCACCAGTTGCACCAGATTCAAGCTGGAATCTGATTGGAGTTTTTGTACCAGTTTCAGCTTTTAAAGCAAATTTAAGCGAATCAAAAGGCCATCTGAAAGCTAAATCGTGAGCAGGATCAACATTCCAACCAGCACCTGACCAACCATTTGCCCATTCGTCACCTTGGGTCCAAAGAAGAGCATTTGTTTTAGGATCAATTCCAGCACCTTCAACTAAAGCAAGAGCTGATTGTCCCCAAGTAAATTGTGCTAATGAAGGATCTAAAGTTTTACCATTAAAGATTAACCAAGGATCTTCTGCAAGACCTGTTAAATGTAGTTCATCAAAAATTATAACGCCTTGTGAATAGTCGCCTTCTCCACCACCACCGATAGAAAATTCGAAAGCATATCCTTTAATTTGGTCAGCATCAAGTTGATTGTTTCCAACTACGCCAGCCCAACCAGTTCTGTTAAATCCTTCGCCATTCCAAAAATTTGGGTCAGCTTTTAAAGGAAGTGTAATTTTTTGCCATTGGCTTGTTGAATCGTCACAAACATTATATTCGAATGAATAATAAAATTCTGTGCTTCCCGCGCCACTTGTTGTATCGTCAACATCAGAAACGTCATAAAGTTCAAAACGTAAGTGAGCACGACCAACTAATGATTGTGGATTTTCAGCATAAAAATAGAATGATACAGAGTCAAAAGCACTCCAATCATAAACTTCTGCACCTGGTGCCATGTGGTAAATTTTAGAATATCCACCCCAACTTTCGATGTTGTGAGCACTCCAATCAACTACCATTGCATTACCAGAAATTGCGTTAGTATTTTGGTAAGTATCTCTTATGTGAGCAACGTTCGTATCTGCCGTTACACTAAGTTCATACTTCCAATAACCAGCTTGTGGTTCCTCAAAATTGTTAATAACTCTTGTTTGTGCAAAAACAAAGCTACTAATTGCAAGGAACAAAAAAAGAAAAGTAAATTTTCTCATGGTATTTCTCCTAATTAAAGAATAATGAATTAATTGTGAATCAGTTAATAAATTAGTTAATAAATCAGTTATTTAGTTTGTTTGTTAATATTTAATGCCATTTTTCCTAAACTATATGACTTTTCGTCCTTTTCTGAGGTTACAAGAGAGACAACTACAAAAACAAATGACGAAAATGAAAAAAGAATTCCAGCAAAATATAGATAGTTTAATGAAACAAAATTTATAAATAAAGCATTGCTTATATTTGAATCAAGTGCAAGGAAATCTGCAACAAGTCTTAAAAATCCAATAAGTTCGCCTACAATTAAAGTCCAAATAACAGCATTTGATGTAGCTCGTTTCCAAAATAAGCCTAATAAAAAGACAACTACAATCGGCGGACTAATATATGCTTGCATACTTTGTAAGTTTACGTACATTCCGTTACTAAAAAGACGTAATAATGGAATAAACATAATTGAGCCAACAACTATAAAGATTGTGGATAATCTGCCAACTAAAACTAATTGCTCATCGTTGGTTTCTGGATTATCGCCTTTAATAAAATCGTAAGCAATAAGCGTTGCAGTTGAATTAAATGCACTTGCAAGTGATGACATAAGAGCCGCAAAAAATCCACTTAAAATAATACCTTTTATTCCAACGGGAAAAATATTTGAATTAAAAAGTGATGCGTAAGCTGCGTTTGGTGAGATTGCTGAGTTTAGTTTTAATGCTATCATTCCTGGAATAATAAGTAATATTATTGGAAATAACTTTAATCCCACAGCAAGTAAAGTTCCTTTTTTTGCTTCTTCCAAATTTCTTGCACTTAAAACACGCTGAACAATATATTGGTCAGCTAACCAATACCAAGCGGCAAGAATAGGAGCGCCAATAATAATTCCAAGCCAGGGAAAATCGGGGTCTGAAATTGGTTTAAATACTTCCCAATGTCCTGCTGGAAGTTCGGTAAAAAGTGTATTAAATCCACCAACTGCATTCATTCCAAAAAACAAGACTAAAAATCCACCAATTAAAAACACAACTGCTTGAAATATTTGAGTGTACATAACCGAACGAAGTCCGCCGATTATTGTGTAAATTCCCGTAAAAAGAAGAATAATTACAGTTGACGTAACAAAATTCCAACCAAGAATTTCTTTTAATAAAATTCCACTTGCAAGTAGTGTAATTGCAATTTTTGTAAAAATGTATGTAAAAATTGATAATCCTGAAAAGATTTTACGAGCAGAATTTCCAAATTTATTGCCAATAAGCTCTGGAATTGTATGAACTTGAGCTTTCAAAAATATTGGGGCAAAAACCCAACCAAGCATAATAATAAAAACAACTGCAAACCATTCAAAGTGACCAACTGCAATTCCTCTTTCAGCGCCGGCACTTGCTAAACCAACTAAATGCTCGCTCGAAATATTTGTTGCAAAAATTGAAAATCCAATTACTAACCAACCCATATTTCTATTTGCTAAAAAATAATCCTCAGCAGTTGGCTTTTCGCGTTTTGAAAAATAAAACCCAATCGCCAAAACTATTACGAAGTATAATAAAATTATTGCGTTATCGTATGTACTTAATGATTCTATCAATTTTTTTAATTTTTAGTTGTTTAATTTTAAGTACAGTATCAGATTTTATGCCATTAAATTAAAATTTTTGATTGCTGGAATGCTAACTACAAAATACTTAATTACAATCTTTCTTTATAAAATTTAGAACTAAAATTGTACGCTAATCATAAATATTAGTTCGAAAACAAGTTGTTTTCGAAGTATTTTGGAATGTTTTTGATTATTCAATTTATGGCAGATATTTGGGAAACTGAATTAACATTAATTTCTATAGAGATGAAATTGTGTAGTTAATTATAATGTGATTATTATTTTAATAACTTAACTTGATAAAATAATAATTATGGTAGTTGTTGCTTTAATGATTTTGGAAGCCAATACTTCCACTTGAAGAATGGTTGTGAAAATGGAACTGCTGTTATTTGTCCGCCAAAACCTAATTTTCTGTAAACCATCATTTCAACATTGGTTACTTTTGTGGAATTTAGGACATCTAAATTTACCGAGATACCATATTTTTGGGCTAAATTAACAGTTTTATCAATATAAATATTTTCCAATTCACTAAAATATAAGCCACTTGTAATTTTTTCTTTTAATTCGTCAAACGATTTATCAGTTGCATTTGGATTTTCACTCATTACTTTGTCAAAGTACTTTTTTGCTTCCGCTTCGTCTGTATTTGCAGAATCTAAAAAAGTGTGTTTATAATAACTTGCCACATAACTTTCTTTCCAAGATTTTAATTCACTTACAATTTCTGGAGAATTTTGCAATCCGCGTGAAAAACCTTCGCGGAAAAGTAATTCCTCAAGAATATAGGATTTTATATCTCTACCCAATGCGTCCGAAATATTCCATTTACTCATTTTTTCGGTTACAAATCCATTTAACTCAAGATTTGTTAAATATTTTTCCAAACTAATTGGTGAAACTTCCAATTTAACTAGAATGCTATTCAACATTTCTGGTGAAAAACTATTTTTCACTTTTCTTATCTGATACTCGTCAAGATGATATTTTTTTGTGTTTTCATTATAAAGCGACTGAAAATCTTCTTCAAAAGTGGTAAAAAATCGATTTACTAAAGCATCAAAAACTTTTTTATCGGCACTTGCGGAAATTCCTTTTATATATTTTGTGATAAACTCATCGTAAAACACTTTTGCTTTTCGAGCAAAAATTGTTTCCTCAACTTTTTTTCGGTTTGCTTTAATTTGAGTTTCGTTGTTTGGAATTGCGGTTTCAATATTTTTGAGAGAATAAATTACCCAACCAATATTTATTGGCATCGGTTTTGAAAATTTATCTATTTGCAATGAATATATTTCGGATTCAATTTGCTCATCCATTTGTCCATAAATAACTGGAATTCCCGCTTTTTGCTGATTTTCTTCAACTCTTCCAACCAAAACTGAGTCAATTTTCTCGCCACCAAGCAATCGGTTATAAAGCGAATCAATTTCACTTTTTCTTTTGGAAAAAATGAAATTCATAATTCTTTTTTCAGTCGTTTTGGGTAAATCTTTGCCAATTTCTAAATCATTAACTTTAACTTTGCTCTCAATTTCTATTTTGTAGAGTAAATCTTTCACCAATTTGCGTTCAATATTTTTTATGGAATTATAAACGTAAGGAATTGTGTCCAATTCAAGCGATTCTGCTTCCAACGCCCACAATTTTTCGGCAATAATTGAATATAAAAAATTTACTTTGCTACTATCGTGGTCAGTTTTTTCTTTTGGTGTAAATTCAAATCTTTTTTTGAATTCAATTGCGGATATTTCTTCATTTCCTACTTTAGCAAGAAATTTTTCTTGAGCAAAAACCAATGCCGTTGGAATTAAAACAAATAATAATATTATGTAAAATTTATTTTTCATAGTGCAATATTACATTTTTTGATTGAAAAATGTTCCGTAAAATTTAATTTTTACGATTATGATGATTGTAAAGATGAAATATTTGCTAAGGTTTGTAAAATAAAAAATGTTGAAAACGCCAAAATTATAACGTTCTCAACATAATATTAAATCATCTAAGAAGTACCATTTTATTTGTAGAAACAAATTCGTTTGAAACTAACTGATAAAAATAAATACCGCTTGTAAGATTTGATGCGTCAAAATTTATGTCATATTTTCCAGCTTTTTTGTTTTCATAAACCAAAGTTGAAATGACATTTCCGAGTAAATCGTAAACTTTTAGCGAAACAAATCCATCTTTTGGAATTTTGTAACCAATATTTGTAGTTGGATTAAACGGATTTGGGAAGTTTTGATTTAATCCAAAATCATTTGGAATTGATGATTCATTTTCGTCTTCCAAATCTGTTAAAACCATTCCACCATTGCTAAAATAAGGCGAATATCCTTTTTTTAGCGATTCGTAAACTGGCTTTTGAGTTTGTCTATCCATCGAAATTAGTCCCATGCTTTGAAAACCGCCAGAATGTTGGTGCGAATACCAATCAAAAATGCACCACCAAGTTGACGCCATTAACATTCCATTTGGATTTAATGTGCCATTTTCGTTTAACGGACTAAAAAACTTAAGCGCTTTAAAAGTTTCATCAAAAACAACAACTTGTTCGCTAAGCGTACTTCCATTTTCGCTTGACCAATATCCAAATTCTGTATCAATTATTGGCTTATTAGGAAAAGCACTTTTTGCATTCACAAGAAATAAAAGCGTTCCATTATAATAAGTGCTTCCATGAAAAATTCCAAAATAAAGAGTCCAACCAGCAACATCTAAAGGAATTTGAGTCGAATCAGAATACCCTGGTCTATCCGCAGCCGAAGATTGGCTAATTAATCTAAAATCGTTATAATTTGATGAAATATCGTCTTTTATCATTTGGTTATAAATTTGTCTATTTTCTGTTTCTTTACATTCATTTGAAGTGCTCCACATAATAATTGATGGTCTGTTAAATCCTTTAAAAACCATTTCGCGAAACATTTGTTGGTGAATGAGTCTTTCATTTTGAATTAACCAAGGTTCTTCAGTATCAAACCACCAAACTGGAATTTCTTCCATAATTGCAAGACCAATTCTATCGCTAATTAAATATGTGTAAAGATTGTTTGGATAATGTGCAGTTCGCAAAAAATTAACATTTGCGTCTTTTACTTTCACTAAATCGTCATAAATTATTTGCTTTGGCAACGCTCGTCCATAATCTGGATGATCTTCGTGTCTTGCAGTTCCTGTAAAAAAGACAACATGTTTATTTAGCATAACTTTGTTGCCACTCGTTTCAATTGTTCTAACGCCAAATTGTGTGAATATTTCGTCAACAACAACATTGTTTGCAAGAATTGTTGCTTTTAAAATGTACAAATTTGGATTTGCTGGTGACCATAAATTTGGATTACTAATTTGAAATTGCGATTCTAACGCAATAACCGAATCGGCTAAAATTGTTACATTTTGAGAGGAATTTCCACTAAAAGCGACTGGAGTTCCAACCAAATCGCCAGCAAATTCCGATTGAATATTCGATTCGTTCACATCCGCATTATAAATTGCATAATTAATTGTAACATTTTGCTCGCTATTATTTCTGTTGGAAACAACAACTTTTGTCGAAATATCACCTTCTATTGAAATTGGAGTAACATCCGCACGTGAAATTGATATTTTATCAGAAACTTCAAAATAAATGTCGTGAATTACGCCAGCATAATTGAACCAATCGCATTTGTAAAATGGCACAATATCTTTTCGAATTCCCCATTTTGGATTGTCAATTCTAATTGCAATTGTGTTTTCTTCACCAGAAATTATTTTGCTGGAAACATCAAAAGCAAAAGGAGTATAACCACCTTCGTGATAACCGCAATATTGTCCATTTATCCAAATATCGGCAACATAATTCATTGCATAACATTTTAGTAAAACTTGTTTATTTGTGGCTTCAGTTGGAATTTGGATTTTTTTTCGGTACCAAACGCCATCTTCATAATACTCAGGCACTGTTGGAAAAGGATAAATTTCGTTTTCAACTGCTGGAAGAATTTTAACTTCCCAAGCCGAATCGTCAAAATTTTGCAAATGTCTATCTGTATATTCAGAAATAAGGTTTGCGTAACCGTCAATATTTCTTTCTGCAAGTGAAATTTCATCAGAAGCCAAAATTCTTTCTTTTTTCCACTCGCCCGTTAAGTCAATTGTTGTTCTATTCTGCTTTTCAAATGTCGGTATTGGAATTCCATTTTGATATGGAATACTAATTCCATTTACATTTTCTAAAGAAAGAGTGGCTTTTAAAGTTGCTGTTTGCGAAAATAATGTTGTCACAAATAAGACGAGAATTGATATAACTTTAATTAAAAATTTCAAGAAATACTCCAAAGATTTAGATTTTTAAACAATTTTTAGGGTAGCAATAATCTTGCCATAAATGGACAAATAATCTTTTATATAAATTCGCATTTTTATTGCCGAAAACAATATTTGTTGAATTGATAATTGAAATTTACTATTAAATTTCGCCAAAATATTATTTTCTTAATAATAGCAACTTATAATTTTAATAATAATTTATAATACATTTAATGTTATTTCAAAATTTTTGGAGATATTTTAGAATAATATTCCTTAAATTGGCATATAATTATTGATTTAATAAGTCGCACATAAAAGTAAATATGAAAATAAACTATTCTCTTATTTTGGTCGCAATTTTAGTCGGTGTTTTTTTGCTGATTTTTTCAATTTCTTTATTAAAATTTGGAATGTCGGAAGAACAGGGAGTTACTAAAATTTATTATGTTGACAATATTTCCTCAACACATCAAAAAATAATTGACAACTTTAACCGAAATAATAAAGGCAAAATAGAAGTAGTTCCAATCGACATTCCATTTTTCAAATTTAGCACAAATGAGCGAAAAGAGTTATTAATAAGAGCATTGCGCGGTAAGTCGGAAAGACTCGATGTTTTTGCCGCCGATTTAATTTGGGTTAGTCGTTTTGCTAAATGGACTGAAAATCTGGACAAATATTTTTCGCAAGATGAAAAAAATCGACTTTCAAAAGTTGCTCTTTCAACGGGAACAATTGATGGCAAATTTTTAGCTTCTCCGCTTTATTTAGACGTGAGCGTTTTGTTTTTTCGAAATGATTTGTTATCTAAATTGAATAATTCTGATGAAATTAAAACCCAATTAAATAATTCTTTAACTTGGGAAGAGTTTATAAAATTGAGCGACAAATATGGGAAAAAGGAAAATTTCTACTCATTTCCAGCAGATGCTTATGAAGGATTGATATGCTCATTTACCGAATTATTGCTTACTCAAGACGAAAATTTTTTCAGTTCTGATATAAGTTTTGCAAACGAACACTCCGAAAAAGCACTTTCTCTTTTGGTCGATTTGGTTAAAAAACATAAAATTTCGCCTCAAAAAGTTACAAATTTCCGTGAAAAAGAAGCTTATCAAAATTTTATAGACAATAATGGACTTTTTGTTCGCGGTTGGCAAAGTTTCACAAATGATTCAAAAAATCTTGATAAAAACTCCGAAATTGAAAAATATGTGAACCTTACACAATTACCACATTTTGAAGGTTGTGAAACTGGTTCTACAATTGGAGGTTGGAATTTAATGCTTGCTCAAAACAGTCGCCACAAAGAAGAAGCAATTAAATTTATAAAATATACATTAACCGAAGAAGCACAAAAAATTCTCTATTCCGAAGGTGCTTATTTGCCAGTTATAAAATCGCTTTATAACGATTCAGTTTTTGTAGCTCAAAATCCAAATATTACATTTGCAGAAACTATTTTAAATACTGGCGAATTAAGACCCAAATTGGAAAATTACACAAAAATATCGGATATACTTTCTGTTTATATAAAATCAGCAATTAACAACGAAGTTTCTGTTAGCGAAGCTTTACAAGCTGCAGAAATTGAAATTAACAACGTAAGAAGAAATAAATAATGCTAAAACATAGATTAGGCAACAATTATCAAAAATACAGATTAGAATTAAGACACATTACGGTTCTTGCATTTATTCTAATCTCATTTCAAGTTATTTTAACTTTAGTGCAACGTTCGTCATTTCACGAATTAATTACCGAAACGCAACAATGGTATCAACGAAACTCGGCTGAACGTTTGGCAAATAGCAATTCAACAGCGCTTGAATTACTAATTGAAAATATGGGCGTTTTGGAAACAAGGTCAACTTCGGATAAACAGCAAATTATTCAATCTTTTAACATAATTTTAACGCAACAAATTTTGGAACAAAATATTGAAGAAGTTGCAATTATTGTAATAAAAGATGGAAAAATTATTGCTATTGATGAAGGAATTGAACTTTTTAATTTTTTAACCAAACAAAATATTTCTGATAATTCAAATAATCGACATGCAAATGGAGTTGCACTTTTTGAGAAAAACTACGCAACTTTAACAAATCAAGAAAGAATTATTAGCTTTTTAAAAGATGCTTCCATTTTTGAAGTTCTTGTTCCGCTTGCCCCAAATGGCGAACTAATTGGGGCTTTTTATATGAAAAATATTCCCGATTTTTCAACAATTACTACAGAACTTTTAACCAGTTATAACCAAATTGCTATAATTTATGTTTCGCTAATTTTGTTAGGTTTGCTCACAATGTATTACATCTCGTCATATACAATGAAGGAACGCGATACCGCAAGTCAAAAATTATTTGAGGAAGAACAAAAGTATTTTAAAGAGCAAATTGAACACGAAAAAGAAACACTTTTTACAAAAAGAATTTACCACACGCATCATAAAGCCGAAAAAGTTATGGGTTTTATAAAAGATGATTTACGCAATCTTTCAAATGAAAATATGCTCGAAACAAAGCAAAAAGTAACTAAATATGCTAATTTTGTTGCACGTGCAATTTATGATATGAAATGGTACGACCCGCCTTTGCAAACTATTAGAAATCAACTTTTTAATACAAATGTAAATGAAGCCATCAGTTTTATTGTGGAAAATATTTTTTTACGAATTTCATCAAAAATTGAAAAAATCAATTTTAAACTTAATTTGGATTCAAATCTTCCAAAAGTAAAAATTAATGAATTTGTTGTTTGGGAAATTATTGAACCTCTAATTCAAAATAGCATCGATCACGCTCCAGATTATAGCATTACAATTTCAATTTCAACTCGTTTTGATGCTGAAACTAAAGAATCGTTTGTAATTATTGAAGATGATGGAAAAGGAATTGTTTCAAATCTATTAGAAGTAAATGAAAAAGGTTTCCAAAAAATATTTATGGAAAACATTACAACAAAAACTGTTGTTGAGCGAAATGCTGGTTATGGATGCTACATTGCTCACCAACTTGCAACCAAAAGATGTGGGTGGAATTTAACTGCCGAAAACTTGGAAAAAGGTTGCCGATTTACAATTACAATGAAAAACTAAAGGATAAAAATGAGCCAAAATTTGATACGAATATTGCTAATTGAAGATGAAGATTTTGATGCGCGACGAGTAAAGAACACTATTCAATATTTTGAGGATAAAATTAAGATTGTTTCGGTTGTTTCAAATGGCGATGCTGCCTTAAAATTGCTTCAAAATTCTGCTGATGAATATGATTTAATTATCATGGATTATCAAATTGCGGGAACTTTGCACGGAGTTGAACTTATTAAGCGAATTAAAGAGGTTGAAAATACAATACAAATTATTGTTATCACAAAACTTACAATTGATTTAACCGACCTAAATTTTGCCAGAACTCTTATGGATGCTGGTGCTTTTTGGTATTGCACAAAATATCCAAACGATATTGAAGATTATATTTATCAACCAACTGATTTTATTATCAGCATTTTTAACGCCTACGAACGAAAAAAACTTGAAGAACAACGCAATAAATCACAAAAAAAATTGCGAACAAAAATTGAAGAAATTTTAGAAAGCAAACAAATTATTTCAACTTCTGCTGAAATGGAAAAAGTGAAATACGATATTGAACGGCTTACTAATAACGAAGCAACTATTTTAATAACTGGTCCTTCTGGAACTGGAAAAGAGCTTGTCGCTTATAATATTCACTATAAAAGTAAACGTAAATTTGAAAATTTTATTCCAATAAATTGTGGAAGTTTGCCTAACGATTTAATAGAAAGTGAGCTTTTTGGATATGAGAAAGGCTCTTTTACTGGTGCAGCAAATCAAAAAGATGGACTTTTTCAAATTGCCGATAATGGAACTATTTTTCTTGATGAAATTGCCGAATTGCCTTTGTCTGCTCAAGTAAAATTGCTCCGCGTTATTCAAGATGGCGAAATTGATAAAATTGGTAGAACTAAAACTATTAAGGTAAATGTTAGAATTATTGCAGCAACTAATAAGGATTTAAGAGGCGAAGTTAAAGCCGGTCGTTTTCGCGAAGATTTATACTACCGCTTGAATGTTTTGCTTATTCCACTTCTTCCGCTTTCTAAAAGACGTGATGATATTCCAGTTTTAACTAACCATTTTTTGAGACAATTTAGCTTTAATATGGGAATTGAAACTCCAACGCTTCCTCAAGAGGTTATCAATTTTATGACTCAATACGATTGGCCCGGCAATGTTAGAGAAATGAAAAATGTTATTCAAAGACTGCTATTTATTTCTACAAGTAATATCAAACTTGAACATATTCAGCAATCAATTATTCCTGTTATAAAAAGAGACGATAAAAGTGGAGCAATAAACTTTGATGAAAATAATATAGTTCCTTGGAAAGATTTAGAGCGCGAAATTAAATACAAATATTTCAAATTTGTGCGTGATAAATCAACTTCAGATGCCGATACTGCTTCCAAACTTGGTCTTGCACCTCCAAATTATTTTAGAATGAGTAAAGAATTAGGATTAAAGTAATCATTTTAATAACTTTATTATTACTTAAATAAATTGCCTTGGCAATAAAAATGGAGTTTTAGCAATAAATTGATTTGCTAAAATTCCATTATTTTTTGTTTCGCTTCAAATAATTTTGAGTATAATCAAAATTAATTTGCTTTTTGGACAAATCTAAAACCATTTTATTTACTTTCATTTTTCACTGCTTTAAATCCTAAATTATGAATTGGGAATATTAAATACGGCATAATTATTGCAATAAAAATTATTTAATATTAAGGTCTATTTATGATTAACAAAAGAACTGTTCTATTTTCTTTCACAATAATATTTTTTGCTTTAATTGTTACAACTATTTTCCCAAAAGGAATTTTGCGAACAGCGGGCAAAAAAATTGTCGATGCCGATGGAAAAGAAGTAATTTTTAAAGGAATTGGATTAGGTGGTTGGCTTGTTCCTGAAGGTTATATGTTTAATATGTCGGGTTTTGCAAATTCTCCTTCACAAATAAAAACAAAAATTATTGGCGTTGTTGGTGAAGCAAATGCCGAAATAATCTATAATAATTTCAGAAAAATTTTCGTAACTGAAGCCGACATTGATTCAATAGCAAGTTGGGGCTTTAATAATATCCGACTTCCAATGCACTACGAATTACTAACTCCAAGAAACGAGCCTTATGTTTATTCTGAATATGGATTTGAAATAATTGACAGTTTAGTAAAATGGTGTAAAAAAAATGATATTTATTTGATTCTCGATTTGCACGCAGCACCAGGCGGACAAAGTGCCGAGCCAATTAGCGATTATGATTCACGTTATCCTTCACTTTGGGAAAGCGAAGAAAACAAAGCTCGCACAATTGACCTTTGGCGCGAAATTGCTTCACGTTATGTTAACGAAGAAACTATTGCAGGTTATGATTTGCTAAACGAACCTGCATGGGATCTTGGAGCTATGAATTTTGATTTGCGCGTTTTATATATGGATATAACAAACGCAATTAGAGCTGTTGATACAAATCATATAGTTTATATTGAAGGAAATTGGTTTGCCACAACTTTTGACGGTTTAACTCCAACTTGGGATGATAATATGGTTTACTCATTCCACAAATATTGGAGTGAAGTTAGCACGGGTTCTATTCAAAGTTATTTGACTATCCGCAATAATTATAACGTTCCACTTTGGATGAGTGAATCTGGCGAAAATTCTAATTCTTGGTTCAAGGATTTTGTGAAATTACTAAATGATAATGATATTGGTTGGACTTGGTGGACAATCAAAAAAATTGATGCAATTTCACCTTTAGCTTCTGTTTCAACGGCTCCACAATTTCAAGTTTTAATGAATTATTGGAATGGAAGTGCATCAAAACCAAGTGTTGATTATGCAATGACTGCCTTAAATTTGCAAATTGATAAATTTAAAATCCAGAATTGTGATGTAAAAGAAGATGTAATTGATGCTCTTATGCGACGCCCTTCAAATAACGACACATTTCCTTTCAAAGAAAATGCAATTCCAGGAACAATCTATGGTGTAAACTTCGATTATGGAAATTTAGGAACAGCCTATAATGATGTTTCACCAAACAATGTTGGTGCTGGAAGCTATAATAATGGTTGGATTTACAGAAATGAAGGCGTTGATATTGAAAAATGTACTGATTCGTTTTCTAATGGATATAATGTTGGTTGGATTGAAACCGGCGAATGGTTAAAATATACAGTTAATGTTACTCAATCAGGCACTTATAAAATCAAATTTAGAGTTTCCGCTTCAACTTCTGCTGGTAAAATGCAATTAATTTTAGATAACAACTACCTAACAAGCTTAATAGATGTTACTGCAACTGGAGGCTGGCAAAATTGGCAAACTCAACAGGTTGAAAATGTTCAATTAACAGAAGGTAAACACGATTTAAGTATTCGTTTTTATTTTGGTGGATTTAATTTTAACTCAATGGAATTTGAATTAACAACAGTTGATGTAAAACATACTGAAGAACCTAAAATTGAGTTCAATTTGGAACAAAACTATCCTAACCCATTTAATCCAGAAACAAAAATATCATTTAGCGTAGGTGAAAAAAGTAATGTAAAACTTACAATCCATAATTTATTGGGTGAGCAAATTAGAGTATTAGAAAATGGAATATTCAAAGCCGGTAAACATGAATCAAAATTTGATGGTAAAGAACTATCAAGTGGAATATATTTTATTCGCTTGCAAGCGAATGATTATGTAAAAACAATTAAGACAACATTGCTAAAATAATTTGAATTATTAAACAAGAAGTAGTTATAAGGTTTTAAATGAATAGTATTATATTAAAACTAATTGTGTTATTAGTCTTAAGCTCTAGAATTGTTGTTTCACAGACTCCGACTTATATGAACCCATTAGCATCCATAGACGATAGGGTTGACGATCTTTTATCGCGAATGACCCTAGATGAAAAAATTGGTCAAATGACTCAAGCTGACCATAAAGCTGTAAGCAATCTTCATGACGTAACTACATATTTTCTAGGGTCTATTCTGAGTGGTGGAGATTCCGATCCTGACAATGGTAATTCGGCTCTAGATTGGACTAATTTATATGACTCGTTTCAACAAAAAGCAATGGCAACTAGACTTAAAATTCCTATTATCTATGGCATCGATGCTGTTCACGGGCATAGCAATGTTACCGGAGCAACTATTTTCCCTCATAACATTGGCCTGGGTGCAACAAGGAATCCAGAACTAGTTAAACAAGTATCAAGGGCTACTGCAATTGAGATTGCTGCTACTGGTATTGATTGGACTTTTGCACCATGTATTGCAGTGCCAAGAGATGAAAGATGGGGAAGAACATACGAAGGTTTCGGAGAAACTCCAGAACTAGCCGAAATGTTTGCTTGGCCAGCAATTACTGGCTTACAAAATGATTCTTTAAATAATCCAACTAGTATTGTAGCGTGTGCCAAACATTTTGTTGGTGATGGTGGAACTACAAATGGTGATGACCAAGGAAATACAGAAATTTCAGAACAAGAATTACGTGCAATTCATTTGCCAGGATATATCTCAGCAATTGAAAGTAACGTGAAAACAATTATGGCTTCGTATAATAGTTGGAATGGAATTAAGCTACACGGTAGTAAATTTCTTTTGACTGATTTACTCAAGACTGAACTTGGATTTGACGGATTCATTATTTCTGATTGGGCTGCAATTGATCAAATACCTGGGGACTATAAATCTGATGTTGAAATATCAATTAACGCTGGTGTTGATATGGTTATGGTACCTAATGATTATGTTAACTTTTTCACTACTCTAAAGGGATTAGTTCAACAAGGGAAAGTTTCTGAAGAGCGAATAAATGATGCTGTTATTCGAATATTAAAAGTGAAATTTGAACTTGGACTTTTCGAAAAACCATATGCTGATAGAACATTACTAATCAAGGTTGGTTCAGAAGAACACCGTTCTATTGCAAAACAGAGTGTGTCAGAATCGCTAGTATTATTAAAAAAGAATGAAGATGTACTTCCACTTCCAAAAACAAATTCGAAAATTTTAGTTGCCGGGGAACACGCTGATAATATTGGGCTTCAGTGTGGTGGCTGGACAATACAGTGGGGTGGTGCAAGTGGAAATATTACTACTGGAACAACCATTCTTGAGGGATTAAGAAAAACCTCACCTTCTTCTGAGTTTGTTTATGATGCAAATGGTAACTTTAACAATATAGAAGCCGATTATGCAATTGTAGTTATTGGTGAGCAACCGTATGCTGAAGGCGGTGGAGATAGAGATGACTTAACACTTGAAAGAGACCACGTTTCATTAGTAAGAAAAATGAATAATTTAGGTTTGCCTGTTATAACAATTTTAATTTCAGGTCGCCCAATGATTATTAATCCCGCTCTTCATTTTTCAGATGTATTTATTGCTGCATGGTTACCAGGTACTGAAGCGGACGGTATAGCAGAAGTTATTTTTGGGGACAAAGCTCCAAAAGGTTTGTTGCCTATGACTTGGTCAAAATCAATGAATCAAATTCCACTTAATTTTGGTGACGCTAATTATACTCCCCTGTTTCCTTATGGCTTTGGAATAACATCTTTAGAAAACTCAGTATCAACTTCTGCACCAACATTGCAAACAGGCTTAGTAACTGAATGTGGAGGCTATATAGAGCTTGAATTTAATAAATCAATGTCAAATGCAAGTAATACTGAAGCAGATTTATCCGTGATGAAAAATGGCTCAACTTCAGTAGCTGTAGTAAATTTTGAACTAAGTACTTTTGATGATAATATAATTATTTTAGAATTGAATGAAAAAGTTAAAAAAGGTGATATTTTAACAATATCCTATTTAAGTGGTAATATTAGTTCTAAGGATGGTGTTAAACTCGAACCATTTGAATCAGTTGAACTGATTAATTACCTCGACTATATTTCTGGGTCAAATTCAATTCCAGGGAAAATTGAAGCTGAAGATTATACAAACATGAGTGGAATACAGACCGAAGGAACTTCAGATATTGGTGGCGGCGACAATATTGGATGGATTGACGACAATGATTGGATGGAATATACTTGTGATATTGAATATACTGGAGTTTATCAAATAAGTTATAGAGTTGCGAGCGAGAGTTCTGGTGGCACATTAAATGTTTATTCAAACAATGGCTTAATTGGTACACAGACTATTCCCGTAACTGGAGGATGGCAGAATTGGCAAACTGTTTCAAGCATAATTGACCTTGAATCTGGTGAAAGTATTATTAAATTACTCGCCTCTAAAGGGGGCTTTAATTTAAATTGGTTTAGCTTAAACATACTTACAGATATTAATTCAGAGAATAATCAAATTTCGAATTATACTCTAAATCAAAATTATCCAAATCCTTTTAATCCAACTACAGTTATTAAATATGGATTAGCAGAAAACAGTTTTGCAAAAATTGAAATATTTAACGTTCTTGGACAAAAAGTGGCAGTTTTAGCAAATGAAAATAAATCAGCAGGCAATCACCAAACAATTTGGGATGCTCAAAATTTGCCAAGCGGAATTTATTTTATTAGTATTGATGCTAAATCATTAAATTCAAATAAGAATTTTAAACAGGTAAAAAAGGCACTTTTAGTTAGATGAATCAATAATTTGCCCTAATCGCAATTCTTCAATTAGCCCAAACAATATAAGTTTGGGCTAATCTTTTCTAATTTCTTTTATGTATATCAGACCCAAATTCACTTCAAATAAAATAGATTCTTCGACTATTTCTAAGAACAGAAATAATAAAATGATTAAAATTTAAATTTTGAAGGATACTTGAAAAGAAAAACAGAAGTGCTTTAAAAAAGGGAAGGCTACCAAGGTAGAGGGCACAACCTTGATAGCCTGATTTGTAAGCTGTCTTTCAACAACTGTCACTCGAAAACTAAGTAATAAAATAAATTTTGTCAAGAAATATTTTTTAAATAATTCAAAAATATTTTTTTAATCTTAAAATGAACAATATTTTTAAAAAATATGACTTTTAATATAAAATTTAATTCTCTGATTTTGTTTCAATATTATTATTTGATAAATCGACTAATTTAACGTCATTTACCCAATCAGTGAGAACCGGACTTTTGATTGCACTTAGTTTATCCAGAACAGAAATTATATCGCGAGTTGCTGTTTCAATAAATCCAATTCTTTTTTTAACTGCTTCTCTGTCTATCTCTGCATTTCCTAATTCGCGATTTAGAGCAGCTGTTGATAAATTAATTAGCGTTAAAGGTTGCTTAATTTCGTGGTTTGCAGTTGAAACCGTAGCTGAAAAAGTTCTAATTTTTTCAATTTGTAACATCATATTTTGAAGTTCACTAAATCTAAGAGCAGCTTTTACACGAGCTAGTAACTCAATTCTGTTAAATGGCTTTTTAATATAATCGAACGCTCCAGCTAAAAATCCTTCGTTCAAGTCATTTGCTTCATTTAATGCGGTTACTAAAATTACTGGAATATTCATTGTAATTTTTGATGAAGTTAACAATTTGCAGACTTCAAATCCAGATAAACCTGGCATCATAACATCAAGTAGTATTATATCTGGCATTTGTGTTTCTGCTATTTCAATGCAAGATTTACCATTGTAAGCTTTTAGTATCTCGTAACCTTCACGTTTAAGTCTGTCTTCCAAAACGTAAACGTTATCTTTTTGATCATCCACAACTAATACTTTTTTCATAAATTAGCCTTCTTTCCTATTGTTTCTCTAATTTTAGAAGTTAAATTACCAGCATTTACTGGTTTTGTAATTAAATCGTTAAATCCATTATTTTTAATTATATCAATATCATCCAACATTGCTTGAGCCGTTATTGCAAGTACATTTATATTCTTAGTTTGTTCGTTGTTTCTAATATTTTTTATTGTTTCAAATCCATCCATAATTGGCATCATAATGTCCAAAAGAATTAAATCCGGACTAAAATTCTGCAAAATCGTTAAACATTCAACTCCATTATTTGCAAATGTGATTTGGCATCCAATATTTTTAAGAATTTCACCAACAGTATATTGAGCATCTTTATCGTCATCAACAACCAATACTTGAAAATTATTAGCTGTTTCTTGAATCTTTACTTCGTCAAACGTTTCAATTGATGAAGTAATGCTTTTTCTCATTTTTTTAAGCAAAGTAATTTTCTGACTAATCAATTTAAATATTTCGACATTTTGCTTTGAGTGTTGATTAACAATTTCGGTAAAATTATTCTGAATTTGTGAAAATCGCTCATTTATGACGTTTTTACTAATATGAACTAATATTGGGATTTTAATGTTTTTTAACTTTTCAAAAATTTTATTTGTTAGTAAATGAATATCAATAATTGCCAAATCAATATTTTCATCAATTTCATCCGAATTTGAGTTAATTATTGATATTTCTTGACTAAGAGTTTCAATTCCATATTTAATTTTATCCTTAAAATCGCTAATAATCTGAATTGCTTTCACTTCATTATGTTGAATTGAAATAAGTTCTATGATTTTTTGAAGATGATTTATATCGTCAAAATCTGTTATGTAATCAAAAACCATTGTTGAAAAAAGCATATTTTCTGCATCTTTTTCGATAAAAGCTAACAATGGAATTTCTCTTGTGTTTTCATTTTTCTTTAAATGGAAAATCATATTCCAAGCATCTTTCGAGTTAAAATTTAGATTGAAAACAATTCCATCCAAATTTCTATTTTCAAGCTGATTTAGAATAATAGAATCAATGTTAAATTGAATAATATCATAATTAAATTGTTTAAAATAATTCAGAATTTCATTTGAATTTGGATTGTTTTCTTGCAAAATGGCAATTTTGTTGTTTTCTTGCTCATAATTTGCAATTTTATTTTTTAATACTACTTTTTTAGTAAAAATGAATTTTTCCAATACTATATTATTTATTTTAATTGAAAAAGTAACACCTCGAATTTTATTATTTTCAACTGAAATTTCACCACCAAGCAAACCGGCGTATTTTTTGCAAATTGCCAAACCCAATCCAGCACCTTGATATTTTCGCGAAGAAGTAAAATCGACTTGTTCAAATTCCTTGAAAATTCTATCTTTATCCTCATCCGAAATGCCAATTCCAGAATCAATAACGTCAAATTTTAGCGAAATATTATCAACGACCTTCACCAAAACCGAAATTCCACCAACTTCTGTAAATTTAATGGCATTACTTAGCAGATTAAGCAAAATTTGTTCAAGTTTGTGTCTATCGGTGTTTATTAGCAAATCATAGTTGCTTTCAAAAATCATTTCAAAATTAAGCGATTTTTCGGTAACCAGCGGTTCAATTGCGTTATAAATATCGGTCAAAAATTCACTTATCACAAAATTTGATTTATTCACTTCAAACTTTCCCGATTCAATTTTAGAAAATTCCAAAATATTGTTAATCATAGAAAGCAATTTTTTGCCATTGCGAAGTACAATTTTCAATCTATCTTTTGTTTTAGTAAATGTTGAAGAATCCTCGGCAATAAGTTCGGTTAAACCAAGAATTGAGTTTAATGGCGTTCTTAACTCGTGCGACATATTTGCGAGAAACTGCGATTTAACGTGAGAAAGTTCAATAGCTTTTTGCTTTTGCACTTCCAACTCGCCAGCTTGCTTTTTGAGTTCGTTATGTAAATCTATTAATTCCAAATTCTGTTCGGAAATCTGCAAATTTTGTTTTTGATATTCCTCGTTTAAAATTCGCAATTCGTTAACTAAATTTTCCAATTGTTCGTACGAAAGTGAGCTATTTAACCCAACAGCCAATTGGTCTTTAATTTTATTCAAATAGTTTATTGGCGATTTACTTGGTTTATGCTCGCAAGCCAATTCAACAATACCAATAACCAAATTATTAAAAACAATTGGCATAATAAGAAGATATTTAATTTTAATTTCGGCTAAACCAGTTTCAATTATTGGCGGATTTTCGTCAAAAGTTAATTCAACAGTTTTTTTGTTGGAAATAACATCGGAATAAAAGCTACTGGAATTATGAATTTTTAGAACTGAACTGCCAATTCCAAAAGTGGAAATCGGTTTTGCATTTTTATTTTCAACAAGATAAAAAACGCCAAATGAAAAAGTGGTTGTTTGGATTATTTTTTCAAGCACCGAATCGGCCAATTCTTTTAAGATTGGAGTTTTGTTAATTATTGCAATTAATTCAGTGTATTCACGTTCTGATTTTTCGTTAAGTTGAATATGATCGAGCATATTATTAAAAATTCTACCCAAATTACCCAATTCGTCATTAGAAATAACCGAAACTCTGTGCGATAAATCACCATTTGTCGTAATTTTTGTTGCCTCACTAAGCAACGAAATTTGTCTTCTAATTTTTGTAGTAAATAAGAGGAAAAAAATGAGAGAAAGCAAAACTCCAGATAAAGCAATTGTTAAAGCAATAATTTGAATTTTCTCTCGAAACTCGTCCAAATCCATTGGAACATTAAAAACCAAAAATTGAATAGGTTCGTTTGAAGAAATCAAATATTCTGGAATAAACTTTATTCCAAAAAAATCACCATTATCAAGTTCTTTATAAACAACATTAAACTTTTGATTTGATTTACTTTTGTTTGCAACATCAAAAATTGCGGGAAAATAAACTTCATTTTGAGCTAAATGCGAAGCTAAAAAAGGAGTTTTTTTAATTACTAAAACTACTTCTGCCCTAATTTTTTCGCTAAAGTTATCCAAAAGTGTTTCGTCTACTATTTTTCCATAAAAATATGCTTCTTTTGAATTGTTTTGAAAATATTTGAGAATAATATTAGGATAATTTGTTAAAAATTCGTCAAAAGAATCGGCAAACAAAGCCCGATTTATTTTTTCGCCAAAAACTGATTTTTCAGAAATTATTTTTCTGTCCTCTGAAATTGCAAAAATGAAATCCAAATCGACTAATTCGGCATCAGTATATTTTCGATTTTCGGTAATTTCATAAAGTTCGCTATCCAAAGAAGCAACAAGATTTTGGAATACGATGTTAAAATCGGTATTTGAGTTAATTAGCGATTTGGAGTGCTGATTTTTTAGTAAAGAAGTTGTAGTTGAATAAAAGATAAAAGTAGAAGACAGTGAAATAATTACAATTACGATAAAGGTTATTAATAATAATCTTACATTAATCTTCATTTTTACAATTCAAATGATTTTGAAAAAGTTTAATTAAATTTAGCTAATTTATTATTAAACCCTTCATGCAAATTCTATTACAATAAACTCCAAAACAGAATACAAACTTATTTACTGTTATTTTTCTTCTTCTACTTCAGTTTCGTCATTTTCTGGATGAGCTTCTTTGTTTTGGTCTTTTATACCTTGAATATATTTTGAATTTTCACGAATCGATTTTTCTAATAAATTTTCTTTTTTCTGAGCAATTCTGTCTTTTAATTGAGGAATAATTTCAATATCAATTAAAATAATAATCTCACGTTTGGTAATTTGTGTAACATCCGAGCCAGTTAAATATCTAATTCCCAAAACCCACCAAGGCAAATCTTTTAAAAATGGAATTCCACTACGCGTTACAGTTTCTTCGTTTGTAAAAAGTCCACCAATAATTGTTTCTTCGCCATCAATCATTAAAACTTCTGTGTTAGCAACAGTTTTTCTAATTTCGGTAGAAATTTCGCCAGGATTTGCAGAACTTCGTTCAGCTTTTAATTGAAGTAAAACATAATCAAGACCATCTTCGTTATATACATAAGGTTTTACTTCAACAATTGTTCCAGTGGAATAAAATCTATCAATAATATTTCCAGAAAAATCGCGTTCTTTTATCGAAATATCGGAACCAATTTGAATACGACCAGTTGTTTTATCGCGAACAGTAATGTTTGGACGGGCAATTAGTTCTCCCAGTCCGTTAGTTTCAAAGAACTTAAATGCACCAACTATATCACCTTTAAAGTTACCAAATTCAAATGAAGTAGAATTTCCAAAAGTAAACTCGTGAGCTGCTTCTGTTTGAGTTGCTGAGCCTTCTGTAGCAACCTGTTCTTGCGTAAACGATGTCATTTTTGTTCCAAAACTCAAACCAGTTTGCTCAATTAATAAATCCCAATTAATTCCTCTTTCCTTCATATCAGAAATATTAGCTTCGAAAAAGAGTGCTGAAATTTTTACTTCACGTGAATCTATTGGAGCGTATATTTCGCTTCCTAAAGTTGTTGCTTCTTTTTTTGTTTCAAGTTTTACAACAATTCCATCAGCATCTTCTACATAAATTCTTTTGTGATAATTAACAATAATATTCAAAGCTCGCATATATGGCATTCTTGTAATTTCAATTCCAATTGGTTCGCTATAAGCGCCTGATAATATAATTGGCTTACCAGTAATTTTTTGACTTACCTTGCTAAGCACTTCAATTGCTTTATCAAAAGAAATATGTTCAGCCAAAGAGACAATTTCGTTTGGATTAACATATTGGCTTAATCGCTTTTCTATTTCCTTTTGTCCAAATAAAGGAATTGTAAATAATAATATCAGAAGTATTGTTTGCTTTTTCATTTTATTCACTCAATTTTTCATCTGTTTATTTTTTCAGATTAAATTCAAAAAAATTCGTTTTAAGTTAAGTTATTTTTTTATTTCTTCAGTTTCTTTTTTATCTAAATTAAGACTTAACTTTTCAATTATTCCACCTTTATTTAGCACAAAATGGACAACATTATGTGTAAAATCTATTTCAGTTAAATATCCTAGATAAACCTTATCACCTTCCCACAAAAGATATGTTGTTCCTTTAGAATCGACAAGAAAAGCTCCTTCTGGAATTAAAGCTAAAAGTTGTGCCGATTGAACATCGAGCAAATCTTCACTGTTTGGAGGAATTTCATTTCTAATTAAAGGATAGAAAATATCATAAATTGGGTTTGGAATTAGTCTATTTTCTTTTGAAACCGAAGAAGCATATCTATCATTATCAGAATAATAAACTGCACATTCTAAATTGTAAGTAACTAAATACTGTGGAACTCCTTCTTTATCAACAAAAACAAAATTATCAAACGAACTTGAAATAATCTTTTTCAACTCCTTGCTTTGCTCAATAGCAAAAATCATTTTATAAACGTCGTTGTAATTTGCTGTTCCAAAAAGACGATATTTATAAAATTTATAATGTTCTTTTTGTTCAATGTCTTTATACTCAATATTAACATTCGATTCTGGCTCAAATCCGAAACTAATTTTATTAACAAAATTAAAAAATTCAGATTGTGACAAATTAACTGGAATATTAAACTTTCTGAGTGCAAGAATAGAATCAAGTTCGGCAGCTCTTAATTTTAGTGTATTTAGTTGGTTCATTAATTCATCGGTGTTATAAGCATTAAGTGCATTAAGATTTAATTCGTTAATCCTTTTTTTCTTAGAATCAATTTCACTTTTCTGAATAACAAAAACCATTATGCTTCCAACCAAAATTATGAGAAGAAGCAAGACAATTAAAATTACTGTGTTTTTAAGTTTTCGGTCCATTATTCTATTTTCTTCTCAATATTAAAATTTAATGTATATGAAAATGCATTATTTTCGCGTAAAGGCTCATACAAAATATTTTGCAGAATGGAGGAATTGCTGTAATCGGCAAATTCTGTTAGCACATCTCGTGAGAGCGAATATCCTTTAACAAGCACTATTTTTCCATCTTTCGATTCCATGTGTGAAACCCAAAAATTTCTTCTTCCTTCAACAAAATTGGAAACATTTTCAAGTGTTTTTCCCCAAACTTCGGTTCCACTCATAGCCGAATCGAGAATTGATTGTGTGTTTGCGAAATTAGCAATTCGCTCAGATAAAGGAGACATTTGGTCTAATATATTTTGGTTTTGAATTGACAATTGTTCCAAATTAAAAATTCTGTTGTCTAATTCGCGAATTTCTTGTGTGTTTGTAAGCATTGAAAATGTAAAATAATATGTAACAAGAAATAACAATGGCAAAATTGCAAAACTATGCCATCCAAATTGAAGAAATTTTTGATTTTCAATAATATATTTTGGAAGAATATTAATTCCCACAAGTTCTTTATCTTGTTCAGCAAAATATTCATAAGCAGCCGAAATTGGAATGGTAAAAGATGAAATTCCTTTTTGTTCTTCTTCTGCTAAACCTAAAATATTAAATGATTCAAATTTTAGTTCAGAAACATTTGCTTCAGGAAATGTTCCATAAAATGATAGAACAAGATTTTCGGAACGATCATCGCCACAAATTATAACGTTATCAAGACGTGGAATCCCACCATTTTCCATTTCAAGTAAAATTTTGGAAAAATAAACATCATAAGTATTAAGATTTTGGGTTCCAATATCTAAAGTTGCACCAATGTGTTTTAGATTTTGTCCTTCCAAAAAAATGAGCTTGCTAAATTCTTTTCCAATATAAATTATTAGGGAATAATCTTCGGGGAAAAATTTTGTGGTTTTAGAAACGAAATGAGCAAGAGCAATTTCGGCACTTTTAATTGAATGAATTTTGTAAAATCTTTTTCCATTATATGAAGCAAGTGAATTAACAATATTTGCAGTAGTAACATTTAAGTCAGTAAAAACACAAAGATGCGTCTTTTCGTCCAACGAGATATAATCAATTTGGTCCCGAGTTAATAAAATTCCCTTCGAATTTTGAATTTCGGCAATAATTTTGTCAATATTTTTTTTCTTTTCTTTCTCAAGAACGGCTTCATAAATATGATACGACAAATTTGGGTCGGTAACTACTGGAATAAATTGTGCTTTTGATAAGTCAAAATCAGCTAATTTTGCCGAAAGTTTTGCAACTTCGGAAGAATTGTTTTCGCTTTCGTCCTTAATTTCACTCATTCCTTCCAACGAATCGAATGAAATTTCATCCAAAGGCACAGAATTGATAAAATTACTTGCAGATTCGGTAGAATCTACTGATTTAAAGCCAGTAGAATGAACTGAAAAAGTTCGATGAATAAATATTTGATTTTTTTCACGTCCTAAAACCGTAAGTTTTAGCTCTAATCCTTCAAGATAAATACATACAATTGGCTTCATTCGTTAAGTTACCTTTAGTAATTGTAACATTCTGGTTTTATTATTTGCGTAATTAACCGCAGTTTCTTTAGTAATAATTCTTTCGTTCACAAGTCTAAGCAAATCCTGTTCCATTGAAAGCATTCCTTGCGGTCCACCTTGAACTATCATTAAATAGATTTCACTTGTATTATTATTTTTAATTGCAGCTTTAACACTTGGAGTAACTATTAAAACTTCTTTAGCTAAAACTCGCTTTTTATCAACTGTTGGAACTAATTTTTGAGATACGACAGAAATTAAAACATCTGCCAATCTATTTCTAACTCGTTCTTGTTCAGCTGGATTTATTTCGGCAATAATTCTATCAATAGATTCGGTTGCAGAGGAAGTGTGCAATGTTGAAAATACTTTGTGACCAGTATCTGTAACTTCCAAAGCTGCTAAAATTGTTTCTGGATCTCTCATTTCACCAATTACAATTATGTCAGGATCTTGACGCAAAGCCTGAACAACTCCTTCTTGAAAAGACAAAACATCTTTTCCAACTTCTCTATGTCTTATAATAGCACTATTTGATTTATGTACATATTCAATTGGGGATGAAATAATTACAATATGAGCTTTATCAAATTTATTATGGAAATCAATAATTGAGTCTAAAGTAGTAGATTTACCCGAGCCAGTAATTCCGGTTACAAGCGAAAGTCCAAATTTAACATAACTGTGACTCATCATTTTAATTGCGTTTTGATGAAATCCGAGAGTTTCAAGTGATCTTGTAGTAGCAGAAATTGCTCGCATATTTAGTGCTAAATTATCTAAATCAAAATAAGCATCTGCTCTAAATCTGATATCTTTATTTACAACGTGATAATGGAATGTGTAGCTAAAATCTAAGTTTCTTCCAACCAACAAATGTTGACATTGATTATTTGTAAGCAATGAAACAATTAGCAAAGAGGCTTCAAGCGGTGTAAATCTTGGAAGTTCTTCAACTCTAATTTTATTTCCGTGAATTCTGAACCAAATGAATCCATCAGTTCCGTGACCACCAATCTCAACATCCGAAGCTTCATGTTCAATCATTAATGTTAAAATATGATTAACCATTTTATGAAGTGCAACTTTATCTTCGCCAGGCATTTGTTGAGCCATTTCGACAATAAAATTCACCTTTTCAGCACCGAGTATACTTTCTGGTACTTTAAGGATATATTTTTTTAGAATTTCATCAGCTATCATAAAATTAACCAAACCAAAACATAATTACATGTTTAAAATAATAAAAAGAATTATTAATCATCCATTGTTCCTGCAAGAACTTCAGCAAGTGAAGTTAATCCTAATTTAACTTTTTCTAAGCCAGAATCTCTCAAAGTAAGAGTTCCATCTTTTTTCGATTGTTGTCTAACAGCGTCTTCATCAACTTCATCGCCGGCTCTAACTATTAATTCTCTAATATCTTTTGTAAAATAAAGTGCTTCGTGAATTGCCATTCTTCCTTTATAACCAGAGTTATTGCATTTTGGACATCCAACGGCTTCATATATTTCGAATTTACTCCATTCTTCTATATCAATTCCTGCACGCTCAGCAACACTTTCATCAATTTTTTGAACTTTCTTTTTACAAGCATCACAAAGTTTTCTTATAAGGCGTTGAGCAACTATTATATTTATTGCATACGCAATCAAAAATGGCTCAACACCCATTTTGTAAAGACGAGCTACTGCACTTGGTGCGTCATTTGTGTGAAGTGTAGAAAAAGTTAAGTGACCAGTGTTTGCAAGTTTTATTGCTGTTTCGGCGGTTTCTTTATCGCGCATTTCTCCAACAAGAACAATATCAGGATCGTGACGCAAAATTGCTCTAATTGCTTGTTCAAAATTCATTCTATAGCCAATTTTTAACTGGCGCGCACCTTCAATAACATATTCAACTGGGTCTTCAACTGTTAAAATATTTTTTGTTGGATCAATAACTTGATAAAGTGCTGCAACAAGTGTGGTACTTTTTCCACTACCCGTTGGTCCTGTTAAAATAACCATTCCCTGAGGTTGATTAATCGCTTTTTGGAAAGCCGCATTTGAATACCCAACAAGTCCTAATTTGCTTAAATCTTTTATAACTTTTCTATCATCCAAAATTCTTATTACAATTGATTCGAACTTGTTTTTAAGTTCAGTTCCAACCATAGGAAGCACAGAAACTCTATAACGAATTATATGATTATCAATTGCGCGTTGGATAAACCCATCTTGGGCACGTTCGCGTTCAAATCTGTCCAATCCCATTGATCTATCTTTAACAACTGCCATAAGTGCTTCGGGCTGTGTACTGTCTTGTCCGTGCCAAAGTTGCAATTTCCCATCAATTCTAAAGTGGATTTCTGTTCGTCTTCCACTTTTGGGAATTATATGAATATCACTAGCTCCTTTACGAACTCCTTCAACCAAAGCACCTTCAATTAAATTAACAAGTGCACTTTTGTTAATTTCGGCATCTAATTCTTCTTCATCTAAATTTGTTTCATCAAGCTCAACATTAATTTCTTCGTTTGATGAAGCAATTGCTTTTAAAAATTCATTTTCGAGTGGCGCAATTATTTCAACTAACTTATCATAGTCTTTTTTTCTTAAATAATTAATCTCAAATTTTTTGATATTTAAGCTGTAAGCAATTTTGGTTAATTCTTTATCAGTTGGGTCAACAGCGGCGAGTACAAGTCTGTCACGCAATTTATCATAACTATAAGGTAAAACTTTGTGCAATAAAAATTGATCGCGAATTTCATCACCTTTTGAATTTAGAAGTCGTTTTATTTCTTCAATTCTTTCTTCGGATAAATCAGGTATTGAAATATTTAGTTCTTTAAAGGCATAAAGAACTGAAACTTCACGGAAAATTGTATCGTGGTCAAAGCCTAATTGTTGAACTAAAATTTGAGCAAGATTTCTTCGCCCTTTTAATTCATCAGCTTTTTTAGCAGAAAGTGCTTTTTCAAGAATATCTTCGTCAATTATTCCTTTTTTTAATAGTAAATAACCAACTTTATCAGTCATCTCAAGTTGTGAATCGAGCATCAATTTTCCTTAAAGAGTTTGCACAATATATTTGTCATTTATGCAAAAATACATAAATTTCTTTAATATTTATATAAGTAACTATTTTTATTTATTACTTTTAATTATCTAACTGAAGGATTAATTGTTGCCGTTTCAGCAGAAACCAAAGTTAATCCAATCATAACTACCATTATAACCATTGCAATAAAAACTTGAATCATTTCAATTACATTTTTTAATCTAAATACTGTTTCACTTTCGTAATAATTTGCTAGTTGCAATGCCGTATTTTTAATTGTTCCAGTTTCTTCACCTGAGTGAAATCGCGAAATTGCAGTGTCGGTAAATATTTTAGCAGCAGCAAAAGATTCTGATATTCCAGCACCTTTTCTAATCATCATAGGAATTGCAACTTTTTTGATTTGCTGCTCAAAATAGGCGTTATCGGTTGCTTCCGCAGCAATTCTGATTGGTTCAATGGATTCTGCCGAACCACTATAAAGTGTGTAAAAAACACGACAAAAAACTTCGATGTTTGTTTTGTGAACAAGACCACCAATAATTGGCATTTTCATTATAACCCGAGAAAAAAACAACTTCCCTTTAGGTGTAGAATTCCACCAAATTAAAATAATTGGTGGAACAAATGTAAATAGAACGACTATAAACCACTGATTTATCAAAAAATCGCTAATATCCAAAGTGGCAGCAGTTAATGGAGGAAGTGGAATATCAAACTTTAAGAATAACTTAGCTGTTTCTGGGAAAATATATCCAACATAAAATAGAACTGCAAGAAACAAGACAAACATCGTAATAGCTGGAGTTATTAATGCACTTCGCAAATCTTTACTAAACTGCATTCTTCGTTCAAGAAATTTTGCTGTAGCCTTGTAAATTTCTGTCATATTACCACTTTTTGCTGCAAGGCCAAGCATATAGGCGGTAAATTTGCCAAAAACTCTTTCGTGTTTTAGAAATGTTGTTTGACTATCTGAACCCTTTTTCAACTCGTTATTTATTTGTTTTAAAGTCTCACGTAAGGTTTTGTTTTCCAAATCGTTAACAAGAAGTGTCATAATTTCACTATACGGAAGTTTTTGCTCCAATAGTTCGGCACTTATTTTTACAAAAGACAAAATTTCTTGTTGCGGTGGTTTTGGATCCCATTCAAAAAGATATTTGTTAACCGAAATAACTTGATAACCCATTTTGGTAAGCGCTTGCACAACTTCGTCTTTGGAAAAAGCTCTTTGTTCGCCTTTTGTTGGAATTTCATTGCCTTTTTTTATCTTGTATATAAATGTTACTTTTTTCTCTATGGATTTAAGTTTTAATTTATGCTTTTCAACAATTCCTTTAATTTGTTTTTTGCCTTCAGAATAAGTGCCAGCAGCAATATTTCCCGTTACAAGCTCACCATTTGGTTTTTGCGCCACAAATTTTAATTCAATCATAAAACAATACCTATTTTAAAAATTCACATTTTATTTTATTACAAAAATTAAGCCAAAACATATATTTATTATATGCTATAATAAGTATTCTATGCTATCGTAACAAGTAATATTTACATTATCGATAAAAAACATTTACTGTTTAACAATCATAATACTCTTTTCAATTGGTATTTTTGGATTTTTAGTTTCAAATATTTTCAAAATTAAATTATATTTCTTTCCAATAGGATTTTTTAGCGCGTCAATTTTTAATTCTATTTTGCCATCAATAAAAAAATCAGCTTTTAAATTGGAAATATATTTCGAAAATTCTTTATTATTCGCAAACTCAATGCTGTTTTTTCTTTCGCTTCGCTGCTCCTCCCTTTTCGTTTTGGAACTAACAAAAGTGATTTTGCCACTATTTAGCAGACTTCTTTCAATGTTTTTGGAAATTAGAGAAGTATCAATTTCTTCATTTGATAAATTCAAAATACTTCCAACAACAAATTTTGGTTTTGTTTTGGAAAAATATTTTGCGAAGGATTCAATTTTGAGTATTTGATTAATTAGAGAATCACTCGATATTTCAGAATCTGCTTCGTTCCAATATTTTTCAACGTAAATAACTTTTTCCTCAACAACTTCCGTGCTTTTGCAACTAAAAAAGAGAATTGTGAGAAGTAAAATATTTACTAAAATAACTATTCTGTTTTTAAGCATTTTATAAATCCATTTTTAAGTCTAATTCTTTTGGAGCTTTTCCATCACCATTTTAATCTTTATAACCCCAATAACCATTTTTTTATATGAAGTTAATTTCTTACTCCAAAAATATTGCTATTAAAAATGCTAAACTGTTGGTTCTAATCATTTTGTTTTCATTATTATTAGGTACTTTCAATCGTGTTTTAAAGATAGCAAGATATTTTGAAACTTAAAATAATGAAATTTTTAATCTCAGCTTTTCTTTGCTACTACTTTATGCAAGATGTAAAAATAGCTTTATATTTCAGTTGTTGATTCTTTTCTGTTTGGATGTTTAAACCAACTGAATAGTAATTTTATTGATAATAGTTTAATTGAATTTAAGGTTATAAATGAATGTATTTTTAATCATTGGCGTAATAGTAGTTTTGATGATAAGTTTAAAACTTTATATGCAAAAACGCTCGCAACGTTTTAAGGGCAAATCAGTAAATATTTCAATATTCGATAATGAAATAAAGGATTTATTAAAGCAAAAGAAATCCATTTTATATTTTTACACTCCAACTTGTGGTGCTTGTAAAACGCAGGCTCCTATAATTGACAAACTAAAAGAAGATATTTCCCACGTTGGAAAAATCGATTTATCGAATAAAAGAGAAATTGCAACTGAATTTGGAATTTTAGGAACCCCCACTACTGCTATTATGCAAGGAAATAATGTAGCAGAAATTTTTGTTGGACTTAAAAAATATGATTTTCTTAAATCAAAATTTGAGGATTTATAATGGAATATTACGAACTTCACCCCGATAATCCTCAAGAACGATATATAAACAAAGCCATTGAAGTTTTGAAAGATGGTGGAGTTATAATTTATCCCACCGATACTGTTTACGCATTGGGTTGCGATATTTTTAATGCTAAAGCCGTTAAACGTGTTTATGAAATAAAAAACGAATCCGAGACCAAACTTTTTAGTTTTATTGCCCCAAATTTAAAAGACATTTCAAAATATGCCAAGGTTTCTGATTATGCTTACAAAATGATAAAACGACTTGCTCCTGGACCTTACACATTTGTTTTACCAGCGGCTAAAGATGTTCCAAAAAAATTGTGGACAAAAAGAAAAACTGTTGGAATTAGAATTCCAGATAACCGTATTACTGAGATGCTTACCAAAGGTTTGGGAAATCCAATCATAAGCACAAGCACAACAACGCGACTTGGATTGCAACTTAGCAACCCAGAAGAAATTAGACATATTTTTGATTATAGTGTAGATTTAATGCTCGCTTTTGGTGAACAAAACAATAAACCTTCATCAATTATTGATTTTAGTGGCGATACACCCGAAATAATCCGCGAAGGCTCAGGCGATTTATCAATGTTTTATTAAAGCATTTTTAGGAAAAATTTATGACTTGGTTTTTACATTGATAAGTCCTAAGTTTTAGATAATAATTTAAAGGTTTTACTAATTATTTATAACTTTTTTATGGGAAAGAGGAATTGAAAATGAAAAAAATAATCTTAGCTTCTGTTTTGTTCAGTCTATTCAGCGTTACAAATTTTGCTCAGGGAGAAGCTGCATTACCAATATTGACACTCCAAACATCACTGCCTTTACTTGGTTCTGGTTGGATTGGGGCGGCTAAGCCAAATAACGACCCAATTGGATATTATTTAAATCCGGCAATACTTGGATATACATCACAAAATAATCATGTCTCACTTTTTTTTATGCCTACTAAAGTTAATTGGATACCAAATTTTAACCTTGATTTAACAAAAAATACACTTGGTTTTAATCTTGGATATAACTTTACAGAACTTGGTTTACCAATTTCTGTAGGTTTTGGGTATATGCATGACAAGATGGATTATGGAACATTTAACCGCACTTCTTCAAATAGCCCTGATATAATTGGACAATTTAATTCTTATGATTCATATGATGTATATAGCTTGGGAATTGGAATTGATTACTATTTACTTTTTAATTTTGGAATGTCTATTAAACCATTTGATTCTAATTTAAACACCTCACCAACTGAAAATGAAATAGGTTTAGGTAAAGCAGTAGGAACTGCTTGCGATTATGGTGCGATGATTATTGCCCCAATATCTAAACTATTTTTTGATGATATAAAATATAAATTTTATGAAACGGCTTTTATTAAACCAAAAGTTAATTTTACAATGGGTTATGCCGTTTCTAATATTGGAGATGAAATTAGTTACATAGGAGCATCTCAAAAAGACCCTCTGCCAAGAACCAGTCGTTTAGGTTACACTTTTGATTTTGGATTTGATACTCAAATTAATAACACTGAAATAAATCTATTTACTTATTCTTTTACAGCAGAAGTGGAAGATATTTTAATCAAGCAGAAAACTGAACCTGGAGAATTAGGTGGAGAATTTGATGGTTATCAATCTTTTTTAGGAGATATTGATTTTTTTGATAACCTATTAATGTTGAATTTTTCAGACAGAGTTACAGTACACAAAGGAAATACATTTAATTTCTTTGAAACTTTTACAGTTACTTCCGGTAGTTTTCAAGGAAGGGGTTATCACACAAGAGTTGGAACTTCAGGCATCGGTTTATCCTCAGAAGGAATATCAAAACTATTTGGAAATACAATAGAGAATTCAACTATTAAATACTTAACGAAACATATAGTAATTGAATACTTTGATATTTCTATATTTCAAAATTACAACGGTTTTGAAACTGAAATGCAAGGAATTTCACTTCATATAAAGAATTTTGAATTATAAATGCAAAAGCATTCTTGGAGGCGACAAAACCTCCAAAAATTATTCAATAATTAAAACAATATTTCAGCAGTTCTTAATGCTCTTGGAAACTGGCTTTTTAATCCATCTTTTGTAGCAATTGCACCACCAATCATATCACCGTTGTAACTAACAACTTTACGCCCTTTCGGCTCAATTTCAGTCATCGATTTAATAATTCCACCATTAAGATAAATTTTTAATTCATCTTTGGAAGTAAGTTCAACAATATTTTGAGTTATGTGTTTTTGCAAAGCTTGTGCTGCAAGAGTGTGAAGGACAATATTTCCATGTTTATCCATTGTTCCAAGTTTAAGTCCAGCACGAGCAAAAATGGAAAGATTATCCGAATGCCAATCCGATTTAATAAACTGCATTTCGTTGCTTTTGAATAGAAATTTATATTCCTTTAAAATTTCCAAATCAATTCCGTACCAATCAGCAATATTTTCAACAAAAGGCTTAATATTTTTATTATTCCAACTTAAAAATTCTAATTCAGCTTGCTTAACATCAGTTTGTTTTGAAGGCGTGGTTGAGTCAATTTTTCTAAATTTTGCAATAAAAAATCCTTCCGAATTAATTTCCCAAGGAATGATTCTTCTTGTTTTTGTTAGCTCTGGATTTAGATTTCTATCGCCATATTTTGTAATTCCTGGATGAGATTTAACCGGAAGTTCAATATCCATAAGTTCAACTGGATATTTTTCAAGTATTTTTTCAACAACTAATTCGTTTTCTTCCAACGTTAGTGTACAAGTTGAGTAAACAATTTCGGCTCCAATTTTTGCCGATTTAATTCCACTTACGAGTAATTTAAATTGTGTGTCGCTTAAAACTACTGCGTGATTTTCGCTCCACCAATTGCTAACCTCTTGTTTTTTTTGAACAATTCCAAGTCCTGTGCAAGGTGCATCAATTAATATTTTATCAAAGTAATTATCAAAATATTTGCTAATCAATTCACCTTTGCTTGTTAACATTCCAGCATTTAGGACATTTAGCTTGTCCAAATTATGTGCAAGCGATTTTGTTCTTCCAATATTTGGCTCATTTACATAAAGCGTTCCACTGTTTTCCATCATTTCTGCTAATTGAGTTGCTTTAGAACCTGGCGCTGCACACATATCAATTGCGGTATCTTCTGATGTTGGACTCAAAATAAGCGGTGGAATCATTGATGAAAGCGATTGAATGTAGTATTTTCCTAATGCGTGTTCCAAAGTTTTTCCAATTTTATCACTTCCAGAAATAAGCGAATAAGCATTTGGTACATTTTCAACTTTTGAAAGCACAATATCATACTTCTGAAGTTTGGTTAAAACGCTTTTTTGATTTTCATCACTTCCTGGAATTCGCACATATTGAATATAATCGCTTTCAACAAAGGCTTTGTATTTTTCAAGAAACTCATCTCCAAACACATTTTTAAGATAATTGGAAATATTTTCGCTTAATTCAATCATAATTAATATCTCTGAAGATTTAGTGCGTTAAAAATTTGATTTGAAATTCTTAAAAAATCACTGTTTGGAAGAACTTTATTCAATTCTGCTTTAATTTCTTTAACAATTGAATCAAGCAAAAACTCGTAATCTTTAACAACTAATTTTATATCGGAAGGATTTTTGGGTTTTAAAATAGTTTGAGGTTTAAGTCTGTTTGCGTACAAAATGAATTTAATAAAATTGTAATCATCCGTTTGAACAATTGGATTTCCGTTTAAGTCAACAATTTCAAACTGTCCAAAAAGTTCGGAACCAAGCGACACTGTTTTGCCAGGCATTTGGAAATTTTCTGTTTCAAAATTGGCTAAAAATTCGTCAGGAAATTTTTTTAATTTCGATTCAACTTTTTGAATCCATTTGGTTATAAAATCCTTGTCATTCATCTTAACTCACCTTTCGTGCAAACATTCTAACAACATAGGCATCACCGCGGTGACCATCGCTTTCGTCCAACACAATTTTTGTTTCTTCCAATTCGAAAAATTCAAAATTTTTGTAGTATTTTTTTAATTCATCTTTGGTATAAAGCGAATCTTTCTTTCTTGGTCCGCCAGAATTTAGTTTAATTTGCTCTTCGCTAAAACATTCAAGAATTACAAAACCACCAATTTTAAGTGATTTATTTAATTTTGTGTGCACAATTTTTTTATTTTCATCATTAAAATGAAGAAATGAAATTCCCAAAACATCATATTCGTTTTGTGGAAGTTCGTCATTAATCAAATTTGAAAAGTTAATATTTACTTTAACATTTTTTTCTTCGGCAAATTTTTTTGCTCTGTTAATAGCAACTTGGCTAAAATCGACTGAAAAAACGTTCCAACCATTTTGTGCTGCATAAACAGCATTTCTTCCTTCACCATCACCAGGCAGAAAGAGTTTTCCAACTGTTAAAGAATCTATTTTACTTTTAAAATAAACATTTGGCTCTCTTCCAAATAAAAAATCACTTCCGCCATATCTTTCGTTCCAAGTTTTTTGATAATCAATTGTCAAATTATTGAACCTTTCTTGTCGCTTTAAATAAAAAGTAAAATCCAGCAATAACTAACGGAATGCTGAGCAATTGTCCCATATTCATAAACATTCCCTCTTCAAAATACGTTTGATTTTCCTTAAAATATTCCACAAATATTCTAAATCCAAAAATTAGAATTAAAAATATTCCAAAAAGAAATCCATCCTTAAATTTTCCATCAAACTTAATGTATTGATAAGAAATGATAACAAACGAAAGCAAATAAAATAAAGCTTCATAAAGTTGTGCCGGGTGACGTGGAATGTTATCGAGAGAAGTGAAAATAAATCCCCATGGCAAATCTGTTGGATGACCAACTATTTCGGAGTTAAATAAATTTCCAGTTCTTATAAAAACTGCTGCAAGTGCAACCGTAATTACAACTCTATCCATAACCCACAAAAACGATTGATTTTTTTTCTTTTTACTATAAAAATAAATTGAAGTTAAAATTCCAACAGCTGCACCGTGACTAGCCAAACCACCTGTCCAAACTTTTAATATTTCAAGTGGATTTGACAAATAATAATCAGGATTATAAAAAAGACAATGCCCAAGTCGCGCACCAATTACTGTTCCAAGAATCATATACCAAATTAAGTCATTCAAATCATCCATCGGACGGTTTTCTTTTTGAAAAATCTTTTCCATTATTTTGAATCCGACAATAAATGAAAGCGCAAAAAGCAATCCATACCAACGAATGTGAATAGGTCCTGCGGAAAATATCTCTGGAGAAATACTCCATGTGATTGTAGCAAACAAATTTTATCCAATTTTATAATTTTTAACTATACAATTTAACTATTAAGGCTAAAAGTAGCTAATTGATTGTTTTTGAAATGGAAATATTTTAATAATTACTGAAACTTATTTAGGGAATGGTAAAAATTACAAAAACAGATTTGTAATTTTAATTATTCAGGTTATTCGTTTGAAGATTACAATTAAATAATAGAATCTTAAAAGAAGTGACTGTCAAATAAAACAAAAGACAATTACAAAATATTTGTAATTGTCTTAAAATTTTTTACCGACTTAAATTATGCTGTTAAGCTATTAAAATGTCTTGTAAGTGCTGATTTTCGTCTTCCTGCAGTATTTTTGTGCAATCTTCCTTTGCTAACTGACTTATCAATGAACGAAATTGCTTCTTTAAGAGTTACTTCAGCAGTAGCTTTTTCTTGACTTGCATGAACTTTTTTAATTAAAGTTTTCATTTTTGAAAGTGCTGCTTGATTTCTAACACGTTTTTTTTCAGTTTGTCGTATTCTTTTCTTAGCTGATTTATGATGAGCCATACCACATATCCTAAATAATTATTTTTACAGTTTACAAATATACAATTATCGGTTATGTATGTCAAACAAATAGAATAACCAAAAAATCAAATTTTTACTGCAAATTCTGCCCCTTTTTAGTAATTACAGAACAATCGTTTTGTCTTTAGCTTACAAAAACTTAGATTTACATTTAAAATTCAAAAAAAGGAAATCTTCTTTAAATGGAAAAAATAACAGGCATAATTGATACTTATCTTTTTTATAGCGAAAATAATGGATATTCTGTTTTTAAGTTAGAAGATGGAACAAGTGCCGTTGGCAATCTTCCAAAATTGAACGAAGGCGATAGAGTTGAACTTTCTGGCGAATGGGTAAAACATCCGCGCTACGGAAAGCAGTTTAAAATTGAATCCGCAAATATTTCGCATCCAACAACCGAAAGTGGAATTATCAAATATTTAGCTGGTGGAATGATTCATGGAATTGGTCCAGTTACAGCAAAACGAATTGTAAAACACTTTGGCGAAGCAACAATGGATATTTTTGAGAGTAATATTAATCGTTTACTCGAAGTTGAGGGAATTGGACAGAAAAAATTGGAAGTAATTAAAGAAGGTTGGGAATCGCAAAAAGGCGTTAAAAATGTGATGATTTTTCTTCAATCTAATGGAATTTCTTCAACTTATTCCATGAAAATTTATAAAACTTATGGTGATGCAGCTCCTGAATTGATTGAGAAAAATCCTTATCGCTTAATTTCGGATATTTGGGGAATTGGTTTTAAAACTGCCGACGAAATTGGGAAAAATCTTGGTTTTACTGGCGATGATCCAATGCGAATTAAGGCTGGAATAATTCACACGCTTCAACAAGCAAATAAAGATGGACATGTTTTTCTTCCAAAAGAAGAATTAGTTAGAGAAACGTCTTTTATGTTGCAAACCGATATTGGTTATTCCGACATAATTTTTGACGAACTTGAAGAAAATGACGATATCTTTGTACACAATAAAAATGTATATCTTAGCGAATATTATAGAGCTGAACGCGAAATTGAAAGTTCGATTAAACGACTTTTGCAAATTAGCTCTGAACAACCTCCAAAACTTGATAAAATCATTTCTGGTTTTAAAGAAAATTATTCCACTGAACAAATAAATGCTATTAAAACTTCATTTTCTGAGAAAATGTTAATTATTACTGGTGGACCTGGAACTGGAAAAACCACAACTTTAAAGGGAATTATTCAACTTTTTCAGACTTTTGACAAAAAAATAATGCTCGCCGCTCCAACTGGAAGAGCGGCAAAAAGAATGGCGGAAGTTATTGGACTTGATGCCAAAACAATTCACAGATTGCTAGAATTTAATCCAAAAGATGGCTCATTTAGTTATAACGAAGATAATCCTCTTGAAACAGATTTGCTGATTATTGACGAAGTTTCTATGATTGACACGCTACTTATGTATAATTTGATAATTGCTATTAGTTTAAATACAACTTTAATTTTTGTTGGCGATGTTGATCAGTTGCCTTCCGTTGGTGCTGGAAATATCTTAAAAGATTTGATTGGAAGTGAAATAATTCCAAAAATTGAATTAAACACCATTTTTAGACAAGCAAAAGATAGCGATATAATTACAAATGCCCATAGAATCAACCGTGGCGAAATGCCCGCATTTAATTATTTGAAAAATTCTGATTTCATATTTTTAGAAGAAAGCGAAAGCAATAAAATTCCCGATAAAATTTTACATTTGTGCAAAACAGAACTTCCTAAACAATATAAATTTAATCCCGTTGAAGATATTCAAATTCTCTCACCAATTTATAAAGGTGATGTTGGCGTAACGGCTTTAAATAAATTATTCCAAAATGAGTTGAATAAATCGGCAAAAGTTTATTTACAAGGCGAAAAAATCTTTAAAGCAAATGATAAAGTAATGCAGCTCAGAAATAATTATGACAAAGGCGTTTTTAACGGCGATATTGGATTTGTGGTTGGAAGCAACACGGAAGATAAAATACTTTTTGTTTCGTTTGAAGAAAAAATGGTTGAATACAAATTTGAAGACCTTGATGAATTAACGCTTGCTTATGCAGTTACCGTCCATAAAAGTCAAGGAAGTGAATTTCCGTGCATAATTTTACCACTTACAACATCGCATTATATGATGCTTCAACGAAATTTGCTTTACACTGCAATTACACGTGCAACAAAGCTGTTAATTTTAATTGGGACAAAAAAAGCATTTTCAATTGGAGTTAACAATAATAAAGTAAAAAATAGATTTACAAGTTTGTTCAAAATTTAAGATTTCTAAAATTTTTGTTAATAAATCTTTGTATTTTTTTATTTTTGGAACACATTTTAACTATCAAACTTTTAGATATATAACTCGTCTAAAATTCGTAATTTTATTTTTAATTTTTTAAACAACGAGGATATTTTATGAAACAAAAACTATCATTTATGTTAGTTCTGCTCTTTTTGACTTCTATTTCAAGTTTTGCACAGACAAAAACGAGAGAAGAAATTGCTGAAAAGTACAAATGGAATTTAGCTGATCTGTATTCGTCTGTTGATGAATGGCAAAAAGATGTAAAACTAATTGAAAAAAGAATTCCAGAAATAACCGAATTCAAAGGAAAATTGGGAGAAAATCCAAAAAACCTATTAACTACGCTTGAAAATATGTTTTCTATTTATAAAAACTATTCAAAGCTTTCAAGTTATTCATCTCGTTTAACTGACCAAGATTTGGGTAATAGTGAAAACGAATCTTTAGATCAACAAGCTAGTTCACTTGGAACAAAATTATCAGAAGCTGCTTCATATTTTGATCCAGAAGTACTTAAAATTGATGCTGAAAAAATGGAAAAATTCTACAAAGCTGAACCTAAATTGTTGGATTACAAAATGGTTCTTGAAGATATTCAAAGATTAAGCAAACACACTTTATCCGAAGCGGAAGAAAAAATTATTGCAAGTTATGGCTTAATTGGTGGAAATCAATATAATGTTTACGGAATTTTTACAAATGCTGAAATGCCAAATGAAACAATTACATTATCAAATGGTGAGAAAGTTGAATTGACTGCTTCTGCATACACAAAATATAGAACTGCAGAAAACAGAAAAGACAGAGCTCTTGTCTTTGATAAGTTTTTTAGTGGTTATGGAAAATTTGAAAAAACCATTGGAACCAATCTTGCTGGACACGTAAAAGGTGATTACGTTTACGCAAAAAATAAAAAATATGAAACGGCTCTTGAAGCTGCATTGAATGCAAATAATATTCCAACTTCGGTTTATGAAACTTTAATTAAACAAATTAATAATTCACTTCCTACTTTACACAGATTTTTGGATTTGAAAAAGAAAATGTTAGGATACGACACTTTGTATTACTACGATTTATATAATTCAATGGTTGAAGAAGCAGAAATGAATTTTACTGTTGAAGAAGGACAAGATGTAATTCTTAAAGCCTTAAAACCACTTGGTGCTGAATATAACTCGGTTCTCCAAAAAGGATTTAGCGAAAGATGGATTGACTACTATCCAACTAATGGAAAAAGAAGTGGTGCTTATTCAACTGGTGGAGAATATGATCAACATCCTTATATTTTGTTAAATTGGACTGATGATTATAACTCAGTTTCAACTTTTGCACATGAGCTTGGTCACACAATGCACTCATATTTGTCAAATAAAAATCAACCTTATCAAATTTCACAATATCCAATTTTTGTTGCCGAAATTGCATCTACATTAAACGAAAATTTGTTGAATGATTATATGGTTGAAAATGCTAAAACTGACAAGGAAAAATTGTTTATTCTTGGAAGTTATTTAGAAATGCTACGCGGAACTCTTTTCCGTCAAGTTTCTTTTGCGGAATTTGAATGGGAAATCCATAAAAATATTGAAGCTGGCGAGCCTTTAAATGGAGAAATAATGAGCAATATTTATTACGATATTGTTAAACGTTATTATGGCCACGATAAAGGTGTTTCTGTTGTTCCAGAATATGTAAAATATGAATGGGCTTATATTCCTCATTTTTATTATAATTACTACGTTTATCAATATGCCACTTCAATAATTTATGCAACAGCTTTTTATGAAAAAATTAAAACTGATGGCGATGCAGCTGTTCAAGATTATTTTAAAATATTAAAAGGCGGTTCATCCGATTATCCAATTTCATTAGTTCAAAAAGCTGGAGTTGACCCAATGTCTGCCGAGCCTTTTAAACTTGCAATGAAAAGAATGAATGATGTAATGGATCAAATTGAAGAAATTATAAAAAAATAGATTTATCACTGTCGCATAAGTTCTTTTCTTATGCGACAGATTTTTATTCTTGAGCCTTCCATTTAAAATGAAAATCCATTCATAACTTAGTATATTTGCTTGCAATAATAATTAATAAAAGGAGTAAAAATGATATTTATTATAACATTAATACTTTTAATAGTTGGAATAATTACCTCAATCAATATGAAAAAAGCTGGCCGAAAACAAGAGGCTTCTATTTCTCTATTGGTTGTTATAGCCGCAGCTGGAGTTGCTTTATTTAATATGTTTACAGTAATTCCTGCTGGAACAGTTGGAGTTGTGGATTTTTTAGGAAGTGTGAGTGACAACACATTAAAATCTGGGGTTAATTTGGTAAATCCAATGGCTAAGATTGAAAAATTTAGTATTAAAACACAAGAAATCAAAGAAGTAATGAGCGTTCCATCCAAAGAAGGTTTAAGCGTTCAACTCGAAATTAGTTTAATGTATAAACTAACTCCAGATAAAGCGAATGACGTTTACAAAGAAATTGGTGCAAATTACAAAGAAGTAATTTTAATTCCACAATTTCGCTCAGTAGTTCGCGGAGTTACTGCCCGATATGAAGCAAAAGCACTTTACACAGCATCTCGCGAAAAACTTGCCAGCGAAATTATTAACGACTTAAATAGTTTAGTTGCTCCTCGTGGAATTACAATTGAAGAAGCACCTTTACGCGAAATAGTTTTACCACCAGGTTTAACAAAATCAATAGAAGAAAAACTACAAGCAGAACAGGAAAGTCAAAGAATGGAATTTGTGCTTAGAAAAGAAACTCAAGAAGCTGAAAGAAAGCGAATTGAAGCAAAAGGTATCAAAGATTTCCAAACTATAGTTTCTGAAGGAATTAACGACCAACTTTTACGCTGGAAAGGAATTGAAGCAACCGAAAAACTTGCAGCTTCACAAAATTCAAAAATTGTTGTAATTGGTGCAGGAAAAGATGGTTTACCACTTATTCTTGGCAATAATTAACAATTATTAAAATTTAGGTGCCTAAAATTTGATTTAATTTTGGGCACTTAACTCTTTTAATTTTTCAAAAGCTCTTTTTGATTCTGAAATAAATTTTTGAACTTTTTTTAAATCTTTTGCTCCATTTTCATCTTCAACTCCAGTATGCGAATCAACTCCAACAGGTTTTACTTTAATAATAGCATTATAAACATTATTTGGATTTAATCCACCAGCAAGAATAATTGGTTTTGTGGAATATTCAACAAGATTTTTGCTAATTTCCCAATCGTGCGTTAATCCCGTTGCTCCAGTTGCACCATTTTGTGGGTTGAACGTGTCGGTAATAAATGCATCTACAAATTCACTTTGCTCATCAACTGATTTTTTCAGCTCATCTAATTGATATTTTCCGACAATAAGACTTTTTATAACAATCAAACTTGGTGCAATAGTTTTTAATTTTTGCAATTCAGAAGTTTCAATATTTCCGTGTAGTTGAACAATGTTTGAGTTTAATTCCGAACAAAATAATGCAATTTCTTCGGCAATGTTTAAGTATGTAATCACTATTCCATAATTTGGCGGATTTAGTGATTTGATTATTTCGGCAGCGTCATTTTCCGAAATATCTTCTTTATTAACTGGCAAACGGAGTGGAAATCCTAAAAAATTAACGCCAGTATTTATTAGCATTTCTGCTTCGTTTTTGTTAGAAATTCCAGCAATTTGTATAAAACTATTAAATGATATCACAGTATTTATCCATTTTCTATTTTTAAAAATAACGCTAAAACAGCTTTGTTGAAACTTCTTTTTCAATTTTGCATCTCAAAACTATAAATTAAGGAAAATATGGAAACGACTGAAACAACTTTATTAACAATTGAAGACTTTAATGAATTTATAAGTAAAAATGGTGGAACTGTTACTTATTTTAGCACTCCGACTTGCAATGTTTGTAAAGTATTAAAACCAAAATTAAAAGAATTACTTGCCGAAAATTTTCTAGAAATGAAATTTGCTTATGTAAACACAGTTGAAGCAATGGAATTAGCAGCCCAAAATCAAGTTTTTGCAGTTCCAACAATTTTATTTCATCTTGATGGAAAGGAATTTATTCGAAAATCGCGGAATGTAAATTTGAACGAGCTTGCTGAAGAATTGGAACGACCTTACGGAATGATGTTTGGATAATTTTTAATCCGAGCCTAAATAAACACATTTAGGCTCGGAAAAACTCCACTTTTCTATTTTACCAATAGCATTTTTTTTGATAAAAATTTATTGTCATACTTAATTGTGTAAAAATAAACTCCACTTGCAATATTTGAAGCATTAAACACAACTCGGTGAATGCCATCTTTTCTAAAATCGTTAACAAGCTCGGTTACTGTCTGTCCTAAAATATTAATAATCTTAATAGAAACATTTCCGCTCTTTGGAAGCGAATAAACAATTGTCGTGGACGGATTAAAAGGATTAGGATAATTTTGCATTAACTCAAATTTTGTTGGAATTTCAACAAAATTATCAACATCTGTTGTAATGTATGACGACAAAGTTTCAAATGTGAATGTATCTTCCGAAGTAATTGGACGTTGTGTAAATATAAAATTGGAATCACCTTCCGAAGGCATTTTTAATGAACTTCCTGCAAATTGACTTTTTAAACTTGCATGATATTGTGGAAATGAAGTAGAATATTTTTGTGGTGTAATTATTCCAACTTCTTCATTCGGGTTCCATCTAAGATTTGTTGTAATGCTTGGTTCAATTATTACAAGATCCATTTTTTCATTATCAGTCAAATTCCACGCATAAAATGGACATTTTACAACCTTTTTCCCAGTTGTATTATATGCCGAATCAAGTGGATTAGCAAAACTTCCGTTTGAAAGCGTGTCAGTATTTCCCCAAACCACAACAACATCAATTGGAGCAAGTTTTTTGTTCCCAAAACCAGAACCAACTGAAAAGTTTATATTGTGTCCACTATTATTTATTGAATATGATTTTTCAATATCCAACGCAAATGTAAATGTAGGATTTAATTGCACGGCTACACCTTCGAACTCATCAGTTAAATAAAAAACACCTTCGCCTTTATCAATTGGAAAATTATCAACAACTTTTGTCTGAGCTTGCAAATTTTTAATTGAAGCGTGCGAATTAAATTCATCCACAATATCAAAAGATATTTCATATTTGTTACCAGTTATTTTTGTGGAATCAATAACATGAACGTAAAATCTACTTGTTGTAGTTCCGCTTGTGTGTTTTACAGTTTTGGATTGAATTACTCCTTGCGGAAATGTTGGAGTAATTTGTGTTGCAATTATATCATAATCATTATATTCACCCCAACTTGACCAAGTGACAAGCAGATTATCATCATTAGTTACAATAAAATCGGGCTCCCATTGATAATTATCAGTGTATTCGTTTACCAATGTTTCAAAACTCAGTTTATTTAGTTCGGAGTCAAAAATTTGCGAATAAATTCCTTCGCGACTTCCATCTTGCAACCAACTTGACCAAACAAGAGCTATATTATTTTCACTTGTTTTGCGAACTTTTGGAAGCCATTGATAGTTGACGGTGGTATTATTAGCTAAAACTTCACTTCCAATTTTTTCACCCAAAGCACCAAATTTTTGTAAATAAATTCCACCCCAATGTCCATCTTGTCCCCAGCTACACCAAGCAATAACAAACGACAAATCGTCAAAAGTTTCAATATCAGCAAACCATTGATAATTTTCGGTGTAAGTGTTTACTAAAAAATCATCTTTAACAATTGAGCCATCGGATGCGTATATTTTTCCATAAAGATCATAAGCTGGATAAGTTGTTCCATCATTAAGAGTTGCCCAAGATTCCCAAATGACAATAAAATTTCCATTATTAAAATGCTTAATTGTTGGGCGACCTTGTCCGCTATTAGTGGTTGAATTTACTAACGTTTCTTCACCAATTTTATTTCCAGAAGCATCAAACCTTTGTAAATAAACGTCTTTGCTATCAATTTGATACCACGATTCCCAAGCAACAACAAAACTTCCATCATTATTTATGGAAACGGTTGGTTTTGTTTGCGAATTTAGAGTAGTGGAATTGATTAAAAACTCATCTCCAATTTGTTGATTGTTAACAAATAGTTTTCCTTTTATATCAAAAATGCTGTCAAAATTTCCAGTATGAGAAGCCCAAACAATAACAAAATTTCCGTTACTATTCATACTTAAACTTGGTCGCTCTTGTTCATTTTCGGTAATATTACTTACCAATGTTTCCAAACCGATTTTATTGTTGTTGCTATCAAATCTTTGAAAATAAATATCACTTTGCGAATTAGCAGAAACTTGGTTTTCAGATTCCCAAACAATTATATAATTTCCTTCTAAATCTTTTGCAATATGCGAATCACGCTGTGTTGTATCAGTTTGTGTATTAACCAAAAACGAAGTTTGAGCTAACATTTGCGAAGTAAGCAAAAACAAAATTGTAATTAAATTTTTCATCACTTCCTCTATTTCATTTGAAAATCTTGTAATGGATAAGAACTTGCATCGCTTAAATTATAATGCCACCATTCGGCACTGTATGTGTTTAAGTGTGCAACTGTTGACATTGCATATTTAAGTAAATCGCGATTATTAATAACTTCTTGAGTTAAATCTGTGTAACTGAGCGATGCAGCATCGCTAAAATCGTCAAATAATGTTGGCATTTCCAATTCTTCGCCAGTTGCCAAATCGATTAAAGTAACATCAATTGCGCCACCTCTGTTGTGCATTGAGCCACTTGCTGGGTCAGCAATATAAGTTGGATTTGGATAAATTGCGAAAAACAAATATTGAATTGCTCGTGGGCGATATCCATCCCAAATTTTTATTCCAATTCCTTTTGGATATTCCTTATTATTGTGAAGAGTTACTGTTCGCAAGTAGTCTTGTGCTAATTTAAGAGCATTTGCCAATTTCAGAAGCACTAAAGTTTCGTTGCAAGTATAAAATTTAGGAAGAAGAATATTCCCTTTGTTTGGAATATTTAGAAAACTATGATTTGGAGTGGAATACCGCAAATCGATTGCAATATCGGGGATTAAATCCTTTGGATTAACAAGTTCGTCAAGTCCAGATTGTGCGAACATAATAGTTGGTAGCAAAGCAAGAAAAATAATTATCGCTTTCATTTTCATTTTTTACTCGCATAAATGTTATAAAATGTGCTATTAAAATATGTAAATGAAAAATGAAAAATTGAATATTTTTATAAGTTTTTGAAGAAATGAAATGGAATAAGTGAAGTTTTAAAGCCTTCACTTATTCCAAAAATATTTTACATAGTTAAAGACATAATTGATTTTGCAGTATGTAATCTGTTTTCTGCTTCATCAAATACTATTGAAATGTTTGGATTATCTAAAATTTCATCCGTTACTTCGTTGTTTCTATCAGCTGGAAGTGCGTGCATTAGTTTTACGTTTTTATCAGCTAATTTTATTCTTCTATCGTCACAAATCCAATCTTTGTGTTTTGCCAAATTTTCAGCCATTTCTTTTTTGCAAGTAGCTTCATTTTCCAAAAAGTCTTGAACGCCATAAGCACCAAATCCACCCCAGTTTTTAGGAATAACAACTTGAGCACCTTCAAAAGCTTCATCCATATTATTAGTAAATTTAATTGTGCTACCACTTGCAGCAGCATTTTTCTTTGCTTTTTCAACAATATAGTCACTTAATGGAAATTCCTTTGGATGAGCAATTGTTAAATCAATTCCATAACGTGGAAAAAGTAACGCTTGCGTTTGAGGCACAGAAAGAGGTTTTGAGTGCGTATCTGCATAAGCCCAAGAAACAGTAACTTTTAATCCTTTTGGATTTCTGTCAAAATGCTCAAAAATGGTTTGCAAATCTGCAAGTCCTTGAAAAGGATGATAAACATCATCTTGCAAAGACATAATTGGTTTTTTGGAAAAAGCAGCCATTTCGTCAAGATATTTTTTACCAAGTCCATAAAAACAATTTCGGACAGCAATTCCGTGTCCCATTCTTGAAAGAATAATTGCAGTATCTTTAGCAACTTCGCCGTGAGAAATTTGCATTTTATCGGCGGTTAAATCGTGAGCATGTCCACCAAGCTGAGTCATTCCAGCTTCCATTGAGTTTCTTGTTCTTGTTGATTGCTCAAAGAAAATCATAAAAAGTGTTTTCCAAGGCAAATGCAAATGTTGTTCTTCCTTATAAAACTGTTCTTTTAGTTCAAATGAACGATTAAAAACCACGTCCAATTCTTCTTTTGTCCAATCTTCGCATGACAAAAAGTGCTTTCCTTTTAAATTCATAACTTCTCCTTTTTACTAATTTAGGTGAAATTGAATCTGTTTTCTCTTTTCACCTAATTATTTCTTGATTAATTGTTGGATTGTTAAATTGTTGTAACAACTTAACATCTATTATTTATTAATATTTCATTACAATCATTGCATAAAATGCCGAAGCACCTTCCAAATCGTCAATTGGAACTTTTTCATTTGGTGCGTGTGCTAGCACTTCATTTCCCGGACCAAAACCAATAACTGGAATATCATAATAACCGCGAATTGTTACACCATTTGTCGAAAACGTCCATTTATCAACTTTGGGTGCTTTGTTAAATATTTCGGTAAAAGCCTCAACGCCAGTCATTACAAGGGGATGGTCTTCTTCAAGTTTCCAAGTTGGATAGTATTTTTCCATTCCATATTGCAAACCAGTATAAGCGGTTTCGTTATATTGCAAAAGTTCAACTTTTGCGTTCATATCTTTTACAATTTCTTTAATTTGATTTAAAGCAAGCTCTTTATCCTCGCCCCAAGTTAATCTTCTATCAAGATGAATGCGTGCAAAATCGGAAACAGCGCAAAGTGAAGGTGATTTTGACTTAAATTCTGAAATTGTAACACTTCCTTTTCCAAGAAATTCGTCATAAGCAAGACGTTCATTTAGTTTTTCAATTTCGAGTGCAGCACGCGAAGCCATATAAATAGCATTTTTTCCACGTTCTGGCGCTGAACCGTGAGAAGATATTCCAAAAAATGAAACTGCAATTTCCATTCTTCCACGATGCCCGCGATAAATATTCATATTGGTTGGTTCGGTAATAATTACGCAATCGGGTTTTATTTTTTCTTCTTCAACGATATACTTCCAGCAAAGTCCGTCACAATCTTCTTCCATAACGGTTCCTGTAACAAGCAAAGTAATATCTTCTGGCATTCCAATTTCCTTTAAAATTCTTCCTGCAGTAACAGCAGCAATTGGACCACCTTCTTGGTCAACCGTTCCGCGTCCGTGAACAAATCCATCTTTAATCTCGCCACCAAGTGGGTCAAAGTTCCAGTTTTCAAGATTTCCCAAATCAACAGTATCAATGTGACCATCTATTGCAATAATTTTTTTGCCATTTCCAATTCTGCCAATTACGTTTCCAAGTCCGTCAATTCTTGTTTCGTCAAAACCAGCTTCATCCATCATTTCTTTAATTGCGTACGCTACATCCTTTTCGCCACAGCTTAACGATTTCATTTTAATTATACGCGATAAATTTTCGGCAGTATAATTTCGATATTCTTTTGCTTTTGCATTAATTTGTTCTGCTATTGTCATAATATTACCTTTTGTGTATAAGTTCTGTTTGGATAACTTTTAATCTACGAGAACTAATCATCTCCAAATTGTTGAAATAATCTATTTCCATTATTAAATATGTTTTTTGCAATTTTTTCTTCGTCAACATTTGAAAAATTAAAATCACTTAAAAGAATTTTGCCATTTTGAACAACCGTTTGAACTTGTCGCTCAATAATGCCGTAAAGATAATGTCCCCAAAAGTTATTTTGATTTATCGGAGTTGGAGGAATGTAATCCCAAATAATTAAATCGGCTCTATCGCCAATGTTTAATGATGGGAAATCGGCAAAGTACTGTTTAGCAAATTTATGTTGATTAAAATAACTTCTAATCATAAATCCAAATGCTTCATCAAATGAAAAGCCCGAATTACGTAGTTGCAGAAATAACTGCTTAAATGAGCGAGCAATATTTGCGTGCATTCCATCGGTTCCAACAAGAATTGGAGTTGAATTTGGAACCATTTTAAAATTGGGCAATCCAACTGAATTATTGAGATTGGAATCCAAATTGTAAGCCAGTGCAGCTCCAGACGATTCAATAATAGCATAATCGCTTTCTGACAAATGAATTCCGTGAGCCAAAATTGACTTGGTGTTTAGCAATTGGGAATCATCAAATCGGTTAATTGGATTTTTTCCATACTTGCTTTCACTAATTTCAATATCTGATTTATCCTCAGCAAGGTGAACGTGAATTCCAATATTATTGTCTTTAATAAACCTTGAAACTGATTGTAAGCAAGCGTTATCAACCGTAAACGAAGCATGCAACCCGAACATCCCTTTTATATTTTCATTGGTTTCATTTAAAAGAATATTTTTATTTTCATTAATAGCTTGCTGCGAAAGCAATTCACCATTTCTGTCGGATGTTTCGAAGCACAATACGCCGCGAAGTCCCGTGTTTTCAATAACATTTGCAATTGTTTGCAAACTTCCATTTGTGTTATTTGGAGATGCGTGATGATCAAAAATGTAGGTTACTCCATTTCTAATCGATTCCAAAACCGCCATTTCGGCAGAAGCTTTTACCATTTCCAAATCTAAATCAAGGTCTAATTTCCACCATAGATTTTTTAGAATGTTTTGGAAAGAATTCATTTCGCCTTTTAATGGTAAGCCTTTTGCAAGTCGTGAGTAAATATGGTCGTGAAAATTAACCAAAGGAATTGTAACTACTCTTCCACCAGCATCAATAATTTTTGAATTTGACAATTTGCTTTCGCCATTTGTAGAAATTGAAACTATTTTACCTGATTCAATTTCAATATCACCAAATATAGGAATTATAGAATTATCCTTAATCTGTGAAATCCAAGCATTTATTATTTTTACGTTATCTTGTCTCATTTTTAAATATTTAATTTACGGCAATAAAATCACCGATTAATCGGTTGCCAATTTGTTTATCTTTTTCAGCAACTAAACTTCCTCGAAGCCATGTTTTTTCAACAGTTGCGTTAAACTGAACGCCTTCAAAAGGAGTGTATTTGCCTTTGCTGTGCATATTATTTGCTGTAATTATTTCGCTATCCCAAAGGTTAATTAGAGCAAAATCAGCATCAAAGTCTTTTATTAATTCACCTTTCTTTTTTAATCCAAAGAAACTCGAAACGTTTTTGGAAAGCAAATTTATTGTTTGCTCCAAAGTCAATCTACCTTTCAAAAATCCTTCACTAAAAAGAAATGGAACACGATGTTCAACACCAGGAATTCCGCCATAAACATTCCAAAAATTTTCTGAACTTTTATCTCTTTCTGGAATAGAGCCAGCGTGGTCAGTTACAACAAAACTGAGCGTTCCGTCCGAAATACCTTTCCACAAAGCTGTTTTATCCTCTTCAAATTTTACTGGAGGAGCAGTTTTTAAGTAATTGCTAATTTTAGGATTGTTAAAATCGTTTTGTGTGAAATAAAGATAATGCGGACATGTCTCCGATGTGATTTTAACTCCACTTTTTTGGGCTTCCGAAATTAAATTTAATCCAGCCTTTGAACTTAAATGCACAATGTGAATTTTCACTCCGCTTGCCTTTGCTATTTCAATCATATCTTTAATAGCTTTTTCTTCGGCAAGCACATCGCGGGATTGACAGTAATCCTTCCAACTATTTTTATTTTCTTGTTGGAAATGTTTGGTTCGCGATTCTACAAGAAATTTATCTTCTGCGTGAATTGCAAGAAGCTTGCCAGTTTTAAATACAATTTTTGCAATTTGGCTCATTTGGTCAAGATTTAAATTGGTAAATGTTTCCATTCCAGAAATTAAATATGCTTTAAAACCAACAACGCCAGCTTCAGATAGCTGATTAATTTGATTATAAATATGAACATTATTTTCAAAATCAATTCCCGAAATTCCACCCCAAAAAGCATAATCGACAAAACTTTTATTTTTTAATGCGTGAAGTTTTGACTCAAAGTTTTCGACAGAATTAACAGGAGGCAACGAAGTACAAGGCATATCAATTATGGTGGTTACTCCGCCAAAAGCTGCGGCACTACTCGCATGTTCAAAATCTTCGCGTTGTTCAAAGCCTGGTGTATTAAAATGAACGTGCGAATCAATGGCTCCTGGAATAATCAGATTAAAACTTCCATCTATTGCTTTTGGATTAGCTTTGTTTTGAGTTTTATGTTTGGAAAGGAAATGCTTTTTTTTCTCAACTGTGTCAATTTCTTTCCAATTAAATTCATCGGATAAATATTTAATCTCTGAAATTGAATTATTAAAAAAAATTTCTGCGAGTTTCAGATTATTTGAACCCGCAGAAACAATTACATTTTTAATAATATTTAAGTCGGAATTTGACAACTATTCTAAATTTACTTTTTTATTAAATTCGTCAATTAATTTATCCCATTCTGGAACTATGCTAAAACGTTCTTTCCAATAATTTTCATCGTACCATTGAGCATTAAGTTCAGAAACATCCTTGCCTTGTTGTTCAATCCAAGTAAAATATTTTAAATTGTGAATTGCTTTTTTATCGTGATAAGAGAGTTCTTTAAAATAATCAATACTTTGTCGTTTTAGAGATGATTCAAAAACTTTTGCGGCATCAATTTGTGTAAAAGCTCCATTACTTGTATTCATTTCTTCTAATCTTGATAAATACATATCAGCAGAATCTGTAAAAACAGTGAAAATTACATCGTTTTCATTATACTCAAAATACTTAGCAAGTTTTATAGAACTTAGCAAATTGCTTATTCCAGAAATTCCCAAAAGAGACAATTTGTTGATTACAGTTTCATCAACTCCAGTACTTTTTAAGTATTCGTGTCCTTCTTTTTCGTTAAACAATCTTAAAAGGCGCATCGCATCTTCGTCATCAATTGCTGCAACAGCGTCAGTATTTTTCACATTGTGAACCCAAGGAACGTGTTTATCTCCAATTCCCTCAATTCTGTGTCCACCAAATCCGTTAAGCAACAAAGTTGGACATTGAACAGCTTCGGAAGCAACAACTTTCAAATCTTTAGAAATGGTTCTTAAATAATCGCCAGCAGCTATTGTTCCAGCAGAACCAGTTGCACTAACATATCCACTTAAACGCTGATTTTCAGTTTTTATTTGGTTAAAAAGTTGCTCAATTGTATAGCCAGTAATTTCATAGTGCCAAATTGAGTTTCCAAATTGGTCAAATTGATTAAAGATTAAATACTTATCACTTTCGGCAACCAATTCGTGACATTTATCATAAATTTCTTTCACGTTGCTTTCACAACCTGGAGTTGCATAAACTTCATCTGTTCTTTCACGCAACCAGTCAAATCGTTCTTTGCTCATTTCTTCTGGAAGAATTGCAACAGAATGCACGCCTAAAAGATTGGAATTAAAAACTCCACCTCGACAATAATTTCCTGTTGAGGGCCAAACTGCTTTGTGATAATCAGGATTAAATCTGCCAGTAACCAAATAAGGAGCTAAACATCCATAAGTTGCTCCAACTTTATGTGCACCAGTTGGAAAGTATTTGCCGACTAATCCAATAACTCGTGCTTTAATTCCTGTTATTTCTTTTGGAATTTCAAGAAAATTGATATCCCCAATTCCACCAGTTTGCGGGTCATTTCTCCAATTAATTCTAAATAAATTTAGTGGATGAAGTGCTTGTATATCAACACCTTTAAGTTCATCTTGAATATTATCAGAGATATTATTCGGATGTTTTAGTTGGCTAAAAGTCGGTAAAAGAATTTTCTTTTCCTTACATCGTTCAACAGTTTTTGTTAAAAAATCTTCATTTTCAATATTCCATTTCCAGTTCATTCAATAACCTCAGTATCGTTCAAAAAATTGGGGTTGCAATATACAATAAATTATTTATAAAACGATTATTTTTGTGCAAAAATTGGTAATATGTTCCAGAAATTATTTGTCAATTGTTTAAAATTTATGTTGTTTCTTAATCTTTTTTTTTTAAAATTAGCTATTAAGTTATTTCACTAATTATCATAACTAATCATAAACTTTAGGAGGTACTATGATTAAAAAACTAATGGTTGTATTGGCGTTAGTAGCGCTATTTGCTTCTGTTACTAATGCACAATGGACCGATATGGGTGCGTTTCCAGATACTAGCTTTGTTGGAAGTACTCACGGTATAGCTGTTGACCCAGACGGAAAAGTTTGGTGGACAAGCTACTACAAATCAATTCCATGGATTACTGCAACAGATACCGTTGCAACAAATGGTATTAAAGTTTTCAATGCTGATGGAACTGAAGCTGATTTTTCTCCAATTGTAACTGTTGCCACTGGTGGCGGTTTTGTTGTTGATACTCTTATTTCGTCTGGTGCAAGAGGTCTTGCTGCTGATCATGAAGGTAATATTATTTACGTTCAAAGTGGTAAAATATTTAAAATTGATTACAAAACTGGCGAAGGTTTAGCTCGTCATGATATTACCGAAGTAGGTTCTTCTCCAACTGGACCTGGAATTTCTTCTGATGGTACTATCTTTGTTGGACCAGTTGTTGGTGGTGGAACTACTCAAATTGCAATGTATGACACAGATCTTAACTACGTTGGTAGTGCAGTTTCTGCTCCTCCTGCAATTAGTAGATGTTTAGAAGTTTCTCCAGACGGATTAGAAATTTATTGGACTCCATTTACTGGAACTCAAATGTACATTTACAAACGTGCTGATGAATTTTCTTCATTTGAATTAGCTGATACAGCTCTTGCTGGTATGTCAATTGAATCAGTTCGTTTTAATCCTTCTACTGGTTATTTATGGGTTTCAAGTGATTCTCGTAAAACTACCTATACTTCAACAAAATGGTTTGCTTACGATACAGATAGCAAAGCTTTAGTTGATAGTTTCACTTATACTCCAAAAGTTCCTGGCGTAGCTGATATTTATCCTCGCGGTTTAGCTTTTACTGCTGATGGTATGACTGCTTATGTTGGTACTTTTTCACAAGTTCAATATGGTATTACCAAATTTGTTTCTGGAACCCCTGAACCAGTAGCAATTACTTTTGAAGTTAACATGTCAGTTCAAGTTGATAAAGGAAACTTTGATGCTGCAACTGGTGCAATGACTTTAGCTGGAACTATGAATGGTTGGAATGCTGCTGCAAATCCAATGTTAGATGCTGATGGTGATAAAATTTACTCTGTTACTCTTGATTTAACACCTGGTGATGCTCATAACTTCAAATTTGTAATGAATGGAAGTGGATGGGAATCAATTCCTGATAGAGCATATACAGTTCCAAGTGCTGCATCTACTTTTAATGCTTATTTTGATAATGATGATGGTAGCACACAAACAACTGAAATTGCTGTTTCTTTCCAAGTTAATATGGAATTAGAAATTGCTGCACAACGATTTAACCCTGCTACAGACACTTTGTCTGCAAGAGGTTCTTTTAATGGTTGGTCAGATGTTACAATGCTTCAAGCTTCAGCAACAGATGCTAACATTTATGAAGGTTATGCACAATATGATTCATTTGCTGGCGATGTAATTTTCTACAAATATGCTTATACTTCTGCTAATGGAACAAATTGGGAAACCAATCCTCCAACAGGTTCTGGCAACTACGAACAAAAAGTATCTGCTGAAGACATTACAAATCTTTATACTTTAATTCCATTACGTGGATATAACAATGCTACTTTAGATAATGTTGTTAATCAAGGTTCTGTTATTAGATTTGAAGTTGACATGACTGGTGCAAAAAATGGTAGTGGTGTTGCTTTCCCATCTATCGAGAACGTTTTCTTAGCTGGTGGAAATCCTCCATTAGCATGGCCTGGTGGCGGTTGGCCAGATACAGATGAAAGTTTAGTTATCTTCCTAAACGATTCTGGTACTGATGGCGACTTAGTTGCTGGTGATAATAAATGGTCAAAAAGTGTAGATTTCCCAATTTATTCACCATTTGATATTGAATACAAATATGGTGCAAACTGGGGATTAGCTTCAAATCTTGGCGCAAATGATAATGAAGGTGGCGTTGGTGCAAATCATCACGTAACATTATTCAAATCATTCTGGTCAGGTGATGCTATTGACGTATTTGGCTCTATGAGCACAAAACCAGTTGTAAACGGTGTTGAACCATTGGATAATGGTATTCCATCAGTTTATGAGTTAGGACAAAACTATCCAAACCCATTTAACCCAACTACAACTATTAATTTCTCTATTCCAGAATCTGGATTAGTTACAATGAAAATATTTAACATTCTTGGACAAGAAGTTGCTGAATTAGTAAACGATGTAAAACCTGCTGGTAATTATAATGTATCTTTTGATGCATCTAATTTAACAAGTGGTATGTATATTTACAAAATTCAAGCTGGTAACTTCTCAGCTACAAGAAAAATGATGTTACTAAAATAATTTGTTTTAGTTAATATAATTTTCAGAAACCCAGTCATTTTTGGCTGGGTTTTTTTATTTTAAACACACTATTTCATTAAATCTCATATACATTCTTTTCCAAAATTTCATTAAATTGTTTTATCATTAAAAAATATTTTAGGATAAAAAATGAATTATCTAAAGAAAATAATGTTTCTTTCTATCTTAGTTTTTTCTAACCTTATGGCACAAACTGTACCAGTAACTTTGCATTATAAACCAATAATCACTGATTATACCACTTTGAGATTAGTCGGCAATTTTAATGGTTGGAATAATAATGACGATAATTTAGTTATGACCGACACTGACGGCGATGGAGTTTATGAAATTACAGTAGATTTTACCACTGGAATTGAACACATGTATAAGTTTGTATTTGATGCAAACTGGTCCTTTGCATGGAACGACCCCGATAATCCAGATATAAAAATAAGCGATAATAACAATTCAGTTCTAAATGTAAAAAACCCGTTTATTACATATTTATTACCTCGTGGGAAAAATACTGCTGGAGAAATGTATGTTGATACTACTATTGCTGGCGAACCAATAAGAGCAATTTTTGCTTTTACACCCAATAATCCACTAAATCTAAGTACTTTAATTGTAAGAATTGATGGTGTGGCTGTTACAAACCCATCGCAATATTATAATGCCGACAAAAAAGAATTTTTCTATCAACCACCTGTTCCATTAGCAACTGGCGATCACACAGTAATCGTTTCGGTTAATGCAACTGTTGGTTCAGTTATGAAAATATCCACATTTTCTCGTAAACCTGGTGAAAAAATTTATAAATCCCCCGTGGATTTTTATTTTGATGAATTCAACACCGGTTCATCCGTTTTGCAAAACATTACTTCATCGTCCGTTGTTGGGGAGTTTAACAATTGGAATGAATCTTTTGATAAAATGAATGATGATAATAACGATGGATTGTGGGAAGTTACTTCATTTCTTGAAAAAGGTGATTACGAATATAAATTTAAGTTAAATCAGTCAATTTGGGTAAATGACCCAGATGAACCAAGTTTCAGCGGTATTAATGACAATAATATATTTTTAGTTTCTGTCGATTCCATTCCATCAATTAAATTAATTTCACCAAATGAAAGCTCCGTTTTTACAACCAATCCAACAGAAATATTATTTAAAGCTCTTTTAAGACCAGGTGCAAAATCGACCGTTGACGAATCATCAATAATCGTAAAATTAAATGATTCTCCAGTATCTTCAACCTTTAACGCCGATAGCGGTTTTGTTGTCGCTTCCGTTCAGCTAACTAAGGAAGGAAGTAATCAAGTAAGTGTTGAGTTTACAAATACAGATGGTTTATCAAAAACAGAAGTTTATTCTTATGGAATATTTACTGGTCAGACTGGTTTTTATTTTGCTGATGCAATTAATGATGAGCCTTATTTATATCCTTCGGGCGTAACAAGTGGAAGTTGTGATATAACTTCACTTCTTATAGATGAAACAAATTCACACGATTCGATTAAGTTTTTGATTGAAATGCAGGATATTACAGACAGAACACGACTTGGTTTATTAATTACAAATCCAGTTTCAACAACTGCTTCTGCTCCACTTGGATTAGATATAACTACTGAAGATTGGCAAAATGCTGGCGTTTTTGTTCCAATTGGCAAACCAGGTAATGCTTTTGAAAATACGACAAACGAAAACGTCTTTTGGGAAGGTCGCGACCCTGTTGTTTACGGAAATCATAAATTATCATTAGATACAAATGCCGATATTAGCAACAACTTTGAATTTACTATTAGTGTTGCTTATTTGGATAGCATTCTTGGAAGTTGGACTAGAGAGCGTAATTTTTATTTGTTTTCTTATTTGGCTAACGAAGATATGAGTGGAAATAGTTTTGAAGTTAATTCAGCTGTTGGTGGAAGTGATAGAACCGAAGACCCAGATATTTATGACGCTGTATTTTTCAGAAGCGGTTTTTGGCAAGATAGAGTGCTTTCTAACTTTATTCCAGCCGGCGATAAAATGGGACCACGTTATGTTTCGCTAAATGGTTTTGGTCGTGGAAAAATATCTTTTTCTGCTATCGATATTTCTGATAGTTTATCAACTTATGGACCAGCAATCAATTTTTACACTCCATCTGTTACATTTTGGTATCCTAATGTTAATGTAAAAGGTGAGTTAAGTGATGCCAATATTACGACTGCTATTTTTTCTTTTAATGGAATTGAATCGAACATACCAATTGTAAATGGATTATTTGATGTGCCTGTTGTTCTTAACGAAGGAGAAAATGTAATTTTTATAAAGGCAAGTGATGATGATGGATTTCAGTCAACTTCCAAAAATTTATATTTAAGCTATGAAAAAAATCACGAACCAACTGTAAAAATAAATGCGTCAATTTCTGGTAGAAAAGTTACTTTAATTGCTGAAGCTGCTTCACCAGACACATTAAATTTGACTTATTTATGGACTGATGACGATAGTAAAAATCCAGCAAATCTTTTTACTACTCTATCTGAAAAAGTTATCGAATTCACACTTCCTGAAGTAGAAGGTGAATATTATATTGACTTAAAAGTGACTGATAGCAATTTACGATTTGCAAATGCACGAGAATTGATTATTGCAAAAAATGATTCTGTTTTTGAAACTGAAATTAATGACCACGCAGCTTGGATTGATAAAGCAATAGTTTATGAAATTTATCCTCGTTCATATAGCTCAACTGGCGATTTTGCAGGAATTCAAAGCAAAATTTCAGAAATGCTCTCTTTAGGAATTAACACAATTTGGTTAATGCCAATATACACTGGACCAACTTTACATGGATATGAAATTACCGATTATTTTGGTTTTGAAGAGGATTTTGGCAACGCTGAAGATTTCAAAAACTTAGTTGATGCTCTGCACAATGCTGGAATTAAAGTAATTTTGGATTTTGTGGTGAATCACACTTCAATTCAACATCCTTTTATGCAAAATGTGTTGGAATATGGCGAACATTCGCCTTGGGCTGATTTTTACATTTGGGATGGCGAACCAGGTAATTCCAATTATGAATATTATTTCGATTGGGGTAGCTTGCCAAATCTTAATCATAAAAACAAAGATGTTCGTGATTATTTTATTAAAGCTGCTCTTTATTGGGTTAATGAGTTTGATATTGATGGTTATCGTTGCGATGTTGCTTGGGGTGTTGAAGAACGAAATACCGATTTTTGGCAAGAATGGCGTGCAGCTCTTAAAAATGTTAAACCCGAATTATTTTTAGAAGCTGAAGCATCTTCTGGCGACCCAGTTTTTTACGAAAACAGATTTGATTCCGCAAATGATTGGGATTTGAGAAACAAATTAATTAACACAACAAATGGAATGTTATCAATTAACGATTTTAATGCCGAAATGATGAAAATCTATCCAGATTACGCTCGCCCATTTAAATTTGTTGAAAATCACGATGAAGTTCGTGTGGCTTCTTCTCACGATACACAACGCTCAAAATTAATGCACACCGTTTTGTTTACTGCAAATGGAGTTCCTCTAATTTATTCTGGCGGTGAAGTTGGCGAAGAAACAAACAGAGGCTTAATAGATTGGAGCGACCCTGATGGAATAAAACCATATTTCAAATCATTGGTTAAAATTAGAAATAAATATTTGGTAAATCCAACATTAAGCAGAATTACAAATTCTTATCCTGAAAAAACTTATACTTACACTTCACAAAGTGATAGTAATCTTCTGATTACACACGTTAATTTTAGCAGTTTGGACGTTACTCAAAATGTTTTTATTGAGAGAAATCAACTTCCAAATGATGGTGTAAGCACTTATTATTTAACAAATTTGTTTAATGGAAATGTTAGAACAATTGCACCTACCGAAACTACTGTTTCACTTGATACTTTAGATGGTTATGAGGCAGTTATTTACTATTTTGGAACAAAGCCGCAAACGGTTGACGTAAAAAATGATGATAATTTGATTATTAGTGATTATAAACTAAGTCAAAATTTTCCAAATCCATTTAATCCAAGTACTAAAATTCAGTACCAAATTCCAGAATCGGGCTTAGTTACAATTAAAGTATATGATATTTTAGGAAGAGAGGTTGCAACTCTTGTAAACACATTTAAAGCTGCTGGCAAATATGATGTTACTTTAAATGCTTCAAATCTTTCTAGTGGAATTTATTTTTACACAATGAAAGCTGGCGAATTTTTTAACACTAAAAAATTGGTTTTATTAAAGTAAAAATAATTTAACTTAAATTTAATTAGCGTCGAGGAATGATATTTTCTCGACGCAAAATTTTAGGAAGGCTCATTATTCAAAATAATTACTAATTAAAGCTCACCGTAAAAGTTGAACCAACATTTTTTTCACTTTCTATTTCAATTTTAGCATTATTTAGTTCGCAATATCTTTTTACAAGTGCTAATCCAATTCCATTTCCATCATATTTTCTTGTATAACCCATTTCTTCTTGCGAAAAAGGTTGAAATATTCTTGATAAATAGTCTTTTTCGATGCCAATTCCAGAATCCTTAATTTTCACCACCAGAATGTTATGAGCATTATTTGATATATTGATATCAATCTCACCATGGTTTGTGTACTTAATTGCATTATCAATTAATTGAGTAAAAATTTGATTTACCGTGTAGAAATCAGCAATTAAATCTGTTTCTAAAGATGAACAAAAAATGTGAAATTTAATGCCTTTCTTTTCAGCCAAAAGTTTATTTTCAACAACAAGTTTTGCTAAAATATCTGTATATAGATTAAATTTTACAGGATTTACTTCATAAGTTCCAGCTTGAACTTCTGATAAATTAATTAGCAAATCAACTGTTCTAATAATTCGATTGCCAGCTCTATCAATTATATCAAAACTTACTATTTGGTCATCATTTGCCCCTTTTTCAAAATCGTAACGTAAAAGGGACGACATACTTACGATAGCATTAATTGGAGTGCGAATTTCGTGCGACATTTGAGCAAGAAATATCGATTTCATTTTATCAGCATTTTCAGCTTTTTCTTTTGCTTTAATCAATTCTGAAGTTCGCTCATCAACCCTTTTTTCTAAATCGAGATTATTTTTAATAATTTCATCTTTTTGCAGTTCTAAAAGATGATAGATAAAAAATTCATTTCGGCGGTAAAACTCAATTGAGTATCCAGCAATCATACTAAACAAAAGTGTTGATATAAAAAAGAAATTATTGTTTACAAACATTTTCCACGGGATGTTCATCTGAATGGAAACAATTTCATAAATTGCTACCAACAACCAAGTTATTATAGTTGCCCATCTAAATTCGAGCCCAACAAAAGTATAAGTAAATATAAAAACAAGAATTAATCCTGCATAATAAAACGAATTTACTTCTAAACCACCCAGTATAATCATTGCAATAATTCCACTTCCAGCAACAAAAATTGAAACGAAAAGAATTAGTTGCATATATTTATTAAAATACTCTTTAGTACTTAAAAATAAGGTAACCAAAAGACATGGTACAACTATTCCCATACGGATAAAAATAAATTTATCAGCTAATTCTGGAACAAAGACTATATCCAAAAATGAAAATAAAGAATAAAACAGAATAGCAATAAAATGTGAGCCTTGCGCTTGTCTGCGAAATGTAGTTCCAAAAAATTTGTGATATTCCTTCTCTAAATTGGAGTGCTTATCCCTAAATTTTAATGTAAAAAGATTTAACTCAGGAAGAGTATTATTATAATTTGAAGAAAGAAATAGTGATTTTATAAATTTTTTTATCATACAAATTTCTGATTAAATAAAATATGTTTTATCCTTTTTAATATAAGTAAAAATATTCAAACAATTGTAACTTCTACAAAAACGGATAAAAAAAAGCCCAATTCGCCGCGGCGAATTGGGCTTAATAATTTTCTAATTAACCGAACCTGGAATTGAAATTGAAGCAATTCCATTAGGTCCACTTACGCTAATGATTATTGTTGCTTCTGCGGGAGTAATTTCGTCAGCTTTTGAATCGGACAAAACAAAACTAAATGATGTGTTTCCAAATTGAACATCGGGCATTTGTACAGAAATATCGCCAGCAATTTCGGCATCGCCAGAAGTTGCTAAAGAAACGGTATATCCATTTCCAGGAGCAAGCGGATTTCCGAATTGATCCATTACAGTATAAGTAAATGTCTGTGAACCACCATTTGGAATATTAAAACTTAATGGCGATGCAGAAAGAACTGGAACACCTGAAAATAATACGCGAGTTTGAGTTTTAATTGTTTGTTCACTTTCATCAATTGAGCGAGCGTGAATATAGAAGAATCCTGGTCCATATGTTAAATCGTTTGGAAGTGGATTTCCAGAAAGAAGTGTTACTCCAGCAATTCCCTTTTCGTCAGTTAAAGCAGAACCACCAACAACCGCAGCATCTGACGAAAAATAAACCACTGTTCCTGGTCGTACTGGATTTGTATATTTATCACCAACAAGAGCCGTAACTTCAACAACGCCAGCTAAAATATTATAATAAGCATAATTTAATTGGTCAGTTCCAACCGAAAAATGTGCTAAATCTGGAAGTCCACCATGAATTGCAATATTTACTGGTTTTGAAATAATTTTATCACCATTATAATCTATTTCAGCAATAATTTGAACAGCTCCGGCAATAGTTCCACTTGTTAAATTTACCGTAACTTGACCAACATCGTTAGTTCGGACAGTTCCAGGAGCTAATATTTCGCCACCACCAGGTGAAGCACCAAATCTAAAATTAACATAAACTGCGTGATCTAAATCTATTGGAAGTCCGCTTGAATCTTGAACTTCAAAAATAATTTTTGCGGTTTCGGGTGAACCACTTTCAGTAACTCCAATTGCATCGAGTGTTTGCGAAACTAAAAACACAGAAGCAGGCTCACCAGCAATTTCTTCAAGCAAAGGTCTAAGTTGAATTGTTGGCATATTTGCAGCCTCGCCAGCAATAGCAACCACAGTAGTAGTATCGGCAAGAAAACTTGCTTTAACCGAAATAACTTGCAGTTCTTTTGTGCCTGTCATTGGAAAGCGAGCAGAAAAATTACCGTTTGCGTCAGTAATTGCAGCAGCTAAAGCAGAAGTATATTCATAAAATCGAACTTCACAATCGGCAACATTTTCGCCAGTTTTAGAATTAATTATTTTCCCAGAAACAATTACCGAATCGGCAGAAGTTGTTAATGGTTTAAGATTTACGGAAAAATTTTGGTCTTCTGAAGTAGTTGTAACCGTAAAACTTTTTGAATAAACTGAATATCCATCTTTTAATACAGCTAAATCAAGAGTTTGAGTTTCGGAAAGAGTGATGTTTGTTGAAAAAAATCCGACACTATTTGTAGTTGCGGCGGTCAATTCTGTTGTTCCATCCAAAATGCGAACAACTGCATATTCAACTGGATACGAAGTGGTTGAATCTAAAACTGTTCCTGAAACAGCAATAGTAACTTCATCAGATGCAGTAGGATTTTCGGTAACTTTACAACTTCCTATCACTAAAATTATTGCAAACAAACTTAGCAAAACTAATTTTTTCATTTTATTCTCATTCTTTAATAATTTTTCTGCTTTTCAAAAATAATCATTTCATAAATAAATTAACGAAATGAATTTAGTTATTCAACAAGTTTAAACAATTTGACACATCTATTTTAACTATATATTTTCAAAGGATTTTCACCTTTAAAATAGATTATTTTCGCAATAAATCAAACATTGTGCCTTTAGATAAATCGTTATTTTGCTCAAAATATTCAAGATAATTTATATTTAAAGGTAAATTTTACAGATTACGTTTGTAGTTTTACCGATTGGAAATAAAATTCCCGCAATTTTTTAATGAAAAAGTAAAATTATTCCAAAAACAATTCTTTAGAAGTAGAAATTGCGGGAATTTTTTAGTCTTGTTTTATAATGGTTAAATAAAAACCCACATTTAAAGTGTGGGTTTTTAATCGCATGAATATTTTACTTTAGCAAATTACTTAATCTGTTTCAAAAGCTCTTCAACAGCACGTTTTAACTGGGCATCGTTTCCAGTAGTTTTTGCATTTGGTTCATTTGCTACAATTATATCAGGAATTGCTGGTACAAAATCCATATTTGAATCATTAACTTTAGCAAACCAACCTCTTGAAGGCATTCTTACTGTTGAACCATCAATTAAATCTTTGGAACCTGTTGAAATTACCGCTCCAAAAGTTGGAACACCAACAAGAGTTCCTATTCCTAAATTTTTGTATGCGTGAGAAAAAATTTCGGCATTTGAATAACTATTTTGATTACAAATAGCAATTGAAGGTTTCATCCATGCAGCATAAGGCAATCTTTCGCCAGTTGGATAAAAGTTTCGGAATTTAGTTTTCTCTTTTTCCAAATTCTTAGCTGCACCACGAGGAATTGTATATGCATGTTGTTTGTAATTTAAGATTGTCATTAAATAGTCTGTAGTCCAACCACCGCCGTTAAAACGGACATCAATAACAATTGCGTCTTTGCCAGAACCAACCGCCGTAAACTCACGTTCAAATCGCTCAAAACTTTCCATTCCCATTTCTTGAATGTGTAAATATCCAATTTTGCCATTTGACCATTTATCAACGAGTTTTCTGTTATTTTCTACCCATTCATCATAAAGTTGTTTTTCCAAATTTGATGTTGGACGAATCACAATCTCAAGCTCTTCGCTATTTCGTTTTATGTTAAGTAGCACTTTTTCATCCGCAGTGTTGTTTAATAGCGAATAAAAATTGGTTTCCTTTTCAATTTTGCTCCCATTTACGCTCGTTATAACATCACCGACTAATAATTTGCTTTGTTCTCTATCAGCTGGCGAGTTTGGAACAACGTGATTAACTTTTACACCATTTTTAACCGTAACAACTTCAACTCCTATCAAACCAGTTGTTTCTTTTTGAAGTTCAGTTCTGTCATTTGCATACCTCATTCCCATATGACTTGCGTTTAGCTCACCAAGCATAAAATTATACATATCTTGGAAATCTTTTTGAGTTGATGCTTTTAGGCACATTGGTTTATATTTTTCTTTCAGCTTATTCCAATCATTATTGTGGAAATTTGGATCGTAAAATCCATCTCGCAATGCTCTCCAACTTTCTTCAAAAATTTGATTTAATTCTTCAGCAAAGTTAATTTCCATTTTTCCATTAAAAGGCAAAACTTCGTCTTTTGCACCTTTAATATCCAAGCGAGAAAGTGTGCCTTTTGTAACAAAATAGATATATTTTGCTTCCTTGTCTAAAGAAAGTGCGTTTGGACTTTTTCCACTTTTAGTAATTTCTTTAATGTCTGTTCCATCAAAATTGATACTAAAAATGTCAGTTCCTTTGTTAGTTAAGCTTTTTGCAGTAAAATAGATGGTTTTTCCATCCTTTGAAAAAAGCACATTTGTTTCATCACCGCTAAGCGAAGTTACTCGCTGCAATCGTTCGTGAATTTTATTAACATCAATCGTAATTGGCTTCACTTCGGTGGAATCGCTTCCCTTTTTCTTTTTGGAAGGTTTTGGTGCTTCTTCTGTTTCCCAATCCGATTTTGTTTTATCCCAATCCGCTTTATTTAACCAAGCAAACCAAACATCAACATCACTATTGCTGCGTTGCGAAACAAATCCTAATTTTGAACCATCAGCACTCCAAACTGGTGAATAATCACCGCGTGGATGCATGCTAACATTTACTGGTTTAACGCTATTATCAATTGGATGAATATAAACTTCGTCATTAAATTCTAAATCACTTAATGAATAAGCAATCCATTTGCTATCTGGCGACCACGAAATTCCTTCTGGAGTTGCCCATCCATCAAGCAAAACTGTTTCGTTGCTTAATTCACCTTCTTTTGAAATATCCTTAACTACAAGCTTTCCTCTTCCAATAAGATAAACTACTTTTTTGCTATCTGGTGAAATTATTGGATTTGATTCATCTTCATCACTTTTTGTTAAACGAGTTACTTTATGTTTCATACTTTTGAAAATGTTTGACTCCTTTTTATCCGATGAAACGAGTGAATATAAATCATATTGCCCATCTCTATCGGAAGTAAAAATTAAAGTTGTGTCATTTACCCAAGCAACATTTTGATCTCTGTAAGGATTATTTGTGAGATTAAAAGTTAAACTTTTTTCTTTATCGTTTTCAGTTACAAAAATTTCGCCACGCACAATTTTTGCGGAATATTTACTATTTGGTGAAATTGAATATTCGGTTAGTTCACTTGAATACGATTTGCTAATAATTGGGTCAAATCTGTAATCGGAATCAATCTTAATCTCCACTTTTTGTGGAACGCCACTACCAATTTTCAATGTATAAATGTCCGCTCCAACTTCCATTGCCAAAGTTGATGCATCTTTGCTTATGTTAAAATAGCGAGTTCCACTATCCTTAAAATTGGTTATTTGTTCAACTTCTTTAGTTGCATTTCCGCTATTATCAATTCCAATTTTATGAATATTATATTTGCCACTTCTGGCACTTATAAAATAAATTGTATTATCATCTGCCCAATGTGGATTAAAATCTTGTACTTCATTATCCGTAATTTGTGTAAATTCTTTCGATTCTGTGTTAAAAAGCCACAATTCGAAATCAGCAGAACCATGATATTTTTCGCGTTCTATATTTCCCCAACCAACTACAAACGTAATAAATTTTCCATTTGGTGATTGACTTGCCATGCTTCCGACCGCATCAAGAGGTCTGCTTGGAGTTCCACCATTAACTGAAACGATTCCAAATTCGCTATCCCATTCAATTTGTTGAAACAATCGGCTTGTTGAAAAAAGTAAATTTTCATCGGATGTAAAATCAGTAATAATATCGTTTGCAGAGTGATATGTTAATCTTTTTGGAAATCCGCCATCTTTTGGCATTATAAAAATGTCATAATTCCCGAATCTGTTGCTCGAAAAAGCAATGTTTTTATCATCCTTGCTCCAAAATGGCCAACCATCATAAGCTTCGTGAATAGTTAATCTTGTCGCCTTTCCACCATTTGTAGGAACAGACCAAATATCACCTTGAAATGAAAAAGCAAGCTGCGAGCCATCGCTATTTAATGCGGGATATCTTACAAATGGTGAATTTTCTGCTAATAGTTGAAATGATAAAAGAATTGCGATAAAGGACGTAAATAATATTTTTAACTTCATAATTAATCCTATAAATTTGATTATTAATTGCTTTGTTTTGGACGTTTTAAGTCCTTTTTAGTTTTGCTTTAACAGCAAATTGATATGATTTTAAGCGTAATTTATCCAATTTTGGAAGTATCAATTCACTTTTCTGTAATCGACAATAAATTCGTCAATTAGCGAGTTTATGGTAACTTTTAGTTCTAAATCCAAATCCTCTTTGGAAGCAAAGCCAACATCGTCACGTTCCCAAGTAATTGCACCATAATTTAGCACATTATTTCTTACAAGTTTTGCATCTTGTATAAATCTGATTATCACAGAATAAGCAAATAAGCCACTTTTTCCTTTTTCATCAACTTTAATTGCAACTTCAATATTTGGGGCGCCATTTAATTTGCGAGCGTCAGAAAAATCGATTGCTTTAATTCCAGCACCTTTTAACGCTTTTTGAACAAACTTTTGAACTTCCGATTCCGTAATTTTTTTGTTCCATTTATCACCACCAAAATCCCAAACATAAATTCCAAATTTATCCAGCTTGGAAATAGCTCGTAATTGATGCATTTCATATTCATCAACTTTTTGTGCTAACAAAGATGAGGAAAACAAAATAAACAATCCCAAAAAGAGAAAAATACTGTCTTTTTTCAAAAAAACGACTCCGTGATAATTGAAATAATATTAATAAATAGCTATTTATGCAAAAAGTAAATTGGACAAAAAAAGTACTTTTCCAACAACGTACTATTTAATATGCAATTTACATTTTTCAACCCATTTTGTGAAGTGATTTTTGAGTATTTTAGCAACTATGGAAAAAGAAAAATATAAAATGTTAGCCAAAACATTATTTGGCTTAGAAGAAGTTCTTGCAAACGAACTTAAAGCAATTGGCGCTGAATCAATTGTTATGCACAACAGAGCTGTTAGTTTTGTTGGAAATCTGGAAATTATGTATAAAGCTAATTATCTATCCAGAACTGCATTGCGAATTTTAAAACCCATAATGCAATTTGAGGCTTCAAACGCAAAAGCCATTTACAAAAGCATAAAAAGATTTCCGTGGAAAAATATATTTTCTCTACAAGAAACTTTTGCAATTGATATTATAATTTCGTCGGAGTTTTTTAATCAAACTCAATTTATTGCTCTAAAAGCTAAAGATGCAATTGTGGATAGTTTTAGAGATGAGTTTGGCGAACGCCCTAATGTTGATCTTGATAATCCAAACATCAGAATTAATATCCATATTTTTAGCAACAAAGTTACTGTTTCGCTCGATAGTTCGGGTGAATCGCTTCACAAACGTGGTTACAGAACTGCTTTAACTTCCGCTCCTTTAAACGAAGCATTGGCGGCTGGAATGATTTTATTAAGCGAATGGGATAAAAATTCTGATTTTATTGATGGAATGTGCGGCTCAGGAACACTTCCCATAGAAGCGGCATTAATTGCATTAAATATTCCACCAGGATATTTACGTGAACGATACGGATTTATGAATTGGAAAGATTTTGATTCAGAATTATGGCAATCTGTAAAAAGTGGAGTAATTTCTAAAACTGAATTAAATTTTAATATTATCGCATCCGATAAATCACCCGATGCAATAGCGGCTTCAGCACGAAATATTAAGGGTGCTAAGTTGTTAAAAAACATTAAGTTGGAACAAAAATACTTTGACGAGCAAAAATCCAATTCTGGTTCCGGTGTTGTTGTAATAAATCCTCCTTATGGCGAAAGATTGAATGAGGAAAATTTAAATCAGTTTTATACCGAAATTGGAAATACACTAAAAACTAACTTTGTTGGATTTGATGCGTGGATTTTAAGTGCAAGTAATTCATCAATGAAAAAAATTGGACTTAAAACTTCCAAAAGATTAACTCTTTTTAATGGTGCTTTGGAATGCAAATATTATAAATATGAACTTTATCAAGGTTCTAAAAAGAAGCATTTTGACGAGGATTAAATAATAATATTAACCTCTAGCAAAAGAGGTTAATATTATTGTTAATTTAATAATTGAAGCAATTGTTGCGGTGCAAAGTTCATTTGGGAAAGTATTGAAATTCCAACATTGCTTGCAAGACTGCCTTTTGTTGCATTTAATTGTTCTTGTGCCATATCTGTATCAAATAATCTTGAAATTGATGATTGATTATTTGTTATTGATGACGTTAAAAAATCACTTTTATATTCTAGTGATTGGGTTAAGTTTCCTATTCTTCCTAGTGAGTTTCTTACATTATCTGTTATTTCTGTTATATCACTCGCTGCAGATATTACTGTATTTGTGTCTTCATCCATTAAACCACCTGAAGAACCATCAATATTTAGATGTAATAGAGTTAAAAGATCAGCTCCTGAAGTCTGTTCAAATGATACTATTTTTCTGTCATCTTTAGTTGTTAATGTGCCAGCAAAATAATCCCCGCTCACAAAGTTAAATGCAAGAGTCAAATTACCAGCGTTAACAGAATAAAGTTTAACTGCCGCACTGTTTAGAACTTCATCAGCCTCTGTGGAAAATTGAAAAGTTTCAAAACTATCATCATCATATGTTACTTTTACTTCTATATCTTGAGGAGTGCTTGAATATAGAGTATTTTTATCAAAAGCTTCACCTGTATAAGAATCAACACCCACAGCTTCACTACCATGTAAAGCTGCTTTCAAAACATCGGCTTTAAGATAGTCGTCACTTGCAAAATCAGTTGAAAAGTCGCTTCCTACATCAAATACACCGCTACTTGCCAAAGAACTTCCATCTGCTTGAGCTAATAAATTTGTATCGTTAAATTTTGTGGTTTTCATTATGGAATCAATTTCTGATGCTATTGACCTAATATCATCCGCAATTGCATCTTTGCTTTTTGATGGATCTTGAGCATCGGCATATTTTGCAGAAATCTGGATTAGTAAGTCATTTATCTGAAGTAACGCTGTTTCAGCAGTTGCTAAATAATCTTTTGCTGCAGAAGCATTGTTTAGTTGCGATTTTTGAATCATTGTTTTTGATTCTAACGATTTGCCAACCTTAAAACCAGATGTGTCATCAGCTACACTATTTATCCTTTTTCCCGTTGCAAGCTTAAATTGTGCAATTTGGGCTTCGGAATTTACCTTTGCTAAAGCGTTAAACGCTTTTAAAGCACCAAGGTTGGTGTTAATTGAGAATGCCAAGACTTACCTCCATGTAATCCATTTTTTCAAAATCAAGCATCCATGCTTGATTAACTATAAAGACATTTTTATCTCTGAATTATTATCGTAGTTTTATTATAAATGTTTATACTTCTTTGTAAAAATATTGAAGATTAAAATTATCGTTTTTACTTAAATAGTAATTACTCTATCACTTTTTAATGGTGCTTTGGAATGCAAATATTATAAATATGAACTTTATCAATGTTCTAAAAGAAACATTTTGATGAGGATTAAATAATAATATTAACCTCTAGCAAAAGAGGTTAATATTATTGTTAGTTTAATAATTGGAGCAATTGTTGCGGTGCAAAGTTCATTTGGGAAAGTATTGAAATTCCAACATTGCTTGCAAGATTGCCTTTTGTTGCATTTAATTGTTCTTGTGCCATATCTGTATCAAATAATCTTGAAATAGATGATTGATTATTTGTGATGGATGACGTTAAAAAATCACTTTTATATTCTAGTGATTGGGTTAAGTTGCCTATTCTTCCTAATGAATTTCTTACATTATCTGTTATTTCTGTTATATCACTCGCTGCAGATATTACTGCATCTGTGTCTGTATTCATTAAACCGCCTGAAGAACCACTACTTTCAATATTTAGATGTAATAGAGTTAAAAGATCAGCTCCTGAAGTCTGTTCAAAAGATACTATTTTTCTGTCATCATTAGTTGTTAATGTGCCAGCCCAATTACTCCCGCTCACATTGTTATATGAAAGACTCAAATTACCCATTGAGTTGTAAATAGCATCCTGAAGCTTAGCCCCTGATTGGTTTAGAATTTCACCAGCCCCTGTGGAAAATTGAAAAGTTTCAAAACTATCATCATCATATGTTACTTTTACGTCTATATCTTGAGGAGTGCTTGAATATAGAGTATAAACATCAAAAGCTTCACCAGTAAAAGAATCAACACCTACGGCTTCACCATGCAAAGCTGCTTTCAAAACATCGGCTTTAAGATAGTCGTTACTTGCAAAATCAGTTGAAAAGTCGCTTCCTACATCAAATACACCACTACTTGCCAAAGCACTTCCATCTGCTTGAGCTAATAAATTTGTATCGTTAAATTTTGTTGTTTTCATTATGGAATCAATTTCTGATGCTATTGACCTAATATCATCCGCAATTGCATCTTTGCTTTTTGATGGATCTTGAGCATCGGCATATTTTGCAGAAATCTGGATTAGTAAGTCATTTATCTGAAGTAATGCTGTTTCAGCAGTTGCTAAATAATCTTTTGCTGCAGAAGCATTGTTTAATTGCGATTTTTGAATCATTGTTTTTGATTCTAACGATTTGCCAACCTTAAATCCAGATGTGTCATCAGCCACACTATTTATCCTTTTTCCCGTTGCAAGCTTAAATTGTGCAATTTGGGCTTCGGAATTTACCTTTGCTAAAGCGTTAAACGCTTTTAGCGCACCAAGATTGGTGTTAATTGAGAATGCCAAGACTTACCTCCATGTAATCCATTTTTTCCAAATCAAGCATCCATGCTTGATTAACTATAAAGACATTTTTATCTCTGAATTATTATCGTAGTTTTATTTTAATTGTTTAAACAATACCGTAATTATTATTTGAAGATTAAAATTATAAGAATTTATATTGAATGGACGGGAATAGAAATCTCGGAGAATTATAAAAATCTCCGAGTTTTAAAAAAATATAGCTATTTTGAAATTATAAACTCGTCAATAAGTTCAATTTCGGTTCCAATTTCGGTGTTTGAATTTTCTTTTGGATAAGCACCATAAGTTTTAACAATTACTTTGTCATCCAAAACTTCATAAATGGAATAGTTAAAAGCTCTTACGCCAACAAAATTTTCTGAACGTTGCGAATTTTTACCTTCGCCATGGTGATAATGTAACGCTTCGTAATAAGGAATTGCATTTTCGTAACTCATTTCAAAACCCGAAATGCTTGTGTCATCTTCTGGACGAGGATTAAACTGATAAAGCGGAGCGCCTGAACTTCCATTTAATACTTGAAAAACTCCATTTACTTCTTGTCTTCCATAAGTGTGTTCGTGACCGCAAATATGAGCATCGGCTTTAAAATCTTTCATCAAATTCCAAAATTTATCTCTTCTATCAAGATACCATTGGCGAGTTGAATCAATTTCGCCTTTAAATTTCATTCCCAAATTAGGAAGCCCGTCGCGTAAATGTCCACCAATTGGAAATGGCATTTCGTGTGAAAAAGTAAAAATATGCTTCATTCCTCTTTCGGAAGCAGATTTCAAATCGTTTTCGAGCCAATCCATATATTTAATATAATGCCAATCCGCGCGGTCGTCGGTTGTGTCATTTGGGTCGCCATAGTACCAAGCATCGGTATTTATAACACAAAAGTGACTGTTCCCAAAATCGAAAGAATATGAAAGTCCTTTTTGCTCTTTAGGTCCATTCATATAAACATCTTGAAAAACTTGTCGGAAATTATTTTCATCATCTCTGTGTCGAATTTCATGATTTCCAACCGCGGGCCAAATAGCTGGCCAAATAATTCCTTTATGATTATAAACTGGAGCCATTACTTCTTTCCAATGTAGAAGTTCGCGTTTGGTTCTTTCGGGGTCGTGTCTGTGACCGTTTACCATATCTCCAGCAAAAACTACAAATTTTATGTCTGGATTGTTTAAAAGCATGTGGTTTGTTAATGCGGTAAGCACTGGAGTATTTACTCCATTATCCGAACCACGACTATCGGACATAGCCGCAAATTTGAAACTTTGTGCATTAATAATTATTGTTGATATTATTAATATTATTGCTAAATACTTCAATTTATTCATTTTTTATCCTATTTTTTTGCCACGAAAAACACAAAAGCACACGAAAACATTTTAAATAATTAAAGAACAATTCTTTTTATTTCCACTTTGGGATAAGCTCCAAAATTAACTATTTTATCTTTTTCGTGGCTTTATTTAAGTTCCTCAAATACAACTCGCAATTTGTCTAATGAATTTTGCCATTCGGCTTGTTTTGCTTTTTCCTGTTCAACTAACTCTGGTTTTGCATTTTGGACAAACTTTTCGTTTGATAATTTTGTCGAAATTTTTGCTAAAATTCCTTCAAGGTTTTTAATTTCTTTTTCAATCCTTTCACGCTCAACAGATAAGTCAATTAAACCTTCGAGTGGAATGAACAGATCAATTCCTTTAACGACAGCCGAAACACTTCCTTTTGGTTTTTCAATGTTTTCTCCAACTAACAGCTCATCAACCTTTGCAAGTGATTTAATATACATTTGCTGAACGTCCGAAATAGAAACAACCTTTAAATAAACAGATATTGTTTTTGCTGGATGGATATTTTTTTCTCCACGAATGTTTCGTATTGTTGTAACAACCGCTTGAACAAATTCAATTTCGCTTTCAGCCTCCAAATTAATTAAATCGGGATTTTGTTTTGGAAATTCAGAAGTTGAAATTGATTCGTCATTATTTCTTTCATCCAACAATTGCCAAATTTCTTCCGAAATAAACGGCATAAATGGATGTAACAATTTCATCATTTCAGCAAATAGCGAAAGTGATCGGACTAAAGACGCGGCTTTTACTTCTTTATCCTCAGAATACATTCTTTTTTTAGTAAGTTCAATGTACCAATCGCAGAAATCGTTCCAAATAAAATTATAAACAATTTTTGTAGCTCCGTTTACATCAAAACTATCAAGAGCGGATTCGTATTTTTGCAAAGTATTTTGGAAACGCGAAGCAATCCATTTATCAGTAAAATCGACGTGTTTATCAATTAAATTTTTACTATCACTTAAATTTACATCTTGTGCGTTCATTAAAAGAAAACGTGCAGCGTTCCAAATTTTATTAGCAAAATTTCTTCCAAGCTCAGTTTTATCACTATTAAAAAGCACATCTTGTCCAAGCGGTGCAAGATAGTTTATCGAAAAACGAAGTGCATCAGCACCATAATCGTTAATAACATCAATCGGGTCGGGAGAATTTCCGAGCGATTTACTCATTTTACGACCCTTTTCGTCTCGTATAATTGAGGTGAAATAAACATCTTTAAAAGGAATGTCGCCCATAAATTTCATTCCCGCCATAATCATACGTGCAACCCAAAAGAAAATAATATCAGGTCCAGTTACAAGTAAATCGGTTGGATAATAATATTTCTGTTCTTCCTCCGAATTGAAAACATCTTGAGCCCAAAGCCAACTTGAAGCCCAAGTATCGAGAACGTCCTCTTCTTGACGCCAATTTTCAATATCTTTTGGTGGTTCTTTTTCGCAGTAAATTTCGTTAGTTTCATTGTGGTACCAAACTGGAATTCGGTGTCCCCACCAAAGTTGACGCGAAATACACCAATCGCGAACATTTCCCATCCAATGCTCATAAGTTTTTATCCAGTGATTTGGGTGGAAATTTACTTTGCCTTCACGTACAACTTCTAAAGCTGGTTTTGACAAATCGTCCATTTTCATAAACCATTGCTCAGAAAGATATGGCTCAATAGGTACGCCACCACGTTCGGAATATCCAACTTTATTTGTGTAATCTTCAATTTTATCAATAACATTTAGCTCTTGAAGTCTTTCAACAAGTTTTTTGCGAACAGCGTATCTGTCTAATCCAACAAATTCTTTTGGAACATTATTATTTGTAGTTGCATCGTCGTTAAAAATGTTAATCATTTCCAAATTGTGACGTTGTCCCATTTCGTAATCGTTAACATCGTGAGCTGGAGTTATTTTTACACATCCCGTTCCGAACTCTAAATCGACATAATTATCGCCAAAAATTGGAATTTCTCTTCCAACAATTGGCAGAACTACTTTTTTGCCAATTAAATGCTTGTATCTTTCGTCGTTTGGATTTACTGCAACTCCAGTATCGCCAAGCATTGTTTCTGGACGAGTTGTTGCAACAACAATAAATTCATTAGAATCTTTTATTGGGTATTTCATATACCACAACGAGCCTTTTACTTCGCGAAAAATTACTTCTTCATCCGAAATTGCCGATTTTGAAGCCGGATCCCAATTTACCATTCTGTAACCGCGATAAATTAAGTTTTCTTTATACAAATCGACAAAAGTATCGGTTACGCGTTTGTAATATCGGTCGTCCATTGTAAAACGCTGCCGATTCCAAGCACAGCTAACGCCAAGTTTACGCAATTGCGAAATAATAATTCCACCATATTTATCAGTCCAATTCCAACAATGATTCAAAAATTCTTCGCGACTAATTTCATCCTTTTTGATGCCTTGATCTGCCAACATTTTAACAACTTTAGTTTCAGTTGCAATTGATGCGTGGTCAGTTCCAGGAACCCAAAGTGCGTTAAAACCTTTCATTCGTTTATATCGAATAAAAATATCTTGAATTGTGTTGTTTAAAATGTGTCCAAGATGCAACATTCCAGTTACGTTTGGCGGTGGAATTACAATTGTGTATGATTCTTTAGTTTCGTCAATTTCGGAATTAAATATTTCGTTGTCTTCCCAATATTTATACCATTTATCTTCAACCTCTTTTGGGTCATAAACTTTTGGAATATCGTTTAGGTCTTTAATTTTCATTTTAGCTCTGCAAATTTTAAAATTTATAATTTGCAAATATACTAAAACCGATTTATAAAAATTTGGGTTGGGACAATTAAATGTTTATTTAGCCACAGAAACTAGTTTTAGACCAATTATTGACATAATTAATATGGAAATAAAGAAGATTCGCCAAAATCCGGCTGACTCTTGAAAAAAGAAAATTCCAATTAATACGGTTCCAACAGCACCTATTCCAGTCCAAACTGCATAAGCAGTTCCTATTGGAATAGTTTCAACTGCTTTTGTGAGCAAATAAAAACTTAAAATTGAAAAGAAAAAAAATCCGATTGAAGGATAAAGTTTAGTAAAATTATCGGAAAGTTTTAACATAGAAGTAAAACCGACCTCAAAAAGTCCTGCAAAAACCAAATAAATCCAACCCATAATTTTAACTATCTATCCAAAAGTTGTTAAAAATCTTCACGAATTTCTTGCTTTTTATCAATGCCGTTAATTTCGTGAATTTTATTCTTTTTCTTTAACATATCAACTACAATTGGAGGCACAAAATCGGCAACATCTGCATGAAAAACAGCAAGATTTCTTATTATGGTTGAATTTAAGTAAGTATATTTTTCGTTTGGCATTAGGAAAATTGTTCTTAAATCTTCATCCAATTTTCTATTCATAAGTGCCATCTGAAATTCGTATTCAAAGTCAGAAACAGCTCGCAAACCTCTAATAATTCCCACAGCACCAAGATGCTTTGCGTGGTCAACAATTAAGCCGTCAAAAGAATCGACTAAAACATTATCAAAAGTTGCAAGCGATTCGCGAAGCATAAAAAGTCGCTCCTCAACCGAAAACATTTGGTTTTTAACAGGATTGCGAGCAACGGTAACAACAACTTCGTCAAATAAATCAATTGCTCTTTGAATTACGTCTATATGTCCATTGGTAACTGGGTCAAAAGTACCTGGATAAATTACTCGTTTCATTTTTTTCTCAGTTTGTTAAACTAATTTGTTAAAATAAAAGCTTTTTGAAACCATCAATAATTATTTTTCTGCCTGTTAAAATATGCTAAATGAATTAAAAATTGAACTAAAATTTTAATTTAAGCAAAAATATTTTGGAGGATTATTTAACCGTTTGTGAAAATATAAATTAAACTATCGCCCAATCTTTTAACAGCTTGTTGTCCAAAAATCTCTTCATCAACCTCTTTTGTTTGCGTTGAACGTTCAATTATAAAAACTCCATCTTTGGAAAGGAAATTATTATCCAAAATATTCCTAAAGGCTTCGTGAATATCACTTTTAAAATATGGCGGATCGGCAATTATTAAATCATAAATTGAATGTTCTTGCATTTTTGAAAACCGCAAAACATCCATTTTGAATAGTTTACAGTATTCTTTTGCGTTCAAACTTTCGATGTTCTCCATTAAAATTTGCTGAACTTTGAAATCTTTTTCAACAAAATGGACTTCATTTGCTCCGCGACTTAATGCTTCAAGTCCTAGTGAGCCAGAACCAGCATAAATATCGCAAACTCTAATTTCGTCAAAAGAAATGTACTTTTTAAGCATATTAAAAAGCGTTTCTTTGCTCTTATCGGTTGTGGGTCTAACTAATTTTGAATTTGGGAATTTTATTGTTCTTCCGCGATATTCGCCAGCTATTATTCTCATTTTATAACTTTCTGTAACAAATGCCCGCAGCCGATGAAAATGAACTTGGACTATTTACATAATGTGCATTTTGGATAAACGTTTCGGAAATATCAATAAATTGGAATGGATTAATAATCTCAATGGATGTGTTAATTTTGGCTTCTAATTCAGCTTTTAATTCATCCATTTCTGAAGCACCAGCAAGATAAACGTTATCATAAGCAATATTTTGATTTTCCCAAAACTCCATAATTGAACTAATTAGAAAGTTACTATCCAACATTTCAAATCGTTTGGAAGTCTGTAATTCCGTTCCCAAATATGAATTGATTGAAAAAAGCTCTTCGCCCAAATAAATTGAAAGTACTTTTTTGTTTTCCAAAAGGACAATATTGGAATCTGAACTGAAATGCGAAGTATCAATTGATTTTAAATCAAACCCATTTTGTTGCGAAAAGTTTGAAAGAATATTTACCGTATTTTTCGATAATCCAACAACCAAAATTCTATTTTCCTTTTCCAAACTTGCCAAACGTAAAGTTCTAATAACATAATCGCTTGCATTTAGAGTTGGAAAAAGAACCGAAAATTCCCACGCAATGTGTTCTTCAAGTCCAGATTTAGAAAGTGATTTTTCAAACGGAATTTCAAACATTTGGAACTCTTTTAACGCTAACGAAAAAGATATATTCTTACTTTTTATGGAAATTCTGTTTGAAAGTGAGTTAAGAGATGATTGGAGAATGGGGATAATTTTTGATTCATTCAAATCAAAATCAAATTTTTCCTCAAAAATGTGTTCATCCACATTCTCCAAACAATATTTTGATGATTCGTTTACAACTTCAACAAGTTGCAATTTGCTTTGGGTTATGTTAAATCCAACATGATTCAAGTTAGAAAACATGTCAATTAATTATTCCCACGATTCGGTATTCAATAATGCATCAGAAGTTACATCACCAATTTGGTCATCGCTATCTGGGTTCTTAATCATATAGCGTTTACCTATTGTAGTTGTTTTGTCAACTTTAACAATTTGGCCAGTTCTGTTAATTACAGTATCTGCTTCAACAAGAGTATCAACTTGAACGATAAATCTTTTTCCAGATTGAGGAGAAAAGAAAAGCGAATCATAATTAAATGGACCTGAAGCCAAATCAAAAAATGGATTTCTTGATTTTAATATTGTTGAATCACCTTTAGTTGAATAAATTTTAACTGTATCAAATTCTGTCATTCTCTTAAGAAGTGCTTTGTCATTTCTGATAAAATTAATTAAAGAATCCAAATTATCGGTAAATTTTTTATGCTTTTCGTTATAAAGAATTTCTGCTTGTTTAAGATTCTTCATTCTTAAACGTGATTCTAATTTATTATATTCGCGTGCTTTAATTACTTCTTCAGGACCAGTTATTGATACTTGAATTAAAATTACAATTAAAACTACAATTATTGCCCACAGACCAGCATGTAAATACCAAGGTTCTGTTTTCTTACTCATTTTACCTCCAACGGCTTAAATTACTCTAATCGATAATTAAAAAACTTTTTATTTTCTCTAACTTTTTTTCACCAATTCCACTAACGTTAAGCAAGTCATTCGCTGAGTTAAATTTTCCATTACTTTTGCGATATTCAACAATTTTTTCAGCTGTTTTTTTACCAATTCCTGGCAACAAAACTAATTCTTCAACACTTGCCGAATTGACTTTAACTTTTGTTAGTATTGATTTTAATTCATCATCACTAAAATCATAAAGTTCTTGCTTATAATCAACCTTTTTTTGATAGATTTTAACGTTATTATTATTATTTTCAAAAAGTGAGTCTTGCTCAGAATAATCAAAATTTTTAACTTCTTTCAATTCTTCTTTATATTTTAAGTAATAAGCTGTAATTCCTATTATTAGCGAAAATAAGACAAAAGATATAACTTTCGTCTCAATTTCAGAAAAACCAACCTTACTTCCTATTTTTTTGAAAGAGATAATAATATTTTCCTTTAGATTTTAGCCATTATTCACAATTTTTATTTGACTTCAACTCTAATATTTGGTTGCTTATCCAATTCTTTTAACAACTCTTTTTCTTTAGATGTAACTTTGCTTGGAACGTGAATATTTATCTTTACAAGCTGATCACCTGCACCGTGTCTATTTAAATGCTGAATTCCTTTTTCTCTCATTTTCAAAAATTTGCCAGATTCTGTTCCAGCTTCAATTTTTAATTTTGCTCTGCCTGTTAATGTAGGAATTTCAACTTCTGTTCCTAAAACTGCTTCTGGATAACTTATTGATAGCTCATAAATTATATTATCATCGCTACGTATAAAATATTCGTGTGGTAATTCGCGAAATATTGCAATTACATCTCCAGCTGGACCGCCATTTTTTCCAGCATTTCCTTCACCACGCATTGTAAGATAGCTATTATCGGAAACACCGGCTGGAATATTAATTTTTATTGTAGATTCTTCATTAACTCTTCCTTCACCTTTGCAAGTGTTACAAGGCGAGGTTATAACTTTTCCCGTTCCGCTACAATTTGTACAAGGAGCAATATTTACAAATTGACCAAACATTGAACGTGAAACTTGTTTTACTTCTCCAGCTCCAGAACAAACTGGACAAATTTTATGACTTCCTGCATCTTTTGCTCCAGTTCCATTACATGTTGAGCATCTTATGTGCTTTTTCAATTTAACTTTTTTAGTAGTTCCAGCAGCAATTTCTTCAAGAGTTAATTTTAAAGTTACTTTCAAATCTTGTCCTGGAGTTCCTGTTGAGCGTTGACGTCGTCCTTGACTGCTTCCGCCAAATATGTCATCAAAAATTGAACCGCCACCAAAACTTCCTCCACCAAAAATATCGGAAAAATGGCTAAATATATCATTAGCATTGTTAAATCCGTGGAAGTCTTGTCCACCACGCATTCCTTGATGTCCAAATCTATCATATTTTGCACGCTTATCCGCATCGTTTAAAACTTCGTAGGCTTCAGCAGCTTCCTTAAATTTTTGCTCAGCATCTTTATCATCTGGATTTCTATCTGGATGATATTGCATTGCTAATTTTCTATATGCTTTTTTAAGTTCATCCGTAGTAGCTGTTTTGCTAACTCCAAGAACTTCGTAATAATCTTTTTTAGCCATTAATTTTATTCCTCAGACTTATTTTCTGTAGCAACTTCTTCATCTACTTCGCGACTAACAATAACTTTTGCGTGTTTTATCACTTTATCTTTATACATATAACCCGATTCTACAACATTTATAACTGTATTTGCAGGAAAATCTGTTGATGGTTGTTGTAATAATGCTTCGTGATATTCGTGGTCAAATTCCTTTCCCATTGCATCAATTTTTGTTACACTTTGTTCAGTAAGAATTTGGGTAAACTTATCACCAACTAATTTTAATCCTTGTTTTAAAGCATCGCTGTTTTCGTTATCTATATGAGAAAGTGAACGTTGTAAATCTTCGTAAACAGCAAGTGTTTTTAGAATAAACGATTGAGCTGCATATTTGAAAAGTTCTTCTTTTTCGTTGTCAGTTCTTTTTTTATAATTTTCGAACTCAGCTAATCTTCGCATTAATCTATCGTTTAATTCTTCGTTTTTCTTTTCTAATTCAACAATTCGCTCACTTAGTTCATTTGTGTCCAATTTTTCTTCAACTTTTTCATTTTCGTTGATTTCAATATCAATCTCTTTCTTATTCTTTTTCATATTTTTCCTATATATCATTATTAATTCAAATTTTTTGTTAATAAACTTGCGATATATTCCACAGTAGCAATTACTTTGGAATATTCCATTCTTTTGGGTCCAACAATTCCTACACTTCCAAGAGCATTTCCAACATTATATTTTGTTGTAACAAGACTATAATTTGTAAATTTTTCTTCAAGATTTTCTGCGCCAATTTTTACATTTACACTTTTAGAGTCCTTTGAACCAGTTTCGTTCATAAGATGAATAATTATATCTCTGTCTTCAACTAATTCAATAATTCCTTGAAATTTGTCAAGTTCTTCAAATTCTGGTTGAGTTAAAATGTTTTTAGTTCCAGCAACAACTGATTTATTATCAGATTTGTCATTAAAAATTCTATCCACCGAATCCAAAAACACTCTAATTATTGGTTTATATTGAGTTGCATAAATATTTTGGAATCGTTCGGCAATTGTTTCACGAATTTCGGAAAATTTTAATCCCGCAAGTCTTTGGTTTAATACACTTTGAATTGTTGTTAAATCAGATTGTCCAAAATTTGAGCGTAATTCGAGTGTAATTGTTTTCACCAATCCAGAAACGACAGTTACAACAACCAAAATTTTAGTGGTAGATAGTTTAACAATTTGAATTTTTTCCAATGTGGAATCACTCAATTGTGGATAAGTTATGCACGCAAGTTGATTTGTTATATTGCTTAAAATGTTTGAAGTTGCTTTAATAATATCATCAATATTATTATTTGAAGCACTAATTGCAGATTCGGCAGCTCGTTTTTCGGTAATTGGCAATTTTGGAACTCCCATTAACGAATCAACATAAAATCTGTAACCTTGATCTGTTGGAACTCTTCCAGCAGAAGTATGTGGATGACCTAACAAACCAGAATCTTCCAAATCAGCCATAACATTACGAATAGTTGCTGGCGAAAAGCCAACATCATATTTTTTTGAAATGTTTCGAGAACCAACGGGATTTGCGGTTAATATATACTGATGTATAACATAACGCAATATCGATTTTTCTCTTTCGCTTAATTCTAAGTTATTCATTCTTAATTAGTTAGTGTAAATATTAGAACTCTAAATTTAACAAATTATATCAAATTTTTTATAAATTCTTTTAACTGTAATAATAAGATGCTTTTCTGTGATTCGAGATTCGATTTTTTGAACTTGAACTCTCGTCTTTTTATGATAGAAACAAACAATACTTATTGAATATTTTTGTTTAACTTAAGTCCATATAAATTTCCATCCACCTACTTTATTTTAGATAAATTTCAGAAACAATAGTGAGATATTCTTGTATGCTTGAGGAAATTGGTATGATAAAAAGAATAAACCTTCCAACATTTTGGAAAAACATGAGAAGGTTTAGAAAAAAGATAATCAAAACAAGAACAAAACATTTGTTTTAATTATAGGGGACGAAAATATTCGTCCCCTACAGTTTTTTACCAAAGCAAAGGACAATGTTACTGCTTTGGTCTTTGGTCTTGATACTTACGCCTTATATCTAAACTGTCAATTATTTTGTTAACAACATCTTTTTTACGTCGCTAAATTCACCAGCTTGTAATTTATAAATATAAACGCCACTTGGTAAATTGCTTGCATCAAACTTAACTGTGTATTTTCCACTTGTTTGCTCTTGGTTTACCAATTCCGCTACTTTTTGTCCAATTACGTTATAAACCACCAAATTTACAAAGCTATTTTCTGGTAGTTGATAGCTTATTTGTGTTGTTGGGTTAAATGGATTTGGATAGTTTGATTCAAGTGCAAAATCATCTATTGCTGGCATTTCTATCAATATACTGTCTCCAACTATTGCTTTGTTCACTTCTGCATAATTTCCGTAAACTGTTATTGATTCATTTGCCGATAAGGTTTGGTCGGGTGAGTAATAAGCTTTTACATCATACATTATTATTGAACCAGTATATTTACTTGATGCCAAATCAAAAGTATTATCAACATAGGAGGTTGTTGTTCCGCCTAAAGTTGCTATTATGCTCCATGTTGTTGTTCCATTTATATTTGCACCTCTGCGTACTTTATATTGAGTTACATTTGGGCTTTGGTGTAAATTCCAATAAAGTGTTACAAATTGTTGTTGACCTTGAATATAGGTATTTGAGTGTAAATTTCTATTATTTATGCCATAATTGGTAAATATCGCAGTTCCGACATAAACTGCTGTAAAGTTGGCGTGTGAACTTGCTGTTATTGTTCTTGGGTTTGTTGTGCTATTATTATCACTCCAATGCGAAAATGTGTATTTTATGTCATTGTAAGTTTGTGGTATTGCTTCTACTTGGATTGTGTTTCCTTCAACAACTGAATATTGTGCTGTTGGGGCTGAAACTGTTGTTCCATTTACTTTTATTGAACCAGTTGTGCTAATTCCGTTAAAGCTATTTGTAAATGTGAGGTTGCAGACTTTCTTTAATTTTCCAATCAAATTTGCTCCGTTATCATTTGACGCAACTGTGTATGGCGTTGATTGGTTGTTACTTATAGGAGTTGAATTGCCACCTATTTCCCTCCTCCATTCACTTTTTTCGTTTGGCGCTTCGGTATCATTCCAAATCCAATTATATCCACTATAGCTTTGGTTTTCGTAGGCTTGTAGATTTATAATATTACCAATATTTACATTATTAATTGGATATGGACTTGGTTTTGATGTAGCTGATGTATTTATACCAACACCAATATTTCCACCGTTCCATCCATTCATATCATTTTTGGCTGTTAAATTTACAGTTGTTACTGGAACTGTAAATGTTATTTTTATTCCTATTCCTTCTTCTACGCTTGCGTTAGAACTAGTTTTAAAATCACAATAATGTGTGTTTAAATTTGTTCCAAAATTAGACTCATCAACTCCTCTAAATGATAAATATAGAATATCACTTGAAAGTGAATTTTTAATATATGTTAAGAAATCTGAGTTTAGCGGTATTTCCCCTACAAAGACTTCATTGTAATTCGGAACGCCCTCTGTTTGTAATTCATCTGCATTATCAATCGCTGACCATTGTGCTTCTGCAAAGCTACTAATTGAGGTAGAAGGGAACTCCTTAATTTGTATGTCGATTGTTGAGACACTTTCGACAGAATATGAAACTCCTTTCCAATACAATTTAGCAGATGTTATTGTAGCATTATCAACAATGTCACTTATATTAAAAGCACATATCAATCTAAAAGTATTCTTTGTTGATGTTGAATTTGCTTTTTTGCCAACAAATGCATAATTGTCCAGACTAAAACTTGGATTATCTTTTTCATAATTAACATAACCACTATTATCATAATATTTTTCAATTTCAACAATTTGAAATGGGAATCTAACATCTTGAGCAAAAACAACTGATGCAAAAAATGAAGAAAAAAATCCAAATAGTAAGAAAAGCACTTTGTGTTTCATAATAAAACTCCATTAATTTGTTATAAATTTGTTATTTTTAAAACAGAATAGCCGTTATTTATTCACTTGAATAAATTTTATAGCTTACTAGGCTTGGGGTTATTCATATTTGCAGAGATAGTGTTCGAGCACTGTCTCTGCTTAAATTTCTTTAGTAATATTTCTCCTTATTTCAGAACTCCGTGAAAAATATAATTATTACTATTTCCGTGTGATACAAAAAATACTTCTTTTTCGAAGACAAACCCATCCAGCAACCGTATAAATCCATCATTAAATTGATAGTTTTCGAAATTAAGTATGTATTCAAAATCAGTTCCATTGTAATGTGTTAACCCATTATCCATTGTCCAGATAATATCTTTTCTATTTCTGCCAAATACTTCTTGAAAATTATTTTCATATGGGTTTTTTGTTATTAAATTAAATGTATTGTTCTCAAAAGTATAAATTCCATTATCTATTGTAAAAATAACCTCACCGTCAATAATTGTTAAACTATGCCATCTATCTTGGCTTGATTGAATTTCATTTAAGTTTTCTCTATCAAATTCATAATATTTTGCTGAATCTGGATTTGTAAACTGAATTAAATTATAAATAAAATATTTTTGACTTGCTTTACTCCCTTTTCTAATTCCCATGAATATTCCTTCAGTGAATTCCATATCAACTCTACTCCACTTCGTACCGTTATAGTGCATCATAATTGCAAATCTAACATCACCCAATCCAACATTACTACTATCTGCCAATCCAACAGCATAAATATCATTTGACTTTTCGCCCCAAATATCCATAAAATATATATTGTAGTAATGATAATTAAGCTCCTCACTATATGCTAAACTCTCACTCCAATCAATTCCATCATAGTGCCATATTTTACCATCACTACCACCAATCCAAATGTCATTTTCAGCAAAGCCGTAAATACACCATGGGCTTATTGCACGCGAAATGTTGTCAGTTTTCCATACAGTCCCATCATAATGCCAAATTGTTTGGGTAAGACTACTGCCACTACCAACAGCCCAAATATCTGTTGGTGAGCTTCCCCACATTTTCATTAGTTCAGTATTCCACGCTTTTAAGGTATCTACTTCCCAAGTGTAATCTCTTCTGCCGGGTAAAACATAGTCTGGCTCTGTTCCTTTTTCACAAGAAGTGTTGAGGTTAAGGCTAAGGAAAAGCACTAAAAGTAATGCTAAATATTTAATTGTTCGTTTGGAATTAAATTTTGAAATAATTGAATTGTTAAACTTCATTTTCTCCCTCAGATAAGTTTAGAATAGTTAATTGTTGTTTGTTTTTGGGTTATTGTAAATAATTGGATTAGTCGATAGTCGATAGTCGATAGTCGATAGTCGATAGTCGATAGTCGATAGTCGATAGTCGAAAAATACACCTTTTGTTGTTCTTGTCAAGTGGAATTTTTGCGTTTTGTAAATTATTTATATTTGAGCTGCCTATTTTCAAATTGCCTTCAATAAATTTAAGTTCATTTTTTTACGCTGGCAAAATAGGGATTTAATACTTTTGTGTCAAGTTCATTTTTGGGAACTGCGTTTTGGGTTTTTATTAAGAATCAAACACTTCTCAAAGCCTCGAATTCGACTCTTTTAGAACTGTTTTAATGTGTAATAGGAATCAAAAGTGAGAATTATAAAAATATGCTTGTACTTTGGCAGAAATTGGTGTGGTAAGGTAAAAAAAGAAAAACCTTTCAACATTTTGGAAAACATTGAAAGGTTTAGAATATTTAATACATTTTATAAATGTGTTTCTTCGTCAAAGATTAAATGGCTAAAAGTTTCGCGACTTCGGATTAGTTTATATTCATCTCCGTCAACAATAACTTCGGCGGCTCGGCGACGACCGTTATAATTTGAAGCCATTGCCATTCCATAAGCACCAGCGGACATAATTGCAAGTTTATCGCCTCTTCCAACCATGGTTATTTCTCTTTCTTTTGCAATATAGTCTCCAGTTTCGCAAACAGGTCCTACAATATCGGCTGTAAAATCAATATTATCAATTTTTTCAAGAGGTTGAACGTGGTGGTAAGATTTATAAAGAGATGGGCGAAGTAAATCAGTCATTGCAGAATCGACAACAATAAAATTCTTACCTAGAGAATTTGTTTTTGTATAAAGTACATTGGTTAAAAGTACACCACCATTTGCTGTTAAAAATCTACCAGGTTCAAACATTATTTCAGCATCGAGTTGCATAAATATTGGCACTAATTTTTCGGCTAATTCTTTAACAGAAAAAGGATTTTCTTCGTTATAAATAACTCCAATTCCACCACCAATATCAAAGTGTTTTAAAGGAATTCCAGCAGCTTTAATTTCCTTAAAAAGTTCTGCCATTTTTAATGTTGCTTCAACAAAAGGGTCAATTTTAGTAATTTGCGAACCAATGTGCATATCAATTCCCACTAATTCAATATTGCTCAATTTGGAACATTCTAAAAACATATCGTAAGCGTAAATTGAATCAATTCCAAATTTGTTTTCTGCAAGTCCAGTAGAAATATACGGATGAGTTTCGGCATCAACATCTGGATTAACTCTAATTGCAATTGGAGCAATTACGTCCAATTCAGCTGCAATATCGTTAATTACATAAACTTCTTCGAGAGACTCGGCTTTAATAACAAATACGCCTTTTTGCAAACCAAGTGCAATTTCATCATCAGTTTTTCCAACCCCAGTTAATAAAATATCTTTTGGATTAACTCCGGCTTTTATTGCACGGTAAAATTCGCCAGCTGAATTTACATCAACTCCGCTGCCAGCTTCATAAAATGTTTTAATTACGCTTAAATTAAAATTTGCCTTTGAAGCAAAGTAAATTTTATGATTAACTAGTTTAAATGCTTCGTCTAATTCTTTGAATCGGTCTATAAAATAATTTTTGCTATAAACGTAAAGTGGAGTTCCAAATTCTTCGGCAAGATGCTTAAGATTAACTTTTTCACAGTGAAGTTCGTCGTTAATGTATTTGAAATAATCTGATTTGAAATGCTTCATTTAATTCTCGTTATAAGTTTTAAAATAATAACTATAAAAATAGAAAATCTTTATATGAAGTACATTAATTTGAAAATTAAAATTGAGATAAAAGCCTTTAATTAAAATGCTTCTTCATCCGAAAAAAGACTAATATTTTTTATTCCAGCAATGTTTTGCAACTCATTAACCAAGTTAATACTTTGATTATTGTTTTTTAATTTTACGTAATAAGAAACCACCAAATTGTTGTTTTCGAGTGTTTTGATGTTAATTAGCTTCATTTTTTTTGTGAATTTTGTAATCACTTTTTCATAATCAGAGGAAGTATTTCCGTTATTGCTTTGAAAATGGAATTCCAGTAATGTGTTTTTTTCGTCCCCATTTTTCAAGTTCATTTTTGCAATAATATATGAAATTGAGCCAATAAATATTGTTCCAACAATTGCAAGCGAGTGGAGACCAACTCCAGCAGCCATTCCAATAGTTAAAGAGAAAAAAATGTAAACAATATCGTGAGTTTCTTTAACGGCAGTTCTAAATCGGATTATTGACATTGCCCCAACCAATCCAAAAGCACGTGCCAAATTGTTTCCAATTGTCATAATAACAACCGCTGTAATAAGCGATAACAAAATAAGTGCATTTGCAAAAGAATCTAAATATCCAGGACCGTTGTATGTTTTTCGATAAAAATATGATATAAAAAGTGAGCAAATAAGCGCAATTGAAATATTTTCAATAATTTCGGTTGAAGAAAGCGAAAACTGGAATATTGAGGAAAAATCGTTAAACATTTAAAGTCCTATATTTTGAATCGGTTAAAAAAGAGTTTCGAGTTAATTTAATAACCTCGTCAACACTTTCGGCATATTTTGAAAATGATTTTCGCGTTAATTTGTGCGAAAATATAATTTTTTGAAGCCAATCAGGAAATCCAGTTGCAAATTTAATTTCCAAAACAAAAAACTCGTTGTTTACAACCTCGTAACAATCGTCAGAAAAAAGTGCATCTAAATTATCTGCTTTTTTGAAACGGATATTTTTATCAAAAGTTAATCGCAAAGTTTTATCAAATTTAGAAAAAAAAGCCTCTCGCTCATAAGTTACTAACGTCATTGGAGAAAGCGAACCGCGTGAATAATGATATAAAAATTTTTCGGCATCTTCGCGTAAATTTTTTGTAGTTATAAGTTCAATATTTCGTGTTTCCAAAAAATTTTGCAATTCGGAATAAATAATTGTTGCACGATTTTTATAAACATGCGAGCCAATTTTCTTTTTCAGTTCCAAAAAGACTTTCGAATTTTCTGTAACTTCATTATAACCTCTAATTCGGACTTTTTTTCTTCTATTTACACCCTCCATTTTGTCGTAATAATCCTTTAAATTTTTTGAATCGAGATAAATACTTTTTACAGTGTATTGATTTCCATCATTTTTTTTGGAATATGGGTCAAATTCGCAATATGGCATTAATTGTTGACGCACGCTATCAATTTGTGAAATTGGAACGATATACTTGTATTCTAATCGCATTACTAAAAATTAAAAATGGAGTTAAATTTGTTAATCAAAATGGTTAAAATTGTTAAATTTTCACCAACTATTGAGCAATTATAAATGCTGCTAAATAGTTTTTCATCCGTTTTTAATTGCGATTTATAAACAACGTATTTTTTTCCATTAATAAGTTGAATTTGCGAATCCATTTTTTGAATTGGAATACTAAATTTTTTATTGGAAACCTCAAAAGTTACATTTTGTCCAATTTTAACCAAATTTGATTTTTCCAATTCAATTGGAATTAAAACAACGTAGGAATTTATTTCGGAAATTGTAAATAAAGTATCAAGCGAGCTAATTCCAGACACAAATCCATAAAAAGGAGCACAAATATTATAATCAGAAACTCTATCTTTAAGAATTTTCATCTGATTATTCAAATAATTTATTTTATCACGTGTAATAGAAATATCTTCAGCCTTTAATCCACTTTTTAGCGAAAGCAGATTTTGGTACTCTTTTTCTTCATCAAGTTTAAGTTTTGCTAACAAATTTTTTGCTAAATCATATTCCTCAACCGAAATTAGTTTGGAATTATACAAAGAAGCAGCTCGGTTAAAAATTGATTCTTGATTTGCATAACTAATTTTGCTCATTTCGTAAATTTTTTCTTGTTCCGCAATAATTGAGCTTTTTTCGCCACTTTTCTGCGAATTTAGCAATTTTTCATTTTCCGAAATTTGTCCTTTTGTTTCTTCAACAATAAAATTTGTATGACTTGAGCTAAAAACTGCAACAGTATCGCCTTTTAAAACATCCGAATTTTTAATAATTAGTTTTAACGATGCAAAATCTTCTCTATCAACTTGAATTGTATTTACATCTTCAACAATTCCCGTAAAATTATTTACAATGTGCGTAATTATTTGTCCGTTTGAACCTTTTAACGCAACCAATTCTTTTGAAGGTAAAATTTTTACAAAAGCCGAAACGTTATTTGGAAATTTAATTGGAGCAAAAACGACAATTAGACAGCAAACAACAACTAAAATCCACTTATATTTTTTAATGTTTTCCATATTTACTTAATTAGCACCATTTTTCGGGTGGAAAAAAATCCACCACTGATTATTCTATAAAAATATATTCCAGTCGGTAAATCTAACGAATTAAACTCAATTTCGTAACTACCCGCACTTTTATATTCGTCAATAAGAATTTTCACTTCTTTCCCAAGAATATCATAAACTTGTAACTTTACATTTCCTGCTTTTGGAATTGAATATTTAATTTTTGTACTTGGATTGAAAGGATTTGGGTAGTTTTGGAATAACTTAAATTCCTTTGGATAAAAACTACCGTTCTTATCTGCTGATGTAAAAATGCTATTAATTTCACCAGGTGTTCCAAAATTTAAAGAAGGATTCCAATTAACATAATTTGAATTATCTAAATTAGGATTAATTAGCTCAAGAGTTGGTCCGCCGCCATCACAAATTCTGGGCCAAGGCTCTTTATCTTCGTAAGTTAGCGAGTCAATTAGCAAGCCAAAATTATTTGTTAGGCTAATCAATTCACCACCACCGCTTAATCCAAAACCAAAATTGCCATAATAATTTTTAGCATTTGGAAACTTTGATTTAAACAAAACCGAATCACGACAGAGAATTATATATCCATTTTCGGCAATAATTGTTCCTTGTGGAATTACAAAAAATTCTTCCGAATCGCCATCATCAAAAATCCAATTTGATAAATCGATTGAATTATTTGAATAATTGTGCAGTTCAATCCAATCATCTGGATTAAAAACATCGGATGAATTATAATTTATTTCGTTAATAACTATTTGTGTGTCACTTACTGGAACAAAAACGGGCGAAATTTCCATTTTTTCACTTGTAACTAAATAAATTGGATTTTCACTTGACGAAATATCACCTTCCCAATGCGAAAAGACATATTCTGGAGTTGGAATTGCACTAATTTTTAATGGAATATTGTCAAAAAAATATCCAGTAAAAGTGTCTTTTTCAATTTTTAAGTCGGTTATTTCAACATTTCCTATTTTAACATTTTGGTTAATCGTCAGTGAAAACTGTCCAGTTAGTCCAAAATAATTAATAAAATGACTTGTTAAAAAAGTTGATCTATTATTTGCGAAAATTCGCATATTATTTACTTCATTTTGCCAATTTGAATAATTTCCACCCCATTTTTCGTAATGCGTTATAATTTCATTATTTAACGCTGACGAATAATTTGTGATTATTCCATTAATGTTGCTCGGCAAAAATATTGTGTTATAATATGTTGAGTAACGGCTAATTAACACATTTTTGAATTCTTGGTTTTCTAACAATTTTCTAAGAAGATATGTTGACCAAGCTGGATTTGGCCAATCGGGACCATTTGTTTCCAATGCAAAAGTGAGTGTATTTGCCATATAATCGTAAACATTCCAAATTCCAAAACCAAAATCGGTGTCAAAAAGAATCCATCGCCATTTGGAATTTGTGCTTTGTTGTTGCCAAAATTTAATGTTGTTACCAGGCCAATCTGTATTATTGAAAAATATTTCGGCAATTACATAATCAGCAAACTCGTTTACATCAATTTTAGAATTTAAATATGCAAAAGCTGAATCATTCGTCATATCCACATAATTGAGTGAATTATGAAAATTCAAATAATTTTCGGCATTTCCTTGAACCAGAACCATATTATTTTCAATAATATTTATATCGTTGTTTGGAATTTTGTGGTGCGATTCAATATAATGTTCGTTAATTTTTTCACGCAAATTATGAATTCCCCAATACTCGCCATTTAAATAAACAATAACTGGACGGTAGTTTTGCAAATCAATATCAACTGGTGAAACAATTTTTTGCAATAAAGCATCGCGAAACATTGTGCTGTTCCAATCATTCCCAGAATTTCGAAGCACAAAGCTTTGATATTTATCAATTTCGGAATCAGGAAACAGCTTGTAATTAAACTCCGAAAATCCATATTCGCCACGAGCATAAAGTGCGAGTGATTTTTGTGGATTTAATCTACTCCAATTTCCAAATATTTTAACACCACAATCAACTGCAAAACCAAAATCTTTACTTTCCTCAAAAAACTCAATATGAATTGGGCGTTCCCAATCTTGCCAATAATTTGCACCATAATAAGGCATAGCTGTTTCGGCATTTGGACCTAAAACATAAATTCCAGAATCTGATGAGAAAAAATTATCGGGGTTTGTGGCAAGTGAAATTATTGGCAAATTTGGTTCTTTGTTAACAAAATATGATTTTGTTTCCGTTTTGCTTGGCATAAAATTATCAGCAAAAATTTTTGCTCTAATAACAGAAATTCCTGAAATGACAATTTGGTTTGTGAAAGCTGTTGAATATTTTGTCGGTTCAGAGCCATCCAAAGTATATCTAATTGTTCCGACAGAATTTGGATTTGTTATATCAAGGAAAAATGCGTTTGGATAAAATCCGCGTTCTTTTGCAAAAATTGGTGGATTAAGAAAGTTTTGAAATCCATTATCAATATTTTTTGTTCCTGGAGTTGGTGAAGTGAAAAAAAACAGATTTTCGGAGCCGTTTGGATAACGCCCGATTGAAATATCCGCAATTTGGTTTTGGGAAAACAGTGAATCTTCAATTTCTCCGTTTTCATTTGAGAGCAGTAATAATTCGCCAGTTGAACTGAGTTTAAAATTTGTATGTAAAAATGAATTTTGGAATGTTAAAAATTCGACTTTTTCGCGAGTATTTGTTGGAACTTCGTTAAAACCCAACGAAAGAAAGGGATTTATTGTTAAATCGGATGAATTTCCACTAACATTATGGACTTGAATAGCCAAAACATTTTCACCATTTTGCAACAAACTAATTTTGTTGTTAATTGAATATGAATTTAGTGGATTGCCTTGATACAACTGCGCTTCGTGTTCAGAAGTGGCAATTGAATTGTAAAGCACATCCGAACCAATTGTGCCAATATTTTCGCGAGCAATTTCCACTCCATTTAAATATGCCACAAATCCATCATCAAAATCGATATGCAACGCAATTCCACTAATTTTGCTAACATCATCAATTGTAAATTTGCAACGTAAATAAGCCGAAACCGTTTGAGAAATTGTTGTTTTATCATCATTATCACCAAAACCAATTCCAGACAAGCCCGATTTCCAAGTTGCATCATTATAGCTTTGTAATTTCCAATTATTAGAGGGATTACTTTGTGGAATTAGATATTTACAAAAATCGCCTTCGCGAAAAACGGTCTCCCAATGATTTACAATATTTGCCCTATTTTTATCCGAAGCAAACACGAGTAATAAACTATCGGCTTTTAGTTCAATATTGGGAAATTGCCATTTTTGCAAATCACCAATATCATCGCTAATATAAAAATTGGAAAGATTTATTGTATTGGTATAGCCGTTGTAAAGTTCAAACCAATCGGAAAAATCGCCATCATCATCGGCAATAATTTTGGAATTTGAACTTGAAATTTCATTAATCTTAATTGCTTGTCCTAAAACAAAATTTGAGGCAACTAAAACCGATAACACTATTTTAACTATATTTTTAATCATAGATGCGTTTGTCAATTTTCATACCACATCAAACCTTATAATTCGTTTATTATTAGCAAATATTGTTTGATATTAGTTAATAAAAGGATAATTAGTTATTATTTTAATAAGCAAAACAAATTTGAATCTAATAATTGGTTTGCGGAAGAAGCTTTTAAATCAAAAAGTCGTTCTCATTTTAGTGAAAACGACTTTTTTATAACAAATTTTTTGATAAAATTTTTAAGTAAAAGTAACTTTAAAAGTTGAACCAACATCTTTTTTGCTTTCAACTTCAATAATTGCATTATTTAGTTCGCAATATTTTTTAACCAAAGCCATACCTATTCCATTTCCTTCATATTTTCTAGTATAACCCATTTCTTCTTGAGAAAATGGTTCAAACAAATATGGAATGTATTTTCCCTCAATTCCAATACCAGTATCTCTAACTTCAACCACTAATTGGTTAGCTTCAGAACGGAAAATTTTTATAGCAACCTCGCCAATTTTAGTAAATTTTATTGCATTATCTATAAGTTGTATAAAAATTTGGTTAACTGTGTAAGAATCTGCAATAATTTCGGTGTCGCTTGTTGAGTTAATTAAAGTTAATTTAATGTTTTTCTTTTCGGCAAGTTTTTTGTTATCGGCAACAATCGAAATTAACAAACCAGAATATAAATCAAACCGTGAAATATTTTTTTCATAAGTGCCAGCTTGAATTTCAGACAAATTTAACAATAAATCAACAGTTCTAATTATTCTATCACCAGCTCTATCAATTATTTCAAAACTTGTTAATTGGTCTTCAGAAGCTTTTTCCTCAAAGTCATAACGGAGTAAACTTGCCATGCTCACAAGTGCATTAATTGGAGTTCTAATTTCGTGCGACATTTGAGCAAGAAAAATGGATTTCATTTTATTTGCATTTTCTGCGTTATTTTTGGCTTTTATAACTTCATCAATCATTTTTTTCTTTTCAGTGATATCTGAAAGAACTCCAATACTTCCAACAGCTAAATGATTTTCGTCATAAAGTGTGTATGATCTATCAGAAACCCATTTTAATTCGCCAGATTTTGTTTTAATTAAATAATCGGCTGAATAAGTTGGACGCTGTTCACTTTTTCTTGAATCTTCAATCTTAGATATATGAATTATAGCACCATTATTTTGAATTTCAAGTATAATGTTTCTTAAGTTAAGTTCTTCTGCTTTGTAACCAGTTAATTGTTCAATATTTTTATGAATATATTTATATTCCATTTTTTCGTAATTCAATTGATAATAAACATCGCCAGTTGCTTCTGTTGTTATTCTGTAACGTTCTTCGCTATCTTTTAAGGCTTCAATTGTTCTTTTCTTTTCCGTAATATCTTCTTTAACTGCAACAAAGTTGGTTATTTCTCCACTATTATTTTTAATTGGAGAAATTATTACTGATTCCCAAAATAGTTCACCATTTTTCTTCTTATTATGAAATTCACCAGTCCATTCTTTTCCACTTAAAATTGTTTCCCAAAGATTTTTATAAAATTCTGGAGTATGCTCGCATGACTTTAAAATGCTTGGAGTTTTGGAGATTATTTCGCTTAGTGAGTATCCGGTAAGTTCGGTAAATTTTGGATTGACGTATTCAAATTTCCCTTCTTTATCAGTGATAACAACACTAACTGTACTTTGTGCAATTGCGTTTGAAAGTTTTCGTATTTCTAATTCGCTCTCTTTTCGTTTAGAAATATCGCGCATTGCAGTTAATCTAACACTTCTATTTTCAACATCAAATTCTATATTTCTTGATTCTATTTCTATTGGAAGAATTGTTCCATCTTTTCTAATTCCTTCAATTTCATAAGGTAAAACAGAATCGTTTTTCAAATTTTTTATTAATAATTCGTGATATTTTTGTGGAATTATCATTTGGATTATATTCTTACCTATTAACTCCTCACGCGAGTATCCCGAAATTTTTTCTATTGCTCTGTTTGCATCAATTAAAACACCATCTTTATGAATTAAAATCCCCTCATAAGTTAAAGAGGATAATCTCTCATATCGTTCTTCACTTTTTACAAGTGATTTTTGCATTTGATATTCTGTTGTAACATCGCGGAAAACAAGAACAACTCCGCGAATATTCTTCTGCTCATCCAAGATTGGAGCTGCACTATCGGCAATGTTATATTCTGTTCCATCTTTAGAAATAAGAACTGTGTGATTTGCAAGTCCAATTACTTTATGTTCTAAAAGCACTAAATTAACAGGATTACGTACTTTTTCACGAGTCGTTTCATTTATAATGTTAAATATTTCGGTTAAATCTAATCCTTTTGCTTCGTCATTTTTCCAACCAGTTAACTTTTCGGCAACTGAATTCATTAATTGTACTTTGCCAAATTTATCAGTTGTAATTAGTCCATCACCAATTGAACGAATTGTTACAAATAATTGTTCTTTTTCGTCAAACAATTCCTTTTCGGCAAGCATTTTATCAGCTAACATATTATTAGCATTTATTGCCATTTCTTCAAAATTGGAAAATTTGATGTTCTTTAGATTGATTGGCTCGTTATTTAGTGCGGCTTTTGTTAAGAACAAATTAAATTCACCAAAATCATTTTTAATTTTTTTAACTTGCAGATTAAAGAGAAACATAAAGATAACGATAGTAATTGTAACTACGACAATTGTATAAATTAGATTTCTCAAGATCATCGTAATTAGCATTTGTTTCATTGAATCTAAATCGGCATTAATTTCTGTTAAATAAACACCAGCGCCAACAAGCCACTGTAATTTTGGAATTCCATAGATAAATGATACTTTGGGAGATTCTTCGGTTTCACTTGATAATTTTCTAAAAGTGTAATAAATAAAATCGCCATTGGGTTTTTGAGCAGCAATATATTCCTTATCAAATATATCTTTCATTTTTTCAGAGTTATTAGTAAAAACTTCCCAAAGTTTTTGCTTGCCTGATAATATTTCGCCATTTGAAATTAAAGCATCGCCATTATATTTGTTAATAAAAATATAACCTTCTTTTCCAAATCTAATATTTCCTATTAATTCAAATAGTTCTTCTTTAATTTTCTCTTCATCATAATTTGAATTTTTTAACTTTAGATTAATAATTTCAACAACTTGCATAACTTCTTGTTTTATGCAGTCCATTTCCTTTTGAACGAATTCTCTTCTTCTTTTTTCTTTTCTGAAATTATAATCGAGATATGAAATAATTGTCTCATAAGTTATAAGAATTGCTGCAAGGCTAACTAAAAACAAAACCCCCATTTTTTGGGTTAGCTTGATAAAATCATATTTGGGTTTCATATTTTTATCACTTTATCTAAAATTTTAATTTTTGCAAATAATTATTCCAAAATATAACAAGAAGCTAATTATTTATTTATAGACTTTGAAGTATTTTGAAATATTTTTTTTGCTTTAATACTTATATTCCATTTAGTAATAAATAAAGTTATACAATTATTTTAAGGAATTAAAAGATGATTTTGATAGTTGTTCCAACATTTTTTATGCTTTCTACTTCAATTTTGGCATTATTTAACTCGCAATATTTGTTAACTAGAGCAAGTCCTATTCCATTTCCTTCATATTTACGAGTATAACCCATTTCTTCTTGCGAAAATGCTTCAAACAATTTGGGTAAATATTTTTCTTCAATTCCAATTCCAGTATCTTTTATTTCAACTACCAACTTGCCGTTATCATTTCTTATAATTTTAACAAAAACTCCACCATCATTTGTGTATTTAATAGCATTATCAATCAATTGAATAAAAATTTGATTTACGGTATAAGCATCAGCCACAAGTTCTGTATTTAATGTTGTGCTGCTTAATTCTAATTTCAGATTTTTCTTTTCGGCAATTTTTTTATTATCGGCAATAACCAAAGACAATATTTCGGAATAAAGATTAAAATTTGTTACGTTTTTTTCATATGTACCAGCTTGGATTTCGGACAAATTGAGCAATAAATCAACTGTTCTAATAATTCTACCTCCAGCACGGTCAATGATGTCAAAACTCATTTTTTGATCTTCATTTGCATTATCTTCAAAATCGTACCTCAATAAACTTGCCATGCTAACTAAGGCGTTTATAGGAGTTCTAATTTCGTGCGACATTTGAGCAAGAAAAATAGATTTCATTTTGTCTGCATTTTCAGCTTTTTCTTTTGCCCTTATCAACTCTTGCTCATTCTTTTTCCTTTCAGTTATATCTTTTGAATAGCCACTTATTGCAATTGGATTGCCAGAATGATTAAATATTAATTTCCCAGTAATTTCTACAGGAAAAAGACTTCCATTTTTTCTAATAGATGTCATTTCAAACTGAATTCCTTTATGTTCATTTCCAAGAGCAATTTCTTTCTGCAATATTGCTGCAATTTTAGGATGTTCCTTTTTTTCAAAAAAGCTGAGAGCGTTCATATTCAGTGCTTCTTCTTGAGAATATCCATACATTGGCGTTATGCCAGGACTTGCATACACCAAGTTCATATTCATATCCAACTTCCAAATAAAATCGACTGAATTTTCTGCAAGAACGCGATATTTACTTTCACTTGTTTTTATTGCTTCAATTATTCTTTTGTGTTCCGTAATGTCTTCTTTAACGGCAACAAAATTTGTTATATTTCCAGCAGCATCTTTAATGGATGAAATTGTTGCCGATTCCCAATACAATTCTCCATTTTTCTTTTTATTGTGAAATTCGCCAGTCCAATTTTTGCCGCTTAAAATAGTTTCCCATAATGTTATGTAATATTCTTTTGGTTGCTCTCCAGAATTTAAAATGCTTGGATTTTTTCCTAAAACTTCTTTTGCAGAGTATCCTGTAACACCTACAAATTTTGGATTAACGTAATCTATTGCACCATTAAGGTTAGTTATTATTACAGAAACAGGGCTTTGTTCTATAACAAGAGAAAATTTCTTCAGTTTTTCCTCAGCGATTATTTTATCAGTAATATCGTGTATAATCGAGTGAAATACCTTACGTCCATTTAGCTCAATTACTGCTGGATAACTTTCAATATCCTTTATACTACCATCAGCAAGTCTATGTTTAAGTCTTAAATGTGAAATACCCTCTTGTCTAATTTTCTTCATTAATAATTTTATCTGATCTTCTGAAAGAACATTAATATCACAAATTTTCATCGAAAGTAGTTTTTTTCTTGTCCAGCCATAGAATTTTATTGCAGAATTGTTAGCATCAACAATTTCTTGTGTTTCTATATCAATTAATAGTTTAATGGCACTGTGTTCATGGAATAACGAATGAAATTTATCTTTTTCAATTTTTAATAGCTTATTTGCTTTTACTTTTTCGGTCACATCGCGATTATTACCTCTTCTACCAATAAATTCTCCAATAGAATTATATATTGGAAAGCAATTGTGCTCTAACCATCTCTCCTCACCATTTTTTGTAGTAATTGGGAATTCTATACTTGTACTTTCTTTATGTTCTTCTTCATTAGTCAAATGATGTAACCAAACTTTATTATAAAAAGAAGGATGAGTGATTTTATATAACAAGTCTGAGTTCTTTAAAAAATCGAAACTATTGTATCCTGTTATATTTTCGCAAGATGGAGAAACATATATGAAATTTCCACTGGTGTCTGTCCAAAATTCCCAATCGTAAGTATTATCGGCAAGTAATCTAAATTTTTCTTCGCTTTGTCTTAATTCCTCTTCAGTTTTAATGTGCTCTTTTATTTCTTCTTCTAATTCGCCTAAACTTTCAGCTATTTTAATCTCCAACTTTTCGTTTTGTTCAACTAACTGCCTCAATAAAAATATATTATCCAATCTACTATTTGTTATTGAAATAATATGAGCAAATGAAATAATTAGTGAATCTAAATCGACTTCATGGTTATCACAAATGCAAATTAAAACTCCATTAGGAAGGCTAAGGTTTTTAAATGAATATATTAAAATTTGCTTAGGATTAAGTTTTGCGTTATTAGTTACTAAGTTAATTTTATTATTAATTTTGCTAAAGTCTTCACAAATCGCCTTTTGGGAAAGTAATTTTTCTTTTAACGATGACGAAATAGTTATTGTAGAAATATTGTCTGTGCTGGAATTATGACTAAATTCACTAAAAATTGAAATGTTCTTATCTTCAATTTTTCCAAACGCCGAATATGTAATATTTTTTACAGAAGAAATTTTTTCTAAAACAATAGAATATACCTCTTTTTCTTCCAAAAGAGAGTTAGTGCTTTCAGAAATTGATGCGTATAGAAGAAAATCTTCTGATTTTTTAATCAAATTGGAATTTTCATTTTCCAGAAGAGTAATCTTATTTTCTAATTCTTTTACTTTTTGTTCCATTATATTTGACAATTATTTCTCCTAAAATTTAATTGTCTGCAAAAACAACATAATAACATAATAACTTAAAATTTCTTTTAGTAAATCCACAAATAGGATTTAACATTAGAACTCAATCCAACATAAAAATCCGTGCCAATTCTTTAATTAAAAATATTTTGAATATTAAACAATAAGACTATTCTGAATTAGTAAAAAACATCACAATTGAAGAATATTTCTTTGCTTGTTCCAAAGTATATTTTTAACAAAAAATAGCTACTTAAACCAACCAACTTTACATGTAAAACTTACTTTTATCATTCATTTTAATTGTCGAAAATTTAAAGTAAAAATTGACTCATTTAACCCATTTTTAAAATATTTTTATCTTAAAATAATGTTAGAAAAGTAAAAAAAATGAGTCTAACCAAATTTCACCGCTAAAAAAAAATTGCTGCCTAATTGTTTTAATAACAATTAGTTAGAATAAAATTACTCAAAAACTATTGTTTTACCTTTGTGGACAAGAACTCTGTGTTCTAAATGTAAATGAAGGGCTTTTGCAAGAACCATGCGTTCCAAATCTCTACCTTTTCTGATTAAATCTTTTACATAATCTTTATGAGTAATTCGAATAATATCTTGAGCAATAATTGGACCTTCGTCCAAACTGTTGGTTACAAAATGGCTGGTTGCACCAATCATTTTCACTCCACGCACAAAAGCTTGTTTGTAGGGATTTCCGCCCATAAATGCGGGTAAAAATGAATGATGAATGTTAATAATTTTATTTGGAAATTGGCTCACAAATTCTGGAGAAAGAATTTGCATATATCTCGCAAGGACAATTACGTCAATTTCAAGTTTTTTTAATAACTCAATTTCCGCTTCTTCTTGATTTAATTTGTTGTCATTTGTTATTGGGAAATAATAAAAAGGAATATTATTACTATTAGCAAGAATTTCTAATTCAATATGATTAGAAATAATGCAAGCAATTTGCGTGTTATATTCGCCAAGTTTGCTGCGCCACAAAATTTCTTGCAAAACATGGTCATATTTTGATACAAAAATTGCCAATTTGGGTTTGTGTTCGGTAAACTCAATACGCCATTTTGCATCAAATTTTTCTGCTAACGGTTTGAAACTTGTGATAATATCGTTATTGCTAATTGATAAATCATTATTTTCCCATTCAATTCGAATAAAAAACATCTTTTCGTCCAAATCAACGTGCTCATTTAAACTTATAATATTGCCATTGTTATCTGAAACAAAATTTGAAATTGAGGCTACCAAACCATGTTGGTCGGGACAAGAAAGCAGAAGAATAGTTGACATATTTATTCCTCTTTGGCGGATTTAAACACCCAAAACTCACCAAGAACAAAATTGGAAATCATGCCTAAAAAGATTCCACCCAAATTTGATAATAAATAATGGATACCAAAAATATTTGTCAAAGACAAAAGCGCTACATAATTTATTAACGCGCCTATAGACGCTGATAAATAATAACGCCACAAACGATGGAAAAAGTTATGTTGCCGATAAGTTTTGTTTTCGTTCCAAGTCCAATAATTATTTAGAATATAATTTGTAAAAACAGCTGCTCCGATAGCAAAAACTGGAGCAACTTCGAGAGAAATTTCGAGATGACCTTTCAAAAACCATAAAATTCCAGTATTTACACCAATTCCACTAATGCCAACTATTCCAAATTTAATAAAGCGAATAGCGAGTCTTTTATCTATTTTTTCCTTTATAATTTTTAGCATAATAACAGATTATTTTCCTTGTTAATTTTCCATTTACAAATTTATATTCAAAACTATTTATTTCAACAACGGAATCAAAATATTTATTTATTTCTTTTAGGTCGTTTTTGTATTCGGTTCTATCGCTTCTAACATAAATTGCGTCTTTTCCAACTAAATTATCTGGAATACCCCAATAATCAAACTGCAACGCACGCTTTCCATAAATATTTTCAGCATAAGTATTTTGCTGATCGGGCAAATAAAATTTTAAAAGTGACGCACCTTTATAGCCATTGCTAAAAATAAAAACACTATCTTTTCCGCCATTATCTTGCTGAATTTTATATATTTTTTGAGAAGCATCTTGCCAACCGCTCCAAGTATTTCCGTTTCCGAGTGGAATATTTGGAACAAGCATTACCAAATGTCCAAGAATAACTAAAACAATTGACGACCAAATTCCCAGTTTAACCAACTTTGTTTGCTTAATCTTTTTTAATGGATTTTGCATAAAACTTTTTGAAAACAAAACTGAAATAATTGCTATTAAAGGAATGAACCCTGGCAACAACCAATTCATTTTTACTAACGAAGTTAAACTAACAAGCGTAAATCCACCAATTATTATAAATGTACTCCAAAAGTAGAGATGCAGTTTTTCTTCCTTTTTCCAATTTGTAACTATGCGACAACAAGATTTGAACAAATATGCAAAAATTAGTGGAGTTAGCATAAAAAGCTGACTTCCAATAAGCTGTAAAATGTAAGTAATTTGAAACGAGCGAACAGTATTTGCTCTTTCGGTGGATTGGAACAAAAATGAAGCCCAACCTCGTTCGTAATTCCAATAAATTACTGGAGCAAAAATTAATAAGCCAAGTGCAATTGCCAAATATGGATATGGTGAAACCAGTTCTTTTCTGTGTTTTGAGGAAAACAAAAAAAAGAAGAATATTGCTCCAATTATTACAACTGCAGTGTATTTACTTACCAATCCCAAGCCGAGTGCAAGACCAGCTAAAAACCACCAATTTTTATTTTGAGTGATTATTCTTTCTTGAACAGAATAAATAACAAGCAACCAGAAGAAAATTAATGGAGTATCTGGAACTATTGTAATTGAATAAATGTGAGCAAAAAGCGTTAAATTAAGTAGCAAAACCGAAAGAAATGAGAGTGAATTTTTGTTGACTGATTGATTAGAACTTTCTGCAAATCGCGAAACAGTTTTATAAAGCAGTAAATTTGTTAGCAAATACCAAACTACCGCCATAAATTTTACGCCAAAAATGTTATCGCCAAAAATGTTTGTTCCAAGCCAAATTGAATAAGCTGCCATTGGTGGATGATCAAAATATGACCAATCCAAATTTTGTGAATAAAACCAGTAGTAAGCTTCTTGTGGCGTAATTGGAATAAAGAAAAGATATGCAAATTTAAGAATTGCAATAATACCAATGAATTTGTAAAAATTACTTTTTGATGACAGAAATGTTTCGTTAAAAATCAAAGTTAGTCCTTTGGATAGAAATCTAATCGTCTATTTGCTTAATAATGTTTAGAATCTCTTTCTGCGAAATGGTTTCAGTTTGTGATTTGTCATAGATTGATAAAAGATAAAGCTCATTTATTTTTTCATCTTTTACAAAAATCACATCAAGAGGTGTTATTATTCTAATACCACCTCTTTTTCCTTGTCCTTTGCTTTTAACAGCTAAACGAATTTTAAATGAATTATTCCCAATTGAACTACCTAAAGTTGGATTGTCCTTCAATTCTGATTCGAGAATCTCCAATTCACTCTTTAAGGATTTATACTTTTTTAATAGTTTCTTTGCTTCATTGGAAAAATTAGTTGTAATAAAAACATTAGTTTTCATCTAAGAAATCTCGAAGAGTTTTTGCGTTAGCTTTATTTTTCTTTAACAAATTAATTTCTTCTACTGATTTCTGTAATCCTGTGAGCATTTCGAGTTTATTTTTCATGGTAATTTGTTTTTTAATCAAATTTTTCCAATCGTCAATTCCAATAATAACTGCTGTTTGATTTCCTTTTCCATCACTAATGTAACTTACTTCCATTTTCTTACCTAAAATTTATTTCGACTTAATTTACGATATTTTTGGAGTAATTTTCAATAAAAAAATGGGTTGAATCTTATGTAATGGAAACATATGATTTCAACCCATTTGAACAATTATTTAATTTATCCTTTGTAATTAATAGCAGCAAGACCTGGGAAAAATCCAGCAATATCAAGCTCTTCTTCAATTCTAAGAAGTTGATTGTATTTTGCAATTCTATCAGTTCTGCTAGCAGAGCCAGTTTTAATTTGTCCAGCGTTTGTTGCAACAGCAATATCAGCAATTGTTGTATCTTCTGTTTCACCAGAACGGTGTGAAATTACAGAACTATAACTTGCTCTTTTTGCCATTTCAATTGCGTCAAGAGTTTCGGTTAAAGTACCAATTTGGTTAACTTTAATTAAAATTGAGTTAGCAATTCCTTCATCAATTCCACGAGAAAGTTTTTGTGTGTTTGTAACAAATAAATCGTCACCAACTAATTGAATTTTGTTTCCAAGTTTTTCGGTCATTAACTTCCAGCCAGTCCAATCGTTTTCGTCAAGACCATCTTCGATTGAAATAATTGGATATTTTGCAATTAAATTAGCGTAAATATCTATCATTTCTTCGGCTGTTTTTTCAGAGTTGTCCGATTTGAAGAATCTGTAAATACCTTTTTCTTTAATAAACATTTCGCTAGAAGCCACATCAAGCGCCAATGAAATATCAACACCAGGTTTATAACCAGCTTTTTCAATTGCTTGAAGAATTGTATCTAAAACTTCTTCGTTTGTTCTTAAGTTTGGAGCAAAGCCACCTTCATCACCAACTGAAGTATTTAAACCTTTTGATTTTAAAACAGCTTTTAAAGCGTGGAAAGTTTCTGTTCCCATTCTTAAAGCTTCTGCAAAAGATTCTGCTCCGTGAGGCATTACCATAAATTCTTGAAAATCGACTGTGTTATCTGCGTGACTTCCACCGTTAATAATATTCATCATTGGAACTGGAAGTGTTTTTGCGTTTGTTCCACCAATATATCTATAAAGTGGCATATCAAAAGTTTGGGCAGCAGCTTTTGCAACGGCTAAAGAAACTCCAAGCATTGCATTTGCACCAAGTTTGGATTTATTTTCAGTTCCATCAAGTTGAATTAAAAAGTTATCAATTCCTACTTGATCTGCAGCATCAAAATCTAAAAGTTCATCTGCAATAATTTCGTTTACGTTATCAACCGCTTTTAAAACGCCTTTTCCTAAATAACGACCTTTATCGCCATCTCGCAATTCAACCGCTTCGTGTTCACCTGTTGAAGCACCACTTGGTACTGCAGCTCTTCCTATTTGACCAGATTCTAATAATACTTCTACTTCTAAAGTAGGGTTTCCGCGCGAGTCTAAAATTTCTCTTCCAAGAACATCAACTATTGTTGTCATTATATCTCCATAAATATTGTTAATTGAATAAGCAAACATAGTCAAAATAGTAGGCATTCTCAATTTACGATTACTTATGTTTACATTAAATAATTGTTATTATAAATCAATTTAGCCCAAATTGTCAAATTTCAGAAATAATTCTAATTTACAAAAATACATGTTGCAACATTAAATGTTATAACATATATTAGGGGTATAGATTTTTTCAAATAACAAAAGGTAATAAAATGAAAAATATAAATAAACTAATCGTGCTTCTTTTCTTATTAAGCACTACTATATTCGCTCAAACAAAATGGAATTTTGATAATTCTCATTCTGAAATTGGTTTTAGTGTAACACATATGCTAATTACTGAAACTGATGGTTTTTTCAAAAATTATAGCGGAACTGTTGTAGCTAAAAATGACGATTTTCAAGATACAGAAATTAAATTTGAAGCTAAAACTTCTTCAATTTTCACAGACAATGAAAAAAGAGATAAACATTTAGCTTCTCCAGATTTCTTTGACGCAGAAAAATTTCCAACATTAACTTTTGCAAGCAAATCTTTCAAAAAAGTTGATGGGAAAAACTATAAATTAGTCGGAAATCTCACAATTAAAGGAGTTACTAAAGAAATTACTTTAGATGTAAAATACAATGGAACAGTAACAGATCCATGGGGAAACACTCGTGCGGGATTTAAAGTAACTGGTGAAGTTGATAGATTTGAATATGGTTTAACTTGGAATGCTGCTTTAGAAACAGGCGGTTTGGTTGTTAGCAAAGAAGTAGAATTAAACATTAAAATTGAACTAATTAAAGAAAAATAATGCTTTTGGAAGACGAAATAAAACAAACAAAATTTAAAAGCGAATACCATAAACTAGCCGTGAATATTTTTTATACTCACGGCTGGTTGCTTAATAAACATTCCGATATATTAAAAAAGTTTGATATAACTGCAACTCAATATAATATTCTTAGAATTTTGCGTGGGCAGTATCCAAATCCAGCACCAATTTTGTTACTTAAAGATAGAATGCTTGATAAAATGTCCGACGCATCGCGACTTGTTGAACGTTTGCTAACTAAAGATTTGGTAAATAGACAAATCTGCCAAGAAGATAGAAGAAAAGTAAATGTGTTAATTACAGAAAAAGGTTTGGAATTGCTTGCAAAGATAGATGCTTTTGAACAAACTTTTGACTCGTTTTTAAGTAATGTAAATCCAACCGAAGCAAGTGAAATGAATAAACTACTGGATAAATTAAGAGGATAAAATTAATGTTTGACCATCCTAAATATTAAAATATATGTTCGCTTAATATTTTTAGTCCAATTAATATCAAAATTGCACCACCGAGTATTTCCATTCTTTTTCCAAATGTGGCTTTAATCTTCTTTCCAACTTGGATTGAAATTAGTGAAAGTGTGGCTGTTATAATTCCAATAATTACACTGGGATACCAAATATTTACTTTTAGCAAAGCAAGGCTAATTCCTATTGCCAAAGCATCAATACTTGTAGCAATGCTCAACATAATTAATGTTAAACCACGCGATGGGTCTTTGCTGTAGCTTTCCAATGATGGATGTGACCCCGAAATTATCATTCTAACACCGACAAAAGATAGTAGCACAAAAGCTATCCAATGATCCAAAAATGAAAAATAGGCGACAAAACTAATTCCAAGAAACCAGCCAATTATTGGCATTAAAAACTGAAAAAGTCCAAAATGGAAAGCTAAACGAAATTTTGCTCGTGGATTGTTGGCAAAACCAGCCGATGCCGCAACCAACGAAACCGCAGATGCGTCCATTGCTAAACCAAGTGCAATGACAAATATTTCAGCAAATTCCATTCAAAAATACCTTTTTGTTAATATTTTAAATAATCTGGTGCTTAATTTAAAACATCAAATACAATTATACTATTATAAAGAAATTTTATTGCATGTTTTTTTGAATAATATTCGACTCAAGCCTTGTTAAAATTGATAAAATAAAATAACTTTTACGCAAATAATATTAGTTATTCTTATTTTGACAAGTAAAATATTAGGAATAAAAAAATGAAATTAGATGGAAAATCGTTAACGCTTGATTTAATTGAAAAATTTATTTCAAGTAATGTAAAAATTGAGCTTACTTCCGATTCAAAAAAGAGAGTTAATAAAGCTCGTGCTTTAGTGGATAAATGGGTTGCAACGGATGAAGTAGTTTATGGAATTACGACTGGTTTTGGCGAGTTTGCAAATGTGAAAATTTCGCAAGAAAATATTGAGCAACTTCAAGAAAATTTAATAATTAGTCATTCTGTTGGAGTTGGCGATCCACTTCCTCCATTTATTGTAAAAATTATGATGCTTTTACGCGTAAATGCTTTGGCACGTGGGCATTCTGGAATTAGACTTTCTACTTTGCAATTGCTAATTGATATGATTAACAACAATATAATTCCCGTAATTCCTTCGCAAGGCTCTGTTGGTTCAAGTGGTGATTTGGCACCGCTTTCGCATCTTGTGCTTGCAATGATTGGAAAAGGAAATGTTCAAATTTTTGAGGATTTAACATATTTAACTACCGAAAATCCGCCACAAATTCTTGCAGAAAATGTGTTCAAAATATTTGGATTAAAGTCCGTTCGTCTTTCGGCAAAAGAAGGTTTGGCTTTAATTAATGGAACACAAATGATGACTGCTTTCGCTTCCTACATTTCAATTCAAGCAAAAAAACTTTTGAAATATTCCGATATTTCGGGAGCTTTAAGTCACGAGGCTTTGCGTGGAACGGATAAAGCATACGATAAACGTATTCATCTACTTCGACCTTTTGAAGGACAAACTGCCACAGCAAGAAACATGCTTCGCTTAATTAGTGGAAGTGAAATTAGAACTTCGCATTTAGAAAATGACAAACGAGTTCAGGATTCTTATTCCATTCGCTGCATTCCGCAAATTCACGGCGCTTCAAAAGATGCAGTTAATTATGTGTGTTCGCGTGTGGAAATTGAAATAAATTCTGTCAACGATAATCCACTCGTATTTCCTGATGATAACGACCATCTTGAAGGTGGAAATTTTCACGGACAGCCAATGGCACTTGCTATGGATTTTATGGGAATTGCTCTTTCCGAGTTGGCTAATGTTGCCGAAAGAAGAATTGAGCGCTTAACCAACGGCTCGCTTAGTGATTTGCCACGCTTTTTAACAAAAGAAGGCGGATTAAATTCTGGATTTATGATTGCCCAATATACCGCCGCAAGTTTGGTTTCTGAAAACAAAGTACTTGCTCATCCAGCTTCTGTCGATTCAATCCCAACATCCGCTAATCAAGAAGACCATAACTCAATGGGGTCAATTGCAGCTCGCAAATGCTTTCAAATATTAAAGAATGTTCAAAAGGTAATTGCCATTGAGCTATTAACGGCTGCTCAAGGAATTGAATTTTTAAAACCGCTAAAGTGTGGAAAAGGAACAAATGCTGCACTTTCCGAAATTAGAAAACACGTTGAACCATTAAACGAAGATAGAATTATGCACATTGATATTAACAAAGCAATAAATTTGGTCGAAAATGGCTCGCTACTTAAAAAAGTTGAAAAAGTTGTAACTTTGGAATAAGAAAATAAATTAAAATTAAAATGGATTTATAATGAACAAAATTAAGTACATTCTGCTGTTAATTGTTTCCTCGTCATTATTTGCAAACGTAAATATAGTGGAAAGAAATGGACTAAAATATTATTCCGATGTTGTGGTTGTAAAATTTAAGTCAAGTGAATCGTCATTAAATAAAAGCAGTATTAACAAAACTCTTTCAAAACAAATGACAAGTTTTGGAATTACCGAAATTGAAAAGCACTTTTCCACAAAAGATAATTCGGAAGATATTTCACTTAATAACATCTATCGCTTGAAATTAACTTCGCCTTTTGACCCAATTTACGTGGCTTCAAAATTAACCAAACTTGAAGAAGTTGAGTGGGCGGAACCAGTATATTTGCGAAAAACGTTACACACTCCAAACGACCCCAAATTAAGTAGCCAATATGGACTTACAAAAGTGCAAGCTCAATCGGCTTGGGAAATTAGTAAAGGCAATGCAAATATTATTATTGCCATTGTAGATTCAGGTGTTGAATGGAATCATGCAGATTTAGCCGCAAATATTTGGCAAAATGATGACCCAATTAATGGAATTGACGACGACCAAAATGGATTTGTTGATGATATTCGAGGTTGGGATTTTGGCGGACTTGATGGTTCAGGCGATAATAATCCAGTTGAAGATTCGCCAACTCACGGAACGCACGTTGCAGGAATTGCTGCTGCAGTTACTAATAATGCAGTTGGCATTGCTGGACTTGGTTACAACTTAACAATTATGCCCGTAAAAACTTCGCGACATGATTATGGCGATGATGTTGTAGCTTATGGTTATGAAGGAATTATTTATGCCGCTGATAATGGTGCCGATGTTATAAATTGTAGTTGGGGAGGTTTTGGATTTTCAAACGCTGAGCAAGTTGCCGTAAATTATGCAATAAGCAAAGGCTCCGTTCTTATTTGCGCTGCCGGTAATGAAGCTGTTAACGATGTAATTTTTCCTGCTGCATACAAGGGAGTTATGTCTGTAGGTAATACTGATGAAAACGATATTAAAAGCTATTCTTCCAACTATGGTAAGGATTTAGACGTGTGCGCTCCTGGAAGTGGAATTTATAGCACTTGGCAAAGTACATCCACACCTTATACTTATTTAAGTGGAACTTCTATGGCTTCACCTCTTGTTGCCGGACTTGCGGGATTGGTTATTGACAAATTTCCTAACTACACGCCTCTTCAAGTAATTGAACAAATTAGAGTTAATGCCGATAACATTGATGCTCTTAATCCAACAAAAACAAATTTACTTGGCTCCGGAAGAATTAATGCATACAAAGCATTATCAAACACTGAATCCAAATCAGTTAGAATTGAATCATCCGAATTTGTTGAAACCAGCAACCCAAATGGCGTTTTGATGCGTGGTGAAGAGGTGGCTATTAATATTTATTTTGTTAATTATTTAAATCCTATTTCAACATTTACTGCCGATTTATCAACAACTAGCAGCGAAATTACAATTACAAATTCTCATTTTACTGCTTACTCGCTAGAAACGTTGGAAAAATTTGACAACTTTGCATTACCTTTTAAGTTCTTAATAAATGCAAATTCTGGTGACGATAAAGAAATAATTCTAAAACTAACTTATAACGATGGATTAAATTCCGACTTTCAGCTAATATCTGTTAAAATAAATCCAACATACATAACTCAAGTTGGGAAAAATATTTCAATGACAATTACAAGTAAAGGTAATTTCGGATTTAACGATTATCCTAGCAATCAATCGGGCGATGGCTTTTCTTACATGCAAAGTGCTAATTTGCTTTACGAAGGTGGCTTAATGTATGGAATTTCTTCGTCAAAGCTTGTTAATTCTGTTAGAGGAGCTTCTGCGGATACTCAAAACAACGATTTCTTGCCTATTCAAAACACAAAATTAACAATTCCAGGAAAGGTTTCTGATATTGACGGATATTCAGTTTTTAATGATGATAATGCTGGAACAAGTAAATTAGGCATTGAGACCACTCTAAATACTTACTCGTTTTCCGATGAAGGAAATGATAGCTACATTATTTTGAAATATATGTTCAAAAATAATAGTGGTGTTGATTATTCTAATTTCTATTCTGGAATTTTCTTTGATTGGGATGTTGATGAAAGTACCTATGACGGAAATGTTACAGAATATGATACGCAAAATGATTTTGGATTTGTTCATCACCAAACTGAAGAACAACCTTTTGTTGGAATGGCTGTTTTAACTAATGCTTCGTCCAATTTTTATGGTTTGGCAAATGACGGACTTGATGGTGGAATTGGAGTTTATGATGGATTTCCGGATGCTTCTAAATGGATTACTTTAACAAATGGATTAAACAAAACCGATGCTGGTCCAAATGACATTTCGTGTGTAATTTCTGCTGGACCATTTAATATAAAAGCCGATTCAACTCTTGTTGTTGCTTTTTCAGTAAGTGCGGCTAATGATTTAACAAATTTGCAAAATAGCGTCATTAATAGCCGAAAAAAATACGATTCTGTTATCACTAACGTTGGTGAAAACAAAAATAATTTGCCAACTGTTTTTAGTCTGGAACAAAACTATCCTAATCCTTTTAATCCAAGTACGGTAATTAAATATCAAATACCAACAGATGTGAGAGGTGAGATGCAAGAAGTGAGCCTTATGGTTTATGACGTACTTGGAAAAGAAGTAGCGACTTTGGTAAACAGCAAACAAAGTGCTGGTAACTACGAAGTTGAATTTAACGCAAGTAAACTAACAAGTGGAGTTTATTTCTACCGTTTAATAAGTGGTAGTTTTGTTGAAGTTAAAAAAATGATGATGATTAAGTAATTGAAAATCCAGTATCAAGATTCTAGTATCAAGAAGCAAGATTCTGGAAACATTGACTTCTGTAGGGGACGAATATTTTCGTCCTCTAAAATAAAGACGAATTAGCTACCAAACGAGGAATAGAAAATGAACTTATGCTTATGAAAGCAAATAACCTTTATTCTTCGTTTAATTCAATTTTCAGTTTATCTTCAACATAGGTTGGCATTCGCAAAAGGTGGATTGTTACGCCAATTCCAACAGTTGCAAGAATTAGCCTAATAAAAAGCACATTTGTAGCCCAAATTCCAGAAATTAAAAGAACCGCCCACATTGTAGTAATTGCGGTAATTTTGGAACGACGAGTCATTCCATTTCCCGCTTGATAATTTTTAATGTACTTACCGAAAATTCTGTTATTAATTAACCACAAATGGAATTTCTTTGAGCTTTTTCCAAAAAGATAGCCAGCAAGCAAAACCAAAGGCGTTGTGGGTATTAATGGAAGAAATATTCCAAGAATTGCAATGGCGATTGAGAGAAATCCCGCAATAATTAGCAGAATTTGAGCAAATCGGTTTTTAACCATTTTTTGTGTCAATAGGACATATCATTTTGTTAAGAAATATAATTGCTGTAAAAGTAAGTAAACTTGTAATAACAAACACTATTGAAAATCCTAAAGTGGCTATTAAAACACCAATAATTAAAGGAAAAATAGCAATTGTAAGATTTAGCGTTCCATAAATTCCGGTATAAAGCGGTCTGTTGCTTTCGTCAGAAATTTCGATAAGAATTGATTCGCTCGAAATTCGATATGCCGCAAACGAGCCACCAATTAGAAAAAAGATAATTCCAAAATAACTCATTGGAACAAACTGGACAAATAAAAGTGCCAAAATTGGAAGAGTTCCGTAAAGAATTGCTGCCATTTTGAACATTCCTTTAAAGCCTTTCAATTTTGTGTATTTAAGCCAAAGAAAGTTTGATAAAATCATTCCAATAATTTGATATAAAAGAAAATTTCCGATAACCTCTTTGCTTAAAACGGATTGCGATTTAACCAACGACATATAAAATGGAATCATTGTAAACGAAACCGAAAGCAAATTGACACTAATTATCAAATTTCTGAGATTAGAATCCGATTTAACAATAGCTGGAATTGATTTTATTGTTTCAAACAATTTTTGTGGAATTTGTGCAATTTCCGATTGTCTCTCTTTTAGGAATAAAAATCCACCAGCGCCAACAAACAGCAAAACAGACGCAGCCGAAAACATATAAATGTAATTGTTTGGGTATTCAATTTCTTTAAGAATTGCACGCACTATAAGTGCCGAAATTAAAATTCCTACACTATTTAGAAACTCTCTTACAACAAAAAAGTATTTGCGAGTATTTGTAGAAATGCTTTTTCCTAAAATATCGGTATATGAAACGCCCGCAAAAGCTCCGCTTATTGAAAAAATAAACATCCAACCAAAAACGGCATAAATGATAAAACGCGGGTCGGTTGATTCAACTGAATACAAAGTGATTGCAACTCCGAAAAATGCAAAAACGCGCATGTAAATTCCCAAAAGAAGAAAGTATTTTTTCTTTGGTTTTTGAGTTAAATAACTGGCAAAAATTAGTTGAGAAACAAGAGGAATTCCAATCATAATTGAAGTAAGCAAACCCAATTCAAATTGGGAACCACCAGAAAGGAGAATTAGTCCAGGAAGAACTGTATTTTTATCGGCAAAAGTTTGTGCCAAAGCAAGCCAAAATGCGTGCCAGCTAAAGGCAATAAAATTTCTTTTTTCGTTTTCCATATTTAGGTTTTTCTAAATTTCTTTGAATAACCGAGCAAATGAGTGACCAGGAGCTTGAACATCCAAATCTAAAAAATAACCAAATGGTGTTTGCGAAACTTTGTAGTTTGCTGATTTAAGCCGCTCTTCGGCACTGTTAAAAAGTTGTTTTGTTAATTCTGGCGAGCCTTTACTTTCTGAAAGGTGAGCAAAAGAATGTAGAACTATACTTTCTGTTTCGTTTTTTCTTGCTGCCCATTTTAGTTGTTTAATCATTTTTGTTTCAACTGCTGCAATGTTTTCTTCGTCTTTTTCTTCAAAATGGATAAACCCGACAAGAGTTTTTTCGTAAACTGATTCTTCTTCAACTGTTTCGGCGTTTTCTAAACCTTTATTTGTGGTTTTAAATCCAAATTTATCGGCGTATATTATTAGTAATTTCATATTAGCTTGAATAACGATTTTGGGACATGAGATTTAAGATTAAAAACGATGAAATTCAAAAACACATCAAAATAATCTTAATCTTACTCCTAATTTTACTCTTTCTCTCCTTTGTTCAAAAATGTATTTAAAGCCTCAATTGGGTCGTCGCTTTTCACTAAAACTGTTTCAATTCCAAGTTTTTGGGCTAATTTAAGTTTACTTTCTTCGCCCATTCTTTTTCCAATAAATGTGGAGCAATCGTTAAGCAATTGTTTTATAACAATTGGTTGATCGTCATCGTGATTATGACCGTGTTTGTCGTCATTTCCAACACCGTGAGGATTTACTCTCTTTTCAACAAAAATTCCCTCACGGTTAAATATTTGATAAACTGGTGAAATTCCAAAATGCCCTTTCCACATTTTGTCCAATTTGTCGACTCCAATAGCTATGTTTTTATTCATTTTAATCTACTTTTAATTTTGAAATAAGTTTTTGTTAGATGTGCTTAACAAATTTTAGGTTCCTATTTTTAGTTAATTTCAATTTCAAAAGGCAAACGTGCTTGAATTTCTTTAGTTTTAACCATTTTTAAGGCAGTTGAGTAATGGTTAAATAAATCATCAAATTCATCCGAAAACATTTTAACTGTCATATCTTCTTGCAAAGTTTCCATCAATTCTGCAAAAGGCTCTTTAATTGCTGGATATTCAACTATTTTGAAATCGTCAATTTTGGCTAAATTTTTTGCTTGTTCAATTGCGTAATTAAGTCCGCCAATTTCATCAACCAAACCAATTTCCAAAGCTTGCAAACCCGACCAAATGCGACCTTGTCCAATTTCATTAACTTCTTCAAAAGTCATTTTTCTACCAGCAGCAACATTATTTACAAATGTGCTATAAACAAAGTTGACTTGATTTTGGAGGATGTTTTTTTCGTCCATTCTTAAAGGACGCAATCCGCTTGCAAAATCGGAAAATTTTCCGCTATTAACTCCATCAAAAGTAACACCTAATTTGTTGTTGAAAAACTTTTGCATATTTGGAATAATTGAAAAAACACCAATTGAGCCAGTTAAAGTTGTTGGTTCGGCAATAATTTTATCAGCTCCGCACGAAATATAATATCCACCAGAAGCGGCATATCTTCCATAAGAAACCACAAATGGTTTTTCGGTTTTAGCAAGTTCAACTTCTTTCCAAATTAAATCAGAAATCAACGCACTTCCACCAGGCGAATCAACTCGCATAACAATTGCTTTTATGTTTTCCTGCTTTCGAGCTTTTCTAATTGCTTCAACTATGTTGTCTTTTCCAATTTCAGATTCGCTACCTTCACCGCCATTTATTTCGCCAATTGCATAAATAACGGCAATTCGGTTATCCGAATTATTTAGCTCAAATTGATTTTCCGTTTTGCTGAATTTTTTAAGCGAAACAAATTTTGGACTATTTCTGTGCGAAATGCTTTTTAAAACACCCAAAACGTCAACTTCGTAACCAAGTTTATCAACCAATTTGTAATCAACGGCATCTTTTGGCGATTGAACAAGCATATTGTTGGAAATATTATGAATTTCTTTTTCATCTATTTTTCGAGCAACTGAAATTTTATTTAGCAAATAATTGTTAATTGAGCCAACAAAAGCTGATAATTGTTCTCTATTTGCTTCGCTCATTTCTTCTGCAATAAATGGTTCAACAGCACTTTTGAACTTTCCAACTTTAATAATTTGAGCTTCTATTTCCAATTTATCAAGTGTTTTCTTGAAAAATGCTAATTGTGTATTAATTCCTTTAAAATCTAAATCGCCAGTTGGAGTTAAATAAATTGTATCCGCAACCGATGCTAAATAATATGCAGCTTGCGAAAAATAGTTTCCATGTGCAATTATCGGTTTTTTGGAGTTTTTAAAATCAATTAATGCGTTTCTTATTTGGTCAATTGTTGCATAGCCGCCAGCGTTAAAATTATCCATTTGCATATAAATGGCTACAATATTACTGTCATTTTTAGCTCGCTCAATGTTTGAAATAACATCATTTAAGCCAAGATTTTTTCCAATTTTAACAGCCAAAAAACTTGAAAAATTTATATCATCAAACTGAGTACGTTCGGGAACTGGTTTATCAAATTCCAATTCCAAAACTGTATTTGGTGAAATGGAAACTGTCTCGTCTGTGCTTATCATTGAAACAAATCCAAGCATAATGATAAAGAACAAAAAGAAGAGTGAAATTAGCGATGCAATTGTGCCTAAAAATGAGGCAAAGAAAAATTTCAAAAACTGTTTCATGATTTTTCCTTAAAGATTTTGATTGAATTTATAGTTTAAAGATAGGAAATGATTTACACTATTTTTTATCTTAGTAACCAAATTATTAAACAAAATGAAGATATTATGAAAAATTACTACAAATTAGTTTTACTTTTCCTTTTTGGTGCATCTACAATTTTTGCGCAAGATAGCTTGCTTACTTTGGAACAAGCGTTTCTTTTTGCTCAGCCACGTTTGCAAAAAGCACTTCCAACAATTGCAAGTTGGGTTGAGGACGAAAATTCGTATTTAATTACAAAAGGGAAAAAGATTTTTATAGTAAATCTTGTTACAAACACCGAAACAATTTTGCTCGACTTTGCCGAATTGAACAAAAACATTCCAGCGGAATTTGATTTGGCAAATTCTGAGGCAAATACTGAAAACTATTCCAAATTTATTGTTAAAAACGAAAAGGATATTTTTCTTTTTGATAGAAGTTCTAATAAATTTGCACAATTAACAAATGATAGCGGAGAAGAGAAAAATCCGACTTTTTCACCCAATGGCGATTTAATTGCATATACAAAAAACAACAATCTTTTTGTTTATGATTTAAAAAACAACATCGAAAATCAATTAACAAATTCTGGTTCGGATGTTATTTATAACGGTTTTGCTTCGTGGATTTACTACGAAGAAATTTTAGGACGTGGCTCAAATTACAGAGCGTTTTATTGGTCGCCAGACAGCAAAAAAATTGCTTTTATGCAGTTTGATGATTCCAAAGTTCCAACATTTACACTTTTTAACGCCGAAGGAGTTCACGGCGAATTGGAAATTTCACATTATCCCAAACCTGGTGATGAAATTCCAACAGTAAAACTTGGCGTTGTAAATCTTGAAACATCAAAAACCGTTTGGATTGACAGCACAACTATTAAAAAAAACTACATTGCATTTCCCTATTTTACAACTGATTGTAGCAAATTGATATTCCAAAAAATGAATCGCGGACAGGATTCTTTGCAAATTGTGCTTTCGCAAATTGATAATCCAAATCCACAAGAAATTTACAAAGAAACTCAAAAAACTTGGGTGGAATTTATCGAGGACATTCACTTGCTTGAAAATGGAAAAGGATTTTTGTTCCGCTCAGAAGTTAATGGTTGGCAACATATTTATCGTTTTAATTTTGAAGACAATTTGGTTACGCAAATTACTAATGGAAACTGGAATGTCAGCGATTTTTCGCATATTAATGAAAATGCAAAAACTATTTATTTTCACGCAAGTATTGATAAATCAACCGAAACGCAGCTTTGCAAAGTAAATTTTGATGGCTCTAATTTGGAAAAACTCACAAATGAAGCGGGAACGCATAATTGTACGGTAATTCCAAATGGCAAATTTTTTATTGACAAATTTAGTTCAATAAATAACCCATCTGAGTTAATTTTGAATAACATTTTAGCAAAAACTAAAACGCAAATTGCTACTTCAAAATTGCCCGAAATGGATAATTATAATTTTGGCAAAGTTGAGCTTTTTACCATTCCAACAGAAGATGGTTATAATTTGCCAGCAAAGTGGTATCTTCCTCCAAATTTTGATGAAAGTAAAAAATATCCAATAATTTTTTCAATTTATGGCGGACCGGGTAATGCAACTGTTTTTAACTCTTTTCCCGCACGCGGATTAGGGAATTATTTTTTAGCACAAAATGGAATTATCGTAATAGAAGTTGACAATCGCGGTTCTGGTCATTTTGGGAAAAAAGGGAAAGATGAAATGCACCGAAAACTTGGAACTTGGGAAATTGATGATTTAGTTACTGCGGTAAAATGGTTACGCAAAAAACCTTTTATAAATTCTGAAAAAATTGCAATTACTGGCGGAAGTTATGGCGGATATACCACAAGTTTGGCATTAGCGCGTGCTGGCGAGTTTTTTAAGTTTGGAATTGCAAAATATGCTGTAACTGATTGGAAACTGTACGACAACGTTTACACCGAGCGATTTATGGATACTCCGGCAGAAAATCCAGAAGGTTATAAATACGCATCAGTTATGGAGCATGCCGAAAATTATAATGGCGGAATGCTAATTACTCACGGCTCAATGGATGATAATGTTCACATGCAAAACACAACTCAGTTAATTGATAAATTACAAAATTTGGATAAGCCATTTGAACTTATGATTTATCCAAATGAGCGACATGGAATTCGTTTTCCTAAATATGCTCATTCGGTTAAGTTAGACATCGATTTTTGGTTCAAAAATTTGTTGGATAAATAGTAAAGTTAGAGTAGTTGAATTTATATAATTCAACTACTTAATTTTTTCGGGTTTACAAAGATAGATTTCATCATTTGAAATACGAGCACATTTTTTACAATATAAATTTGGAGTTTTTGCTAACGCAATTATAATATCTTTGTTCTCTTTTATTTCGGATTTGTTCCATTCGCATAGTGTTTTTGGTTTCATTTATTCACGCAATATCTGTTTAATTCTTAATAGATTATTTCTATTTGCCATTTCAAAATTAGTTAATTTCATAAATTGGAAAACAAATATAGATATTTATCCAATAAAAAGACGTGATGTGTTAATTAAACCTTTCAAAATAATAGCTGAAATTACTATTGAATTTCAGCTATTTATAGTGATTTGATAGAAAATCCCATTTACTTGAGCAAAGTCATTTTTTTCACTTCGGTAAAATTATCCGCTGATATTTGATAAAAATAGATTCCACTTGGCAAGTTAGAAGCATTAAATTTCACTTCATAATTACCGGCTTTTTGTTGATTATTTACAAGCGTTGCAACTACTTTTCCTAGAATATCATACACAATTAGTTTCACGTTTGATGTTTCACGTTTTTCATCATTTGGAATTGAATATCTAATTGTTGTACTTGGGTTAAATGGATTTGGATAATTTTGAGAAAGCGAAAAACCGTTTGGCAAATTATTATCTGATTCAACAGATGTTAACAAATTATCAGTTCTGTACAAATATGCAACATCTCCAGTATTTTTAACTTGGTAATCGTAGAAATACAAATACTTACTGCTTACTGCTAACGCCGCTTTAGAAATTGCACCGTTTGCCTTTGTAATGCCATCGGAAGTGAATGAAGTCCAATTTAATCCGTTATCATTTGATGAGAAGAAGTGAATTTTTCCGTCCAAAAATCCAATCCCAGCATATAATAATGTGCCATAAAATTCCAATAAAGTTTTTGCAATTATAAATGAAAATTGCTCAGGAAGTCCTTGACTTAAGTTTTCCCACGATTTTGATGTTGAATTGAATTTAAAAACGCCACTTCCTGAAGAAATTCCATAAATTGAATTATTATAATTTATTACATGGGTTATAAAAACGGCAGGCGACGTTGGATTTATAATTTCCCAATTTGCACCATTATCAACTGAAACAACTGCTCCAGAACCTAATATTGCAGAAACTAATGTATTTCCCGAAGTAGCAAAACTTACAATATTTCCACCAGCGGTTGTAGTGATTACTTTTTCCTCCCAGTTTAACCCATTATCGGTTGATAAGTAAAACGATTTTCTGTTTGAAACTGCATAAAGGTTGTCGCCATCTGCTGTAAGCGAAAGAATTGCTCCATTATCGGTTACATTGCTAATTCTCGATTTCTCGGCAAAATTCATTCCTCCATCATTAGATGTGTAAAATAAATATGCATCATCTCCAAGATTTGCAGTTATAGCAAAAATTTCGTTTTTATGGTTAAACATATTATAAACATCGTAAGGAAACTGTGAAGCAATATCATCCCAAGTTTCGCCATTATCTAACGAACGGAAAAAGTTAAATTTTCCATAAACACCATAATTGAACAGAACGTTTTCATAAATGTGAAGCCTGCCACTAAGTCCAGTATTTTGTGAACTAACAAGCGACCATTGAGCTTGAAGAGATAACAAATTTATTAACAAAAAAAGTAAGGTGATTTTTATTTTCATATTTTATCCAAATTATAATAATTTTAGCAATTGTTGTAGCCAAAATATTAAATAGGAGTTGATGTCTCAATACGTCAAATGGCGTATTTAAGTTTGGATTATATTGTTTGCAAAAACAAGACATTTTCCAAAATTTCGTTAAATCGATTGATTTTGAAACTTGAACTTAAAGTTTGAGCAATTAGATATTCTTGTATTTCTATTGGAATAACACAATTTGTGCTTCGTAAAGTTTATTAAAATAAGTCAAATGCCTTATTTTCAAAATCTACTGTTCTCGTTAGTTTAACCTACACGTTTTCAAAATTAAACAGGAGTTACAATGAGAGTCAAATTTGTACTTTTTTTAATGCTTCTATTTTTTTGCTCGCTTATGGGTGAAAATAGACACGGGATTAAAAACATCGAAAATCTTATTAAAAAGAATTTTAATGTTTTACAAAATGGGAATTTATCTGCTCAAGGTTCAATACTAAATCCTTATGAAGAGCAACTTGTTCAACAATGGGTAAATGATGATTGGATGTCAACACAAAGAAATACTACAACTATTGATACAACCAAATGGTTTATGTCTGTTATAACAGAGTTAAATATTGCACCTGCTGGTTGGATTATTCTTTCAAAAACTGAATATCAATTTAAAAGGATTGAAGAAACATTAGGATTCGTACAGATGAAATCTTACAGTTTATCTGAATCTGAATGGGTACTAGTGCAACAGATTGATTTTACTTATGATTCAAATGATTTTGTAACCCAAATTGATGTGCAAATCGATTTTGGTATCGGTTTAATGCCTTATTCAAAAAATACATTTTCAAACAATTCGGCAGGTTTGCCATTAACAGAAACTATTGAAAATTTTAACTTTGCAACCTCAACTCTTGAAAAAACAACTCAATATACCTACACTTATAATGGTAGCAATCCCAAATATTTAGTTACTGAAAAAGAATCATATTGGAATTCAACACAATGGGTAGATACGTTGCAAACTGTTTATACAAGAAATGCAGAACTACTGCCATTAACTAAAACAGATCAATTATTTACTAATCCATCTACATTAGAAAACTTATATCGTTATGTGTACACTTATGATGGTTCTAACCTTAATGTTACTGAAGAAAATTCAGAATATTGGGATAATAATTCAAATAATTGGAAAGAAAGCACAAAAACAATTTATACTTATACTTCAACAGAAGAGGTAAATACCGTTCTTTATCAACAGTATTATAATAATAGTTGGATGGATATTTCGCGAACGACAAATTATTATGATGCACTTGATAATATTACAAGAGAATTTACTGAGTCTTATTTTGGCACATCTTGGGCAAATCAGATGCAGGTCCTATATTCATATATTCCAACAGATGTGGAAGACAAAGAAATAAGTGTTAATAGTTTTTCTCTTTTTAATAATTACCCAAATCCGTTTAATCCATCAACAACAATTTCTTACGAGTTAGCTACTAGCAGTTTTGTAACTTTAAAAGTATATGATATTCTTGGAAATGAAATTGCAACGCTTGTTAATGAATTTAAACCTGCGGGAAATTATCAAACATGGTTTGATGGCAAAAATAGTTCAAACAATCAGCTTGCTAGCGGAACATATCTTTATCGGTTGCAAGCAAACGGAAATGCTATAACAAAGAAGATGATTCTTCTTAAATAAAATTTTTATTGGAAAAATAACGAAGCATAGCTTCTCACAAATAACATAATAACAATCTATGGAGTTAAACATGAAGAAAATCTATTCAATTTTGTTAATTAGTCTTTTAATGGCTAGTTTCAGTTTTGGACAAAGTGGTATTAAAGTTGGCGTTGGTGGCGTTGTTGGTTTACCAATGGGAACTTTTGGTGATGTAGTTGGAATGGGTTTTGGTGCTGCTGTTGTTGGCGAATACAAAGTTGCTGACAAT